>FWWL01003863.1_pt1 | contig 22851 bp, 19 predicted proteins | sample 2228331 | NCBI WGS metagenome assembly FWWL01 (sample SAMEA103939775, study PRJEB20133) | metagenome | reverse complement strand
GGTTCGGCAAGGCCGCCGACCGGGCCTACCACCAGGTGCTGCCGCAGAGCGGCCGCGAGCTGGTCTCGGTGGCGCAGTCGGTGCTGCGCACGCCCGAGGAGCTGCTGCGCGACCTCGCTCCGCTGGTGGAGAAGGGGATCGTCTCCCTGGAGGAGTCGCGGATCTTCGTGCTGACCCCGGGCGAGGCCGTGGCCCGGATGGTGACGGTGAGCGCGGAGTCCGCGGCCGCCGCGCACGCCCGCCTCGACGCGGTGGCCCGCGCGCTGCCCTACCTCACCGCGACCACCGTCCGCCCGGCCGACGGCGAGGTCGATGACGTCCGACCGGTCGACGGCGAGATCAGCTCGGGCGGCAACCCCGTGCAGCTGCTGGCCTCGCTGATCAGCCACAGCAAGGGCGACCTGCTGTGGCTGCGGCCCGACCAGTTCCGCAAGCCGCGCGAGGACGCCATGGCCCAGATCGTGGGCGAGCAGATCGCCCAGGGCCGCCGCTCCCGCGCGATCTACCCCGTCCGGGCGCTCACCGAGGCCCCCGAGACCCTCGCCCTGCGCGCCAGCGTCGGCGAGGAGATCCGGCTCATGCCCCAGCTGCCGACCCGGATGATCGTCATCGGCACCACCCACGTCGTGCTGCCCGAGCCGCTCGGGCAATACGACGAGCCCCGGTCGCTGGTGCGGCAGCGCGGCTGGGTCCAGGCCATGACCCTGTGGTTCGAGTCGATGTGGGACAAGGCCTCCCCGCTCAGCGCCACCGCCAGCGGCCGCGGCTCCGGCGACCTGCGCACCTTCCTGCTGCAGCAGCTGGCCTCCGGCGCCCAGGACGAGCAGATCGCCCGCCGGCTCGGGGTCAGCCTCCGCACGGTCCGCAGGCGGGTCGCCGACCTCATGACCGACCTCGGCGCCGACTCCCGGTTCCAGGCCGGGGTCGAGGCCGCCAAGCGCGGCTGGATCTGACCCGCGGGTCGGGTCAGGGCAGGACCATCCGGTAGGCGCCCGGCTCGACCCGCCACGTGCGGTGCCGCTCGGGGCCGTAGATCTCGCCGTCCGCGGAGCAGTAGAAGGAGTCGCCGGAGATCGACACCGTGCGCCCGCGGAGGTAGAGCACGTCGTCGCGCTCGGGGTGCTTGCCGCGCACCAGCTGGGCGGCGTACCCGAAGCGCGCGACGGGGCCCACCGACCGCGCCACCATCACGTCGACCATGCCGTCGGAGGTGTCGGCATCGGGGGTCAGCGAGGTGCCGCCGCCGACGTCGGAGCCGTTGCCGACCGCCACCATGAGGACCGGCTGGTCCACGTCGACCACGCGCTCCCCGTCGACCTCGACGCTCAGCCGGACGTACGGCGGCCGCACCGAGGACAGCAGGGCACCGATCGGGTAGCCGAGCTTGCCGAGGTTGACCTTGCCCACGCCGACACCGTGGAGACGGCTCTTCCAGCGGGCGCCGCGGCGGCTGGCCTGGGCTCCGGCCCCGGCGTGGACGTGGTTGACCACCACCTCGCCGACCTCGTCGACGATGAGGTCCACGGGGCGGGCTGTCCCCGCGAGCACCACGTGGGCGGCGTCCTCGATGTCGAGGGGGATGCCGTTGCCGCGGGCGAAGTCGTTGCCGGTGCCCAGCGGCAGCAGGGCGAGCGTGCGGTCGGCCAGCTCGTGGCGGCGGTGCAGGGCGGAGACCACCGCGTGCATGCTGCCGTCGCCACCGGCGACCACGATGGTGCGCGAGCCCGCCCGGTGCAGGACGCCGTTGAGCTCCCCGGGGTCGGCCGTGGCGGCCACCTCGACGGAGGTCGCCTCGCGCAGCACCGCCAGGCCGCGCTCGAGGGTCTCCTCGTCGTCGGTCCCGGCGTCGCTGTTCCTGATCACGAGGAGGGGTTCCACGTGAGCGGACACTAGTCCCCCTCCGTTCGCCCTTTGGTAGCGTGCGGCTGCAAGAGCCCCGGCGACTTGCGCGGGGCTCTCGGCTTTCCCGGGTCCCGCCCCGCCCCGCGCCGGGACCCGCGCGCAGTGTCCGGCAACTCAAGGAGCGAGCAGATGCCCGCCATCGCCATCATCGGTGCCCAGTGGGGCGACGAGGGGAAGGGCAAGGCCACCGACCTGCTCGGCTCCCGCGTCGACTACGTCGTGAAGTTCAACGGCGGCAACAACGCCGGCCACACGGTGGTGATCAACACCCCCGACGGGAAGACCGAGAAGTACGCCCTGCACCTGCTGCCGTCCGGCATCCTCACCCCCGGCTGCACCCCGGTCATCGGCAACGGCGTGGTCGTGGACCTCGACGTGCTCATCGAGGAGCTCGACGGCCTCGAGGCCCGCGGCGTCGACACCTCCCGCCTGGTCATCAGCGCCAGCGCGCACGTGATCGCCGACTACAACCGCACGCTCGACAAGGTCACCGAGCGCTTCCTGGGCTCGCGTCGGTTGGGCACGACGGGGCGCGGCATCGGTCCGACGTACGCCGACAAGATGAACCGCATCGGCATCCGCATCCAGGACCTCTTCGACGAGAAGATCCTGCGCGCCAAGGTCGAGGGCGCCCTGGAGCTCAAGGGCCAGGTGCTCACCAAGATCTACAACCGTCGCGCGCCCTCGGTCGACGAGACCGTGGCCGACCTGCTCACCCACGCCGACCGGATCCGGCCGATGGTCCGCGACACCGGGCTGCTGCTCAACCAGGCGCTGGACCGCGGTGAGACCGTGCTGCTCGAGGCCGGCCAGGCCACCCTGCTCGACGTCGACCACGGCACCTACCCGTTCGTGACGTCCTCCTCGGCCACCGCCGGCGGCGCCTGCACCGGCTCGGGCATCCCGCCGATGCGGATGGACCAGGTCATCGGGATCGTGAAGGCGTACACCACGCGCGTCGGCGAGGGCCCCTTCCCGACCGAGCTCTTCGACGACGCCGGCGAGCACCTGCGCAAGGTCGGCGCCGAGTTCGGCACCACGACCGGCCGTCCCCGCCGCTGCGGCTGGTACGACGCGGTGATCGCCCGCTACGCCGCCCGGGTCAACGGCGTCACCGACTTCGTGCTCACCAAGCTCGACGTGCTGACCGGCCTCGAGCAGGTCCCGGTGTGCGTCGCCTACGACGTCAAGGGCACCCGCCACGACGAGATGCCGGTGAACCAGACCGACTTCCACCACGCCGTGCCGATCTACGAGTACCTCCCCGGCTGGTGGGAGGACATCTCCGGCGCCCGCACCTTCGAGGACCTCCCCGCCAACGCCCAGGCCTACGTCAAGGCCGTCGAGGCCATGTCCGGTGCCCGGATCTCGGCCGTCGGCGTCGGCCCCTCCCGCGACGCGACCGTCGTCGTCCACCCGCTGATCTGAGGGCCGTGACCGACGTGGCTGACGTGACTGAGTCCCCCCTGACCTGCCTGGTCGTCGGCACCGGCGGCCGCGAGCACGCGCTCGCCCGCGCGCTGTCCCTCGACCCCGGTGTCCGCGCGGTCCACTGCGCCCCGGGCAACCCCGGCATCGCGTCGGTGGCCACGCTGCACGACGTCGACCCCATGGACGGAGAGGCGGTCGCCGACCTCGCCGAGTCGCTGCTGGTCGACCTCGTGGTCATCGGCCCCGAGGCGCCCCTGGTGGCGGGGGTCGCCGACCTCGTCCGGGCGCGCGGCATCCCGGTGTTCGGGCCTTCCGGCGCCGCGGCGCAGCTCGAGGGCTCCAAGGCCTTCGCCAAGGACGTCATGGAGTCCGCGGGCGTGCCCACCGCGGCGGCGATGGTGTGCAGCACCCCCGTCGAGGTGCAGGCCGCGCTCGACGCCTTCGGCCCGCCGTACGTCGTCAAGGACGACGGCCTGGCCGCCGGCAAGGGCGTGGTCGTGACCCTCGACCGCGACGTCGCCGTCGAGCACGCCGCGCAGTGCGAGCGAGTGGTGGTCGAGGAGTTCCTCGACGGGCCCGAGGTCTCGCTCTTCGCGATCTGCTCGTGGGACCCCGAGGTCGGCGCGACGGTCTACCCGTTGCAGCCGGCCCAGGACTTCAAGCGCATCCACGACGGTGACGAGGGCCCCAACACCGGCGGCATGGGTGCCTACACCCCGCTGCCGTGGGCGCCCGAGGGCCTGGTCGACGAGGTGCTGCGCGACGTGCTGCAGCCGACCGTCGACGAGATGGCGCGGCGCGGCACGCCGTTCTCGGGCCTGTTGTACGCCGGGCTCGCACTGACCTCGCGCGGCGTGCGCGTCGTCGAGTTCAACGCCCGCTTCGGCGACCCCGAGACGCAGCCGCTGCTGGCCCTGCTGGAGTCCCCGCTCGCCCCGCTGCTGATGGGTGCCGCGACCGGCACGCTGGCCTCGGTGCCCGCGCCCGTGTGGCGTCCCGGGTCGGCCGTGGCGGTCGTGATGGCCTCGGCCGGCTACCCGGAGTCCTCCTCGAAGGGCGACGTCATCCACGGCCTCGTCGACGCCGAGTCGCTCGACGGGGTCCACGTCATCCACGCCGGCACCGCGCGGGTCGAGCGGGCCGTCGTGACCGCCGGGGGCCGGGTGCTCGCCGTCGTCGGGACCGGTGCCTCCCTCGGCGAGGCCCGCGACGCGGCGTACTCCGGCGTCGCCTGCATCGAGTTCGACGGCGCCCAGCACCGCACCGACATCGCGGCGCGGGCGGCGGCCGGCGAGGTGTGAGGTCCGGCTGGCGGGGCCGGATTTGTCGGGTGGCCGACAGACCCGGGAGTCCGACGACGAAGGTTCCGGCCACCATGGCCGGGTTCGTCGGGTAGCCGACAAAACCCAGCCGGTTCGGAGCGCGCCCGCCCCTCAGGCGAGAATGATCGCCGTGACCGTCCCCAACGTCCTCGCCACCCGGTACGCCGCCGCCGACCTCGCGCAGATCTGGTCCCCCGAGCACAAGATCGTCCTCGAGCGCCAGCTGTGGATCGCGGTGCTGAAGGCCCAGCGCGACCTGGGCATCGAGGTGCCCGAGGGCGTCGTCGAGGCCTACGAGGCCGTCGCCGCCCGCGGTGCCGAGGCCGTGGACCTCGGCTCGATCGCCGCCCGCGAGCGGGTCACCCGCCACGACGTGAAGGCGCGGATCGAGGAGTTCTGCGCGCTGGCCGGGCATGAGCACATCCACAAGGGCATGACCAGCCGCGACCTCACCGAGAACGTCGAGCAGCTGCAGGTCAAGCAGTCCCTCGCGCTCCTCCGCGACCGCGCCGTCGCCACCCTCGCCCGCCTCGGTCGGCTGGCCGCCGAGCACGAGACCACCGTCATGGCGGGGCGCAGCCACAACGTCGCCGCGCAGGCGACCACCCTCGGCAAGCGGTTCGCGACCGTCGCCGACGAGATGCTCGTCAGCCTCGAGCGGGTCGAGGACCTGCTCGCGCGCTACCCCCTCCGCGGCATCAAGGGCCCGATGGGCACCGCCCAGGACATGCTCGACCTGCTCGACGGCGACGACGCGAAGCTCGCCGACCTCGAGCAGCGGGTCGCCGCGCACCTCGGGTTCGACCGGGTGCTGACCAGCGTCGGCCAGGTCTACCCGCGCTCGCTCGACTTCGACGTGCTCTCCGCGCTCGTGCAGCTGACCGCCGGTCCGTCCAACCTCGCCACGACGATCCGGCTCATGGCCGGCAACGAGATCGTCACCGAGGGCTTCAAGGAGGGCCAGGTCGGCTCCTCGGCGATGCCGCACAAGATGAACACCCGCTCCTGCGAGCGGGTCAACGGCCTGGCCGTCGTGACCCGCGGCTACCTCTCGATGGTCGGCGAGCTCGCCGGCGACCAGTGGAACGAGGGCGACGTCTCCTGCTCCGTCGTACGACGGGTCGCCCTGCCCGACGCCTTCTTCGCCGTCGACGGGCTCTTCCAGACCTTCCTCACCGTGCTCGACGAGTTCGGGGCGTTCCCGGCCGTCATCCAGCGCGAGCTCGACCGCTACCTGCCGTTCCTGGCCACCACCAAGGTGCTGATGAGTGCGGTGCGCAACGGCGTGGGGCGCGAGAGCGCCCACGAGGCGATCAAGGAGGCCGCGGTCGGCACCGCCCTGGCGATGCGCAAGGGCCAGGCCGAGAACGACGTCTTCGCCAAGCTCGCCGCCGACGAGCGGCTGGGGCTGACCCAGGAGCAGCTCGAGGCGCTGGTCGCCGAGCCGATCAGCTTCACCGGCGCCGCGGTCGCGCAGACCCAGGCGGTCGTCCGCGCCGTCGAGGCGGTCTGCGCCCGACACCCCGACGCGGCGGCGTACGCGCCCGGGGCCATCCTCTAGGCGGGGCCGCCCGGCGGCACCGCCGTGCAACGACCGGCATCCTGGTGGACATGGATCCTTCATGAGCCAGGACCGAGCCGGCCACGAGGCCAGGTACCGCGCCCTCTACGCCGACCACGTCGACGCGGTGATGGGGTTCGCCCTGCGCCGCGCCGCCCGACCCGAGGACGCCGCCGACGTGACCGCGGAGACGATGCTCGTCGCCTGGCGTCGGCTCGGTGACGTGCCGGACGGGCCCGGGACCCGGCCCTGGTTGTACGGCGTCGCGCGGCGGGTCCTGGCCAACCAGCGTCGCGGGGACGGCCGGCGGGGCGCCCTGGGTGAGCGGCTGCGCCGTGAGCTGGCGGCGTGCGTGCCCGATGCCAGCGACGACGTGGTCGCGCGCGCCGACGTCGTCGCTGCGCTGCAGCGACTCTCCCGGCCCGACCGGGAGGTGCTGGAGCTGCACCTGTGGGAAGGCCTGGAGCCGCGCGAGATCGGGGAGGTGCTCGGCCTGCCGGGCGTCGTGGTCCGGCCACGGCTCTCGCGGGCGCGCGCTCGGCTGCGGGACCTGCTCGGCAACGACCCGGCGCCGTCCGGACATCTCCCAGGTGACCACGCCCTCGCCCGGAAGGAGCGCTGACATGCGCCCGCTGCTGACCGACCAGGCCGTCGCCGGTCTCCCCGTCGCCGCCGGGAGGGCCGAGCTGCTGGAGGAGATCATGAGCACCCCCGTCCTGCGCCAGACCCCCACCCTCGACCACGGCTCCCTGCGGGAAGGCCGCGGACGCCGCTGGCTCGTCCCCGCCGGCGCGGCCGCAGCGGTGGCCCTGCTGGCTCTCTCCTCGGCCTGGTGGCCGGCTGCCGTCGACCCAGGCCCGGCCGGGGTCCCGCTCGGGGACTCCTCGGCCGGTCCCGCCGGACCAGGTCCCAGCACGGCTGCGGCGGTGAGTGCGCACCGGGCGGTGCTCGACGACCCCGCCTGGTCGATGGTGCTGGTCGAGCGGAGCACCGGAGAGTTCGGTGCCGTCACCTACCAGCGCGGAGAGGCCGTCCTGGAGGTGTCCTGGCACGCCGGGGGCTCCCGGGTCGGCTTCGTCGAGGAGCGTGCTCGGCTCGCCGAGGCGCCAGGAGCGGGAGAGCCCGTCACGGTGCTCGGCGTCGACGCGCTGCTCTGGTCGGAGGCCGACCTGGTGCACACGATCGCCCGCGGGGTGCAGGACGGCCACTGGCTGCAGCTCGAGGCCACGGGCATCAGCCGCACCGCGCTCCTCACGTTGGCCGAGAGGCTGCGTCTGGTCGACGAGGCGGGCTTCGAGGCCGCGGTGGCGGGGGCGGAGCCGGTCGAGGAGCGGCGGTGGCGGACCCTGCAGGAGGTCCTCGACGCCCAGCAGGCGCGCGGCGGTCGCTGAGCGGGCGGCGGCCACCGGACGCCCACCCCACGGGTGGCCGTCCCGGTGTTGACTGGTGGCCATGGCTGAGCAGACCCGTGCACGGACCATCAGGACCGCCTCGACCGAGGAGATGATCGAGGCCGACCGGCGCGAGCCGCGGGTCTCGTCCTTCGCCGGTGGCGTGTCCTCCGACGAGCAGCACTCCGCCCTGCGGGCCTCGGTCCGCCAGCTCGGCACCCTGCTCGGCGAGGCCATCACGCGGCACGAGGGAGCAGAGACCCTCGCGCTGGTCGAGCGGGTCCGCGAGCTCTCGCGCGAGCCCGACGACGGCGCCCTGCTCGCGCTGCTCGGCGAGCAGGACGACGCGACGGCCGTGCTGCTGGCGCGCGCGTTCACGGCGTACTTCCAGCTGGTCAACGTCACCGAGCAGCTGCACCGCTGGCAGGAGGTGACGGGGGAGAGCGAGGGCCCGCTGGCGCTCACCGCGGCCCGCATCCAGGAGGCGCTCGACAGGGGAGACCTCGACCGGCAGCTGGTGGCGGAGGTGCTGGGACGGGTGGAGTACCGCCCCGTCTTCACCGCCCACCCCACCGAGTCCACCCGCCGCACGGTGCTGCGGCTGCTGCGCAAGGTCGCGGCCACCGTCGCCGACGCCGAGGACCCGCGCCGCCGTCCTGGCGACGACGCGCGCACCGCACGGCGGCTGGCCGAGCTCGTGGACCTGCTGTGGCAGACCGACGAGCTGCGGATCGCCAAGCCGCAGCCCACCGACGAGGCCCGCACCGCGCTCTACTACCTCTCCCAGATCGCCCAGCACGTGCTGCCCGGGCTGGTGGAGGAGCTGCAGCAGCGGCTCTCCGCGCTGGGCGTCGAGCTGCCCGCCGACGCCCGCCCCGTGCGCTTCGGCACCTGGGCCGGCGGCGACCGCGACGGCAACCCGTTCGTGACCCCCGAGGTGACCCTCGAGGTGCTCGGTCTCCAGCACGACCTCGGCCTGCGCGAGCTCGTGCGCCAGGTCGAGGAGCTGCTCACCGAGATGACCGCCACGACCCGCGTCGTCTCGATCACCCCCGAGCTCGAGGAGTCGCTGGCCGCCGACGCCGCGGCGCTGCCGATCACCTGGTCGACCATCGAGCGGCTCAACGCCGAGGAGCCCTACCGGCTCAAGCTCAGCTTCGTCCGCGTGCGGCTCCAGCGCACCCGGGACCGGCTGGCCCGCGGCGCCACCCACGAGCCCGGCCGGGACTACCTCGGCTTCGCGGAGCTGCTCCACGACCTCACCCTCGTGCGCGACTCGATGCTCGCCGACGGCGACGAGCTCACCGGCAACGGCGCCATCCTGCGGATGATCCGCACCGCCACGGCCACCGGCCTGGGCATGGCCACCCTCGACTTCCGCGAGCACAGCGGCAAGCACCACGAGGCCCTCGCCGAGCTCGTCGACCGCCTCGGCGAGCTCGAGGTGCCGTACGCCGACCTCGACCGCGAGCAGCGGATCGCACTGCTCTCCGCCGAGCTCGCGGGGCGACGCCCGCTCGTCGGCGCCGGGCACCCGCTGGGGGACGGCGCCGCGGCCGCGAGCCTCGGGCTGATGCACACCCTGCGCGCCGCGCTGGACACCTACGGTCCCGATGTCGTGGAGACCTACATCGTCTCCATGGCCCACGACGTCGACGACCTCCTCGCCGTGGTCGTGCTCGCCCGGGAGGCGGGGCTGGTCGACACCGGCTCGGAGCAGGAGGAGGCGGTCGCCCGGATCGGCTTCGCCCCGCTCTTCGAGACCGTCGCCGAGCTCGAGGTGGCCGGCCCGCTGCTCGACCGGCTGCTCTCGGACCCGGCGTACCGTCGCGTGGTCGCCGCCCGGGGCGACGTGCAGGAGATCATGCTGGGCTACTCCGACTCCTCCAAGGACGCCGGCATCGCGGCCTCGCAGTGGCAGATCCACCGTGCCCAGCGCTCGCTGCGCGACGTGGCCCGCCGGCACGGGGTGCGGCTGCGGCTCTTCCACGGCCGCGGAGGCTCGGTGGGGCGCGGCGGCGGCCCGACGGCCGAGGCGATCCTGTCCCAGCCCTCCGGCACCCTCGACGGGCCGATCAAGATCACCGAGCAGGGCGAGGTCATCTCCGACAAGTACCTCCTGCCGGAGCTCGGCCGGTTCAACCTCGAGGCCGCGCTCGCCGCCGTCGTGGAGGCCTCCGTGCTGCGCCGCGGGCCCCAGCTGCCGCGCGACGTCCTCGACGACTGGGACGCCACGATGGACCTGGTCGCGGGCAGCGGCCAGACGGCGTACCGCGGCCTGGTCCGCGACGACGCCCTCGTGCCCTTCTTCGTCGCCGCCACCCCGGTCGATGAGCTGGGCAAGATGAACATCGGCTCCCGGCCCTCCAAGCGCCCCGGCGGCGCGGGTGGCCTCGACGACCTGCGGGCGATCCCGTGGGTGTTCGGTTGGACCCAGTCACGGATCATCCTGCCCGGCTGGTTCGGCGTCGGCTCCGGCCTCGCCGCCGCCCGCGAGGACGGACGCCTGGAGACGCTGCAGGAGATGTACGGGTCGTGGGCGTTCTTCCGCACCTTCCTCTCCAACGTGCAGATGACGCTGACCAAGACCGACCTCGACATCGCCTCGCGCTACGTGCGGACCCTCGTGCCTGCCGACGCCGCGGGGGTCTTCGACACCATCCGCGCCGAGCACGAGCGGACCGTCGAGGAGGTGCTGCGGGTGACCGGGCAGGGGGCGCTGCTCGAGCAGTCGCCGGTGCTGCGCCGCACGCTGGAGCTGCGCGACCACTACCTCGCACCCCTGCACGCGCTGCAGGTCTCGATGCTGGCCCGCTCCCGCGAGGCCACCGCCGGTCAGGAGGGCGACGAGGAGGCCGAGGCGCCCGAGGACGTGCAGCGCGCGCTGCTGCTCACCATCAACGGGATCGCCGCGGGGCTGCGCAACACTGGCTGAGGGCCCCAGTCCCCGGTGACTCGGCGCTAGTTCGACGGTGACTCGGCGCTACTTCGACGTTGGGCCGCGTCAGTCGCGCAGCGCCGTGACCGCGACCGCGAGCGACGCGGCGATCATCAGCGCCGCGACGAGCAGGGCAGCCCGGAGACCCGTCGAGGCGTCGTACGCCGCCGAGCCGACGGTGTAGGCGGTGATGCCCAGCGCGGTGCCCATCGCCGAGCCGATGCGCTGGCCCGTCTGCAGCGCGCCGCCGGCGGCGCCGCCCATGCGCGGCGGCACCTCGTCGAGGGTGAGGGTGATGTTGGGGGAGATGACGGCACCGCCGCCGAGCCCGGCGACCAGGAGCATCGGCACCAGGACCCACGCGACGCCCGAGGCGTCCTGGCCGGGCAGCACCACGGCCAGTGCCAGCACCGCGAGGAGCGTGACGACCAGGGCGCCGACGGTGAGGGGCCGACCGACGCGGGTCACGACCCGGCCGGCGAGCGGGGAGGAGATCGCCGAGCCCGCTGCGAATCCGGTCAGCGCCGCCCCGGCCGCCAGCGGCCCCAGGCCCAGCTCGGTCTGCAGGTGGACCGCCAGCACCAGGACCATCCCGGTGAACCCGGTGAAGTAGAGGCTGCCGACGGCGATGCCGCTCGCGAACCCCGGCGTACGCCGGAGCAGCGCGACGTCCAGCAGCGGCTCGCCGCCGCGGCTCACCACGCGGTGCTCCCAGCGCGCGAAGCCCCAGGCCAGCGGCGGGACGGCCGCGAGCAGGACCAGCCAGCGGTAGCCGCCGCCCTCCAGGCTGACCAGCGGGTAGATCACGCACAGGACCAGCAGCCCGAGGAGGACCGCGCCGACCGGGTCCAGCCGGGGCCGTCGTCCGTCGCGGGCGCCCTTGCCGGCGGAGTCCTCGGAGGAGAGGTCGGCCGGCACGATCGCCAGCACCGCGGCGAACGCCACGACCCCGACGGGGACGTTGACCCAGAAGATCCAGCGCCAGCCGTCGTCCCCGCCGGCGATCGTGATGATCAGCCCGCCGAGCACGGGGCCCAGCGCCGAGGACACCGAGACCACGAAGCCGAAGAGCCCGAACGCGCGACCGCGCTCGGCCCCGCGGAACAGGGTCTGGATGATCCCGGAGTTCTGCGGGGTCAGCAGCCCGGCGCTCATGCCCTGCAGCAGCCGGGCCACGATGACCAGCTCGACGTTCGGTGCGACACCGACCAGGGCGCTGGCGGTCACGAAGCCGACCAGGCCGACCAGCATCAGCCGCCGCCGGCCGAACGCGTCGCCGAGCCGCCCGCCCGTGACCAGCACCAGCCCGAAGGCCAGGGCGTACCCGGACACCACCCACTGCACGGTGCTCGCCGACGTCCCCAGCCCCTCCTGCATGGAGGGGATCGCGACGTTGACGATCGTCACGTCCAGCAGCGACATGAACCCCACGACCAGGGTGACCGCCAGGATCCGCCAGCGCCGCGGGTCGGGCTCGTACGCCGTCTCGCGGGCCTGGTCCGCTCCGCTGGGGCCGCCGGTGTCCTGTGCCGGGGCCGCGCCGGTCGGGTCCGCCTCCCCTCGCTGTCTCGCCACCGCCCCAGCCTCCCCCCGCGCCCCACACCCACCCGGGTCCTCGTCGACCCTGACCGCGCCGAGTCGGCACCGGTTCGAGCCTGACTCGGCACCCGTTCGAGCGTGACTCGGCACCCGTTCGAGCGTGACTTGGCACAGGCTGCACGACGCTCCCACTGGGCCGAGTGGGACTCGAATCGCTGCCGAGTCACGCTTGAATCGGTGCCGAGTCGGCGGGGAGGGCGCGGGACGGGACGATGGGGGCATGAGTGCGCCCGTGACCGTGAGCATCACCCGGCACCTCGACCGTGGGCGGGAGGCGGAGATGGCGTCCTGGCTGCAGGCGGGGACGGCGCTGGCGCAGCGTTTCCCGGGGTTCCTGGGGGCGGGGTGGGTGCGGCCGGAGCCGGACTCGGAGACCTGGCACATGCTGTACCGCTTCGCCGACGACGAGTCGCTCCGGGCCTGGGAGGAGTCGCCGCAGCGGCAGTGGTGGCGCGACTCCGCCGCGGGGCTCGGGGTGGTGGAGTCGCGGGTGGAGCGGCGTACCGGCATCGAGGGCTGGTTCGACGAGCCGCAGCACCGCGACATCCGCGACCTGCGGGTCCAGCCGCCCCCGCCGCCGCGGTGGAAGCAGGCGCTGGTGATCTTCCTGGTCTTCTACCCGCTGTCGGTCGTGGTCAACTGGCTCAGCGCCGAGGTCGGCGCCGACGCGCTCCCACTGCTGCTGCGGGTGCTGCTCGTCATCGCCGTGATGACGCCGACGATGACCTATCTGGCCCTGCCGTGGGTGACGCGCCGGATGGAGTGGTTCCTGCAGGGGCAGCCGCCGCCGTGGCGGCGCCGCGCCGACCGCTGAGGCCCGCGCCCTAGGCTCTCCCCCGTGGCCGACCTGAACATCCCGACCGCGCCGAGCCTGCCCGGCATGCAGCACCTGCACTCCGGCAAGGTCCGCGACCTCTACGAGGTGGAGTCCGGCGAGCACGCCGGCCGGCTGCTCATGGTGGCCAGCGACCGGCTCTCGATCTTCGACTTCGTGCTGGACACGACCATCCCCGACAAGGGCGAGATCCTCACCCGGATGTCGCTGTGGTGGTTCGACCAGCTGGCCGACCTGGTCCCGCACCACGTGGTCTCCACCGACGTGCCCGAGGCGGTCCGCGGCCGCGCGGTGATCTGCGAGCGGCTCGACATGTTCCCCGTCGAGTGCGTCGCCCGGGGCTACCTCACCGGCTCCGGCCTGCTCGACTACCAGGCCACGGGCGAGGTCTGCGGCGTCGCCCTGCCCGCCGGTCTCGTCGACGGCAGCCGGCTCGAGGCGCCGATCTTCACCCCGGCCACCAAGGCCGAGCTCGGCGACCACGACGAGAACGTGTCGTACGACGCCGTCGTGGCGACGATCGGCGCCGAGGACGCGGCCCGGCTGCGCGACCTGACGCTCCGGGTCTACGGCCGCGCCGAGGAGCTGGCCCGCGAGCGCGGCATCCTCCTCGCCGACACGAAGCTCGAGTTCGGGCGCCGCGCGGACGGGGCCACCGTCCTGGGCGACGAGGTGCTCACCCCCGACTCCAGCCGGTTCTGGCCGGCCGACGACTACGCGCCGGGGCGCACGCAGCCGTCGTACGACAAGCAGATCGTGCGCAACTGGGCGCTCTCGCCGGAGTCCGGCTGGGACCGCGCCTCGGGCGAGGCGCCGCCGCCGCTGCCGCCGGAGGTCGTGGAGCGCACGCGCAGCCGGTACGTCGAGGCCTACGAGCGGCTGACGGGGGAGCGGTTCTGATGGCCGGACACGGCGGGAGCATGCGCACGGTCGGCGGGACGGTCGCGTTCCCGGTGCCGGCGGAGGTCGCCTTCGACTACCTCGTCGACCCGGTGAACCGGCCCGAGTGGCAGTCCAGCCTCGCGTCGGTGAGCGACATCCGGGGCGAGGTCGGCCCGGGCCAGACCTGGGTCGACGTCACGAAGCCCGGCCTGCGCCCGGCGATGCGGACCACGGCGTACGACCGACCGCGCTCGTGGTCGGAGGACGGGACGTGGAGGTTCGTCACCGCCATCCTCGACCTCACCTTCACGCCGACGTCGACCGGCTGCGACGTGGGGTTCCGCTTCCGGATCACCGGCCCCGGGCCCATGCGGGCACTGGGACTGGTCGCCTCGGCGGCGTCGGTGCTGCCGGTGCGCGCCGACCTGCGCACGGCTGCCCGGATCCTCGGCGAGCGCGCCTGAGGCGAGCCCCCGCGGTCGCTCCGCGACGCCGCCCGCGTCCAGGACCCGGGACGGCGCCGGACGGGGCTCCCGACGGGTGTGGACCGGTCGGTAGGTTGGCAGCCGTTCCCGACGTGACGGAGGCCACCTGTGACCAGCTACAACCTCGCCAGCCTGCTCGAGCAGAGCGCGGAGAAGTACCCCGAGCGCGACGCCGTCGTCTTCGGTGACACCCGGCTCAACTACGCCACGGTCAACACCCTGGCCAACCAGGTCGCCGGCGCCCTGAAGGAGCGCGGCGTGGGCCACGGCGACAAGGTCGCCCTGAGCTGCCCGAACCTGCCGTACTTCTCGATCGTCTACTTCGGCATCCTCAAGGCCGGCGCGACCGTGGTCCCGCTCAACGTGCTGCTCAAGGGCCGTGAGGTGGCCTACCACCTGGCCGACTCGGATGCGAAGGCCTACTTCTGCTTCCAGGGCACCCCCGAGCTGCCCATCGGCCAGGCCGGCCACGAGGGCTTCGAGGCCACCGAGGGCTGCGAGCACTTCTTCGTCATCACCGCCGACCCGGCTGCCGCGTCCCCGATCGAGGGCACCCAGACCCTCTTCCAGGCGATCGGGTCGCAGGCGCCGACCTTCGAGACCGTGGAGACCGACGAGGACGACACCGCGGTCATCCTCTACACCTCCGGAACGACCGGGCAGCCCAAGGGCGCGGAGCTGCGGCACCGCAACATGCGCGACAACGCGTTGAGTGGCGAGGCGCTGTTCGGCGCGAACGCCGACCAGCCCGACACCTACCTGTGCGTGCTGCCGCTGTTCCACTCCTTCGGCCAGACCGTCATCCAGAACGGCGGGTTCGCCTACGGCGGCACGGTCGTGATGCTGCCGCGGTTCGAGGCCGAGCCGGCGCTGGGCCTGATGCTGAAGGAGAAGGTCACCTTCTTCGCCGGCGTCCCGACGATGTACTGGGGGCTGCTCGGTGCCCTGACCCCCGAGGTCGACGTCGAGACCCTCGCCAAGAACCTCCGGGTCGCCGCGGCCGGTGGCTCGGCGCTGCCGGTGGAGGTGCACAAGGACTTCGAGAAGAAGTTCGGCGTCACCATCCTCGAGGGCTACGGCCTGTCCGAGACCAGCCCGGTCGCCTCGTTCAGCCCCCACGGCCAGCCGGTGCGCGTCGGCTCCATCGGCACCCCGATCCCGGGCGTGGAGATGTGCCTGCTGCGCAACGACTCCTGGGAGAAGGTCCCCGACGACCTCGAGGAGGACGGCAAGACCGCCGTCGGCGAGATCGCGATCAAGGGCCACAACATCATGAAGGGCTACTACGGCCGCCCCGAGGCGACCGCCGAGGTGCTGGGCACCGTCGAGGGCACCGACGGCTGGTTCCGCTCCGGCGACCTGGGCCGCAAGGACGCCGACGGCTTCTACTACATCGTCGACCGGTCCAAGGACATGATCATCCGCGGCGGTTACAACGTGTACCCGCGCGAGATCGAGGAGGTCCTCATGACCCACGAGGACGTCTCGCTCGCCGCGGTCATCGGCGTCCCCCACGAGTCCCACGGCGAGGAGGTCAAGGCGTACGTCATCCTGAACCCGGGCGCCACGACCACCGGTGAGGACCTCGTCGCGTGGGGCAAGGAGCAGATGGCCAACTACAAGTACCCGCGCATCGTCGAGGTCGTCGAGAACCTCCCCATGACCGCCACCGGCAAGATCCTCAAGCGCGAGCTCTCGTGAGGCCCCGCGCGTGAGGTGGGTCCTCCTCGCGGCCGCCGTCCTCATGACCGTGGGCGGCGGCCTGTGGTGGTACGGCGCCCCGGAGACGCCCTTCGGGCCGATCTTCGCCGGGCTCGGTGTGGCGCTGGCGATCGTGGTGGCCAAGCCGCAGCGGCAGTAGGCGCACCCCGCTGGTCGAGGCGCGAGGAGTGCCGGCGACGCGCCACGAGACCCCTGGCGCACGAGGGGTCTCGTGGCTCGCTGCGCTCGCACCTCGACCAGCGGCCGGCTCGCACGTCGACCAGCGGCCGGCTCGCACCTCGACCAGCGGCCGGGGCCCGCACCTCGACCGCCGGACAGGTGACCTACTCGAAGGGGTTCGGCAGCGCCCCGGGCAGCCCGGCGAGCAGCTCGCGCGCCCTGGCGGCCGACTTGTGCTCGACCAGCACCTCGTAGCGGGTCGCGACGACCTGCGTGACGGAGGAGAAGTCGCGGCGCCCGCGGGTGGCGGCGTACCCCGTGAGCGCGAAGATCAGCCCGAAGAGCGCGCCGATCACCAGCGGCGGGAGCAGGGCCGCGAGCAGGGACTCGTCGGTGACGACGACGAAGACGAGCCCCACGAACAGGCCGAACCACGCGCCCGAGGCGGCGCCGCTCGCGGCGACCCGCGGCGTGGTGAGCCGGCCGGTGATCTTCTCGATCCGCTTGAGGTCGGTGCCGACGATCATCAGCTGCTCGACCGGGAACTCCTGGTCGCTGAGGTAGTCGACGCTCCGCTGCGCGGCGGCGTACTCGTCGTAGACCGCGAGGGACTGCGGGAACTCCAGGGAGAGCGGCGAGGCGAGGTCGGGACGCTGCGTGGCCATGCCTCCAGTCTGCCGCAGCCGGCCCAGGCGCCACCCCGTCCCAGGGGTGGGCGGCTGGTCGCGGGTCCGTCGGCGTCCCCCGATACGATCGTCGCGGTTGTCCACCCCTGAGCCAGGAGCCGCCCCGTGGCCCGTGTCGTCGTCGACGTGATGCCCAAGCCCGAGATCCTCGACCCCCAGGGCAAGGCCGTGCTCGGCGCCCTGCCGCGCCTGGGCTTCTCCGGCGTGACCGAGGTGCGCCAGGGCAAGCGCTTCGAGCTCGAGGTCCCCGAGGTGACCCCCGAGGTGCTCGCCGAGGTCGAGAAGATGGCCGAGACGCTGCTCTCCAACCCGGTGATCGAGAACTTCGCGGTCCACGTCGAGGACGACGTGACGCCCGGGAGCCCCGCGTGAGGATCGGGGTCGTCACCTTCCCGGGTTCGCTCGACGACGTCGACGCGGCCCGTGCCGTCGGCCTCGGCGGCCACGAGGCCGTCGCCCTGTGGCACGGCGAGCACGACCTCAGGGGCGTCGACGCCGTCGTCCTCCCGGGCGGGTTCTCGTACGGCGACTACCTCCGCTGCGGCGCCATCTCGCGCTTCTCCCCGGTCATGACCGAGGTGGTCGAGGCGGCCCGTCGGGGCATGCCCGTGCTCGGCATCTGCAACGGCTTCCAGATCCTCTGCGAGTCCCACCTGCTGCCGGGCGCGCTGATCCGCAACGACCACCGCAAGTTCGTCTGCCGCGACCAGCGCCTGCGCATCGAGAACAACCGTACCCCCTGGACCGCGGCGTACGCCGAGGGCCAGGAGGTCACCATCGTCCTGAAGAACGGCGAGGGCGGGTTCGTCGCCGACGCCGCCACCCTCGACCGGCTCGAGGGCGAGGGGCAGGTGCTCGCGCGCTACCTCGGCGACAACCCCAACGGCTCGGCCCGCGACATCGCCGGCATCACCAACGAGCGCGGCAACGTCGTCGGCCTGATGCCGCACCCCGAGCACTCGGTCGAGGAGCTCACGGGCTCCGGCACCGACGGGCTGGGGTTCTTCACCAGCCTGGTCGAGTCGGCCTTCGCCTGAGCGGTGGGCCGACCGTGAACCCGAGACTGCTCTTCCGCCGCGTCGCCGTCGCCGAGGCCATCACCTGGGCGCTGCTGCTGAGCGGCATGTTCCTCAAGTACGTCACCGAGACCACCGAGCTCGGGGTCTCGGTCTTCGGGATGCTCCACGGCGTGGTCTTCGTGGCGTACGCCGTCGTGGCCGTCGTCGTCGCGGTCGACCAGCGCTGGAGCCTCGGCCGCACGCTGGCCGCGCTCGCCAGCGCCGTGCCGCCGTTCGCGACCGTGCCCTTCGACCGCTGGGTCGAGAAGCACGACCCGCTCGCGGAGTCGTGGCGGCTGCGTGCCGCCGAGCCGGCGGGTCCGCTCGAGCGGCTCGTCGCCTGGCTGGTCCGCTCGCCGGGCCAGGGCGTGGCTGCCGGCGTGGTGGTCGTCGCCGCCCTCACCGGACTGGCGCTGCTGGTCGGCCCGCCCACGGGCTAGTCGCTCCCGCTGGTCGAGGCGAGCCAGTGCCGAGCCACGCCACCCGGGAAGCCGGCAGCCGAGGGTCTCGTGGCTCGCTGCGCTCGCACCTCGACCGGCGGGAGCGGCGTACGACGCCTGCCTCAGCTGCGCTTGCCCTTGATCAGCGCCCGCCAGACCTGGCGGTTGACCACGCCCGAGGGCTGCAGGCCGACCTTCCTCTGCCAGGCCTTGACGACCGGCTCGACGCCGGGGCCGTAGACGCCGGTCACAACCAGGCCGTGCTGCGGGGAGGCGGCGTTGAGCGCGCGCTGCAGGCGGCGCACTGCGAGGCCCGAGGAGCCGTACTTGATGGTGGCCTTGGAGCCGACGGCGAGCAGCGACATCCAGTGCTGGCGTGACCAGAGGTCCTGCGGCTCGAAGCCGCGCTCGGCCTGCCAGGCGCGGGTGGCGGCGAGGGTGCGGGCGTCGTACCTGCCGGTCAGGGTGCCCTCGTAGACCTTCTTCTCGCGCAGCAGGCACTGCAGCGCGGTCACCTTGGCCGCGTCGGGCACGACGGTCTGGCCGTTCTTCTTGGTCCGCGGCGGGCGCAGCAGGCCGTAGTCCTGCCAGTTGACGCGGGTGCCGCCGCAACGCTCCTTCTCCGCGCGGGCGGTGGTGCCGCGGCCGAGGTCGAGGAAGTTGCTGTCGATGTTGATCCGCACGCCGCCCCAGGTCTCGTCGTGGCCGCCGAGGTACTGCTTCATCCGGCCGCCGGGTCGCCAGCCGTCGCTGCGGATGTAGGTGGTGTCGGTGTTGGCGTTGCCGTCCCAGCGCGCGATCCAGATCGCGTCGGGGAGGGTGAAGCGGTCCGGGCGGTTGACCCGGGCGTCGTCGAGCGCCTTGATGCCCGAGCTGGCCGAGGAGTAGACGCCGGAGACGTAGCCGAGCCGGTGCAGGGCCTGGGTCCAGCCGGAGAGGAAGGACAGCGCCGACTCGCGGCACGCGGTGTTGGAGGCGTCGAAGCCCTCGAGGTCGTACCAGAGGGTGCTGCCCTCGCCGATCCCCAGCGCCTTCGCGTCAGCCACGGTGGTCTCGGCCTCGGCGCGACCCATCTTCAGGGCCTTGTTGTAGGTGCCGGACCTCCCGGGCTTCGGGTTGATCCGCACGTCGTCGTCGTAGCGCGGGAACCGCGGCTGGCAGGAGGCCTGCGGGCCGAGCGTGATGGGCAGCAGCCGCCAGCCGAGCCGCGACTGCCGGAGCACCCACTCCGGCGTGAGGTTCGGCTGGTTGCGGCAGGCGCGGGACTTCCCGGAGATGTAGATGCCGACCGCCTGGAACGGCGAGTGGTTCCACCACGTGCGCGTCGGCTGGCTGGTGGGCGCCAGGCACTGGTCGAAGCCGTAGCCGGTGAAGCTGCCCGGCGTCACCACCACCCCGCCGTCGGTGACGGTCGAGGACCGGCGCTCCCCGCTGGCGGCGTACGCCGCGGAGCCGGTGGGTCCGGCACCGAGCACCGTGACGGCGAGCAGGCCGGCGAGCGCCGCGCCGCCGGTGCGGCGCAGGGTCGTGAGCAGCGGGGTCCGGGTCATGGTGCAGAGCTCCAGCCATGGGTCGAGCGCGGGGGGACGAGGCCGCACCCGATCGGCCCGGCCCCAGCACGATAACCACACCAGTCACACGAGTAACAGGCTTCATCGTGAACTACAGACGTGTAGTTTCCGCAGGTCAGAGGGGGTGCGGGTCTCGGGAGCGGGCGCGGTCGTCGGCCCGCCGCAGCGGCTCGGTAGATTCCTCCCGTGCTGGACACCGTGGCCGTCGCCGCCGAGGACCCCAACCGCTAGCAGCCCTGGGCCGACCTCGGCCTGAAGGCCGACGAGTACGCCCGGATCCGCGAGATCCTCGGGCGCCGTCCCACCTCCTCGGAGCTGGCGATGTACTCGGTGATGTGGAGCGAGCACTGCTCCTACAAGTCCTCCAAGGTCCACCTCAAGCAGTTCGGCGAGCTGCCCCAGGAGACCCCGGTCGGCAAGATGCTCGCCGGCATCGGCGAGAACGCCGGTGTGCTCGACGTGGGCCAGGGCTACGCGGTGACCTTCAAGGTCGAGTCGCACAACCACCCGTCGTACGTCGAGCCCTACCAGGGTGCCGCCACCGGCATCGGCGGCATCGTCCGCGACATCCTCGCGATGGGCGCGCGCCCGGTGGCGGTCATGGACCCGCTGCGCTTCGGCCCGCTCGACGCCCCCGACACCCACCGCGTGCTGCCCGGGATCGTGGCCGGCGTCGGTGGCTACGGCAACTGCCTGGGTCTGCCCAACATCGGCGGCGAGGCCGTCTTCGACCAGTCCTACCTCGGCAACCCGCTCGTCAACGCGCTCTGCGTCGGCGTGCTGCGGCACGAGGACCTGCACCTGGCCAAGGCGTCCGGCGTCGGCAACCAGGTCATCCTCTACGGCGCGCGCACCGGCGGCGACGGCATCGGCGGGGTCTCCGTGCTGGCCTCGGAGACCTTCGACGCCGACGGTCCCGCCAAGCGGCCCAGCGTGCAGGTCGGCGACCCCTTCATGGAGAAGCTGCTCATCGAGTGCACGCTCGAGATCTTCGCCGCCGGTCTCGTCGCCGGCATCCAGGACCTCGGCGGCGCCGGGCTCTCCTGCGCCACCTCCGAGCTGGCCTCCGCAGGCGACGGTGGCATGCACGTCGAGCTCGACCGGGTCCCGCTGCGCGACTCCACGCTGGCTCCCGAGGAGATCCTCATGAGCGAGTCCCAGGAGCGGATGATGGCCGTCGTCGAGCCCGACGACGTCGCCGCGTTCATGGCGATCTGCGCCAAGTGGGACGTCGAGGCGGTCGTGGTCGGCGAGGTCACCGACACCGGCCGGCTCGAGATCGACTGGCACGGCGAGCGGGTCGTCGACGTGCCGCCGCGCTCCGTGGCGCACGACGGCCCGACGTACCACCGCCCCTTCGCCCGCCCCGACTGGCAGGACGCGCTCCAGGCCGACACCGCCGAGGCGCTGCCGCGACCCACCACGCCCGACGAGCTGCGCGAGACCGTGCTGCGCCTCGTCGCCTCGCCGAACCTCTGCGACAAGTCCTGGATCACCGACCAGTACGACCGCTACGTGCGCGGCAACACCGTGCTCGCCCAGCCCGCCGACTCGGGGATGATCCGGATCGACGAGGAGACCAACCTCGGCGTCGCGGTCTCCACCGACTGCAACGGCCGCTACGCCAAGCTCGACCCGTACGCCGGCGCGCAGCTGGCCCTCGCCGAGTCCTACCGCAACGTCGCGACCGGCGGCGCCGTGCCGCTCGCGGTCTCGGACTGCCTCAACTTCGGCTCGCCGGAGGACCCCTCGGTGATGTGGCAGTTCGCCGAGGCCTGCCGCGGCCTCAAGGACGCCTGCGCCGAGCTCGGGACCCCCGTCACCGGCGGCAACGTCAGCCTCTACAACCAGACCGGCGAGACCGCCATCCTCCCGACCCCCGTCGTCGCCGTGCTCGGCGTGATCGAGGACGTCACCCGCCGTACCCCGTCGTCGTGGTCGGCCGCGGGCGAGCGCGTGCTGCTGCTCGGCTCGACCGCCGAGGAGCTCTCCGGCTCGGAGTGGGCCCACGTCGTCCACGGCCACCTCGGCGGCCGCCCGCCGGCCCTGTCGCTGGCCGGCGAGAAGGCGCTGGCGGCGCTGCTGCACGAGGCCGTCGGGCTCGTCACCTCCGCCCACGACCTGTCCGACGGCGGGCTCGCGCAGGCGCTGGTCGAGGCCGCCCTCCCGTCGATGCTCGGGGCCTCGGTCTCGCTGGCCGGTGTGCACGAGGACCCCTTCGTGGCGCTGTTCTCCGAGTCGACCGGGCGCGTGCTGGTCACGGTCCCCGACGGCGACGTGGCCCGGCTGACCGACCTCGCCGCGCGCCACGGCGTACCCGTCGCGCAGCTCGGCACCACCGGCGGCGACTCCCTCGCCGTCGAGGGGCTCTTCGACCTCGCCCTGCTCGAGGTCCGCTCCGCCTGGATGGCCACCCTCCCCGCCGCCCTGGCTTGACGGAGATCCGGAGGCCGCGGGTCTCGTGGCTCGCTGCGCTCGCACCTCGACCACCGGGGTGGCGCCTTCCTGGACCACCGATGGTCGAGGTGCGAGGAGCGCCAGCGACGAGCCACGAGACCCCCAGGCGATGATGGGGCGGTGGCCGAGGACCTGGTGGTGAGCCGCAGCCTGGTGATCCGGGGTGCGGAGCTGAGCGAGCGGTTCAGCCGCAGCTCGGGGCCGGGCGGCCAGGGCGTCAACACCGCCGACACCCGGGTCGAGCTCGTGTGGGACGCAGCGGGCACCGCCCTGCCCGAGCACGTACGACGCCGCGTGCTCGACCGGTTGGCCGACCGGTTCGTGGACGGCTCGGTCGTGGTCGTGGCCTCCGAGCACCGCACCCAGCTGGCCAACCGCCGGGCCGCCCGGGAGCGCCTGGCCGCCCTGGTGC
>FWWL01001665.1_pt1 | contig 22859 bp, 19 predicted proteins | sample 2228331 | NCBI WGS metagenome assembly FWWL01 (sample SAMEA103939775, study PRJEB20133) | metagenome | reverse complement strand
TGGCGGACGGCAAGATCCTGTATCACGCGGGGGATACCGGGCTCTTCCTGGATATGAAGCTCATCGGGGAGATGCACCCGATCGACCTGGCGCTTCTGCCGATCGGGGACAACTTCACCATGGGCATCGATGACGCCGTCAAGGCCGTCGAGCTTCTCCAGCCGAAGCTCGCGGTGCCGATGCATTACAACACCTTCGACCTCATCAAGGCCGACCCGTCCGAGTTCGTGAGCAAGGTCCAGGCGGCCGGGGGCAAGGCCGCCATCCTCAAGGTCGGGGAGTCGATGACCTATTAGCCGCAGCTCTGACGCAAAGTCGAGTTGAAGCCCGGCTCCGGGCGGAGCCGGCTTCTTTTGCGGGTCCGGGAGGGAAGGGAGACGGCGGGCCGGTGTCGAAAACGCTTCCGGCTGTCACGCAGCGACCGCCCGGCGCCGCTCCGCCGGAAGCTTTCGCAAGGAGAAAGGGGTAGACGCGCGTTGGACTTTGACCCTCTGCTTCTGTCGCGCATCCAGTTCGCGCTGACTGTCGCCTTCCACTACCTGTTCCCGCCGCTCACCATCGGGCTGGGGGTCATCATGGTGTTCACGGAGTGGCAGTATCTGCGCACGAAGGATGTCCAGTACGAGGTGATGACCAAGTTCTGGACCCGCATCTTCGCCATCAACTTCGCTCTCGGGGTGGCCTCCGGCATCGTGATGGAGTTCCAGTTCGGGACCAACTGGGCCACCTATTCCCGGTATGTGGGTGATGTGTTCGGGTCGGCTCTTGCCGCGGAGGGCATCTTCGCCTTCTTTCTGGAGTCCGGATTCCTGGCTGTGCTTGTGTTCGGCTGGGACCGTGTGAGTCCCCGCGTGCACTTTTTGTCGACCGTGCTGGTGTCGCTCGGTTCGATGTTCTCCGCCGTCTGGATCGTCGTGGCGAACTCCTGGCAGCAGACCCCGGCCGGATTCCATCTGGTTGAGCATCAGGGCGCGCTGCGTGCGGAGATCACGGACTTCTGGGCGGTGGTGTTCAACCCCTCCAGCATGATCCGCCTGACGCACGTGCTCATCGGGGCGTTCATCCTGGGCGCGTTCGTCGTGATGAGCATCACCGCGTATTACATCCTGCGCGGACGGCACGTGGAGATGGCGAAGAAGTCCTTCGCCGTGGCGCTGGTCCTTGCCCTGGTCTCGTCGGTGGCTCAGCTGGTCACCGGGCATTACCACGCCCTGAAAGTGGCGGAGCACCAGCCCGCCAAGCTGGCGGCCTTCGAGGGGCATTTCGAGACGGGGGAGGGCGGGGCGCCGCTGCACATCATCGGCATCCCCGACCAGAAGGAAAAGACCGTGCGGTTCTCCGTCGCCATCCCCGGGATGCTGAGCTGGCTGGTCCACGCGGACAGCGGTAAGCCGGTGACCGGGCTGGACCGGTTCCCGGAGGAGGACTGGCCTCCCGTTGCGCTCTCCTTCGTGTCCTATCACGTGATGGTGGGGCTCGGGCTGTATTTCATCGCCCTGACCGTGCTTGCCGCGGTGCTTTACAGACGCGGCACGCTGTTCCGGACCCGCTGGCTGCTGTGGGTGTTCGTGTTCTCCGTGGTGGGGCCGTACATCTCGAACCAGCTGGGATGGATGGCCGCCGAAGTGGGACGGCAGCCGTGGATCGTCTACGGGCTGCTTCGGACCAGCGAAGCCTATTCGCAGAGCGTCTCCGGCGGACAGGTGGCGGCTTCCATCGCGATGTTCGTGCTCATCTATCTGTTGTTGGCGGCCGTCTGGATCTACGTCATGAACGACAAGATACAGCACGGGCCGGACCAGGCGGACGCCACGGGCGAGGCTGCGAAGCCTCAGAGGTCGTGGCTTGCGGGCATCCGGGAAGCCATCCTGAAGGGCGAGGAGGGCTCGCTCACTGCGACTGCGGACGAAAAGAAGGATGAAAAGGGGGAGGGCGGCCGGAGATGATTGACCTGAACGTCTTCTGGTTCATTCTGCTCGGCGTCCTGCTGACGGGCTACGCCATCCTGGACGGGTTCGACCTCGGCGTGGGCTCCCTGCATCTGTTCGCCAGGGGGGACTATGAGCGCCGCATCTTCCTCAATGCCATCGGACCGGTCTGGGACGGCAACGAGGTGTGGCTGGTGACATTCGGAGGCGCGCTGTTCGCCGCGTTCCCGGCGGCGTACGCCGCGGCATTCTCCGGGTTCTATCTGGCCTTCATGCTGCTGCTGTTCGCCCTCATCTTCCGGGCGGTGGCCATCGAGTTCCGCAGCAAGCGCGAGTCCCGCCGCTGGCGGTCGTTCTGGGACGGAGCGTTCTTCACGGCCAGCGCCGTGGCCGCCATCCTGTTCGGAGTGGCAGTGGGGAACATGATGAAGGGCATCCCTCTGGGGCCGGGAGGAGAGTATCAGGGGACCTTCTTCGACCTGCTCGGTCCCTATCCGCTGCTGGTGGGAGCCATGACGCTCGTCATGTTCTGCATGCACGGCTCCATCTACCTGTATCTCAAGACGGAGGGAGAACTGCAGGAGAAGATCCGCCACTGGATATGGGGGACGTTCGGGGTGTTTCTGGTCTTCTACATCCTGACCACCATCTTCACGCTGGTGGCTATCCCGGGCGCCATCCGCAACTTCGAGCGCTACCCGTGGGTGTGGGGCCTGGTGGTGCTGAACGTGCTCGCCGTCGCGAACATCCCGCGCTCCATCTACAAGGGGATGCCCGCTCAGGCGTTCCTCTCCTCCGCGTGCACCATCGCCGCCCTCATCTTCCTGTTCGGGTTCGCGCTGTTCCCGAACCTGGTCACCTCCAGCATCGACCCGCAGCTGTACAGCCTGACGGTGTATAACGCGGCGTCTTCGCAGAAGACGCTCACCATCATGCGCAACATCGCATTCATGGGGATGCCGTTCGTGCTGGCCTACACCATCGCCATCTACTGGGTGTTCCGGGGGAAGGTGCGCCTGACGCGCTTCTCGTACTGAGGGGCGGAAACGGCCGGGCCCCGCTCCCTCAGGGAAGCGGGGCCCGGTTCTGAAAGGAGGAGAGAGCGGTCGCCCAAACCGAAGTCCGCTCTCTCGTGCCGCGCTGTCGTGGGACGAAACTGCAATCGCCTCCACGGGCGCGTGCGCCCCGGTCGTGTCGTCTCCTTGTGCTGTTACCTCCTTGTCCGCTCGCGTGCTTCCAGCCCCGGGAAAGGACTCTGCCAACCACGATGCGCACGGGGCTGGCCGGGGACGCACGTCCCGCCTGTCTGGCGATGCTGCCTCGAGGGGCCCTTGGCGACTCTCGTATGTCCCGGCTTACTCCAGACTCTGGATGCGGGTAACCTTATCCAGGTTCAGCTCTTCGCCGTCGCCGACGAGGTAGGCGCCGTAGAGCGGGATGAACGTCAGGTCATTCACACGTAATGTGGTGGTCTGCTCTCGTCCGAAGCGGTCCATCCACGTGACGCTGCAGTTCTTTCCGACGAACTCGCGCGCTTCAGAAATGTGCATCTTGCTGTGCCTCCGGGAGGAGGGTCCAGGCTGCCGGACCCGGCGGAACTCCTGAAGCGGTCTGCCCTCAAGGTGGCGAAGTCAGGGCGGACGCGCCCGTCAGGACTCCGGGGCTCCGGGCCGGCAGCCTGGCAGTCTGTCTAGAGGTCAGAGTCGAGGTGGTTTCGAGGATCGGTGGTCGTGATGTCCCGCGCGTGCTTACGGGAAGCCTTGCGTTGACCGCGAAAAACCATCCGCTCTCTGGCTCGGGCCTGAGAGGGCCGCCCGGAGGGACTCAGGATGATTGCTGTGGGTCGGGACAGCCTCTCTCGCGCCGGTTCGGAGTGTCTCGGAACGCTCTTCGGTTGTCACTTATCTTGTGCCACGGGCTTCCGCGGGCGGGTGCTGGAAGGAGTACCGGTATTCGGCGCTCGCACGAGCGGTCCGAAGGAGGCCTCAGTTGCCCCGCGTCCTCAGGCGTGCCATAATGCGAGTCGTGACTGGCTGCAGGAGCAAGGTTTTTCCCACAGGCTTCTCCGCCGTGGTGCTGGCTGCCGGGCGGGGAAGCCGGATGGGCGGAGATGTGCCCAAAGTGCTCCTGCCGGTAGCCGGCCGGCCGATGGTGGAGCGGGTGCACTCCCTTCTCGCTTCCGCCGGCGTCAGCCCCGTGTGCCTGGTCGTCTCCCCGCAGACACTGGAGGCTGTGCGGAGCCTGCTCGGGGACAGGGCGCTCTATGCCGTCCAGCCCGAGCCCCGCGGCAGCGGCGACGCCGTCCTGTGCGCGGCTCCCGTTCTCCGCGACCTGCCGGGCGATGTGCTGGTGGCGTGCGGAGACAGTCCTCTTTTCACTCCGGACACGGTTCGGATGCTGATGGAGACCCACAGGGGAAGCGGGGCGGCCGTCACACTCGTCACGGCGGTCCTCGACGACCCTCGCGGCTACGGCCGCATCCTGCGCAGGGAGCCCGGGGGGCCCGTCACTGGCATCGCGGAGGAGCGCAACGCCTGTCCGGCGGAGCGGGCCGTCCGCGAGGTGAACGGGGGCCTGTACGCCTTCGCGGCGTCGTTCCTCTGGAGCGCCCTGCAGGCGGCAGCCGACCGGGAGCGGGAGTCGGAGTTCGTGCTGACCGAGCTGGTGGAGATGGCCGCGGCGCAGGGACTGGGGATCGAGGGCGTCGAGTGTCCGGCGGAGGAGGTGGCCGGGGTAAATACACCTCAGGAACTGGAGCGGGCGGAGGAGGTGCTCCGCCGCCGTGAAGAGCAGGAAGGACGATGACGTGATACAGTTGGACCCGAAGGACCTCGAGGAAGTGCGGCGGGTGGCGCGGGAATACTCCGAGGCGTTCCGCACGGCAGACTCGCGGCGCGCGCTGGAGCTGACCATCCTGCCGGTGGTGGACTGCATCGACCTGGGCACGCGCGCGGGAGTCTATCTGATGGACGCCGGCGAGTTCGCGCATCTGGTCGAGGAGCATCGCCACGAGGATTTCACCACCGAGATCACCTCGCTGGACATCCAGCCGCTGGGGAAGAACGCGGCTCTGGCGCGGGTGGAGGCAAAGGTCCGCAAGCCGGACGGACGCGTCGGGCAGGTGGAATGGGTGGAGTTCCTGGCCCGGACCGCGGAGGGGTGGAAGGTCTGGGCCAACTGGCTCGGGCCGTATCCGGAAGGTTTCTGAGATAAAGCGCAGCAGTAGGCGCGAATCTGTTCAGCAGAGGTGAATGATGAGCAAGACCGATGCCCTGGCGAAGCTGGTAGAGATGTCCAGGGAGCTCGGGGAACCGTCCAACGATTATGTCATCCTGGGGGAGGGGAACACTTCCGCCCGGCTGACCGATGAGACCTTCGCGGTCAAGGCGAGCGGGACGACTCTCCGCGGGATAGCGCCGGAGCACTTCGTGGAGGTCCGCTTCGACCGGGTGCTGGAGCTTCTGGAGCGCGAGAGCGCGACGGATGCGGAGGTCAAGGAGGCCCTGCAGACCGCCTGTGTCGATGCCGGCTCGCCGCTGCGGCCCAGCGTGGAGACGGTGCTCCACGCGGCTCTGCTGTCCCTCCCCGGAGTCAGCTTCGTCGGCCACACCCACCCCACAGCCGTGAACATGATCCTCTGTTCCCGGAACTGGAAGGAGGTTGTGGGAGGGCGCATCTTCCCGGACGAGATCGTCTCCTGCGGGGTGGCTCCGGTGCTCATCGATTACACCGACCCCGGGCTGCCGCTGGCCAAGGTGGTGCACCGGAAGGTGCGGGAGTTCCTGGAGGCGGCCGGCGAGCCTCCGAAGGCCGTCCTGATGCAGAACCACGGGCTTATCGCCATCGGGCAGACTCACGTCGAGGTCCTCGGCATCACCGCGATGTGGGTCAAGACCGCCCGCGTGCTGCGCGGGACCTACGCTTTCGGAGGACCACGTTTTTTCAGCGAGCAGGAGGTCGCCCGCATCAGCTCGCGCCCGGACGAGCTCTACCGGATGCAGCTCATCCGGGGGCTGGCAGGGTAGGGGACTCTGCCCCGGGACGTGTGCGAAAGGAAGACTCAGACGCAGATGACGGATATTCTTGAGCAATACCGCAAAGCCAGGCTGCCGCTGCCCGCTCAGCACCTGGTCTGGGAGCTTTACGGAGCGGGTCTGGAGAACCTGGGGAAGGACGGCAGGCCGGTGCTTCGGCCGCTCCCGGAGTGCGGCCCGGACGAGCTGCTTCTCCGCCAGGACGCGGTGGGCATCTGCTTCAGCGACATCAAGGTCGTGAACCTGGGACCGGAGCACCCCCGCCTGTCCGGCCGGGATATGCGCAGGGACCCGGTCATCCTGGGACACGAAGTCTCCGTGACGGTCGTCGGGGTGGGGGAGAATCTCAAGGACCGCTACCACGTCGGAGAGCGCTACATCGTCCAGGCCGATGTCTTCTACAAGGGCGTCAGCATGGCCTACGGTTACGTGCTGCCCGGCGCGATGCAGCAGTACGGCAAGGTGGGCAGGGAGGTCCTCGAAGGCGACGAGGGAAGCTATCTGCTTCCGGTGCGCGAGGAGACCGGGTATCTGCAGGCGGCCCTGGCCGAGCCCTGGGCGTGCGTGGTGGCCGCCTACCGCATCGAACACCGCCAGACGCTGAAGAAGGGAGGAGTGGCCCTCTTCTATCGTCCGCCGGCATCCGATGTGGACGGCATCGTTCCGGGGAGCGCCCTGAAGGCTGACAGCTGTCCCGCCGTCATCATCGCCGCAGGCCTCGGGACGGCGACGCTCGGGACTCTGGAGGAGATTGCTCGCGCGGCGGGCGCCCGGGTGGTGGTAGAAGAGGCGTTCGACCTGGCAGATGCAAAGGGCGTCGCGGAGCGGCACGGGGCGCAGGGGTTCGATGACATCGTCATCCTCGGGCAGGCGGGCGCGGAGGACCTGCGTCTTCTCTCGGAAGCCCTCGCGTACTGCGGTGTGCTCTGCGTGGTGAATGCGTCGCCGCTCGCCGGGGAGGTGGAGGTGGACGTCGGGCGCATCCACTACGACCGGCTGGCCATCGTCGGGACGGCGTCGGCGGACCTGTCCGAGGGCTACCGGATGCTGCGCAGCGCGGAACTCGTCCCCGGCGGCGCGGCCTGGTTCATCGGCGCGGCCGGCCCGATGGGGCAGATGCACGTGCAGCGCGCCGTGGAGCTGGAGCAGCCTCCGGCACGCATCCTGTGCACCGACATCGACGACCGCCGCAACGAGATGCTGCGCCTGCGTGTGGAGAAGACGGCGAAGGAGCGCGGCATCGACATCCGCTTCGTCAATCCCTCGTCTCTGCCCGAGGGGGGACTTGAGGCCATCATCTCGGAGATGACCGGCGGAGCCGGGTTCGACGACATCGTGACGCTGGTGCCGGTGCCGGCTCTGGTCGCGCAGGCGGCCGGACATCTCGCCGACCGCGGGGTCATAAACATCTTCGCGGGCATCGCGCGCGGGGTGAAGGCCCATCTTCCGCTGGGCGACTGCTTCACTCGCGGGGTCCGCTACATCGGTTCCAGCGGGTCGTCCCTGCAGGACCTGGCGGACACCCTTCGTCTCTCGGAGGAAGGCAGGCTGCACACCGCCAACTCGGCGGCGGCCATCGGAGGGATGAACGCCGTCCGGGACGGCCTGGCGGCGGTCAAGGAAGGGCGCTTCCCGGGCAAGACCGTCATCTTCCCGCAGTTCCCCGACCTCCCGCTGCTGGAGCTGACGGAGCTCGAGGACTCCTTCCCCACAGTCCACGCCCGCCTGAAGGACGGGATGTTCTGGACGCGGGAGGCGGAGGACGAACTGTTCCGCATCCTGCTGGAGAAGCAGTCCGAACAGGCTGCTGCCGGAGGAGGGGGATGCTGCAGGGCATTCCCGGGCAAGGTGGCGCTGGTGACCGGGGCGGCGCAGGGGCTGGGCGAGGCCATCTCTCACCGTCTGGCGAAAGAGGGCGCCTCCGTGGTGCTGCTGGACCTGAACGAAGAGCGGGTGCGCACCGTTGCGGCGGAGGTGGCGTCTCAGCACGGTGTCGAGACGCTGGGCATCCGGGTGGATGTGACGGACGAGGCGCAGGTGGCCGCGGCTTTCGAGCAGGCCGTCTCGCGCTTCGGCACAGTGGATATCGCCGTCGCGAACGCCGGCATCCTCATCGCCGGGCCCATCGAGGAGTTCGACGTGGCCACCTGGCGCAAGGTCATCGACGTGAACCTGGTGGGCTACATGATAACGGCCAAGCACGCGGCACGCGTGATGATTCCCAGGAAGTCCGGCGTCATCATCCAGATCAATTCCAAATCCGGCAAGAAGGGCTCGTTCCGCAACAGCGCGTATGCCGCCAGCAAGTTCGGCGGGGTCGGCCTGACCCAGAGTCTGGCGCTGGAGCTGGCGCCGTACGGCATCCGGGTGAACGCCATCTGCCCGGGGAACCTGCTGGACTCCCCGCTGTGGCAGGACAGCCTGTACGAGCAGTATTCGCGCACCCAGGGAATCTCGAAGGAAGAGGTCCGCGCGAAATACGAAGGCCAGGTGCCGCTCGGGCGGGGCTGTTCTTACGATGACGTGACCAACGTGCTGGTGTTCCTGGCCAGCGAGCAGGCGTCCTATATGACCGGCCAGGCCATCAACGTGACCGGCGGGCAGCAGATGGACTGAGCCTGTTCGATAAAGTGCTTCAGAGCGGCGGCCCGGGCCTCAGGCCCGGGCCGCTTGCGCGCTTCAGGGCAAGGGCAAAATGGACCCGGGCGCGGAGTCCAGCGTCAGGATGGGGGACTGGGCAGTGAGTCGGCCGGTCACGAGCAGGAGGCTGCCGGGAGACTGGTTGTGACCCTGCGCAAGCACTCGTGCCACGTGACCCGAAGCATCGTCCACTGTGAACCAGTCCGGGCCGATCTCGGACACTCGTCCGGCCACCGCAAAGAGAACGGCGTTGCGTGCCGACCATGCAACGGGGAGCGCGAGGTCGCGTGCACGCGTGAAATACCGCGGCACGGCGCCGGAGGCGGAAAGCACGAGCGACAGTTCGTCCGCATATCCGTCGTTGTAGGACCCGGCGAGACGCGTCATCTGAACAGTCACACGAATCGCCCGGGTGAGCGGCGGTACGGCGGCGGAACTCTCGCGGAACAGCATCCCTGTAACATTGCCTCGCTCCGCGCTCGTTACCGGGCCAATGACGCAGGCTCCGAGCGGATTCGCCCCGGAGTCCAGGAAGTCCGCCCGCACGACCGCATGATCGCCCTGTGACGAGTATCCGCCCAGCCACCCCGAGAGCGTGGCCGTCAGCTTTCCCGTATCGACCTGTCCGGCAAGCGAGGCAATGCTGATATCCTGCGATGCCGTGGAGTACTGGTTGGCCGGGCCGCCTGCCAGGAAGTTGAGCCCCCGCTCTGGTGGCCCCGGGCTTGAATAGTTGGGGAAATCAGGAGCCTCGTAGCGCACGACATTGAAGTTTCCAGTGCGAGTCCAGAAGGGCATGTCAGTGACGACGGTGTAGCCTCCAGGGTCGCCCGGGCCGTCTTCGCCGCCGGGGTTCGCGAGCAGGTTCACGTCCAGCTGTGCCGTGAGGGCGCCGGACATCGCGAACAGCAGGGCGAGCGCTGCCAGAAGCGTTCGCAGAAACATCTTCCGCATCCTCCTTGCGCTTTTTTCGTGTATTGGTATGCAATGTCATGATATCAGATGACCGGCAGCAGCGATGTACGGGTTCTGCAGGGAAAACCCCGTTCGTCCAAATCACGAAGAAGCAAGATACCAGCGCACGGGCAGCGGCGACGGACGGGAGGGCGTCCACTCGGGCCTGCGCCTGTCGCCGGGCGCCCCGCGCGCAGAGGCCCGCCTGACTGAAGCCGGCGGGCAGCAGAGGGACTGAAAGTCCGCCGCGCCCTTTCTGTCCCGAAATGACAGGCCCGGGACCGCAGGCGGTCCCGGGCCTCTGTGCAAGCGGTGACTCCGAAGGAACGGAAGCTACTGTCCGGGCGTCAGCCGCTCCACCCGATACCCACCGCGAGCCCTGTCGCTGATGTAGACGATCAGATACATCACGAAAAGGATTGCGGGCAGGATGGCGACGGTGGTCAGCGCGCCGCTGGCGCCCAGCCGATCCTTCAGGCCTCCCAGCCAGGGCTGAGCGACTCCCGCGGAAGCCATCCCCGCGGCTCCCATCAGACCCAGCAGCACCGCGCCGCCCTTCGGGAACCTCTCGGAGGTGATTCCCAGCATCGTGGGCCAGAAGTAGCAGATTCCCAGCGCGAAGATGAACGAGGCGCCGAAGGCGGAAGCAGGTCCCGACACTTTCGCCATCGCAACCAGTCCGATGGCCGAAAGGAGCGCCGACCCGATCAGCAGCCCCACCGGGTTGAACCGGTGCACCATCGGCCCCGCGAACAGCCGTCCGACCAGCATGATGATGTTGATCCAGACCAGCACCAGGATGCCGTTCTTCAGGGCTATCTCGTTCATGATCTCGCTGATCCACTGGACGGTGCCCAGCTCCGTCGCTGCGGACAGGAGCATGCCGAACAGGAACACCAGGAACATCGGCCGGAACATCTCCCGGTACATCTCCGCAGTGGACACGCCGCTCTGCACCCGCTCGGTGGGCGGCAGCCGGAGCTTGAGGAACAGATATCCGTAGATGACCATGGGGATGAGGACGACCGCCTGCTTGATCTTCCAGATGTGCCCGTACTTGACGACCTCTCCCGGGTCCGACAGGCCCATGGCGCGGACAAAGAGCAGCGTGAGGAGAAACGCCGCGAGTCCTCCGATGATCTGTCCGCCCGGCCACCAGGCGTGCAGGGTGTTGAGCTTGACCGTCTTCTGGTCAGGGTATATCGTGGCCACCAGCGGGTTTATCCCCGCCTCCACGAACCCGTTCCCCAGACCGATGATGAGGGTCGCCAGACCGAGGACGGCGATCGTCGGAGCAAAGATGGTCAGGACAGTCCCCACCACGTGAGCCAGGAACGCGAGGCCCAGGAGCGCCCGCATCCCGATCAGGTCGCACAACTGTCCGCCGATGAAGATCGCGATGGTGAATCCCCAGAACGCCGGAAGGATGGCATACCCGATCGCCTCCGAGGTGCTCTGGAAATAGTGCTCCCACGCGCCCAGAATGTCGGCCCTGACGGAGAAGATCATGCTGGTGGCCACCAGCGCCACGCAGCTTGCGAAGAAGAGCTGACCGCGTTCGCTTGTGGACGCGGCAGCCCCGGCCGCCTCTGTCGAGGGTGTGTGCAACGCTCTACCTCCGCTTCGTCTCGCGCCGCCGTCCCGAGGGACGCGCGGCTAGCCAGTTCTCCCGGCGGCGCCGGCTGCGATACGCAGGGCGCGCCGGGATGCATCCCTTCTGCGCAGGTATTGGGCGTATGGACTGCGGATTCCTTCCCTCCGACGGCGGGAGCGCCGGGCGGCGCTTCCCGTCGCGGCGCTCTCAGCCCGGATGGCGGCCGTCGATGAGTCCGCGCGAGGCCAGATAGTCCAGGATCTTCTGCGTGCTCTCCTCCACCGTCTCGCGGTCCGTGCGCACGACCACTTCCGGATTCTCGGGCGGCTCGTACGGGTCGGAGATGCCGGTGAAGTTCTGGATCTCGCCCGCAAGGGCTTTCTTGTAAAGCCCCTTCACGTCGCGCTCCGCCAGCACCTCGATGGGGCACTCGCAGTAGACCTCCACGAACTCACCCGTCTGCCGCCTTATCTCGTCGCGTATCTCGCGGTAGGGGGAGATGGCGGCCGTGATGGCGATGACGCCGTTGCGCGCCAGCAGGTCCGCCACGAAGCCGATGCGGCGGATATTGGTGTCGCGGTCTTCCTTCGAGAACCCGAGTCCCTTGGACAGATGGGTCCGGACGACATCGCCGTCCAGCAGCTCCGCTTTGTATCCGCGGCTGCGGAACTCGGCCAGCAGCCGCTCGCTGATTGTGGACTTGCCCGCTCCGGACAGCCCGGTGAACCAGAGGATGAAGCCTTTGTGCATCGTTTCCTTTCGCTTGCAGCCTCCCCGGCGGACGGCTCCGCCGGCGGAGAGTCTTGACAACGGATGTCAAGAGATAATATACTTAATCGATTGATTCAGTCCACTATTCGGAGGAAGCCAGTTGGCCGCCATCCTCGGACACGACGTTTCCGTTATATCCCAATCCTTCGAGAGCGCCAGCGCCCGGGACGTGGTCCGCTGGGCGGTCCGGACGTTCGGCGACGGCCTGGTGATGACGAGCTCGTTCGGGGCGGATTCCGCGGTCCTGCTCCATCTCGCCACGCGTGAGATGCCCCGCATCCGGGTGGTGTTCATCGATACCGGCTTCCTTTTCCCGGAGACCCACGCCTACGCGGAGGAGCTCCGGCGGCTTCTCGGTCTGAACATCTGGCACTACCGCACCCGTAACGACCCGTTCGTGTATCTGGAGTCGGCCGGCGAGACGGACTTCAGGCAGAGGCGGGATGTCGGAAGATGCTGCGCCGCCAACAAGAACGAGCCGATGGAGCGCGCCATGCAAGAGCTCGCGCCGGCCGCCTGGCTGCGGGGCATCCGCCGTTCGCAGTCCGCCTCGCGCAGGGACCGGCAGTTCGTGGAGTGGAGCTCCCGCTACTCCTGCTACGCCGTGTCGCCCCTGTTGAACTGGACCGACGCGGACATCGAGGAGTACCTGCGCGAACACGGCCTTCCCCGTCACCCGCTCGCCGGGCGGGGATACCGGTCCATCGGCTGCAGTCCTCTGACCTGCACGCGCCCTGTGAGCGAAGGCGAAGACCCCCGGTCCGGCCGCTGGGCGGGGACGGAGAAGACGGAATGCGGGCTGCATCTGGAGGACTACCAGATTTAGCGGCGCGGGGCCCGCGGCGGCGGGGTTGACAGCGGGGCGCCGGGAGCGGCACAATCCTGCCGCCCGGACACTACCGCTGAAAGGATGGACCACCGGTCATGCGCGACCCTCGATTCAGGAAGCTTGCAGACCTTCTTCTCGACTACTCCACTCGGACCGCCGGGGGCGACCGGGTCCTCATAGAATACGCCGGCATCCCTGCCCCTATGGTCTCCACGCTGGTGGAGGCCGCCGTGGAGCGGGGGGCACTCCCGTTCGTGGACGTGCGCGAGCCCCGCGTCCAGCGCACCCTGCTGCTCCACGCCACGGAGGAGCAGATGAAGGTGCAGGGGGACTGGGAGCTTTACCGGATGAAGCAGATGAACGTCTATATCGGTCTGCGCGGAGGAGAGAACGCCTGCGAGACCGCCGACGTCCCCCAGGATCGGATGAAGCTCTATCTGGAGCACGTCGCGCACCCGGTGCACTTCGAGCAGCGCGTCAACCACACCCGCTGGGTGGTGCTGCGCTGGCCGGCACCCTCGATGGCGCAGCTGGCGGGGATGTCCACGGAGGCGTTCGAGGACTTCTACTTCCGGGTCTGCACGCTGGACTACGCCCGGATGGCGGCGGCGCAGAAGCCGCTGGAGGAGCGGATGAATGCCTGCGACATCGTCCGCATCGTGGGACCGCGCGACACGGACATCTCGTTCTCCATCAGGGACATCCCGGTCATCCCGTGCGTGGGAGAGCACAACATCCCGGACGGGGAGACCTTCACGGCGCCGGTGCGGGAGAGCGTCAATGGCGTCATCCACTACAACGCCCCGACGATCTATCAGGGCAAGGCGTTCGACGATGTGCGGCTGGAGTTCCGCAACGGGCGCTGCGTGTCGGCCACCGCTTCGGACTCCGATGAGCTGAACCGCATCCTGGACACCGATGACGGGGCGCGCTTCGTGGGGGAGTTCTCCATCGCGTACAACCCCTGCATCACGCGTCCCATCCGCGACATCCTGTTCGACGAGAAGATCGCGGGGTCCATCCACTTCACGCCGGGACAGGCCTACGAGAAGGCCGACAACGGCAACCGCTCGAAAGTGCACTGGGACCTGGTGCTCATCCAGCGCCCGGAGTACGGGGGCGGGGAGCTGTACTTCGACGGCGAGCTCATCCGCAAGGACGGGCTGTTCGTCCCGCCGGACCTTCAGGCGCTGAACCCGGAGGCGCTGACGGCCTCCTGAGCAGCGGAGGCCACGCTGGCCTTCAGTCGAGCGGTTTTATCTCCAGCCCTTCGGCGAAGGCCAGGAACCGGTCGCGGATGGCCGCGTCGGCCGCGCGGCCGCGATGCAGCACCACGCGATACGCGTATTTCCAGACCTGCTCCGGTTCCAGCACGGCGCTTCCGTCCACATGGTCGCTCCCAAGGTAGTCGTGCAGTGCGAACGGATTGGCCGCGAACAGCCCGTAGTCCCGCACGTGCCAGCGCGTGGGATACGTCGGGTTCTCCGGATGCTCCATCACGGCGATGCCGTAGATGCCTCCCCCGGCCGTGCCGGAGTAGTCCACCCAGGGCGCCGGCCGTCCCCAGCACTCCCGTTCCGTCAGCCCCCCGTAAGCGTTCTCGATGAGGCCGCCATTCTGCCCGCACATCGACGAAGCCACGCGCAGGGAGATGAGCCCGCCTTCCTTCGTATCGCCGAACCGCACCGGCCCGGCGAGCGGGCGGAAGCAGATGGTGTAGTCCAGGATGCGGGCGTCGCCGTCGATGGCGTAGAGCGTGAGGTCGATGTAGGACCGCATGTAGGCGTCGCCCTCCGCGGTGAGCCAGTCGTGCTTTGCCGAAAAGCGCCCGAAGACGGGGCCGCTCGTCTTCTCCTCGAAGGCATAGTGCCGGCTGCTGCCGTGCCCTTCCATCTCGGTCCAGTTGTCGGTGCCGTTCAGGTCGCCGTGCGCGGACCAGAAGGACCGGTGATGGATGTGGTCCTGCTGCTCGCCTTCGCGCTCCTCCATCGGCCAGTCCCGCGTCAGACGGACGCCGTCCGGACCCGCCAGCGGCCACATGAACGGCCGGGCGAAGGACGGGTCGAAGTGATAGCAGGTGACCTCGCTGCCGTCCAGCAGGAGCCGCAGGCGATGGTCCTGCAGCTGCTCCGCAACGACTCTGCAGGGAGGCTCCGGAGTCTGCATCAGCCGGAACGTCAGCGTCTGCCCTTTCCCGATCCTCGGCAGGATGAACCGCAGGATGGCCCGGCTGCTGAACCAGCCCGTCTCGGGCTGCAGCGGGATGAGTTCACCGGTGCCCTCGTTCTCCAGCGCCCATGCTCCCTGTTCAGGCTTTTCCAGCCCGCGGATGATGAGCGTCAGCGGCGTGTTGACGAGTTCCCTGGTGGGCGACGTGATGGCGAAGCGGTTCGGGGGCATCTCTCTGCTCTCCTCCTGCTGAATGGACCGGTAAGACGATGACTCAAGACGGCAGGCAGCTGCGCATATACTCCATCGACTGCCGGGCGATGGTGACCGGGTCGGGTCGGAAGTCGAACACCTCCACGGAGACGTATCGGTCGTAGCCGGCGTCCGCAAGGGCCCGGAAGATGGGCCGGAAGTCCACGTCTCCGAACCCGGGGCCGCGGCGGTTGGGGTCGTTCGCGTGCACGTGGCCCGCGTGGGAGGCGTGCGCCGCGATGATGTCCGGGACCGGCCGTCCCTCGGTGCTCATGGCCTTGACATCTAGGATGATCTTCACCGCCGCAGAGCCCGTGGCGGATGCAATCTCCCAGGCCTCGTCCGCCGTGTTCACGAAGTTGGTCTCCTCGGGGCCCAGCGGCTCCAGGCAGATGGTCTGTCCCAGTTCCCCGGCCACCCGGCCCACTTGCCGCAGAGCATCGACGGCATACTGCCTCGCCTCCTCGTGCGTGACCGGCGGGGATACGGACCTCTGCAGGGGAGAACCGAGCACCAGCACCGACCCGCCCAGGTCCGCGCTGAGCCGCACCAGGTCCTGAAGATAGCGCACCGTGCGGGCGCGCACCTCTGCGTCCCGGGTCGTGAGATGCAGCCCTTCGGTCTTCGCGAGAAGCCAGTGCAGGCCGATGACCTCGACCCCCGCCCGGGCCGCGCTGGCGCGGATGGACTCCCGCTCGGGACGCGAGAGCTGGTCCGGACGTGCGCCCAGCGTAAACGGAGCGATCTCCACGCCGCTGTAGCCCAGCTCGGCGGCCTGCCGGAAGACATCCTCCAGCTTCCAGCCCTCGAACATCTCGTTGCAGATCCCGAAACGCATTTCCAGTCCCCTTCGAGCGGCAGGGCAGAAAAACGCCCGCCCGGACAGGCCGCGCAGGCGCCGATCACATCCTCCCGCCTCCGGAGGATGCGTTCTTCATTCCGTATTCTGTGTCCTCCCTGAAAGCTCCTCAGGCGTGCTCTTCGGTATGGCGGGCCCGCATCCGTCCGGGCGGTTCCTTGGACAGCACCTCGAGGAACTGGTGCTCCGCCTCGATGATCTCGAGAGCGGCCTGCCGCATCGTCTTCTGCTGGTTTCTGCACTTCTCCCGCAGGTGGGCGTATGCTTCCGCCTCGGACATCTGCAGGCGCTGCATGATGATGCCCTTGGCCTGCTCCGCGAACTTGCGCGTCTCGAGCGTGTCCTTCAGGTGCTGGACCTCCGCGCTCAGCGCGCAGACGTCCCGGAATCGCCGCACCGATATGGCCAGAGCCGCGCAGAGGTCCTCGCGGCTCCCGGGCTTGTGCACGTAGGCCATCGCGCCCGCTTCCGCGGCCTGCTCCAGCGTCTCGGGCTCGGTCCCGTCGGTCAGAGCGATGACCGGCATGGGATGCTCGGCCGTGATGCGCCTGATGGTCTCTACCCCGTCGGCGCCCGGGAGCCTGACATCCACCAGCACAACGTCGGGCTCCTTCTGGAGAGTCTCGGAGATGGCGGACTCGCCATCGGTGACGGTGCTGACCACCTGGTGCCCTTCCGCGGCGAGCGCCGCGGCGATGCCCTGCGAGACGCCGGGGTCCTCTTCAGCGATGACAACACGTAGCGACTCCACTGCTTCTCATTCCTTTCTCTCTCGGCCGGGCCGGCCGCCTGCGATCCTCTCGAAGAACGCTGCGGAAGGATGCCGCCCGGCTCCTCCTGACTTCCCACCCCGGAACCCGCCGGCCGCCACCTGGAGCGGTGTGCGTGCCCGGCAGGCCGGGAGTTGCTTCCTCCGCCGCGATGCGCGGCGTCGTGTGCCGTTCCAATTCTACGATGCTTTCGCGCGGCAGTCCTTCATCTCCGCCGCGCGGATACAGCCCCATCATACATCCGTCACCTCCCTGCGTGCACTCCGGCCGGACCGCGGAACGGCCGCCGCGGAAAAAGAACAGAGGGCCGCGTTGCCGGCATTTCTCACAGGTTCGGCGGAGGGGCCCGGTGTCGTATAATTGCTACTGGTTCGCTCACGTTAATGGTAGAAAGATATGGCGGGTCATCGCTTTCGCGCCCGCGGCCCTGCAGCGTGTTGCAGGGTGAACGGCATTTCCGGAGATTGCCCGGGAAGAGAGACACAGGAGATGGTGAGACACATCCGGTTGCTCGGCCTTCTGGTGGCCAACCTCGCGGCCGCCGGGTCTGTCGTGGCGGCGCACGAGAACGACATGCTCTTCGGGAGCGACGGGAGCCGCGCCGCCGTCGTGGCTCCCGCAGCCTACGAGTGCCCGCGCATCATGCTCGCAGTGGGGCCGCCTCTGAACCTCTGGGTGCGTGATGTGGGTGTGGACTTCGCCCGCGTCTCAGCCGGGGGGCCGTATGTCCTTGAAAGCGTGACCTGGAAGCAGATCAGCTTCACCCCCGGGCTCACGGTGGGCAGCGCTTTCGGCGACGGCCGGCCCGGGACGTACGCCTTCAGCGCTTCGAACCCGCACGTGCATTTTCAGGCGGCGGTCCGCAACCCGGGAACATACATCCTGCGCTCCCGCCTGACCGATGCAGTTGCGGCGGGAGGTGCGGCGCTTGCTCCGTCGGCCGAGTTCCTGACCGTCTTCGTGGCCGGGTCGGATTACGCGAAGGTGGACCTGGGCCTGCTGCGCAACCTTCCGGACACTCCTCCCGGCAGTCCGGCGAACGGGTATGCGGGAGTCGATGTGGAGCAGCTCGTGGTCTCGACCGGTGACGCCTTCGCCGGAGGTTTCTACGCCCAGACTCCCGGACGCTCCGCCGGCATCTTCGTCCAGTCCACGGCGGATGTCACCGAGGGGGATGTCGTCCGGGTCCGCGGAAAGCTCGCCACAGTGGGCGGCGAGCGCGTCATCGTCGCGGATTCGGTCGAGTCGCAGCCCGGCGCGGCTCCGCGGCCGCTGTCCACGACGGTCCGGGCGCTGGGCGGAGGGTCCATGGGCCGGTACACCCCCGGGACGGAGGGCGGGGTGGGCGTCAGCAGCGCCGGACTGCTGGTCCGCGTGGCAGGGACCCTGCGTGAGCACGACGGCAGCCTGTATCTGGATGACGGGTCCGCGCCCGCCGAGGGCCAGCCCGCAGGCGTCCGGCTCTTGCTTGAGCGGCTTGCGTCGCCCTTCGCCCTGCCGGAGCCCGGCAGCGTGGTCGTCGTGGTGGGCATCTGCGGGCAGACGGTGGATGCGGACGGGAAGGTGCGTCCGGTGCTGCAGCCCCGGCGGCCGGAGGATGTGACGCTCCTCTGAATCCGTGCCTTCGCCCCGCCGACGGCGGGCACACTTTGTGAGCCCGCGCCGCAAGGCGCGGGCTTGTCCGCGTACGGGCGCAGGAAAACCGGTATTCGTGCCGGCCCGCAACTCTTACGGGGACTGGAACACTACCATTGACAACCCACAGTGAGCGAGAAAGGCAAAGCTGTCGAAAGGCAGTGACGCAAAGCTACGGGTCTAACCGGGCTGCCGAAGAGGCCGCCCGCAGGATCGCCGGGCCGCCGAAACATCTGTGCGGGTCCTCCGGGCCGTCCCGGAGCCCCTCGCAAGACTGAGACACCCGCTCCCGGCCGGAACGGCCGTCTCCTCGGACCTGTGCGTCGCTTTCTCGTTTCTCCCTGAGTCTCCCGCGCCCGCCCTCGCGTCCATTCCTGGCTGGCCTGAACGCTGGCGGCGCGGACACTCCGGCGGAGTCCTGGCCGGTGCCCGCCGCATCCCGGCCGGCTTCCCCGGGTCTCGAACGATCTCCCCGAGGGGGTTAGAGAAATGCACAGGCGCTGGCACGAGCTGCTGACAGCGGCTCTCCTGATGATACTTCTGATTCCGCTGCTGAAGACCGCGGCAGTCGGGGTGGGCACGCCTGCGGGGACCGTCATCGAGTGCGTCGCCACGGCCAGATACACCAACCAGGAAGGTACTCTCCTGGGCGAGGCTGTGAGCAACACGCTGCAGATCGTGGTCGGGAGGAAGGTGGCCGCCTCGGTGAGCCCGCCCTCCCGGGCCGTGACGGGCAGACCCTCGCGTGTCGTCAGCATCCCGGCTGAGGTCCGGAACCTCGGCAACGCCGAAGACCGGTTCCGCCTTCTCCTGAATCCGCCGTCCGGGTGGAACGGCGCGGTCTACCTGGATTCCAACGGCGACGGGGTGCTGCAGGAGGATGAGACGGAGGTGCTCACCCAGACTCCGCCCCTGCCGCCGGATTCCGTCCTCAAGGTCATCGTCCGGGTGACCGTCCCGGCGGACATTCGCTCGGGCACAGCGTGGAGCGTGGAGCTCTTCACCCGTCCGATGGAGACGAACACCACGCTCGCCGCCGCCACCTACATCGTCAATGCCACCACCGTGAACACCTCGGTGAGGCTTTCCGCGGAGCCGTCCGCGCCCGAGATAGGCAGTCTGCTCCGCCTGACGGCCCAGGTCGACCCCGCCGAAGAGGAGACCCTGCAAATCGCCCTGACAGCCCCGGACGGCGCCGTCCAGCAGCACCAGGTCAACACCGGGCCCGACGGCATCGCCGTGCTGGACGTCACTCCGGACGTGTCGGGCCCGTGGCAGGTGACCGCCGTCCGGCCGGCTTCCACCGGGGTCCCCGAAGCGCGCGCCACCCTTCTGTTCACGTGCCAGGGGCCGTCGCACGAGGTGGACGGGCTCGATATGATCAGCATCCCGCTCGCGCCGGTGGACGCCTCGGTAGCGTCTCTGTTCGGAGGACAGACGCCGTCGGCGCTGGCCCGCTGGCTGCCGGACGAATACCGCTACGCCCTCTTCAATCCGTTCACGGGCGAGACCAACGACCCGATGCTGAGCGCTGTTGCTCCGGGCAAGGCATACTGGATCGGCACCCCCGAGCCCAGGCTCATCGCTCCCTCCGGCCGTCTGGTGGACCAGACGCAGCCTTTCCGGGTGCACGTGTATCCGGGATGGAACCAGATCGGAAGTCCGTTCATTACCGACATCGACTGGCGCGACACGCGGGTCATCTACAACGGGCAGTCCCTGACCTTGGCGCAGGCACGGGCGGCGGAGGTGCTGCTGGAGTACTGCTGGACGTTCATCAAGCTGCCGGACGCGTGGGGGTATGAGCTCATCCACCCGACCCTGCCGGGCGCCCGCAAAGTCATCCAGCCGTGGAAGGGCTACTGGGTCTTCGCGGGCCGGGAGGCGGAGGTCGAGCTGCACCCGCTGAGCGTCTCCGAGCCGCCTGTCGCGCCCTCGACGGCCGCCGTCTCTTCAGCGGGCGACCGCCTCGAGGAGGCCCGCAGCCGGGGACGCGACCGCCGCCGGACTCCCAGACGCCCGATGCCGCCCACCGAGCCAGGCCTGCCGGACATCACCCCGGTCCCCGAGCAGGCGGGCGAATGGTTCCTCGGCATCACGGCGATGGGAGGCGGCATGATGGACCCGGACAACTTCCTGGGCGTCTCGACGGACCGCACGCTCGACGGCATCGCCAATCCTCCGCGCGGCTCGCGGTATGTGGATGTCTACTTCCCCGCCGCCGGCGGTGCTCAGAACGCGAGCGATGTGCGCCTGCCCTCTCCTCAGGGACACACCTGGGAGTTCGAAGTGGCCAACAGCGCTCCCGGAGAGCAGCACAGCCTTCGCTTCTTCGGACTGGAGACGGTCCCGTCCGGCATCAGCCTGATGCTGCTCGACCTTCAGAACGGCGGGAGTGTGGACCTGCGCTCGTGCGGCGAGTATTTCTTCACTCCGCCCGCCGACGGGACGCCTGCGCGGTTCCGGTTGATCGCGTCGCCCGGCGGCACCCGGGCCGGCGCGGGATGATATGCATCAGACCCCGATAGCCAGTGCCAGCCGGGGAGGGAGGGCGCGCGAGCGCCCTCCCTCTTCCCGTACCGGTCTGAGACCGGCTAAGGTTTTTTCCGGCTGCGGGCGGTTGTGGAAGCAGGACATCCTGCGTGGCGCGTCCAAGGAGCGTTTCAGGAGGTTTCGTGATGTCTGCAAGACCGTTCAAGTTCGTAGCCGCCTTTTTCTTGATCGCATTTGGCGCTCTCCAGTTCATTCCTGTCAATCGCTCCAATCCTCCTGTCGTCGCGGCCTTCCAGGGGCCTCCTGATGTCCAGCAGGTGCTGAGACGGAGCTGCTACGATTGCCACTCCAATGAGACGCGATGGCCTTGGTACAGCCGCATCGCCCCGGTCTCATGGATGGTCGCGAAGCACGTGCGGGAAGGAAGAGAGCATCTGAACTTTTCCGACTGGCAGGGCGGCGAGGAAGTCGGCGAAGTGGCGCAGGAGGTCTGGGAGGAGGTGGAAAGCGGTCGGATGCCGCTTCGGTCCTACCTTCTCGCCCACCCGGACGCGCGTCTCGGACCGCAGGAGCGCGAAGTGCTCCAGTCGTGGGCCGCTCAACGCCCCGGCGGCACGGACACGGAAGGCGCTCAGAGTCCCGGGACACCCTCGCCTCGGGGGAAGCGTGAAGAGAAAGAGGAGCGCGAACAGCGTGAGCGGCGCGAGGGGCACGAGGAGCACGGGGAGCGCGAGCAGCACAGAGGCTACTGAGCCGCGAGCCCCGCTCCAGCGGGAGCCCGCGGCTCCAGCGGGCTCTCAGAAGCCCCTGTTCTCCCTGACCGTCAGCGACTCCGTGTCGACGCCCGGACCGAGCCGCAGAGCCTCCTGAAAACCCTCGCCCTGACGGTCCGGCAGCACGGTGTTGCCGGAGAACAGCGCGTTCGCCGTGCTCGTCACGTAGACCGCGGCCGCTCCCTCGGCGCGGGTGGGCTTGCGGCAGACGTCTTCCACCGTGTTGTTCAGCACCCTTATCCCGTCCGTCCCGGCGATGAAGATGCCGCTGTTGTCGGCGCCGCGGATGCGGTTCCCCTGAAGCACGATGTTCCGGTGCACTCCCGGCGAGGGGGGATACTTGAAGTCGGCGAGATAGGCGAACACACTCAGCACCCCTTCCCCGATGGGGCCCCCGTAGTTGCAGTTCTCGAACGTGTTGAAGCGGATGGTCACGTTCTGGGTGCCGATGGACTCGTGGAAATAGACCACCTCCGTCATCACCCAGATGCCTCCGGATGTGCAATCCTGAAAGCGGCACCCCTCCACGATGACGTCCCGGGTCTGCAGCAGGAATCCGCGGGCGCGGTTGCGGGAGACACGGCAGTTGTAGATGCGCACCCGGGGCGCCCGGGTCACGTTGCCGAGCACATCGCCCTCGCGCAGCCCTTCGGGCAGGGGGCCCTCGAACACCAGGCGGTGCACGTTGTCCTCGAGCATCTCCACGCTCCGGACGGTGACGGTGGCGAAGGGCAGGAGGTCGTCCGTGTGCGCCACCTCCATCACGTCTCCCGGGTCCGGCGGGTCCGCCATCTTCAGGTTGTGCTGCCCGAGCACCGAGTCCGGGCCGGTGATCCCGGTCACGCGAAGATAGAGACCGCTCTTGATGTTGACCGCGTCGTCGCCCATCCCCTCGAACTCGCAGTCCCGCAGCGTGACCGTCCCCTTGCAGCCTCCGAAATGCGTGGCGTCGGCGGTCGTCGAAAGATACCGCCGGGTCGCCGGCCTGATTTTCACACGGAACCGCTCCAGAGTGACATCCCTGCATCGCACCCCCACGAGGCCCATCCCCGGGCAGGTGTAGACGGTGATGTCCTGCGCCCGGACGTTCTCGCAGCGGTCGAACGTGAAGGCGTTGTAGGCGTAGACCTGGTGGCGCAGCACCACGAGGGAGCACGG
>FWWL01004618.1_pt1 | contig 22871 bp, 23 predicted proteins | sample 2228331 | NCBI WGS metagenome assembly FWWL01 (sample SAMEA103939775, study PRJEB20133) | metagenome | reverse complement strand
CGGGGGCAGCAAGGGGGTGGGTAGCACGCTGGGTGGGGCGGAGCAGATTACTATTTCACCCAATCGCGCAGGACATGTCTTTCCCAAGCAGGGAAAACCGGGCCATTTGCCCGATACCCCAGAAAATCGCCAGTTACTTATCACTACAACCTCCAAACAGGCAAATTTTCTGGGTACAGACAAATTCGGTAATGACTGGTATGCAGCAATACGGCCAGATGGCAAGCAAGTCTGGGTGCAGGTGCGGGGCAACACCATCATCAACGGTGGATTGAATAGGTACCCAGAGTGTGGCATCCTGACACGGCACTTTCTAGCCCAACGAAGCCCGGACCAGATAGGAGAAGGCAATGACTACCTTGAACGAGCAACAAGCCTTTGCAGCGATGATGTGCTTCCTGGAAGTATTCTATGCGGAAACGAGTTCCGATGATGTTGGTGGCTTGTTAGGTGCAATGCAGATCCTTACCTGATGGAAGTACAGCCGATCCAGCTCTGTGGGATCTCGGGCTGGTGTGTTCAAAAAGTCACGGGAACGGAAGGGTACCCCTGTCCCAGGATGGTTTTGGAGCACTAGAGACACGCCATACGGTGCCCGCCGCTGGCACACGTACTGGCACGTGTGTTACCGGGCTTCTCTGCCGGCATGCTGATGACACCTCAGGACGATGACTATCCACCAAGCATTGCATGGCAGCGTCCCTAGGCAGGAATGTGCGGAAGTGGCAGATCAGTCACGCTCACCCTTATGTTTGGCTTTTTCATCGACGCAGGGAGATGACGAGAGCCATTGTCAGACGCTGGCAACGCTCGGTTACATGCCGTGGTGCGGGTGATTTGGGAGTAGAAGGCTGCCACGAGCGCGGCGTTGGTCAGGGCGATGATCGTGTGGGTATGCGTCGCACCTACTGTTCAGCGGTGCATCGTTCAGAGGGCAGTATCAGGGCATTCCCTGACTGGTGTGTCGTGGATTCCACTCCATCAGATTTGTTATAATTCACGCACTTACGCATAGAGTAGCAACGATTGGGCCGGTGGCGACATGGTGATTCTCACACCCTCTGCACCTCACAATATGCGAACATGAAGGGCTAGTGGATTCACCTGGGAGATGATCATGTCAGAACTGGATATACAACACCTCCGGCAGCAGGTCGAAACAATGATGACCACTCACCCTGATGTGCGCCTCGTCTACCTGTTTGGGTCACGGGTAAACGGCACAACCGGTCCGCTCAGCGACGTCGATCTGGCAGTCTTGCTGACACATGGCACTTCAACACTGCGAGCGCTGGCTGAACTCGAACATCGTTTCACGATGATCCTTGATGGAAAAAAGGTCGATCTGGTCATCCTCAATCAAGCACCCATTGAACTTGCCTATGCCGTTATCGCACAGGGCACGATCATCTACCAGCGTTCTCTTGCCGAACGGGTTGAGTATGAAGCGGAGGTCATGAGTCGTTACGGTGATTATCTCCCGTTCTTGCAGGCCCAGCAACAAGATATTTTGAAAGGAACCGGCAATGAACGTCGCGTTCAGCGGTATCGAGAGGCGCTTGGACGAACTCTGCGAACGATTGGCACGTCTGACGCCACTCCGTACTCGAACGAAGACTGAGTTTCTGAGTGATCCGTACTTACGCGACATTGTGGAGCGTAACCTGGAGGTAGCAGCACAGTGCTGTATTGACATCTGCCACCGGATTATCACTTTGGAAGGTGCGCAGAAACCTCTTGTCAGATATTGAGAAACTCGTTTTTCCTTCCTCTTTCAACGAAGAGAAAATTGTGTGTGGAAAACGTATCTGTACCTCCTGTGGCTACCCTTTCTATCTCATCAGGGTAAACGGGACGGCATTGCCTGTCGGCTGTCCAGGATTCATAGCCTCTGTTCCAGAAGAAATGGAACGTAGACAGGAGCTTCGGGTTAACGATCACGCCTTCAGGCTGGTGTTCTGAAATTGAAACCTCGATCATCCACACGGGTTTTGGATGTTGATTGACGAACGATTGGGCGCCTTCGAGCATCATCTGTTCCGCACCTTCGATATCGACGATGACAAAACATTGCTTACCTTGAAACCTTGATCCTATAACACTGTCCAGTGTTGAAGCTGGAACTAACGTAACATATTGATCTGGTCTCCTTCCCCATCCTTCGATGAGTGATGCCTGGGGACCGCCACCAAAAATTTCGATCACACCTGGCTTGTTGCTCAGCGCCACAGGATATATTTCAACTCGTGATTCCCAATGGTTAATCTTGATGTTCTGAAGGAGATAGAAGAGATTATGATATATTGGCTCAAAAGCTACAATGTGGCAATGTTGCTTACCGTAGTGAAGAGCAACACAGCAATAGTACCCAATATTAGCACCAATATTGATAAAGACATCGACGTGGGGTAGGATTTCTATGGCGATCTGCGTTTCTTGAGGTTCGTATTCTCCAGTTTGCATCAATGAATTGCCAACCATTTTGAAACCCAGTGGGGTTTCTACGGGATCATCGTAAAGCTGCCAGGTATCGCGCACATATCTGCATGTCATTGCCAGTCTGGGGAAACGCGAAATAATGGGTTTAAGCGTCTGTATTAATTGCCTCTTCATTATCCCCCCCACAAAGTTAGAGGCTCAGTGCCTATGTCACCCTATGATCAGATGCTGTCTCGACCTCCCTGGCAACACGCCACGCATAAGAAAGCCCTGACCACCCTCATAATTAGCATCATCCATCCTATTGCAAGGCTGCGTCCACAGTAGCCATATTGTAGCACTTTCACCACATTGATGCACCCCGATCTGTGCTTGAGAGACCACGTGAGTCTCATCGGGGCAGAACTCGTGCCTGCCCTAACCTCGCCAGGTATTTAGCATCGCAAAATCAGGGCAGGACTCCTGCCTGCACCCATCCGACGTTGATTTGATCGTCGCTCAACGATTGCCCCGTTGGCAAGTGTCGGTGTGTGTGGCAGAGGTTCAACCTCGCCTTCGCAGTGATATGCACCGTTGGGGGCAGATCACCAGCCCATATATCAATCCGCGTCCATCCGCCAGACCCGCGTGCATCCGCGTTCCGCAGGTGATCCACACTGCCGGTAACATGCCGTGAGGTACGGTATCACTCAAGACAAGATTTGCTATCACACCCCGGCCTGGGCGGCACCGCGACTGGTGATGTAGGCGTAGGCCATCCGTGGTGTGTTCCAGGCCAGGCCAACCTCACCACGGGGTGTCAGGACAATCACGCCGCCACGTCCATCTGGCACCAGTTCAGACAACAGTTTGATCCCGCGTTCGGCAGCCTCCTGGGGGTGCATACCGTCTTCAAGCAATTCGACGACCCGTCGGGCCAATGCCACACGAGTAATAGACTCGCCCCAACCGGTACATACCGCTGCCCCATCTGCAGTGGCGTAGAGACCACAACCAATGAGCGGCGTATCACCGACCCGGCCAGGCAATTTGAAAGGTGTGCCACCGGTTGAATTGGCAGCCACAAGCTGGCCGGACTGATCAAGGGCAATCGCCCCGACGGTGTCGTGACCGCTGGCCGGTGGTGGTGGTGGCGATCCCTGTGCTTTCCAGGCCAGCCACAACTGGCGTTCACGTTCTACGACTAACTCTGCATTATCGCAGAAAGGTATACCCACTGTCGCCGCAAATGCTTCAGCACCGGGGCCAACCAGCATCGTCGCCGGCCCGTTCAATACGTGGCGGGCGAGTGTGATTGGATTGCGAATGCGCTGGAGACCGGCAACTGCACCGTAACGCAGCGTGCGACCATCCATCAATGCCGCGTCCAATTCAACAGTGCCGGCACTGGTCAGCACCGATCCGGTGCCGGCGTCAAAGATCGGATCGTCTTCCATCACCCGCACCGCCGCCTCCACCGCATCAAGCGCACTACCACCGTTCTGCAACACCTGCCATCCGGCAGTCCGCGCTGCGATGCAACCGGCAATATGAGCGGTGACCTGATCATCGGGAATGGCCCACGCCCCACCGTGGACGATAAGTGCCTGCACTGGTTCTGCTGTCATCATTCACCTGCTGCACATCTTACAACGACCTCGAAAACAAAACCGCCGCCATCTCGGCGGCGATTGATATCTGGTGGAGCCAAGGGGATTCGAACCCCTGACCTCAACACTGCCAGTGTTGCGCTCTTCCAACTGAGCTATGGCCCCTTCTCTGGTGGAGGTGAGGGGATTCGAACCCCTGACCTCGACAGTGCGATTGTCGCGCTCTTCCAACTGAGCTACACCCCCGCGCCCTCACGCCGCGTTATCTTACCACGAATAGAGAGGAATGTCAAACCAGAAACGCTGTCACTCGACTGTGTTATAATACTTACCGACCGGTCGGTTGGTGAAATGAAAGATACGTCGTGTGAGGAGGACTTCAGCTATGAGTGACGAACGTCGGCGGAATCAAATCCTGGGCCTTCTCTTTGTTGGTGTGTTGATGGCCGCACTCGACATTGCGATTGTCGGGCCGGCATTGCCCGCGATCCAGCGCGTCTTTGGGGTTGATGAGCGGGCGTTGTCCTGGGTCTTTTCGATCTATGTCCTGGGCAACCTGGTTGGCACCCCGACCATTGCCGCACTATCGGATCGGTTTGGTCGGCGAGCGTTGTACGTCGTGAGCCTGAGTGGCTTTGCACTGGGGTCACTGCTCGTTGCCATTGCCCCCTCTTTTCCCATGCTCCTCTTAGGCCGTCTGGTGCAGGGGGTAAGTGCCGGTGGCGTGATTCCGGTTGCCAGTGCCGTTATCGGTGATACGTTTCCCCCTGAACGGCGCGGCTCGGCCCTGGGATTGATCGGGGCTGTGTTTGGGATTGCGTTCTTGATCGGGCCAATTATCGGTGGATTGCTCCTCTTGATCGGCTGGCAATGGCTCTTCCTGATCAATCTGCCGCTGGCCGCAGTGCTGATCATCTTCAGCCTGCGCCTTTTGCCGGGTCGCACGCGCCAGTCTGCGGCAACCTTTGATCTGGCCGGCCTTATTGTGCTCGGACTGATGCTCACCGGTCTGGCGTATGGTTTGACCGAACTCGATCCGGCGCGATTGAGCAACGGATCGCTACCGCTGCCGGCAATTGGTGCATTGATCGTGGCGTTCGCGCTGGCACCGATCTTCATTGCTATCGAGCAACGGGCCGGTGAACCCATCCTGCAACCGGCCATCTTTCGTTCACGCCAAATCTGGATAACGGCAGTTCTGGCAATCGGCGCGGGGATTGCCGAGTCTGCCGTTGTCTTTGTGCCGGCACTGCTCACGGCGGCCTACGGTGTCAGCAGTTCGACGGCCAGTTTCATGTTGCTACCGGTGGTGCTGGCGATGGCGATTGGGTCACCGGTTTCGGGTCGCCTGCTCGACCGCTTCGGCTCGCGGATTGTGGTGAGTATTGGTGTCGCGCTGAGTGGAATCGGGATGCTGATCCTGAGCACATGGCCAACGAGTCTGGTGGCATTCTACCTCGCAGCGGTCGTCAGCGGTTTAGGTCTGGCGATCTTGCTTGGGGCCGCCTTGCGGTATATTCTGCTGAATGAAGTATCGGCAAACGAGCGGGCTGCCGCTCAAGGACTGCTCACCGTTACGATGGGGAGTGGTCAATTGTTGGGAGCCGTCCTGGTAGGTGTGCTGGCTGCAACCGGAGGTGGCGCTGTTGCCGGCTATGCGCTGGCCTTCTTCGTGATCGGGATTGTGATGCTCTTGCTCACACCGTTCGCACTGGCCCTCAAGAGCCGTAGTGCCGAGCGGGCAACTGCGATGGCGCACGCCCATTGATCAGGTTTATCCAATCTGGCGTGATCGTGGTCATCGTATGCTATCCCCCGATCACGCCGGCATCGTCTCTGAGTATAGCTGCGCAGCACCGGCATTTCTGCTGCGGATGATCCGACGGAGTAGACGCTGGTTACAGACAGGGTTGCTCGTGGCGCATGAATCGGAGATGGCTGAGGGATGTGAGGATAGGGCAGGCTGGAAGCCTGATCACCATTGTCTGTTACCAGCACAGGCTGGAAGCCTGCCCCACGGAGAGCAGCATCGCTGCCTCGCTGACAGCGCAGCAGCCGGTATCGATCAAGATGTGACATTAGAACTTGTTGCAAAAAACAGCTACCAGAAGTTATCTCATTCTACCGACCGACTCCAGGATCGTGACAGGCACACCGCATCCGCGTGACCAGCCGGTTCAACGGCGGACCACGCACCGGATCGTAAGCATGGCCAGCGCGGCAGCATGGCTGCCGCACTCCAAACGACGCACCACGCGGGTGATGGGCGAGCAAGGCAACCAATGCAGCGCGTGATGGCACTGGAGATGGTTATCAGAGCACGACAGTACAGCTTTTTATGAAATAAGTTCTACACACGCTGCCACCAGGATGCGCTAAGATGAAGGAAACCCTGGTGTCAGCTTTACGGACAATGATATGAGTCGACAACAACATTCAGAACAGATTCGCAATCGCATTATCGATGAGGCAGCACGCCTGATTGTGGCTTACGGCTACGATGGCATTGCTATGCGCGAGATTGCTGAAGCAGTGGGTTTGTCGAAGGCCGGTCTCTATCACCATTTTCGCGACAAAGAAGATTTGCTGGTGGCAGTGCTCACCAACTGGGCCGATGAGATGGCTGCCCTGGTAGCGGCTGCGGAACGTCAGCCTGACACCCGTAGCCGGCTTTCCACGCTGATCCACGGGCTGTTTGCAAAAGCGCCGGCTCAACGCGCCCTGGTTCGGTTGAGTAATCACGATCTCCCTCGCCTGAGCGCAACTGCTCGCGCCAGCGTCGAGCGCTGTTATGCCAATGGGTTGATTGAACCAATCTCAACAATGATTCGGAATGGTATCGAACGTGGGGAGTTACGACCGGTTGATCCGCACGCTGCAACCTGGTTGCTGCTGGGGATGCTCTACCCGTTTTTTCACACCGATCAGGCACCGGCTGGCGAGCAGGGTCACGTAATTGCAGACCTGATCCTTACGACCTTTTTCGATGGGTTAGCGCAACCATAGCCTGCGGGTCAGGCAATGATGACACACGTATTACGACCCTGTGCTTTTGCCTGGTATAACGCACTGTCAGCACGTGCAATCAGGTCATGCTCATCGGTCATCTCAGGTTGTAAGACTGCACCACCCACACTGATTGTCAATGGATGCAGCGGCCAGGCCGCCATCTGCACCAACCGGCGTAACCTCTCGCCCAAGACCTGAGCGCCGTCGCCGGCAGTTGCCGGTAGGATAACAGCAAATTCTTCACCACCATACCGGGCGACAATGTCGTGTTTGCGGCAACCTTCACTGAGAAGTTGGGCAATCATGCGGAGCGCTTCATCGCCGGCAAGATGCCCAAAGGTATCGTTGTATTGCTTGAAATGATCGACATCGATCAACAGCAGCGCCAGAGTTACCTGGTAACGCCGCGCCCGCTCAATCTCTTCGCTGAGGCGCAACGCAAAGCCACGCCGGTTGAACACACCGGTCAACGGATCGGTGAGCGATTGCTGTTGTGCGGCTGCCAGTTTGTCTTCCAGACTCTGAAGGTACGCATTCAGCGATAGATACTCCTGTTCGCGCTGTAGCAGACGCTGTTCGAGGCGCAACAGATCACGCCGGATTTCAAGCTGAGTCACAACCTGCCGTGACAGTAAGCGCAGCATCTCAAGCTGTTCCGGCGAGAGCTGACGCGGCTGAAGATCGATAACACAAACCGTGCCAAGGGCATACCCGTGTGAAGTTACGAGTGGCGCACCGGCGTAAAAGCGAATGTACGGTTCGCGGCGCACATAGGGATTGCTGGCAAAGCGCGGATCACGGGTTGCATCTGGCACTACCATCACGTGATCAGGATCATTGATTGTGAATGCACAAAACGTGAGAGTACGCTCGACTTCGCCATCGCTGAACCCCAACCGCGCCATCGACCACTGGCGATGGCGGTCAACCAGGTTCACCAGGGCAATCGGGGTCTGGCAGATGTACGCCGCGATGCGTACAATGTCCTCGAAGATCTGCTCAGGGAGTGTATCAAGGATCTGAAAGCTCTCCAGTTCACGCAGGCGTTCTTCTTCATTCGGCGGGATTGGGGGTAGAACGATCTGATCATCGGTATTGTCTGGCTGTTCCTCAGTCATCAGTTACAACCTCAGCGGGGGATAGACTGTCTCCTGTAGATATTGTATAAGAAAACACAAATGTGATCGAAAATCCAATTCTGTCACAATAATTGAAGGAACACCCGATTGAAGAACTTCATAGTGCCTCAGCTTGACAAGCAATCGCTGCTCTACTACACTGGCAACGCATTAAAGAGCGTCAATATCAGGAGCAAGGCATGGCGCGGATCGTCGCCGTTATCAACTTGAAGGGTGGTATTGGCAAAACCACAACCGTCGTCAATGTCAGTGCCGGTCTGGCATTGAAAGGTGCGCGCGTCTTGCTCATTGACATCGATGCCCAGGGCAACCTGGCGATGGCGCTCGGTGTCCAACCGCGCCGCACCCTTTACGAGGCGATTGTTGAACATAAGCCGCTCACCGATTTGCGCATCACTGCCCGTCCCAATCTCGATCTGGTTGCCGCAAACGAAACGCTGTTGCTGGCGCACCAGGCCATTGCCGGGCGTGCGGATTGGGTACGGGTGCTTGAACACCTGGTACGCCCGCTACGCAACGAGTACGACTTTATCTTCTTCGATTGCGGTGGCTCTCTCACTGTGCTCAATCAAAATGCGTTGATCGCAGCCACTGATGTGATTATCCCGACGACGGTTGAGCCGTTTGCGGTGAAAGGGCTGGAAAAGCTGATCGCTCAGATCGGTCGAGTGAAAGGTGGCACCGCCGTGGTGCGGGCCATCATCCCAACCATGGTAGACCCGCGTATGCGGCAATCGGTAGAACTGCTTGCCTACCTGAATCGCACCTACGGACGACTGGTTCTGCCACCGGTGCGCGTGAATGTACGGCTCTCCGAAGCCTCTGCCGTTGGTAAGACGATCTACGAGCACGATCCTCGTTCACGCGGTGCTCTCGACTATGCCCAGATTGTTGAACTATTGAGTAAGGATTGGGATTTTCGCCCGGCTCGCCTGGTTGCCACCCCAAACGCAGGACAATCGCCGACCGTATCGTCAGCGGCTTCACCACTTGCACCATTGGTAACGGGGGGCGGAGAGGTACAAACCGACACCTGCCCCAACTGCAACCATCGGCTCCAGCGTGCTACCGTCGCCGGCTATCGTATTACCTACTGCACCAACTGCCGGTATCGCCGGCAAGAGCTAATCCGTGGTGAACCGTAGATAACACCCATACCCACCCGGTACTACGAGTGATACGTTCACCAGCAAGCTCTGGCAATACCCCCTGACCGGACTGACGCCGGTAATAACATAGCGTACAGCAATCACCGTCGATTATTCTGGCGAGAGTGGTCTGTGTGATGATGCAAATCTTCAATCGCACCGGCCAGATCGCTGTATACATGGGTAATTGGCAGCTCAATACCTAGACTCACCATCGTCTGCGCAACTTCCGGGCGTACACCGACCAGCACCACATCGGCACCCAACAGGCGAACACTTTGTACCAACTGAATCAATCCACCAGCCACCCCGGTATCGATGAATGGTACACCGGTGACATCGAGAATTAACCAGCGTGCCCGTCGCTGTTCGACGGCAGTCAGGGCCTGTTGCTGAATGGTTGCCAGCCGTTCCTGATCAATCGTTCCTACTAATGGAATAGCCAGCAGATCGGTTCCAGCCGGCAACACCGGAACACTCAGGTTCCGAATCACGTCACGTTGTGCAATTACCTCGGCGAGCAGGCGATCTTGTTGTAAAGTACGCTCCTCTAACTCGCTTAGCGCCTCCTGCAAGGCTTCTGTCTGTGCATCAACCCGTCGATCAAGCTCGTCGTTCAACAACCGCAACTGATCGGCAGTTTGCTTTGCCTGTTGGAGCGCCGCCTGCAACCGCCGATGAAGTGCCTCATTCCCGGCACTCTGCACAAAACTGACAATGCCGAGAAAGGCACAGAGCAAACTCACAGGAATTAAAAAGTCGCGTGTGGTAAGGCTGAGTGGCGTCGGTTCGAGAAAAAAAGCAATACCTGCTAAACTGCATGCTGTAAGCAAGAAGACGAGGATCAGACTACGCAGACTTAAAACGGTTGCCGCCAGCACCAGAGGAACTGCCAGAAAAATGATTGTTAACCCATTGGGCGTAACAAACAGTGCGGCTAAAGTGCCGACCAGCGAGATCATGACCGTCAGCCATCCGGCAAGCTCAACAAAACCCCTAAACGTTATAAAGATCACAAAAATGTATAGAATAACACTGACCGCAGAAGTAGCAAACAATCTTGTGACTTGAGAAAGATTAAACAGCAGCGAAATTACCACCACCAGGTTGATACCGAGCAAACCCAGCGCAATAACAATGATATTTCGCCCACGCTGGCGTACCTCTTCATCAGGGTGACGGACATTGAGCAGGGTGCGTATCGAGTTGAACATAGAAACACCGTTGCTTGTATCTTTGACCAGACAATGATTATAATAGGTTAACGGTTTTTTGACAACTTTCATCAATCGCAGTATGTCAGATCAACCACAACCGATCCCGTTTCGATCTGTTTTGCCTTATCTTGGCGCAGCTATTGTCATGCTGACCGGGATAGGTCTCCTCGGCCTGATCCAGCAACGCCCCCTTATTGTCGGCCATGGCTTCCTACGCATTGACGGCTTGAGTGCTCTGACAATGGTGCTGGCCGGTCTGATCGGGCTAACGGTTCCGCCTTCCTGGCGAAGAATAGGTCAACTGGGTGCGTTGTGCATCGCACTCCTGAGCGGGCATCTGATCGGGCTGGCGCTGGGGTCGCTGATCGGGACGCTGCTGTCTGAAGACCGCCGCTATTACCTTAGCGGAGCAGGGATGGCTGCCGGCTATCTGCTGATCGGGGCCGGTGCCGATTCGTGGTGGCTCGAATTCAGTGGTACCGGTCTGAATAGTATCAGTTTCGTGCTGCTCCTGGCCGGCGCTGTGATCGCGGTGGGTGGTATCGAGACTATAAGCCGGCGTGAATCTCCTTTTGATCCACTGATCGCCTTGATCGGCTTGACTGCCCTGCTACGCCTGTACTCGGTTGGGCCGTGGAACCTGGGCTGGCAATTCGCGACCCTGCTGGCAGGTAGTGCCCTGGCGTTGGGGGCAGTGTGGCGTGCGGTTTCGGCTGAAGCAGCGCAGATCGCCGAGTCGTGGTTACAACGCGCTATCAGTGGTCTGGCGATGGTCGCGGTCGGATGCGCCACCCCAGCCGGCGTTGTGGCTGCCGGTCTGCTCTTACTCCATCTGGTTGTACGACGGTTGGGCAATCCAGTGTCCGGCACAGCGCCCTGGGCCGGCTGGATGTTGAGTGGAGCGGTACCGGGAACGCTGGGATTTATCGCCTTCTGGTCGGTCAGTGCCGCTGCGATGGCCGCCAGGATTGCCGTGTTGGCGATTGTGGTCTGGACGGTTGCGTTGTTGCTTATCCTGGCTGCCGGCAGGAACATCGCTGGTCAGCATCACCAGCGGAGCAGTATCGTCGCGTTGATAAGTCTGGGCGGAGGACTTGCATCGCCGTGGCTGGCACGCTGGTTGTTGCGTCCGCTGAGCGATCATTTGCAAGGCGGGCTGACACCTTACGGGGCAATCGAGCCGTGGGGGTGGGCCGGTCTGCTGGCCCTCGATGCCGGATCACGAACTGCTGCGACTGCACCCGGTCTGGCACTGCTGGCCCTGATCTGTTTGATCGGTGCTCTGGCCTGGCTGATGTTGCGCTGGCGGAGAGGTGTATGAGTGATCTCCTCGGTGCTTTGGGTCAGGCCTGGCCACGGCTACTCCTCTATCCAGGTGGCCTCAGTGCAATGCTGGCCGTCGTTATGTTTGCTCGTCTGCGGGGTGTGACCATTACTCGCGACCGTCATATCACAACGCTCATCGACACCTTGCCGCCACTGTGCGTCCTCACACTTCTCCCACTGGCACCGGCAGCTTCATTTGCCTACGGTCTTGATCTGGCGACCACATTACTCTTGCTCATGTGGCCGGTTATGCACCAGGCCGCTCAGGAACGGCGTGATCCCCGCGACGTGATCAATCAATATCTCCCCATCATCATGGCGGCCATGGTATTTGCCAGTATCACTAACACCCTCAGCCTCAGTGGCCTGCTCCGCTGGCCGGCAGAACCACTGCCGCAGATCGGTTACAGTCTGGGCATCGTGGCATGGTTTGTTGGATCATCTCAAATTATGTCAACAAGGCCCAATCTGGCAACCGCCTGTAGCGAGCTGGGGTTCGTGATGGTCGGTGTTTTGCCGCTGAGTGCTGGATTGCAGGCCCTGCCTGTTCCTGGCGAAATAGCGGGATGGGGAATTGTGTTCGCAAGTGTGGTTATCGCGATGGTTATCACCATCGGCGCCGGCTATCTTCCGCGCTGGATACGCTATCTGATAGCCGGTGCAACACTGCTGGCGAGTGGTCTGGCGATAGGATAAGCTATGCGGCATCGACCGAGCGATAACCACCATTCCCGTGTGGATGGAAGGTCTCACTCAGGTTCGCAATGATCGTGCGGGCCAGATTCATCTCCGAACGTAGAAGCTGGCGCAGGCTCTGTACATCCCGATCTTCCCACTGCTCAAACAGATCGACCATAGTCGAGCTAACCAACTGCACCGCTTCCAGCTCCACTTTTTGCCCAACAGGCTGGTAAATTCGGCGCACTTCAACCGATACCGACTCCATTTCCATCAAATCCGCCGGAAAGAGGCGCTCGAAAGCGCTGCGAACCGCACGTTGAAACATCCGCACCAGCTCAATATCGCTCCGATCACGATGGTTGACCAGGGTAACCGTGTACGTCAGCGTTAACTCAAGCGGGTCAGCCGGCAAATCGCGCCCTTCGCTAATTAATTGATGTACCGGTGACCAGGTAAAATTCAGCTCCAGCCACGGCGGCATCGTTGCCAGCGTCAACGGCTCGGCGTGTTCGGGAAAGAGTTCTATTTTACACGTGCGATCATGCGTTGCCGGGATGACGCTCTCTACCAGCGCATGTTCGTGCAGGCCAACACTCAGCCACGCATCTTCGAGCGCCATCACGAGATCGTCGTAGGTTACCATCAATGCCACTCCTTAAAGTTCGGTATCTAACCTCTTGATTGTACCGTAGTCTGACAACGATGGCAACCAGGGTGTAGCCGAAAAAGGTCGATCTCTTGTCTACGGCTACGTTCAGGCATTCAGCAAGTAGGTGATAATAGCTTGTGACTTACCTTTAGCACGCAGTTCACGACGATTTGCCACTGGTATTGTCGCAGTAAGGTATTGTTGCGCTCGTTCGGAAATCAGAATTTCACCTGCCTGAGCGTGATTCTCGATTCGTTTGGCCGTATTTACAGTATCACCCATGGCATCGTAGAAACGCACGTTCGCACCACCCAGCAACCCTTCAACAACCGGACCAACGTCGATGCCAATCCCTACGCCAAGTTGTTTATCGGTCAAAAATCGATGGATTTCGTCGATCATCCTGTTCGCAGCGGCAATTGCTGCCTGGATGTGGGGAAAAATAGCCATGACTTCATCAGCCGTGAATTTCCATTTGATTGCCGAGTGTTGGAGAAGAATCGACTCGGATCGACGATAATACTCATTGAGAAGATCAACTACTTCTTCAGGTGTATGAACTTCGCTCCAGGCAGTAAATCCCCGGATGTCCATAAACAAAATTGTTCGTTCACGACGTGTAGTTTGTAAAGCTGTTGGATCACTCAGGGATCGCACCAAAAGGTCTCTTCCAAGAAGCCATTCAGAATACGTTTTTAGCATCTGCGACGTATGCCGTAGCTTTTTCAGATAGGTATCAGCAGTAACATTAGCCAAACCAATACTTAAACCAATGATCATTACCGACATGCCAACAAACACATGGCTGGGATCGGCAAAGAACGACATTAACGACAGTGTCTGATCATGATTTACATGGGTTTCAAATATTCCATACATAAAAAAGAGGATAGAGACACGAGTAGCATTTTCGATGATGGTAAATAGCGAAGAAAAGCGCGGCAGGTAAAGCTTTAATTCCTGCACAATCCCAATCGCTATCGAAAAGAACCAATACGCCAGGTGGTTAGGCTCGGTAAAGAATTGGGCACCTTCCAGAGATGCTTCGATGAACGTATAAATAGCTGGCCCTATTAAATGTCCAAACAGTCGATGAAGCCGTTTTTCGGCCTGACAGGTTAGCCAATAGGCCTGTATAAGCGCAGCAACGATGATGATGTAAGGGTCTGATGATCGAAGATAGTCAAGGGGGTGCCCCATGAGCAATTCGTACAGGATATTGGTGATAGGAAAATACAATGTGTTGTTGAACAGCTCAAGTGCAAATCGGGCACGAAACGTACCATAAATGCTCTCTTCAATGAGCGTGGGGGTTGACACGTGATGGAACGCTTTCATGGATGGCACCTCCACATCTAAAGGAAATGATTACAATCGCTCTTTTTTCCTCAGCACCATCGTCACCAGCACCCGATAGATCGTCAGCAAGAGCACACTGCCGCCGCTCACCCAGTACCATCCGGTCAGGAGATCGGTATCGCTCCCACTGTACAGCGCGTGTAGGAGGCTGAGCAGCCAGATGACAAAACTGAGAAAATGGATCAGGCGCCACATCGTCTGTCCAATCCGCTGCCTGACGTAGAAACTGAAGGCAATGATGAACATACCGTACAGGGTCAGTTGTCCCAGGCCGACCCAGAGCGGTTCGTAGCCGGTGTACGCAAAAGGTACGAGTATTTGCGGCAGGGTGGCGCTGATATAGCGATCACCGAGCAGGATCAGGGCGTGAAAGATGGCGAAGGCCAATCCGAGCAGGCTGGTGTGTTGATGGAGATCGAACGCCCCCGGCCCACCCGGCCACAAGCGCGCCATGCGATTGGTCATCAGCAGGCCAAAGATCATCGACAGCCAGAGCAACCCATACGCGACCACCGCACTGCTGCGCGAGAGATACCAGTAGGCTTTCGGTTCATCACCCAATAGCGATGCGCTCAGGTTTGGTGCCCACGTGGGCAGGACGATCACCGCAGCAAAGGCACCCAGAATCGCACCGAGCAGCAGGGTCAACACCGCACCCAGCGGCATTGCCGGGGGGAGATTAGCGAGTTCGGTGATCGGTGTCACCATCCGCGCAGGACGGCCAGGAGCCACCTTTTTGGCTTCTGTGAGTTCAGATGAGGAAGCTGGATTTGTCATGGAACACCTCACTAAGTTGATACTAGAGGCTTGCAGCCGATTCAACAGCCGGACGCCAGCAGCAGCGGGTGAGGGTAGCAGTGCGTATCACTGTACCGTCGGTAGTTACCAGCAGGCCGGCGAGATCAGGTCGGGCATTCAACCAGCGCAAACCCTCGTCACTTCCGAGTATCACAACCATCTTCGCCGCCATCTCGGCAAGCGGCAGGCTGGACGCAATGACCGTGGCTGCCAGCACGTCGGTTTGCGCCGGTGCACCGGTACATGGGTCAATCACATGGTGCATCCAGCGCCCGTTGTGCTGCCAGCGCCGATAATCTATCCCCGATGTCGCAATTCCTCCGCGCCGAACCAGCAGCAGCTCGATGCCGGTATCAGGCTGCCGTGGATCGGCAATTTCTACCGGCCAGGGTGTACCATCGCGGCGCGGCCCGCTGAGTGCGATGTCACCACCGGCATCAACCAGGGAGGGAAAACGTTTTCCCAGCCGGCGCGCAACGATGGCCGCCGTCCAACCCTTGGCACTGCCACCCAGATCAAGCTGTACCCCTGCCGGTAACGCGATGGTACGTCGGTAAGGATCACACGTGATACGCTGCCAGGAGGGGATCGCAACCGGGGTCTGAATAGATTGCCTGTGCGATGCAATAAGCATACCGAAATCACGGTCATAGCCGGCCTCGATCAACGCTGCACCGACCGTTGGCGTCACCAGGCCCTGACTCAGACGGGCAATCCGCAGGGCGTGACAAACCGCCTGCCAGAGTGTCCGTCCAACCCGGCGCGGCCCTTGCCCGGCGGCACGGTTGAGTACACTCAATTCGCTCTGCGGACGAAACCGGCTGAGGATCTGCTCGTGGTGCAGAAAGATTTTTCGTGCCGATGTAAGCGCACTGCGGGCGGTTGGATCGGCACTATCCACGATAATGGTGATCGTCGAACCCATCGCCCGAAAACTGATCTGCTGCATAGCTGTCTCCGTATCAACGCGATGAACGAGTACGCGCGACGGGTGCCGGACGAGGCGCCGGTGCCGGTACGGTCACCTCACGCAGGGCCGGTTGAGCCGGAGCCGGAGCGGCTGCCGGAGCCGGAGCGACTGCTGGAGCCGGAGCGGCTGCTGGGGCTGGTTGAGCCGCAGGCTGACGTGCCGGCATATCTGGAACATTGAGTGGTGCCACGTTCGGCAACACCGGCAACGCCGGTGATTGGCTTAACCAGTCCGGGAGTGGTTGATAGGCAACAGAGGGTGGGACAATGGTTATCATCGGCTCACCGGCAGCAACCTCTGGCGGGTTCTGCGCCGCCAGCCACCCCCATCCGCCAATCGTTACCGCGAATGCCGCAGTGCTGATTGCCCATTTCAAACCGGAAACGTCGGAACGGCCTGGTTTGCGCTTCTGTTTCTCCATAACGTCTCTCCTTTTGTGGTGTGGCCTGAGCGAGATGGTAGTGCTACACGTCAAGACAATGCGAACCTATACCAATTACTCAAACCACACCCATCGCAGATTCCTGTTTCCCCTTGCGGGAGTGCTTCTTTATTGCACAGATGTATGTCTAATACCTGCACCGGCGTACTAAGGTGAGATAACGCCTAATCGTCGTGATCATCCTTTTCCTTCTCATCTTCGTGCTCATCACCATCATCGCCATACACATTTTTCACTTTCGCGTACACCACCTGACCGGTGTAGGCATCGACGTAGACTTCACTGCCATCGCTGAACTTCACTTCATAAGCGTCTACCCCGTGCTCGTATTCCCGCTCAACCTCCCTGACCGTACCACCGCCCAGATACGCTACGGCAGCCGCGATAGCCTGCTCTTCACTGATGGGATTAGCAGATTGCGCAATCTCGGCGATTGTGTTCGCCAGGATCGCCCCGGTTTGGGTGTCCACATATATCGCACCGCGATCAAAGATCACCTCGTAGGCCGGTGCGCCCTGGATACTCACCAGTTCTGGTGCTCGCATCAGAGTCGCGTTGCCGGCGGCGGCCTGGGCAATCGCCTGTGCCTGTTCCGGTGAAACAGCGTAGGTTGGTGCCGGTGGTGCTGCGGGTGCCTGCACCGCCGCTGGCGCCGCCGCCGGCACTGCCACAGCAGGTGCAGCCTGCGCTTCCGTAGTCACCTCATCGAGCTGCTGCTGAGCAGCGCTCAAGCGCTGATTCGCTTCCGCCAGTCGCTGTTGCGCTTCGGCCAGTGCCGCCTGATACGCCGCTTCCCGCTCGCGAATCAGGGCTTCGACGGTTGGATCAATGGCTGGGACAGTAATTGGGGTTGACTCGATCACGATCTCAGTTGGCACCTCGCTTACCGGTTCACTCACACTTAACCTGCTCGCGACTCCGCCAATCACCACCAGTACGAAAGCGGTCAATGCGGCTGAAATCAGAAACATGGTGCGATTCATAGCAACGTCTCCTTTTTTATCTCGAAGATTGAACCTCACATCGAATCAGTCATCGTCGTCACCGTACCCCTCTCCTGAACGTAGGCCGGTAGCGCCGGGGGTGCCGGCAATCAGGGTTTCCATTTCCTGGGGTGTCAGATTGGCCTCTGGATGGAGCAGAACATACGCCCGTGGCGGCATCTCACCCTCACGCAGCACTTCAGCAATCTCGGCTGCCAGCTCCTCTGGCTCACGCAGGGGGAGCGAGAAGTTGAGTTCTGCCCGTCCTTTCACCACGTCATACGTCACCAGCCACGAGACCGGGGCAATTCGGCTATACCAGGGCCAGTTCGTCTGGTTACTGTGGCAGTCGTAGCAGGCGCGACGAGCAATGCTCGCCGCTTCCGGCGTCGTCCAGGCCACATCGGTAACAACCGGTGGATTGGTTTGGCGCAGCCAGACCGGGACGGCCTGCATACCGACAAACAGAACCATCAGCGCAACCGCGATTGTGCGCGGCTTCAATAATCGTCTCAGCATAACGCCTCCGTGTGCAGTACGTGCCTTCGCATCCAACAGTACAGTGGCTTTTTCAAAACACCCTTAAAACCGCCGCGCAACATTCCAATCTTTTTCCAAGGTTCTTGAGGTATAACAAACATCAGAGGCATAGCCTGTCAGGTGAGGGAGAGACAACAGCGATGCGGATTTTGATTGTCGAAGACGACAAGCGCCTGGCCCGACTGATTGAACGGGTCTTGAGTGAAGAACGACACACGGTTGACGTGGCCTGGGATGGTGAGAGCGGGCTTGATCTGCTGATGCAGGGGGTCTACGATGTGGCAATTATCGATTGGATGCTACCGGGACGCGACGGGCCATCGTTGTGTCGCGCAGCCCGCGCTGCTCGCCTGCCAACCGCTCTCCTCCTCTTAACGGCCCGTGGTCAGATCGAAGATAAAGTCCTCGGTTTCGAGAGTGGTGCTGATGATTACCTGGTTAAACCCTTTGCCTTCGAGGAGCTACTGGCACGGGTGCGAGCGCTGGGGCGACGGTTCCACCCCAATCTTAGCGCGAACGATGAACTGCGGGTCGGCACCATTGTGCTCGATCTACGAAATTACACGGCACGCCGGGGCGAGCGTCGGCTTGATCTGACCCCCACCGAGTGGCGTCTGCTGGAATATCTGATGCGTAACGTCGGCCAGACCTTGACTCGCCAGCAAATTCTCGATTATGTCTGGTCATTTGAACACGACGTACAACCGCAAATGGTCGATGTCTACATCTCATACCTGCGCCGCAAGCTCAATGCGTCGGGCGAGACCGACCCGATCAACACCATTCGAGGGATCGGTTACCGATTGGAGGCTGAACGTGTTTAGGGGACTACGCTGGCAATTTACCCTGTTCTACGCCTGTGCTGCCGTAGCTATCATCGCATTGATCGGCGGCGGCACCTACGTGAGCGTTGCCGGCTACTTCGAGCGCATCACCGATCTGGCCCTCCAGCACAAGATGGTACACGAATTTCATGCGCTCAATGCCCCATTGCCACCAGAACTGGCCCACGCCGACGCCGACTGGTCACTTTTGCGGTCGGCCAACACCACGAACCGCAACCGGCGACTGTCCGCAGATGAGGCGGCGCAGATTGCCTTGAGCGTGCGTGGTGGCGAGATCAGAGAGGTCAAATTAGATGACTCATACTACGAAGTCAAACTGCGTGACGGCAGCGAGATCGAGATTGATGCATACAGCGGCAAGATCATCGAAATCAAGCTCAAAGGCGAGGCGACGACGACCATCCCTACCAGTCCAGCTCTGCCATCCGCGTATGATGCCGAGCTGGCATCAATCTTTGTTCTGCCCCTCGATGAGCAGGGTCGGATTCTATTCAACCCCAATCCGGCAGCACTACCGATGCCGGCCCATCAAGAAGCGTTAGCCGCTGCGTTACGTAACGGCTCTGACATCCGCACCATCGAGACCACCACCGGCCAGCGCGTCCGTCTGCTCACCTATCGCCTCACCCGACCTGACGGCCCGGCAGCCCTGCAATTGGGGCGTCTCCTGACCGATCAGGAACAGGTATTGCGACAGTTGGTATCAGGACTCATCGGCCTGGGTTTGTTCGGCGCCGTGATTATCGGCTTTGCCGGCTGGTGGCTGGCCGGACGATCACTCCGCCCGGCAGAAGAAGCCTGGGTGCGCCAGACGCGCTTTATTGCCAGTGCCAGCCATGAATTGCGGGCGCCCCTCACCCTGATTCGGGCCAGTGCCGAAGTTGCACTGCGCCACGCCGACGATCCAGATCAACGCGAACTCCTGTCTGACGTGCTGAGTGAAAGCGATCACATGCGGCGTCTGGTCGATGATCTGCTGACCCTCTCACGTCTCGACAGCGGTGCCCTGGTCTTACAGCGCCAACCGGTATCGCTCCCATCATTCCTCGCCGATCTCCACCGGCAGGTACGGCGCCTGGGAGAGGAAAAGGGCATCGCAATTCAGCTTGCGCCAATCACCGGCACTGTACTCGCCGATCCGGATCGCTTACGGCAGGTGTTATTAATCCTGATCGACAACGCCCTGCGCTATACCCCATCTGGAGGCGTTATTACCATCGCCACCGAACCGGCAGGAAAACAGATTCGTCTGAGTGTCAGCGACAACGGCTGCGGAATTGCCCCGGAACACCTCCCTCACCTCTTCGAGCGCTTCTATCGGGTTGATGTGGCACGGAATCGGAGTGATGGGCATGCCGGCCTTGGGCTGGCAATAGCCAAAGGACTGGTTGAAGCACACAGCGGCGCCATCGGTATTGAGAGCGAGGTCAATCGCGGCACGCGGGTCTGGTTTACGTTACCGGTGGCGGCAACCGGGTGATGTGGCATGACGAACATCGCCAGGGGTATCGTAACCCGCTTTATACCAATCACCCCGACACCGCATCTGATCACGGATGCGCACACCAATGTTCTTGCACCTGCGACAACTCACTCGATGTCCGCTGGTGGTGATCAGTACAGGTTGCATCCCAAACGATGCACCGCATGGAGTAAGCGGCGACATAACGGCAAAATAAACCGAGAGAGGAGCGATACTTGCCCCTCTCTCGGCGAATACTGGCATCACCTCACGGACGCCACGTCTCATTCAGCGTCATCGAGCCACTACCTGGCGTCGTAATAACGCGATTATTACAACACTCCCACACCACATTTGATCCGTCACGCTTAATGTACTTGTATTCGATGGTGGTATTTGCCGGCAGATTAACGGTACCACTCCAGACCGGATACGTAGCCGCTGAAAGGGGCACAGCCTGCGCCGGGTTCCAGTTGCCCAATTGCGGGATATTCCCAACCACAAACACGTTCTGCCCCCAGTAGGTCGTCGCATTCACGTTGAAAGTAACCGCAACAGTTGCCGGTTGCGTAGACAACTTCGCTCCTACATGGATGGCAAGAGCACTGAAAGGCGGAATAGAGACCGTTATCCGTCGATTACTGTCCACGGTGACGGTTTGCCCACTGCACGTACCGTTTGTAAAATCGGCAACAATCACATTGCAGTAGACCCCAGGCGCCATACTCGTCTGAAACGTGCGATTCAGCGTTGTATCCTCACGATTGATAACGACAAACCCTTTATCGCCACGACCAAAGGCGATCTGGTTGTTGCCGTTACTCCACCAATCACTCACACTGAATGTACTCGCTGTGGCATTGCGGAACGCTACCATATTCGCAATTGGTCGCCAGCGATGCTCGCATTTCCATTCGCCAAAGCAATTGGGCTGGCCGTTAACATAGACGCTGCGCGTGTTGCCGTTCGCATCACTCGGTGGCCCTTGAAAATCATTGCTAAACTCATAACTTGACATCACCTGGGGGTACCCATACGGCCACGCTAGCATAAACACGTTTGCCAGATCGTACAGCACACCATTCTTGTATGTGACCACAGTCCCACCACCGCCATGCCCGCGCTGGTTGTCGTGATTATCAACGAAGACAATCGCTTTGTCGCTTGGCAGCATCCCCCAGGCTTCGCCAAACTGACTCAGCCATGCCAGCTTACCATTCAAAAAGACCCGCCCGATCTCGTTGCTATACTTAAATTCAGTGACATCACCATTATTTGTGTATTCCCACGGTGTAATCGGTTCGCCAGCCGCACCGATCACTTCCTGGTAAATGTACGGACTCCCATTCACACGGGATAAAATTGCGGCAATATCCCCGGCAGCAATGTGTTTAGCTGCGTCAATCCGAAAACCGGCAACTCCCAGACTGATGAGATCGTTCAAATAGGCAGCTAAGCGATCCCGCACATACGATGATCCGGTATCGAGATCGGCAAGATTCACCAGTTCGCAGTTCTGAACTTCGTACCGATCACCATAATTCTGGATGTCATCGTTGCCATTTCTGCCGCAGTGGTGAAAATCCTGATATTGATAGATGCCCGGATAGTTGTACGGGCTATACGTTGAGCCAGCCGATCCGACACCGCTGCCGACGCCGGTCATATGATTGATGACCGCATCAACATAAATGTCAACACCGACCGCTTTGCAACGGGCAACCATATTGGCGAATTCAGCCCGTGTCCCGCTACGACTGGTCAATTGATAACTGACCGGTTGATACCGTTGCCACCACGGATAACCGGCAACAATCGCGTGCTCTTGCGGTGGCGACACCTGCACTGCCGCAAAGCCGCGTGGCCCCAGAAAGTTCTCGCATTCCTGGGCAATGTCCGTCCACTTCCATTCAAAGAGATGAACAAATACGGTACGTGGTGATGAGGTTTGGGCACGTGCGGTTGAATGGTGCACCGGACCGAACGGAAGACTACTTACCACCATGAGAAGGGCGACAACGAGGACGAGCCGACGAAGCGAGGGAAAGCGAGTGCCGGGCATAAACAGGCTCCTTTGCTCCAGGAAGCGGCCAACGCTGACCAGACTCAACAACAGTGAGTAGTGGAATGATGCTTACCGAACTGTTTTTCTTGCATTTGTTGCTGTTGCTGCTTCATTTCTTGCTTACGTTTCTTAAGAATTCTTGCAGCATCCTGAATACTTTCTGTTTTATAAACAGAAATAAGATCTGCAATATCTGCTGTTCCTGTAGCA
>FWWL01004615.1_pt1 | contig 22884 bp, 25 predicted proteins | sample 2228331 | NCBI WGS metagenome assembly FWWL01 (sample SAMEA103939775, study PRJEB20133) | metagenome | reverse complement strand
TTTCCATGAGGTAAGGGGTTAATCCCCTCTCCCAACCCTCTCCCCTGAAGGGGAGAGGGCTACTAGGCTCCCGGCAGGTCGAGGATGCGTTTGGAGATGACGTTGAGCATGACTTCGCTCGTGCCGCCTTCAATCGAGTTGGCCTTGGTCCGCAGCCAGCCCCGCGCCGCCTTGCCGCCGCCGGTCTCCTCGCTTTCCCATTCGAGCGCCCGGCTGCCGCCCGCGCTCATCACCAGTTCGTGGCGGCGCTTGTTGAGCTCGGTCCCGGCGTATTTCATCATGTTCGGCTGTGCGGGATGCGCCTTGCCGACCTTGATCTCGTCGAGAAACTTCTCGCCCATCGCACCATAGGCCAGCGCGTCGACATCGAACATCGCCAGTTCGGCACGCAGGACCGGGCCGATCTCGCCCGCACTGCGGCTGAGCGCCGCTCCGATGGTGCCGGTGTTGCCGCCGTCCGCGCCCGAAATCATCTCGCGCTCGTGGCCGAGCAGGTACTTGGCGACGTCCCAGCCGCGGTTGATCTCGCCGACATAGCCCGGCACGTCTTCGCCGTAGCTCTTGGGCACCTTCACATCGTCGAAGAAGGTCTCGCAGAACGGGCTGTTGCCGCTGATCAGCAGGATCGGCTTGGTCGAGACGCCGGGGCTCTCCATGTCGTACAGCATGAAGGTGATGCCCTGGTACTTGTTCTCCTTGTCGGTGCGGACGAGGCAGAAGATCCAGTCGGCCTTGTCGGCATAGGAGGTCCAGATCTTCTGGCCGTTGACGACCCAGTGATCGCCCTTGTCCTCGCCATAGGTCTGCAAGGAAACGAGGTCGGAGCCGCTGCCCGGTTCCGAATAGCCCTGGCACCAGCGAATTTCGCCGCGGGCGATCTCGTTCAGGAACTTCTTCTTCTGCCCCTCGGTCCCGAAGTGCAGCAGCGCCGGGCCCAGCATCCAGATGCCGAAGCTGGAGAGCGGCGGGCGCGCGCCGATCTGGGCCATTTCCTCGCGCAGCACCTTGGCTTCGGCCGGCGAGAGCCCTGCCCCGCCATATTCCTTCGGCCAGGCGGGGACGGTGTAGCCCTTGGCGACGCAGGCCTCGAACCATGCCTTCTGCGCATCGTTCTTGAAGGTCGCCTTGCGGCCGCCCCAGTAGATATCGCCGTCGTCACGCACCGGCTCGCGCATTTCCGGGGGGCAATTCGCCGCCAGCCAGGCGCGGGTTTCGCTGCGGAAAGTCTCTAGATCGGACATGTTCCGACTCCTCTCATAGTCTCGAACTTGACGCTTACGTTAAGTTGATTCGACCCTCCCCTGCAAGCGCCGTCTGCCCGCACCGCCTTGCCGTAGCGTCATCCGAAAGCGCGTTGACGCATGGGCCTGCGGGCGTAAGCTGGTTGCAAAATGAAATGGGCCACAGATTGCCCTTGGGCAGGGAGAGGACGACAATGCGATTCACCGGAAAGACGGTGGTGATCACCGGCGCGGCATCGGGGATCGGCCTCGAAAGCACCCGGCTCTTCGCCCGCGAAGGCGCGGTGGTCTATGCCGCGGACATCAATGACGAAATCGGCAGGTCGCTCGCAAGCGAGATCGACGGCGATGTCCGCTACCAGCACTGCGACGTCTGCTCGACCGAGGACATCAAGGCGCTGATGGACCGCGCCGCTGCGGAAACCGGCGGCATCGACGTGGTCTTCAACAACGCCGGTGCGGGCGGCGCGCGCGGCAAGATCCACGAGATCGAACCGGGCGACTGGGACCGGACGATGGACCTGCTGCTGCGCTCCGTCGCGTTCGGCATCCGCTATGCCGTGCCGCACATGATGGACCGGCCCGGCGCGGCGATCGTCAATGTCTCCAGCGTCGCCGCCGTCGGTCCGGGCTATTCGCCCACGGCCTATGCCGTGGCCAAGGCCGGCGTGCTGCATTTGACAAAGATGGCCGCAGCCGACCTGGCGCAGTTCGGCATCCGCGTGAACGCGATCCAGCCGGGCTTCATCAACACCAACATCTTCACCAGTTCGCTGGAGATCCCCGACGAGCAGAAGGAAATGGCCAAGGGCTTCATCGCCCAGATGAGCAGCAATGCCCAGCCCGTGAAGCGCGGCGGCCAGCCGCGCGACATCGCCGAGGCCTGCGCCTACCTCGCCAGCGAGGCGGCCGGCTTCGTCACCGGCACCTCGCTGATCGTCGACGGCGGCATCACCATCGGCCCGCGCGAAAGCTGGGACGTCGAGGCGCCGAGCGCCTTCGAAATGCTGCTGAAGCTGGAAGAACAGGCCAAGGCGGCGGCGGCCCAGCCCGCCGACTGACACCAACACGGGGCTTGGCGCGCACCTCGCCGCGTGCCACGGTCGCCCGACGAGACTCGATACGAACGACAGGAAGAGAGAGGCAATCCCATGGATTTCGAACCCACCGAACGGCAGGCCTACTGGCGCGACCGCGTCAAGAATTTCATCGACGCGCATGTCCGGCCAGCCGTGCCGACCTACAAGCAGCAGGACGCCGAGGGCGACCGGTGGAAGGTCATCCCTGTCGTCGAGGAACTCAAGGCCAAGGCCAAGGCCGAAGGCATCTGGAACCTGTTCATGCCGCCGCGCAACGACGGCCACCATCATGTCGACGAGACGTACGAGTTCGAAGGCCCGGGCCTGACCAACCTCGAATACGCGCTCTGCGCCGAGGAAATGGGCCGCGTCGGTTTTGCCAGCGAAGTGTTCAACTGCTCCGCGCCCGACACCGGCAACATGGAAGTGTTCCACCGCTACGGCACGCGCGAACAGAAGGACAAGTGGCTGACCCCGATCATGAACGGCGAGATCCGCTCCGCCTTCCTCATGACCGAGCCCTTCACCGCCTCCTCCGACGCGACCAATATCGAGACCCGGATCGAGCGCGACGGCGACGAGTATGTCATCAACGGCCGCAAGTGGTGGTCGTCGGGCCTCGGCGACCCGCGCTGCAAGATCGCCATCGTCATGGGCAAGACCGATTTCAGCGCCGGGCGCCACGCCGCGCAGTCGATGCTGCTGATGCCGCTGGAAAACACGCCCGGTGTGAACATCCTGCGCCACCTGCCGGTGTTCGGTTACGACGATGCGCCGCATGGCCACATGGAAGTGGAAATGAAGGACGTCCGCGTCCCCGTGACCAACATGCTGCTGGGCGAAGGCCGCGGGTTCGAGATCGCGCAGGGCCGCCTCGGGCCGGGCCGCATCCACCACTGCATGCGCACCATCGGCGTCGCCGAAGAGGCGCTGGCGAAAATGTGCCGCCGCCTGCAGGAACGCGAAGCCTTCGGCAAGCCGATCTACAAGCACTCGGTATGGGAAGAGCGCGTCGCCCGTGCCCGTATCGACATCGACATGACCCGCCTGCTCTGCCTCAAGGCGGCCGACATGATGGACAAGGTCGGCAACAAGAACGCCAAGCAGGAAATCGCCATGATCAAGGTACAGGCGCCCAACATGGCGCTGCGGATCATCGACGATGCCATCCAGGCCCATGGCGGCGGCGGCGTTTCCGAAGACTACGGTCTCGCCAGCGCCTATGCCCACCAGCGCACCCTGCGCCTCGCCGACGGTCCGGACGAGGTCCACGCCCGCACTATCGCGCGGATCGAATTCGCCCGCCACCTGCCCGAAGCCGGCCCCACCGCCAACGCCCTGCGCGACGGCAAGGCACCGACCCTGGGCAATGACAATGCCTTCAGCTCGGGCGACATGGGCGTGGCGCGGTGACACATCTCCCCCTCCTCTTCAGAGGAGGGGGTCGGGGGGTGGTGGCGAGCGGAACGAGCGCCTCCAACACCACCCCACTGCGACTAGGGCCTGCTGCGCAGACCCAAGTCTCGTTGCCCCTCCTCTGAAGAGGAGGGGGTAAGAGGAGAGACACATGGCGAAAGCCGCAATTCTGGAACAGGTCGGCGGGCTTACCATCGGCGAGGTCGAACTGGCCGATCCCGGCCCGCACGAGGTCCTGATCGACACCAAGGCCTGCGGGCTGTGCCATTCGGACCTGCACTTCATCGAAGGCGCCTATCCGCACCCGCTCCCGGCCATTCCCGGCCACGAGGCGGCGGGCGTGGTCCGCGCGGTGGGCAGCGAGGTGAAGACGGTGAAGCCGGGCGACCACGTCGTCTCCTGCCTCAGCGCCTTCTGCGGCCACTGCGAATTCTGCGTCACCGGCCGCATGGCCCTGTGTCTCGGCGCCGACACCCGCCGCGCGCCCGATGCCAAGCCGCGGATCATGCGCGCCGACGGTAGCGGGCCGGTCGGCCAGATGCTCAACCTGTCGGCCTTCTGCGAGCAGATGCTGATCCACGAACATGCCTGCGTCGCGATCGACAAGGACATGCCGCTCGACCGCGCGGCGGTGATCGGCTGCGCGGTGACCACCGGGGCGGGAACGATCTTCAACGCCTGTTCCGTGGTCCCGGGCGAGACCGTGGCCGTTGTCGGCTGCGGCGGGGTAGGCCTTGCCGCCATCAACGCGGCCAAGATCGCAGGGGCCGGCAAGGTCATTGCCATCGACCCGATTCCCGAGAAGCGCGAGCTGGCACAGGTCCTCGGCGCGACCCATGCGGTCGATGCCATGGCCGGCGATGCCGTCGACCAGGTGATGAAGATCAGCGGCGGCGGCGTGCACCATGCCATCGAAGCCGTCGGCCGGCAGGCTAGCGCCGATCTCGCGGTCAAGGTGCTGCGGCGCGGCGGGACCGCGACGATCCTCGGCATGATGCCGCTCGACTGCAAGGTCGGGCTCGGCGCGATGGACCTGCTCAGCGGCAAGAAGCTGCAGGGCGCGATCATGGGCATGAACCACTTCCCGGTCGACCTGCCGCGCCTCGTCGATTTCTACATGCGCGGCCTGCTCGATCTCGACACGATCATCGCCGAGCGCATCCCGCTGGAAAAGATAAACGAGGGCTTCGAGAAGATGAAGCAGGGCACATCGGCTCGGAGCGTGGTGGTGTTCGACTGATGACGGAAGAATCAGCGTCACAGGCGCAGCCGATCGATTTCGACAAGGTAATGGTCGGCACCATCGAGGTGCCGGAGGCGGACCGGCTCGATCTGGACCGGCTGACCGCATGGTTCGAAGCCAATGTCGAAGGCTATGAAGGGCCGATCAGCTACACCAAGTTCAAGGGTGGCCAGTCGAACCCGACCTATCGCATCGACACGCCGGGCACCTCCTACGTCCTTCGCCGCCAGCCTTTCGGCAAGCTGCTGCCGAGCGCGCATGCGGTGGATCGCGAATATGCCGCCATGACGGGCCTCTACCCTACCGGCTTCCCCGTCCCGCGCACCTACGGCCTGTGCGAGGACCCGGAAGTCATCGGCTCCAAGTTCTTCGTCATGAGCCTCGCCGATGGCCGTTCGCTGTGGAACGGGGCATTGCCCGGATGCTCGAACGAAGACCGGCGCGAACTCTACAACTCGCTGATCGACACCATGGCGGACCTGCATACGAAGAATCCGCAGGCCATCGGCATGGGGGAATTCGGCAAGCCCGACGATTACTGCGCGCGCCAGATCAATCGCTGGACCAAGCAGTACAAGCTCTCCGAAACCGAGCACCAGCCCAAGATGGAGCGGATGATCGAGTGGCTGCCGGGGTCGATCCCGCCGCAGCACGGCAGCTCGGTCGTCCATGGCGACTACCGGCTCGACAACGTCATATTCCACCAGACCGAGAACCGCGTCATCGCGGTGCTCGATTGGGAACTGTCGACGCTGGGCGATCCGATCGCCGATTTCAGCTATCTGATGCTCAACTGGAAGAATGCCTCCGACGGGCGCGCGGGTCTGGCCGATGTCGACACCGCCGCATTGGGCATCCCCTCGATGGAGGAAGCGGTCGAACGCTATGTCGCGCGGACCGGGTTTCCGGTGCCGCCGATGGACTGGTACTTCGGCTACAACCTTTTCCGGCTGGCAGGCATCATGCAGGGCATCAAGAAGCGCGTCATCGACGGCACCGCCTCCTCCGCCCATGCCAAGAGCATGAGCGAGCGGGTGACGCCGCTGATCGAGCGGGCCTACGACTTCCTCGTTGCGGCCGGGATGCCGGAATAGCGGGCAACGCTTTTCGCTGTCCTACAGGCGCAGGATCGTGCCACGCTCCGCCGCGATGACCGCCGCCCTGTTCCTTCGCGCCATGCCAGCCTGTCCGCTTCACGCTGGGGGGGGGCGGGCCCCTCCCCCTCCGCAATCCGCCGCGAAATGGGCGGTTAGTGCAATCAAAACAATAACTTGGTGACGATTTTCGAACTTGACACGGTGTCAACTTCGTCAAGCGCGTGTCAAGCGATCAGAACTCCCTCAACCAGCGCATGACGATTCCCTTGTCGTCGGGCGCATCGGCATAGTGGCCCGGATCGCGGCGATAGAAGGCGCTCGCCGCCAGATCGCCGCCCAGCGCTTCGCCCCGCCACGCCAGTTCGCCGATGATCTCGCGCCCGGCAGGCGACAGGTTGAGCCGGCGGATGTCGAAGGACGCGCTCTCGACGGCATAGTCGTAGGCGACCGGCAGGTTGAGGTTCAAACCGCCGCTCTCGACCCGGAGCGGCTGCGACAGCCGCAGCCCGAGCGTGTCGGCCGGCTGGAACAGGCCGCGGCGCGTCAGGTCGACGGACCATGCGGTCGAGTAGAGCTGCGATCCCGCGGCGATCACGCCGCTCCTTTGCGGCCGGGTGATGCCCTGGCGCGCATTGGCCCCGAGCGACCAGCCCTGCGCCAGATCGACGCCCAGCGCGGCGTCTACGAACAGGCTGTCCGCTCCCCTTGCCCCGAAGGCGTCGTGGAAATAGCCGCCGAGCACGGTGCGGTCCTCGCGCAGCCAGTCGAGGCCGAGGACTGCCTGCACCGGGCCGATGTGGCCGTCCGCCGCAGCGCCGAGGCGCGTGATGCCATAGCGCTCGCGCTCGCGCGACAGCACGTCGGCAGCCCGCCGCCGCGCGCCCAGCAACGCCTCGCCGCTGGCACCCGTCAGCGTCAGCCCGATATCGCCCAGTTCGCGGCGCAGGGCGAAGGACGCGGTTTCGGACTTGAGGAAACCGCCGTCGCCGCTTGCCTGGCCGGCGATCAGGAACGCCGGCCGGTCCCGGCCTTGCAGATGCGCCGCAATGCCATCGGCGTCCTGCGAGAACGCCAGCGCCAGCTGCGTATCCGGCGCAAGCCTCAGCGCCACCTGCCCGGCCAGCACGCGTGCCTGTTCGACATCCCGGCCCGACAGCCGCAGCGGATCGGCCACGGCTTTTGCAGGGTTGCCCGGCGCGATCGTGAACGCCATCGAAACCCGGTCGTTGCCCAGCGCGACCCGCCGTCCGCCGGTCTGCACCGCCGCCTCGAGCCGAGGCGCGATCGACGCCCCGCGCAGCCGCGCGCCGACATCGTAGGAATAGGCGCGGCGGTAGGAATCGAGCAGGATCGAACTCAGCGACTGCGAGCCGAGCGCATCGCCCATCGCGCTCGACCCCGTGCCGGTATCGTCACCCAGCGCCAGTGCCACGCTGCTCCCCGCAAGCCCGGTCGTCCCCTGCGGCGAGACGGCCCGCGCGATGTCGAGAATGCCGCGCCCGTAGGTCGTGTCGGTCCCCGCTGCCCCGGCATCGCGCGCGGTGTCGAGCAGGATACGCACGATCTGCGCGCCCGACAGATTGGGAAAGGCCTGCGACAGCAAGGCCACCGCGCCCGCCACCTGCGGTGCGGAGAAGCTGGTTCCCGAAAACAGCGTCACGAACTGCTGACCGCTGCTGTCGGTGGTGACCTGCAACACGCCGTCCTTGTAGACGCAGCACAGCCGTTCGCCCCGTGCGGTGAGGTACGACGCGGCATCCGCTCCGGCACGGTTGCTGAAGGACGAAAAGGTCCCGTTCTCGTCGACCGACCCGACGATGATGACGTTGTTGCCGCCGGCGCGCAGCAGGCCGGTGGCGAAGGGGTCGGGCTGGTCGGGCGGGATGGCCGGATCACTGCCGTCGCCCGAATTGCCCGCGGCGACAACGATCACCACCCCGGCGGCCGAAGCGCGCGCCACCGCGTCGAGGACCGATTGCGAGGGCCTGCTCCCGCCGAGGCTGAGATTGACCACCGCGGCGCGATTGGCAACGGCGCGGTCGATCCCGGCGGCGATGTCGCGGTCGAAGAACTGGCAACCCGCGAGGTCCGCATCGGCCTCGGTGGCGGTACAACTGCCGGGACTGTCGGCACGCAGGACGAGCAGGCTGGCATCATAGGCGATCCCGACGATCCCGGTATTGTCGCGCGCTGCGGCCGCGATCAGGGCGACGTTGGTTCCGTGATCGTCCACTGCCTCGATGCTGGCGTTGCCCGCCACGTCCGAGGATGCCGGCAGGATGCGGCCGACGAATTCGGGGCTGTCGCGGTCGATACCTGTGTCGACGATGGCGATCGTCCGCCCGGCGCCGGTCGTGCCCTGCGACCAGGCCGTCACCGCGCCGTGGAATTCCGGCCCGTCCGAGCGGCGGAACTCGGCCGTGTTGAAGGCGCTGGTCGGCGTAGGGATCGGCGTAGGGGTCGGCGTCGGAGTGGGAGTCGGGGTCGGCGTGGGAGTGGGCACCGGGCCGGGCGTGCTGACGACGCGGCTGCCCCCGCCGCCGCCGCAGGCTGCCAGCACGATGCACAGCGCCGCTCCGGCACTGTTGAGATAGAACAGCGAACGCTTCGATCCGGCCATGCGCGACCCTTCCATTTGCGCCAGGCAATATCGGGCATCTATCCTAAAGATCGGCTGAACGAACAGCGTTGAATGCACACCCTCCCTCGCGGCCATTCCGCAGCCTTGCCCCGCGCCCCGCAGGCGGCTAGCAGCCGTGCCGACCCCACCACCAACTCCGCGAGGCCGTGCCATGACCGAACTGCAAGCGACCATCGAGCGCGCATGGGACGAGCGCGCCGACGTTTCCCCGTCGAGCCACGACATCGCTGAGGCCGTCGAAGCGGCCATCGCCCTCATCGACAGCGGCTCGGCGCGCGTGGCGGAGCCCGACGGAAAGGGCGGCTGGACGGTCAATCAGTGGCTCAAGAAGGCGGTGCTGCTGTCGTTCCGCCTGCGCGAAAATGCCGTCATGGAAGGCGCGGTCGGCGCGCCTGCCTTCGACAAGGTGCCGAGCAAGTTCGAAGGCTGGGACGATGCCCGGTTCCGTGAGGCCGGGTTCCGCGTCGTGCCGGGCGCGATCGTCCGCCGCGGCGCGCATATCGGCAAGAACGTCGTGCTGATGCCCAGCTTCGTCAACATCGGTGCCCATGTCGGCGACGGCACCATGATCGACACCTGGGCCAGCGTCGGCAGCTGCGCGCAGGTCGGTGCCAATTGCCATATCTCGGCGGGTGCCGGGATCGGCGGCGTGCTCGAACCGCTGCAGGCCAATCCGACGATCATCGGCGACAACTGCTTCATCGGCGCGCGTTCGGAGATCGTCGAGGGCGTGGTCGTCGGCGAAGGCTGCGTCGTGGCGATGGGGGTCTTCATCACCCAGTCGACGAAAATCGTCTATCGCGACACCGGCGAGGTGATCCGTGGGCACATTCCGCCCTATTCGGTCGTGGTCCCCGGGTCGATGCCGGGCAAGGATGGCGGACCGGGCCTGGCTTGTGCGGTAATCGTGAAGACCGTCGATGCCCAGACGCGCGAGAAGACCGGCATCAACGATTTGCTGCGCGATTGAGGAACGGGTATCCTGCGGCGGCGTTGGGCACAGACTGTTTCAATGCACCTGAGGAGGGTACCATGACCACACAGGATCCCGACGGCACGATCCATATCGAAGACGAAGAAGCCACCGGCGCGGTAAAGACGGGGCACATGCGCTGGGTGCTCGGCGTCAGCCTCATCCTGGCGATCATAGCCATGTCCATCGTGTGGATCGTCCCGGCAATGATGCAAAGCGACGAGCCCGCCACGACCTCGCGCGTCGGCGACCCGGTGGAGACCGGGGCCCAATGACCAGGGCGAACAGCTACCGTGTCGGACAGGCCGTCACCTGGAAATGGGGTGACGGCGAGGCCGAAGGCAAGATCGAGGAACGCTTCGAGCGCGATGTAACGCGCACCATCAAGGGTTCCGAAATCACGCGCAAGGGCGATAGCGACAACCCCGCCTACCTGATCAAGCAGGAGGACGGCGACAAGGTGCTGAAGCGCGGCTCGGAACTGTCCGCCGCCGGTTGATGCCCTGCTTAGCTGGCCGCCTAGCCGGCGGGTGATTCGAACGGCGGCATTTTCGCCATCGCGTCGCGCGCCTTCTCAGCCGCGCGCATGACCCGCATCATGTTGCGCGAGGAGATCTTTTCGAGGTCGGCCTGCGAATACCCGCGCCGCGCCAGCTCGGCGAAAAGCGCCGGATAGCCTGTCACGTCTTCGGCCCCGACCGGACCTGACGGCATCCCGTCGTAGTCGCCGCCGACACCTATGGCGTCGATGCCGGCGACCTTGCGGACATGATCGATATGGTCGGCCCAATCGCCGACCGACGCCTTGGGCTGCGGATTGGCGGATTCCCATGCGGAAAGCCGCGTCTTCACCTCGCCGGGCTGGCCGAGCCACAACGCCTTCAGCCGCGCCTCCTCCGCCGCGCGATTGGCGTTCCATTGCCGCGTGGCTTCGCTGAGGAAGCCCGGCAGGCCCACCACCATGACGATGCCCCCATTGTCCTTCAGTCGCGCCAGCACGCTGTCGGGCACGTTGCGCGCATGGCCATTGACCCCGCGCGCGCCGGAGTGGCTGAAGATGACGGGCGCGGCCGCGATGTCGAGCGTATCGAGCATCACCTTCTCGCTGACATGGCTGAGATCGACCAGCATGCCGAGGCGGTTCATCTCGCGCACTACGTTCTTGCCGAAATCGGTCAGGCCGCCGTTTTTCGGCTCGTCGGTGGCGCTGTCCACCCAGCCCAGCGACTTCGAATGCGCGAGCGTCATGTAGCGCGCGCCCATCGCGTACATCTGGCGCAGCACGGCGAGGCTCGAGCCGATCGAATGCCCGCCTTCCATGCCGATCAGCGACGCGATCTTGCCCGTCTTCATCGCCCGCGTCACGTCGTCGGCGGACAGTGCCAGTTGCAGCCGGTCCGGATTCTGCGCGATCAGGCGCCTCGTCACGTCGATCTGCTCGATCGTGGCTTGCACCGCTTCGGGCTCCTTGAGCTCTGCGCTGACGTAGACCGACCAGAACTGCGCACCGACCTGCCCCTTGTCGAGCCGGGTGAGGTCGGTGTGCATGACGCGCGATCCGTCGGCCTCACCGGTATCGGTGGTATCGGCAAAGTCGAAATCGCCGATCACGTTGCCGAAGCGTTCGCGCAGCTGGATCGGGACATCGTTGTGACCGTCCCACACCGGCGCCGCCTTGAGCGCTGCGGCGGCCGTCTCTTCCGGGGTCTGGGCCGCGAGCGGAGCGGTGAGGAACAGGAGGGGTAGCAGCAAGGCAGCGGATTTCATGGCATTACTCCGGGCGATTGGCGTATAGCCGGTCTAAAGCGCAACCGAACTTGCGCAAGAGCCCTCGGCCGCCGGACACAGGAGAATGACGATGACCGTCGAAGCACGCTGGAACGGCACCCTGATCGCCCGGAGCGACGATACCGTCGTCGTCGAGGGCAATCACTATTTCCCCCGCGCCGATGTCGACGCGGGCCTTCTGCAGCCTAGCGACACAACGAGCCGCTGCCCCTGGAAAGGCGTGGCGCGTTATCATTCGCTCGTCGCAGGGGGCGAGACCAACCGCGATGCGGCCTGGTATTATCCCGATCCCTTGCCTGCGGCCGAAGAGATCAAGGACCGGGTCGCGTTCTGGAAAAGCGTCGAAGTACGCGAGACATGACGGCTCGCGGCACGGGGCTGGCGCGCCCCATCATCCGCTGGATGCTTGCCGTCGTCTACCTGGTGGCGGGCGTCCTTCACCTGATCACGCCGCAGCCATTCCTGACCATCACGCCCGACTGGGTTCCTTTTCCGGCAACGGTCGTGATTGTGACCGGCCTCGCGGAAATTGCGGGGGCCGCAGGGCTGGTACAACCGTTCTGGAGAGAACTGCAACGCGCCGCCGCAGTCGGGCTGGCGGCCTATGCGGTCTGTGTATTCCCGGCCAATATCAACCATTTTGCCATGGATATGGCAAGGTCCGATGGCGGGCTCGGGCTCGCATATCACGTGCCGAGGATGTTCGCGCAGCCGATCGTGGTCTGGCTGACGCTGTGGGCGGGACAAGTGACCGACTGGCCCTTCTCCCGCCGCACACGATAGGCAGACTTAGCTGAGGTGCTTCGACACCGCGGCAGTCATCTTGAACATCGAGATCTGGTCCTTGCCGATCACCGCGCCGAGCTTGGCATCGGGATTGATCTGGCGCTTGTCCTTCTTGTCCTGAAGGTCGTTCGCCTTGATGTATTCCCAGACCTTCGAGGTCACCTGGGCGCGGGTCATCGGACCCTTGCCGACGACGGCTTCGAGGTCGGCCGAGACGTTGACCGGCTTTTGCAGTGCGTTAGCCATGGTTTGTTCCTTTCCTTGGGCTATTACTTATTCTGAATCTTCGTCGTCTTCGTCCCAGTCGTCCCCCTCCGACGGCTGGTAGGTGGCAGTGAGGACAGCGGCGGCGACGACGTGGCCATCCATTGCCCCTAGCACTTGCTCCCGCGTCGCACCCGGCATCAGGGTGAGCGGGAGGTCGAGAGCGAAAATCTGGAAGGCGAAAACATGCGGTGCGGAGCCTTCCGGCAGCGCGGGCAGCAGCCATTCGGAATTGCCCTGCGCATTCTTGCCGGCGCGCGGCGGTGCCTCGCCTTCGAGCAGCTTGCCCCGCTGGCCGGCGAGGCCCCAGACGAGCCAGTGGCATTTCGCACCGTCGCTGCTGGCATCTTCGACGACCAGCACCAGTTCCTGCGTACCAGGCGGCGGCGCCGACCATTCCAGCGGCGGGGCGACCGCATCCTCTTCCTCTGCGGTGAAGCTCGGGTCGAGTTCTCCGCCGGGTGCGAACGCCGGGCTCGTCAGCGCAAAACCGCCGCGCCCCATCGCCTGCGCCGACCCGACACGCGCGATCGCCAGCCCGTCGTTGACGGGGCAGCCTGCGGGAAGTGCGGTCGATAGCCAGCCGGCCATGCAATATCTCTCCTTGGACCGAGGGTGCTAGGCCCAAAGGCGGTGCTTGGCGAGGGAGCACTCGGCGAGTTTTCAACAGCTAGTAGGAGGAAGTGGCGCGAATTGCGACCAAAATGGCGTTTGCTCAGCCATTGTTCACAAGTAATGCTGTTCTCACCAGGCCCACGGGGGCTTCGGCCGCGCAGCTACTGGGAGCATGCTTCGATGTCATTGGGTCGCACAATTCTGTCATCCGTTCTGGCCCTTTCGCTCGCGGCATGCGGCGGCGGCGATTCAGGGGGCGGCAGCACGCCGCCGATCGGCGGTGGGGGCAGCGGCGGCGGCGGGACGTCGACCTGCTCGCTTTCGGCTCGGCAGGACTGGGTCCTGTCCCAGATCAACGAGTTCTATCTTTTCCCGACGCTGGTCGACACGACGGTCAACAAGGCCAGTTTCAGCGACGTGCAAGGCTATATCGACGCGCTGGTCGCCCCGGCACGCGCCCAGTCGCGCGACCGCTTCTTCACCTACATCACCTCGATCAAGGAGGAGAACGCCCTCATCAACTCCGGGTCGAGCGCCGGTTTCGGCATCCGCCTGGCCTATGACACAGCGAACAACCGCGTGTTCGTGCTGGAGGCGTTCGAGAATGCGCCCGCGTTCCCGCAGGGATTCGATCGCGGGACGGAAATCCTTACCATCAACGGGCAGAGCGTCGCCACTCTGATGTCCTCGGGCGGCGCGCAGGCCGTGGTCGATGCCCTGGGGCCAAGCACCGCGGGCCTCACCCGGTCATTCACCATCCGGGATACGGCGGGCGTGACCCGCGACGTGACCGTGACCAAGGCAGATTTCTCGCTCGATCCGGTGTCCGACCGTTACGGCGTGAAGATCCTGAACGACGGCGGCAAGCAGGTCGGGTACATCAACCTGCGCACCTTCATCGTGGAATCCGCAGCGCAGCAGCTGCGCGACGCCGTCCAGCAACTGCGCGCACAGGGCGTTACCGAGGTCATCCTCGACTTCCGCTACAACGGCGGCGGGCTGGTTTCGGTCGCCGAACTGCTCGGCGATCTCCTCGGCGCGGACAAGACCGGCCAGGTCTTCAGCCGGACGACCTTCCGCAGCTCGCTGTCGAGCAACAACACGACCAAGCTGTTCGCGGCGCAGCCGCAGGCCATTTCCGCCACCAAGATTGCGGTCATCGGCACGCGCAGCACGGCGTCGGCCAGTGAGCTGGTGGCCAACAGCTTCATCCCCTACCTCGGCAACAATACGGCACTGATCGGTGCCAACACCTACGGCAAGCCCGTGGGCCAGATCGCGCGCGATCGCGACGCCTGCGACGACCGCCTTCGCGTCGTGGCCTTCCAGACCGAGAATCGCGACGGGGGCAGCAACTATTACACTGGCCTCGCATCGGCTTACGCCCGCACCTGCCGCGCCAACGACGATATCTCGAAGCCGCTCGGCGATGCCGGCGAGGACTCGATCGCCCGCGCGCTCGATTTCCTTGCCGGTCGCAGCTGCACGTCGATCACCGCCTCGGCCCAGGACGGCGTCCAGTCGGCCCGCAGCGTCGCCGCGGAAAAGCTGATGATGCAGCCCGACCGCCCGACCGCAGCCCAATACGAGATCCCCGGCCTTTTCTGATCCGGCGGGAGTTGGACAAAAAAAGGGGCGCTCCGACAGAGCGCCCCTTCGTATTTTTGGCGAATTCGATCAGCTCGGCATCACGACCGTATCGATGACGTGGATCACGCCGTTCGATGCGGCGACGTCCGTCGCCGTGACGGTCGCCTTGCCGCCCTTGGCATCGGTCAGCACCACCTTGTCGCCGTCGAGCGTCGCGGTCAGCTTCGCGCCGTTGACGGTCGTCATCTCGTAGCTGCCGCCGTTGTCGGCAATCGCCTTGGTCAGCGTCGCTGCGTCGGTCGATCCCGGAACCACGTGGTAGGTCAGGATCGAGGTCAGCTGCTCCTTGCCTTCGGGCGCAGTCAGGGTTTCGAGCGTGCCGTCGGGAAGCTTATCGAAGGCAGCGTTGGTCGGGGCGAAGACCGTGAACGGTCCGGCGCCCGACAGCGTTTCGCCGAGGCCTGCTGCGGTGACGGCAGTCACGAGGGTCGAGAAGTCGGGGTTGCCTTGCGCGACCGCGACGACCGTTCCCGGCGTTTCGGCCGCAGGAGCGGCGGCTTCTTCGGCGAGTGCCGGATCCTGGGCGGCTGTGTCTTCGGCGGGCTCGCTGCAGGCGGCAAGCGATACGGCGCCGACAGCAGCAAGCAGCCCGGCGGTGAGGCGAGGATAGGTTTTCATCGGGTAATCCTTTGATAGAGGTTCAAGACTGTCCCTCGAGCGGTCGCTAAACCGCTCTCCTGCTCTCCCAACTCGCGATCTTCGCAGGAGGTTCCGCGACTGTCGTGGAAGCCGGTGGAAACCGATTCAGGGTCGAGCCGGCCCTTCGTAGGGCTGACGGTCGGTATGCGCGCAGCCTTCGCGCAATTCTTCGCCGAGCCTGAGCGTGGCGACATAAGGATAGGTCCGGTCGCTCATGCCATCGGAGCACCTGCCCTGGGTTATGAGGAGGTCGAAATTGCGGCCTCCCAGACCGCCAGAAAAGCCGAGACCTCCCTGGCCGGTGAATCTTTTCACACGGACAACTTCCCCTCCCACATTCTCGGACGTGGAATAGGTGAGTTCGTCGCCAGTGATCGTGCCGCCCCAGAACGGCTCCGTCCCTCCGAAACTGATTACTTCGTCCGGAGCAATCGCATTGAAGCCCTCAGGCGAGGTACCCGGCACATTGGCGGTTTCGCCGGCCTGATGACAGGCCGCGGCAGCAAGTGAGATAGCGATTATTACAGGCACGCGCATCCGACGAGCATAGCGATTTCTAGACTAGATTGCACCCGCCTGAATTGCTGCAGCAAACGGTCGCAATGCGGTCGCAGCCCCTGCCATTCGAACCGCTTCAGCATGGCCCGCACCCGGGTCTGCACGCTCGTGCAGCATTGGCCGGCGGGAACATCCAACGTCATGGAGTTTTTCATCCAGACAGATTTGAATGCGGAGAATACCCATGCGGGTGCACGGACAGCCGAAAGCACAGGTCGAGTTTAAGTATATGCTGGCCATCGCCATGGTGACGGTCGGCACGATCGGTGCGATTGCCGGTTCCGCAATAGGCGCCACCGCCATGACCTATGACTCAAGCCACGGCTACGAAATGCCCGACAACGCGTCGTTGCGATCTTTCGTCGGCGAATCCGAGGCTTCAGCGCCGCTTCCGGACCATCATGAAATGAGGACGCCGGAAGGCGTAATCGAGGTCGCCGAACTTCAATCGCGCGGTCTTTACGCTAGTCCCCGCTTTGCGGATCGCGGCTTGAGCTATCCCGAGTATTCCGATCCCGATCCCGCCGAGATCCAAGAAGGGCCTGCCTACGTGCCGGTTACCTATGAAGCACCGTCACGCGACGTGGCGCCGGTTGCGACCGACGAAGCCACCGGGGTGACTGTCGTACGCGGTACCGCGAAAAGCGTCGCCACCGTGACGATCAGCGCCGAAGAAAAGACCTCGACGACACCGCTCCGCCCACTGTTTCAAGGCGGATGACAGAAGGTTCAGCTACGCTTCCAATCGTGGCTCAACAATTTGACGGTCACACGCCCGGTGGCAACATGCGTGCCGCCCGCATCGTGCATGGGGAATTCGGCCTGGTACCCCGCGCTGCCTTTGCGTTCTAGATCGGCAAGCAGCTTGTCGATCTCGTCCTGACAAAGCGAATATTCGGCAGTGACGTCGCTTGCCGCCGATTTATGGAAATCGACGAAAATGTCCTTGATGATCGGGAAAAAGCGGACCGTGTCCAGAATCGAAATTCCCGGCACGGCGGCAACCGCTTCAGCCAGGACCGTGTAGGCGCCGAGATACATCACGTTGACGTGGTTCTCGTTCCCCGCCAGCGGCATGAGCAGTTTGGCATAGCCCCGCCGAACTTCGAGCCGCCGCATCCCTGTTCTCTCGACGAACGGGACCCGGTATCCGGATTTCGCTTCGGCCATCGATCAACCCTCCCTCTGTCTAACGGCTTTCGCTCAACAAACGCTCCTGCTTGGCCCGCAAGCTTTCGATCTGTTGCTGCCAGGGCTCCAGCATCCCAGCATAGGGAGCAGCGCCGCGAGAGCCACCCTGCCCCACCGGCATTCGCACCTGGAGCGCGCTGTAGGTCGGGACGGGCGCCTTGCGCTGCGAGGGATCGAGATAGCTGTCGTTCCACTCGATCCCGAGCCAATCGAACAACTGCCGTGCTTCCGGGCCGGGATCGCCTACGAAACGTTCGAAATCGATGACGTGGATCGCAAGGCCGGCGTCGCGCCACGCCCCGATGGCATCGAGTGCAAAGTCGAGTTGGCCCAGAATGCTGCCGAAGTCGTTCGCATAATCGTAGATCGGCGGAAAGCGGCGCAGCCAGATCGAGATCGCCACATCTGCCGGATCGCGCAAGACCGCCGCGAACCGAGCGGAGGGATGCACCCGCGCCACATTGCCGGCAACCGGGAGGTGCAGGGGCGATTTGTCGACGACCAACGCCGGACTGCCGAACAGCCGCGCCATGCCGCGCCTGTCCGCGGCCGCGAGCTCTTCGAACAACGCAGATCGCGCCTTGTCCGGCGTCGCCGCAAGTTCCTCGTCACGAAACAGCAAATGCTGCAACAGCGCGCCGCGCTCGCCCAGGGAGGCGACGCCGGGCGCAGCGGCGAGGATCGATTGCACAAGCGACTGACCCGATCGCGGCGTTCCCAGGAGATATAGCTGCCGGGGGGGCTCACCTGTCAGGCCGGTTGGCGGAGAGCAACGATAGATTTCCAGCTGGCGGGCCAAGGTACCGCGCCAGTCGCGACTTGGCAGTGTTGGCAGCATGGCTTTCCCGCGCGAAGCCGACGACCAGGCAAGCTCGGCTTCCCCCCGCCGGTCGTGATGCTGCGCCAGCGCAAGCAGCAAATCGACCCGATCCGTGACCGGCGTTTCGGATCGCTCGGCAAAAGTCAGAGCGTCGCCTGCAACGTCCTCTCCCAGTGCGAGCAGCTCGGTCAGCAGTCGCGGTGTGTGCGCCCCGCTCGAGCGCGCCGCACGCAGGACCGCAGAAGCGGCGCCTGGCCCTTCCGTCCACGTCAGCAATTGCGCCAGCACCGTCGCCGCCTCTGCATCGCCGGGATCGCTGCGGGTCAACTGCTTCAGGATTGCAATCGCCTCATCGTAGAGCATCGCCGAGTGCGCGAGCCCGGCGGCAGTCATCGCGTCGGCGCGTGCGAGGGCGCCAGCCTTCGTCATGTCTTCGGGCACCAGTCGCCTTGCAGCATCCAACGCGGCAAGCGTGTCGCCGTCCGCTGCACGTGCCTGCACCAGCAGCCGGATAAGTGCGTGCGGTGCGGATGAAGCCGACGCATGGCGCTCGAGAATATTTCGCGCAGTGCCCGCCTGACCCGCCGCCAGGAGCGCTTCGGCCCATGCGATCTGGAGCGCGGTGACCTCGGGTGCGAGCCGGACGGCTGCACCGTGCTCCGCCGCGGCGGAATGGTAATCGCCCGCCGCCGACAGGCCGCGCCCCAGATTATAGCGGAAGATTGCCTCGTTCGGTTCTGCAGCCGCGGCAGCGCGCAGATAGGGAAGAGCGTTTTGGTGGTCGCCCGTACCGACAAGCGCCAGGCCTAGCATCGACTGCGCTTCGGTCGTCAAAGCCGGACTCAGAGCACCCTCTAGCGCGGTTCGGAGCACGTCGCGTGCCTCGACGAAACGCCCCTGCCGCATTGCGGCTTCCGCCCGATCGACCAACTCGCTCATGCGCCGATCCTCTGCGGAGAGGCGGCGCTCAAGTCAACGACGAGGGCCTAGAACTGCTTTTCCGGCCGCAGATCGTGGCCATGCCGTTCGGCTTTGCCGAAGAAGCGTTCGAGGCGCTGTGCCAAGGTGGCGGCCGCCTGGCGTGCGGCGGTATCGACGTCGCCGGCGTGTTCGGTCACGCCAATGGCGCGGCTGCCGCGCGGACGCGCCTCGATGGTGCAGGATTTGTCGTCGCCGCCGCCCTTGCGCGCATTCTCGTCGCTGACGTGGACCTCGAGACGGGTAAGCCGATCCTCGAAGCGCGCCAGCTTGCGGCGGACCTGCTCGCCGATACGCTCGGCGACATTGGCCGTCCCCATGACGCTGCTGTCGGAATTGAACTGGATCTGCACGGATCAGGCTCCTCTTTCTCTGTGTATTTTGTGATAACGATATGGGAGGCGGACGCGCGATTGCGACCCTGTTCGGGCGGAGCGAGTGTGCCGGGCGACGGGCGGTTGATGCGGTGAGACCGGCCCGGAATGATGCGATTTGCCAATGGCACGCAATGGGATACATTCGCCTTGCTCGGCCCGAGTCCATCGAGGGAATACGACGCTTATCCGACGGGCTGACCTATACTGCCGCTAGGGCAGAAGAGGGGGAGTTCGTCATGGAGCAAGACTGGCTGGCACACGTCCGCATATACGCCGCAAACGCCGACGAGGCTGTGGTCAAGAAGATCGTCAACTATTGCGGCATCGCCCTTCGCAACCGGGATTCCTCGCTCGTGTCCTTTTCCGATCCGACCGAAACCGCGCGGGTGCGGGAAAACTTCCTGCGCAAGAAATTGGCACTGACCGACGACGATGCCGCACTCGACAGCGGTATTGCCAGCATCGGCAAGCGGATGGCGGGCGACACTTCGAAAAACCGCGTGACGGCCTACTACTTGCTGGCCGATCATTTCGACCGGCTCGATGTCTTCGGCGGCACCCGTCGCGGTATCGATGTTGGCGGCGAGGCCGGCGATGTTGCCGTGGCCCCGGCCGGCGCGGCGACCTTGGCCGCGATGCCGGTTCCGGAACCGGTAGCCGATCCCGTCGCGCCGCCGGTGGTCGCAGCAGCACCGCAGGTGAAGGCGCCGACACCGACTGCGCCTGTGGCAGCGGCGCATCGTGGCGACCGCCGTTCCGGGGGTCAGGATGACGGCATTGTCGAGACTGGCTGTCTTGCTGCAGCCGTCGTGGTCGGCGCGATCGTTGTCGCGGGGCTCCTTGCCCTGTGGATGAGCCGCGACGAGGAAGCTCCCGCTCCGCCAGCCGCATCTGTCGCTGCCGAAGCCCCTGCCGCACCTGTGACTGCCGAGCCTGTCGCCGCCGAGACTGCGCCTGCCGCGCCCACCGATGCGGCGACCGAAGCTACTTCACCGCAAGCGACGCCCGTAGAGAACGAGCCTCCACCGCCGCCACAGGGATAGGCCGTTCGCGCTGCCGGCAAGCTGCCCCGCCGCATACCCGCGCCCGGGCGGGTCGCCTTAAGCGCAACCCTCGACGTATTCGAGCTGCGGCCGCATGCCGACGTGCATGTCTGTGACCCTGCCGTCGTCGCCGATCTCGAACCGGAGGCGTGGATCGTTGCCGGGCTGCTGGAGGTACTTGGCCGGCGGCGCGACATATTCATGCGGGCTCGAAACAAAGCCGGGGAACGCGGCGAGCACTTCTTTTTCCGTCGCGCCGACGCCGATCCCTTCGACCAGCTTGATGTCGGAGTCGCGAGCCACGGTCACGCGCCGCACGTTGCCGTCCTCGACGATGGCATGAACACCCGGATATGTGGGCGAGGTGTAGACGAGGCAGGTGTCCGACGCCTGCGCGCCGGTCATTGCGAAGTCGCTTCCGGCCGGGACCGGCTTGCCGATCGCGAGGTCGCCGAAGCCTTCGAGCGCCAGCACCGGCTTGTTCGCCGGCGATGCGCTGTCTGTGGGCGACGGCGGCGTGCCGGCAGCGGGTGCCTCGGCTACGTCGGGATCGGCAGGGTCGGCCGGAGCAGGTTCTTGCGAGCAGGCCGCGATCGCGAGAGCGAGCGGGGCAGCGAAGATCAGGCGCATGGTCGTCATATTGCAGTCAACGCACGAGGCCGCTGCAGGTTGCAGCCGGCCGTCGAAGTACGTGGAAAAGCCGGCTGTTACTCGCCCGACTGAAGCAGGGCCTGCTTGGCGTGCAGGGTCTTCTCACGCTGGGCGACGACCTTGCGGGCTTGTTCGGCGAGGCCGAGCCAGGTCTTCACCGCGCGCAGTTCGCGGTCGCGGACATTGTCGAGCTGGGCCGCAGCGGCGGCGGCCTGCGCCTCGTTCGCGCGGGCGACGTAGAATTCGTAGGTGTGGTTCATGGTCGCGGCGCCCGGTCTGGAGGGTTGGGTAGGAGCCCCCGCCCGCCCCGCCGGTATGGCGCGGCGGGCGGGGAGCGGATCAGTCGGCGGCCGACAGATTGACGGCGCTTTCCTTGCCGTTGCGGCCCTGTTCGACGTCGAAGTTGAGGCGCTGGTCCTTGTCGAGCGAGGTCATGCCCGCAGCCTGGACGGCCGTGATGTGGACGAAGCTGTCGGCCGAGCCATCGTCGGGCTGGATGAAGCCGTAGCCCTTGTCGATGTTGAAGAATTTGACGGTGCCGGTCTTGGCCATGATGTGTTCCTTTCAAGAACGCGTGGGTTGCCGGCACGCGAGAGTGCGCGCCGGTCGTGCGTCAGATCGTCCAGTGAAAGGAAGTCGTCGTCCGGTTAACGCCGGGGCCCACCGGGGTGGGCAAGCGGCGGAGCGCAAATTTCGAAGTCCGTCGCAATATTCGACGTCAGCCCGGGCGATGTAGCACGCCGTTGCCCAAACGCCTAATCATTGCTGGAGGGCGCGCCTCAGCCGCCTTTCTCCCCGTCCTTGGCCTTTCCCTTCGACTTCGCCGCCTCGACCGCCTTCTCAGCCGCGGCTTCCTTCTGCGTCGTCAGCTCGAAGCCGCGCAGGCGCAGTGCCTCGCGCGCGGGCAGCGTCATCTGCCGGATCTCCGCCTCATCGCGCAGCGCATCGGCCCGCGCCTTGATGGCGTTTTCCAGATTGGTCCGCATCAGGATGATCTTCGCCGCCCGGTTCTCCACCGTCAGCCGGTTGCGCCGCACAGCCTCGCGCGCGGAATAGCTGTCGCGCTTGGCGGCGGCATCGGCCTCGGCCTTGGCGAGGCGGGCACGGTCCTTCTCCAGCTTGGCCTGCGACTTGGCGATTTCCTTGCCCAGCATCTCGACCCGGTCGGCCGAGGCGGTGAGGCCGTTCTTCGTCACATCGCCCGGCGCCGTGCAATACTGCACCACCGGTTCCACCGCGTCGCCCGCCCCGTGGACGGCGAGGGTCAGCAGCTTCCACTCGCCCTTCTCGCGCTGCAGCTGCGCATCGTAGACGCCCGCCACGCCGCCCGCGGCATCGAGCACCGCCCACTGCCCGAAGGCGGTCTGGAAATCGCCCGAGCGGACGAAGCGCAGCGGCTCGCGGTCGAGCCGGTGGCCGGCCTTTGCCAGCGGATCGGCCTGCGCGTCGATGGCGGCGAGCGGCACGGTCACCGCGCCGTGGCTCCAGCTTGCCTTCTTGCTAGGCCGGAACAGCGCCTGGCGCGAGGCGCCCGCCTGCGCGGCATCGAAATAGGCCTGCATCAGCGCCGGAGCGGGATCCCGCGCCTCGGCGATTTCCTTGTCCGGCGGGGGCGTCCCGGCGAGGCACAGGTTCGGCCCCTGGCTCATGCCCATGATGACGTTGGCATAGAGGCTGGGATCGAGATGCGGCATGTACTGCGCCGCCACCGGCGCGCAGAGCAGGAGCGCGGTCGGCAGGCCGACCCCGGCAAGACGTGTGAACTTCATGATGTGCGACCCCCCGCAGCGTTGATTGAGGGCGCGAGGTATATCGCCGCCGCCGCCCGCCTGCA
>FWWL01004613.1_pt1 | contig 22903 bp, 20 predicted proteins | sample 2228331 | NCBI WGS metagenome assembly FWWL01 (sample SAMEA103939775, study PRJEB20133) | metagenome | reverse complement strand
CGTCACCGTCGTACCATACGGGAACGTCGCCGCACAGGTCGCACCACAGGCGATGCCCGCCGGGTCGCTCGTCACCGTCCCGCTTCCGCTTCCCGCCTTCGTCACGCTCAGCGTCTGACCGGCGGGCGGATTGAACATCGCCGTCACCGCGCGCGCCTGGGTCATGGTCACCGTGCAGACCGGGTTCGCACCCGCGCACGCGCCGTTCCAGCCCGCGAACGTGTGCCCCGGCGCCGGCGCAGCGGTCAGCGTCACCGTCGTACCATACGGGAACGTCGCCGCACAGGTCGCACCACAGGCGATGCCCGCCGGGTCGCTCGTCACCGTCCCGCTTCCGCTCCCAGACCTGCTTACCGTCAAAGAGTACGTCGCCGGGGCAGTGGTGCTCCACCCCATATCTCTGAGAATCCCCACCGTTACCGGTCCTGGATTGTGCTGGGAAGACCCAGGGGATAACGCATACACCATCAAACTGTTAATCGTGTTGCGGAATGTGTTGTAATCCAGATGCGAATAACTCGATCCCGGCATCCATGACGAAGGAGCATACATTCTGACGCGCGCGCCGCCGTTGGCTGACCGTGCATTCGATCCGTTCCACCACAGGTTGTCGGATGTCAGCACAGTGCGCAACGATGACGACGGATTGGGGTAGCTGGTAAGCCTGTTGCCGCTGCCATCTTCCATGAACAGGTCATACGCCACGGGAGGAGTACGCAGACTTCCTGTATCGTTTTCAACCCGCGCAGACCCGGCAAAGTTCAGACCGTGCGCGATTTCGTGCGCAGCCACAGTGACGAAGTCGAGTTGGGTGATCGGCGGGTAGCCATCCGTGCCAAAATACCACGCGACATTGGCGTTGTAAGTGATGTGCATGTCGAATTCTGATGGCGCCAGATCGTATCCAGCCAGCGCGTTAGCCAGCGACGATTGGTACCACACATCCGTGCGTGGTGCGTTGGGGAAATTGCGGTGCAGAAGGCTTCCCCCTGCATACCCAAGGACGCCGCCCGACAGACTAGCCCAACAGGCGCGAATGGTTATCGGTACCGGTGAGTAAATGGTGTTACTCCAGATGCTGGTCGCTGCCTGGAAAGCAACGCGCGCCTGGTTCGGGAAGACCTGGCAGGCTGCGCCCCACCGATCGGTATCACCAGCAGGCACATAGGTAATCTGAAACACAGCGCCGCCGCTGCTGCTCTGTGCGTCGGCTTCTGGCAGAAGCATCACGTTGGGTTGCTGGATGATGGGCCGGTCTGGATTTTCGTCGACGACCAGGGCGACTGGCGACGAGACGGTATATGCACTGTCCCCGCCACCATTGTCAGCCTGGACATCATCGGCGTTCACTGCACTGAACGACAGCAGGACGAGAAGGAGTGTCAGGATGGTCACGAAAGTGCGAATGAACATGCAACCTCTTGCCGGTGATCTCGATGAGACGTTGTCTATATCTCAATAGTGCTGAGGCGTGTGCTTTGTGGTCTCTTCGTTGCCACTATGCAGTGTTGCGGTGAGCTGCAAGACGCAGCGCGCACTGGCTCTGTCGCTCTTTGAAGGTGCGCCTAAATGATAACCCCGACGAATAACAGAAGTATGACAGTAGTATCCCCGCAGTATTGCCGCCATTTCACCCTGGCGTGGCAGCAGATGCCAAAATGCAGGATGGACTGCGGAGGCAAAATAGTCTGAGGACGCCTTCGTCGCACCCTTTGTCTAGACCGTTCACGCGCTCGAGCATTCCAGAACAGGCTACCTGTTGCTTGTCATGTGTTTCGGATTGTCTGGTGTGCATAACAACCTGTCTGGGGGCAACGCCAGTTCAGTTATCATTCTTGGCTGTTCGCTACGTTACCGCCAAGACAGCCGGAATCGAATGAATGTGAGTTAACCCATCCTTTCGCATTATGACCATGTTGTGGATATCGAAAGCGACCTGTGCCACCTATAGAGTAGCTTTGTCTGCCGGTAGCACAGGCTCAGTCAGCGGAGCGTCATTCGACTCAGTGTATACCAGCCATGCTCATCTGGTGATGTCTGGATCGCAAGTTTGACAAATTTCAGATTTGGATGGGTATGCTCCGGGAAGGGGCTGAAGATACCCAGTGCCAGTTCATACTCTCCGGCTGGCAGGCTCGCCGGGAGCGAAATTTCTACCAGATCCGTCCTGATCCCCGGCTGCCAGCCTTTGATCGACTGAAGCGGCGGTGACACCCACTCAACACCCTCACGCCTGAGTCGCACTTTGACTCCATAATCCCAATAAGGTGGTGCATTGCCAACGTTTTCCCACGTCATAACGATGGTGAATGGGGAACCGCGTGAAACAGCGTTTGGATGCTGGAACTCCCGCAGGACCAGGCGATAGCCGATGATACGCAGGGAACGCCGGACATCGGGCAGCCACTCCTCGGGAATAGGTCTGCTCTTGTTCTGGATGTAGGTGGCATGGCGACTTACCGCCCAATTCAGGATGTCATTGATATTCCAGCCCTGGTCGTACCAGTGCTGCATCTGCCAGCACGGCTCCAGCGCCACCGGCCCGTTGCGCCAGGCTTCAGTGGCATTGGTTTCTTGCAACTGCCGGTCGTAGAAACGCGGCATATGCCAGGTCATATCACCCCAGCAGTCAGCGCGCCAGCCAGTGCGATGCGTGCCGGTGGCATATTGCATCCCTGTGCGGTCGCCAATCAGGATTGCTGCTGGAGTGCCCGGAAAGGCGTTCATCCACGTGTCAATAACGCTTTGCCGCACGTTTCCCGACGGCATAGCGATCCATCCCTGCTGGGTTTGACCGCTGGGAGGGTTACCGACGACATCCTTTACGACAGCGCGCCAGAAGTGCCATTCACCCCAAAGTCCAACCGAGCCGATATCCAGCATGTCGAGGAAGGGATGCCCATCATAGCGTCGTCCGAATTCTGCAACCAGTCGATCGTGATAGTATCGGGTAACGGGATCAGCCAGATCAGGCGCCCATAGGTCTGGTTCGTCTGCATCCTGCCGATTGTTTTCATTCCTGTCGTGGTAGTAGATATAGCCGCTGGCGCCTTTATCTCTGAGCCAGAGAGGAGCGTAGCCCAGGAGAGGTGGCGCACCAGATGGCTGAACGCTCGCCGCCACCATCAGACGCCATGCCAGGCGCTGTCCATTGTCACGCGCTTCGCGCAACCGGCGCTCAAACAGATCGAACCGAAACTGGCCCTCTTCTGGTTCCAGGTCGTGCCAGCTAAAGCGATGATATACTGTCGTGGTCGGAAGACCAGCCAGATTTGCATCATGCCCGGCTACCCGTCCAAACGTCTGCCAGCCCATGCCGGGGTTGGCGTACAGTGAGACGGTGTCGTCAACAGGACGGACAATGACCAAGCCCCAGGTGTGCATTACCAGCGGCAGATAGGTTGAGAATTGTTCAGACCCGGCTGGAGCGTATTGAAGGAAGACGGGAATGCTCCTGGATTCCTGGTCGGCAACCGGTGTCGCTTGGGATGCTGCGTCAACGAGGCGTTCGGTTGGACGCCGATCAACAGTGCCGGACACAAGGACGGGGGTAGTTGTCCAGGTGAGCACGATACCGATCAGTATCAGCCAGTATGCCAGAAATGAAGTTCGAGAACGCATGTGAGGTTCTCCTCGTATTTTGTGTTACCGGGTAGTATTGCAGACGCAGGCGCGGTTGTTCCATATGGCGCGACACTGTTGTCCGGTCGGACTCTGGTCGCGAGCGCCGGTTGTGTCGGGAATGGTCCCGCAACACTCACGCTCAGGCGGTCTGGCGCCCTGGTTGCGGCATTACGCAGATGGCAGGAATGGCACAATGTCTCTCGTAGGCTGTACGATAAAATATCGTCTCAAAATAAGCATAGCCTTACTGATGTGCAGGCGCTATAGGTAAAACTGGCTATTTTGGGCTGCGCTGTGTACCACTTAAGAAATGCGCTATTGCTAACGGTTGCGCATTGCGTCCAGGTGCGCTATATCTCTGTGCGCGGTATGGCCTCGCAATGAGATGGCAGGGACACAATCAGGAGCAGGTGCGCGGCTTACCCTCTACGGACGCCCCGTTATCAGCACACCTATCGCAGGCAGTTTGCATCGCGCATTGACCTGTCCCACTCCCTCATTGGGGAGATCGCTGCGACCTTCGCCGATGCCTGCGCCCTCTGGTGGCTCCTCTGGAACCGACTGGCTCTCCTGCCACCCTCCGCTCTACCACTCGCCTGATCCACGATGACCGGGTCATTCTCTGCTTTAGCCTCCTCGGCTACGACCTCACCTCGCAGCACCCTCTGCAAACAGGGAGGATAATGGGATGGGGGTCTCGGCAGATACGGGTGTCTCGGTGGGATTAGCCGGGGCGACTGGGCTGGATGCAATCGATTGTTCTGTTGCGTCTGTCGGAGTTGTTGTCACTGTGCTGCCACCGCTGCTTATTGCAGCCAGTCCCAGGGGACAGCAACATACAACACCTGTCAGCCCCAGCAGGATGAGCTTGTTCAGCAGGTTCTTTGCCCAGAAATCACGCAATGCGTTCATTGTCGCGTCTCCCAGATGTTTTGCAATCAAATGTGCACTGTTGTAGACCCGGTATATCACCGCAGCAATCAGAAAGGAGACCAATCGGGGGTGGCGCCAGGGCTATCGCGACGTTACCGGTTCAATTTGTTGAGAAGAGCGCGAAACATGCCTCGAAGGGGACAAACAACCCTTCGCCAGATCAGGCTCGGCATAACGGACATTATCACGGGCAGATTCAAGGTGCATTCGCGCAAGCCCAGGATGCGAATATGGGCGAACTGGTGCAAGGATTGCTGGATAGACCAGCCCTTCTAATCGCTGTTCAACAATTGTGCTGAGCGCCACTGTGTTCGCGACGCTGTCCCATTTACGACCCCGATGGTTGGACATTGGCTCAGGGTGCGACGTTCCTTACCGACGCACATACCGGATTGCATGTTGAGGTTTATCAGTCGCTCACCGACTCATCCCCCTCCGCCCCGTACAACCGTGCCACGCGCGCATTCAGTGCATCCTCGGCGAGCGCAATGGTTTCGCTGAGCGCAACGCGACGTGTGACGGCGCTGGCATGCTCTGCCTCCCACTGGTCGCGAAAACGCGCAGGGATGTCGCCGCCGAAGCGTGCAGCGATGGCGCTGCGCAACGCGTCGAACCGCAGATCCCACCAGCGCTCAAGATGCACTCCTGGCGTCGCCCCCGGCGGACCGAAGTTCTTCAGCAGCTGCTGCGTGAACTGGCGCTCCAGCAGCACCCGTTCGCGCGTCAGCGCGACGATGCGTTGCACCAGGGACTCCACCGCCGCACGTTCGGCATCCGTCGCGTCGGGTATCGGCAATCGCCCAACCTGCTCCGGCAAGAGCCGGCAGGCGTTGCCCACACGACACTCGACCGTCAACGCCAGCCACGCCAGGCGGCTCATCAACACGCCAAGCAGGAAGAACGAACCAGGCGCATGGCATGTGCCCGGACCCGCCAGCCAGCCGGGTTCGGTCAGCGCGAAGCGTTGCGCAACGCTGGCAACGGGCCAGATGATGCGGGGTTGTGCAAAGATGGCGATGTCGCGGATGAAGAGTTCCCACCACGTCTCGTCCGACGGATAGAGCGCTGCGGCAGGGGCAAGATGCTGATGAAGCGGCGGACAGCGTTCTGCCATGCGTTCCCATACCTGTGCGGCGTCGATGCCCGCGCCGAACGTTGCGGTCGTCCATTCCGGCGTCAGAGCGATCAGGAAACGTGGCGCCTCACTGTGCCACGGACGTACATCCACGCTGCGCACGACCCGCCGCAGGTACGGCGCCAGCGACGGGTCGAAGATGACAATCCGATCGCGTGTTGCCTTATCCACGATCAGGCGCGCAGCTGGCAGCGGACCGATGCCGCGCTGCGGTGGACCGGCTACCTCACTGAATGGACGTGACCTTGCGCTCAAGAGCGCATGCACATCACCGGGGTTCATCTGAGTGACCGCCTTCACGCTCATGTGTGCGCCTGCTTCTCTTCAGCCGTGTAAGCAGACGCTGGACTGCACTGTGCAATGCCTCGAGCGGATGGGAGCGGAGGTAACTGTCCAGAAAATCACGTGTTGCGTGTTCCGGTCCGGGGTCGCGACCGGTTTGCTCAATGATCGTCCAGCGGTGAGCAGCGATCCGACGGTAGAGATCGGCCTCGGTATACCCTGGAATAGCGTCCAGCGCCCGATATTGGCGGATAGCGCGTATGATCGGCAGATAGACCGTATCGTACCAGTCAGCGACTGCCTCCGCGCGTGGTATCTCCCGTTGCTGCTCGAGACCCATAAAATAGCGATGACCATTGATGTGTCGGATCAGATCGAGATACCCGCCCGGTTCACTCAACTCGATATGTTGATCCGGACGGAGCAGATGCAGTTCTGTCCATTCCAGAAAATCACTGTACTCTTCTTTAAGCAACAGATCACGCACCGAGTCCCCTGCTTCGAGCGGTACATCGACCAGGAGTTCGGTCACATACGCATCGATTTCCTTCTGCCCCATCTGACGGGCGACAGAAATGCGATGGTTGCCATCGCGCACGAAGTAGACATCACCAATTTTGTACAGCTCAACCGGGGGAAGATGTGACATCTGGCGCGCCAGCGCGTGAATCTTCGCCCAGCGCTGCCTCAGTTTACCGGAACGGGGCAAAAATCGACGATCGAAGTCGAGCTGGCGACCTTCGCTACCGATGATGTGATCGACCGGCGCCGTTTGCAACCCGAGATCGCGTTGACCGCGCACCTTCAATCGGGCACGAACCTCATCAAGTGAGAACATCGTTCCCGGCTGTCGCAACAACGTATCGAACACACCTGCAATGAACGCCTTGCGACGCGCGCGATCGAACGTTTGTAATCCCTCATACGTATACAGGGGAGATATCTGGCTCATGGCACAACTGCCTTTGCTGGAACGAGCGAGAGCAGGCGATATCCGGCGGTATTAATGACCAGTGTCCGATGATAGCGTGTTTCCCGCGACTTTTGGATGCCATACGAGCGATGTACGTGACCGTGGATAAGGTAACGCGGCATGAACAGATCCATAAAGAGCAGGAATGCGCGAAACCCGCGATGGGCACGATCGGAACCATTATGGATACCAAGTGGCGGCGCGTGAGTCAACAGCACATCCAGATAACGCCCATAGCGCAGATGATTGACAAACAACTGCGGCGCCATACGCCAGACGCGGATCATCATCTCGATTTCGGTATACTGCGGACCTGGTTCCTGGTTGTAACGCACACATCCACTCAACCCGCCAATGAGCAACCCATTGTACAAAACACTTGTTGCATCTACTGAGACGCACCCGCGTGGCGCAGTCAATATGTCACCGCTATCACAGATCTCCACGGTATCGTGATTGCCGGCCACATAATAACACGGCACACAGAGGGTGGTCACGAGAAATTCCAGGTAGTAGTACGGCAGATCACCACAACTCAGGACGCATTCAACACTGCCAAACCGTTGTTTGACATTCAGGCTGTAGAGCGCCGGAACAACCTCGTCACTGATGGTCAGACACATCATTGGGACGCCAGAATGCGCCGATCAATACCGCAGAATGGTTGCGATGCGCTGATGCTGCTGCAGCGCGCCGTTGTCGACGAACACCACACGCCCGCCTTTGTCCAGCACCATGGCGATAATTTCGTCAACGGCATCATCGACCACATCAGGCAGCGTCGGATCATCGATCAGCGTCAGCGTCATACCATTGTCGGCGACCCGCACCGGCTGATGGTAGTCTTCTTCGACGAGAAGCACAGCGGCGCGACCTTCGTGGGCGAAGCGCCATACTTCACCAAGTGTCGAGGCATACTTTTGTGCACCGATTGCGGCGTTCAGTTCCTTCAGCGCCTCAGCGCGACGGACGGCAAGGTTCTGCTCGACCAGGGGCTACACCAGTTTTCCGAGTTCATGGGCAGGCGTTTTGTCGTGGCTGCCGGTCACTGTGGTCACAATAGCGCTGGCATGCGGCGATACCTCCCGGAAAAAGGCCAGATAGCGATCGACGCCAACCAAAGCCAGCGGCAACGGGTCATCGGCAATGAACGGCGTCAGCGCCGCGCTGACCTGGCGGAAGAACTGGCGATGGCGTTCATCGCGGTACGCCGACCGGTTGACTGCCGGGTCGTTGGGCAGGCCACGCTCGCCGCCTGGACCGGTGTGGGTCATGGGAAACCCTTCCTCCGTAATTTCCTGAAGATGCTCACGTGCCCCTTCGAACAGGCGGGTTGGCTGTTCGCTGAGCGCCAGCACCCAGTACCGCGGGGTGCGATTGAGCGCAAAAACCAGCCCGCGCGTCCAGAACGTTTCATCGACAACGACTCGTTCCGGCAGAGTGAACGGCAATACGAACTTGCGGCCGATATCGCGGTTGACAAACAGCGCCAGACCGTCGAGCGCATAACGATAGTCAATATCGCTGACCAGCGCCTCAAGCCGGGAGAGGAGCGGCTCGACCTCACGCCGCGAGAACTCGCTAAGCAACCGATTGGTTGCCTCCGTGACCAGATTCTTTACCCGGATCGGATCCTGCTTGTTGTCTGGCGAGGTGCGATGCGTCGGCAGCGTGATGGTAACCGACGGATAGTGTCGCACAGCCTGCAACAAACGAATGTCGTGTCGATTCATCGGTGTTCTCCACACTCATGTCATTGTTCCGACAGGTATTCTAACAAAAAGGGACGACCTGTGCAGTCGTCCCGTTGAGCCGTTACCTTTTCATCCCAAGGCTAATCTCGCCAGTTCCCTGTCTCCCATTTCTTCAGGAACACCTCAGCCTCCTCAGGCGTGCGCACCAGATCGAAGCCAGTATCGACAAAGGGAGGATATTCCTTCTTATTTGCGACAATGTCGTACAGAATACCCACCGCATCGTAGCCCCAGCCATAGAACTTTTGCCCGATCAGCGCGTGAACCAGCCCGTCCTTGAGCAGTTTCAACTCATTCTCCAGGATGTCCCAGGCGACAGTTTTCATACCGGCTCTGGCGGCAGCCTGGAACTTCGGCATGGCATTGATATCACCAAACAGCGGCCACGCGCCGGCCATGAAGTACCCTCCCAGATCGGGGGTGGCTGTCAGACGATTTTCCACCACCTCGACCCCTTTCTGAATATCATCGTAGCAGGGGTCGGTCGCTACCCATTGCAAACCCGCAGGATCAGCGACTTCGCGGAATGCTCTGATGCGCGCCTCAAGGTTTTGCGCTCCAGGGACGCCCGTCAGAATGGCGTAGGTTTTGTTTGGACTGTCCTTCAACAATTCGACCATGATCTCGGCGCCTTTGCGAGCGGCTGCTTCATTGTCGAGGCTGTAGAACGTAATGCGTTTCGAGTTGGGCGAGTCCGAGTCCCATGTGATGACGGGAATACCCGCGTCCATCGCGCGGTCAATCACCGGCTTGAGTGCATCAGGGTCGTTGCACGAAATGCCCATGCCGTCTACCTTGCGCGCAATCGCCGCATCCAGCAACTCCGCCTGCTTCTGAGCATCGGCAGACTCAGGACCTATCCATTCCACTGTGATGCCCAATTCTTTCGCCTTATCCATAGCGCCACGGCGCGCCACATCGAAGACCGGGTTGTTGACCGCTTTTGGCGACCAGACAAACGTCAACGGTCGCTCCGCTCCACCGGCCGGTGCAGTCGGTTGAACCGGAGACGGCGCTGTCGGACTGGCCTGTTGTCCTCCACAACTTGCGAGTACGGCAGCGCTCGTTCCCAGAGCCGCCATCCGAAGAAACGTTCGCCGAGAGAGTCTGTGTTGATCCATAGCATTGAACCTCCACATGATTCCGGATACGAGAACATACCACACTGCTCTGCGGCCTTGAACGAACGACAACAATCCCTACCGTCGCTGTCGCAAACGATCGATCACGGCAGAGAGCAGAATGATACCGCCAGTAAACGCCTGTTGCCAGTAACTCTCGACTCGCAGAAGCACCAGGGCATTGTTCAGCACGCCGATCAGAATAGCGCCCAGGACGGCGCCCAGGACAGTGCCTCGACCGCCCGAAAGGCTGACGCCGCCAATAACAGCGGCTGCGATCACGAACAATTCGTATCCAAGCGCCTGTGTCGGCGCTGAGACACCGAGCCGGGCCACGACCAGCACGCCACCGACGCCGGACAGCGCACCCGATAACGCATACGTCAGCATGCGAACGCGCTCTACCGGTAAGCCGGTAAGCGCTGCGCTGGTCTCGTTCCCGCCGATGGCGTAAATGTATGTTCCCCACACGTGGTACGATAAAAAGAGACTGACAAGGATTGCCAGGACGATCAGAAAGATGACCGGCACCGGCGCCGGTCCGACATACCCCTGACCGAGGTTGGTGAACTCAACAGGGAAATTGCGTACCGTCTGCCCGCTCGTCAGACCGACCACAATCCCGCGCACCACGCCAAGCATTCCCAACGTGGCGATGAAGGGGGGAATCTTGAGCCGGACGACCAGTGTGCCATTGATCAGACCAACTGTTGTGCCAGCGAGCACCCCCAGGGCAAACGCAACCACTGGCGGCAGACCATACCCGGGCAACTGGTAGGCAGTCGTCCCACCCTGACTGACTGCGATTGCAGCAACGAGCCCGCTGAGCGCCATCGTCGACCCGATCGAGAGATCGATCCCTCCAGCCATAATGACCAGCGCCACGCCCAGGGCAGCAATTGCAATATCAGCATTGTTGCGCAGAATATTGAACAGATTGCCCGGGGTCAAAAAAGCATCGCTGCTCTGCGACAGAAAAATGCTTAGAACCAGAAGAACAATGACGATGCTTGTCTCAGGACGCTGAAGGATGCGTCGAATGATACCGGGCGTTTGCGCAGTGACGGGTGCGCGTTTTGTTTTAACTGAGGTGTCTTCACTCATAATCGAACCCCATCTACCCACGTCGATTACCTCTTGCCGCTCGCAAGCGCAAGAATGCGCTCCTGAGTCGCCTCCTCGTGCGACAGTTCTCCCGCCAGCCGTCCTTCGCACATAACCAGAATGCGATCGCTCATCGCTATCACTTCTGGCAACTCGGAAGAGATCAGCAGGATCGCCATGCCACGGTGTGCCAGTTCATCGATCAGCCCATGGATTTCCGCCTTGGCGCCGACATCGATGCCGCGGGTGGGTTCGTCGAGCAGCAACACTTTGAGATCGACAGCCAGCCATTTTGCAAGGACGATTTTTTGCTGGTTCCCGCCGGAAAGCGATTCGGCTGGCAGGTCGATTCGTGGTGGTTTCACCCGCAGTTCATGCACATAGCGCCGGGCAACCGTGTCGAGCGTCGGATGATCGACAATATGACGCCATCGAGCTATCTGCTGTAAAACAGCGAGCGTCGCGTTATGACCAACCGTCATGCCAGGCACCAACCCCTGCGCTTTGCGATCTTCGGGAACATAGCCAATGCCGAGTTCGCGCGCCTCCTGAGGAGAACAGATGCGCACCTCTTTGCCGCTCAGCCGGATGGTTCCCCTGTCGATGCGGTCGGCGCCAAAAATGGCGCGCGCCACTTCAGTGCGTCCTGAGCCGACCAACCCGGCAAGACCAACTACTTCACCTGATCGTATATGAAATGAGATGTCTTCGATAATCCCATGGCGGGTCAACCCCTCTACTTCCAGCACAACATCGCCCGGCGTTGTCGGTCGTTTGGGGTAGAGGTTGTCGATCGAGCGCCCTACCATCATCGTAATCAGTCGGTCGTCGCTGGCTTCATCAATCGGCAGGGCGCCGGCATTCTTTCCATCACGCAGCACCACGACCCGATCACAGATCGCGCGCACTTCGTTCAGACGATGTGAGACAAAGACGACCCCGAGACCACGCTCGCGCAGGCGCCGAATGATATCGAAAAGATGCTCCACTTCTTCATCGGGTAAGGCGGAGGTGGGTTCATCCATGACAATAAGGCGTGCATTGAGGGCGAGCGCCTTTGCGATCTCGGTCAACTGCTGAAAGGCGACCGACAACTCGCCGACTTTACGTCGCAGATCGAGACCGGTGATGCCAAGTTGAGCGAGCAGATCGGCGGTTTCGCGCTCACGCCGGCGATGGTCAAGAATGCCGATCTTGCCTAATACTCCGCGCATGCGTTGTGGACGGTGCAGGAAGACGTTTTCGGCAACGGTCTGGTTTGGGGTAAGGTTCAGTTCCTGGTAGATGACTGCAATACCGAGACGTTGAGCGTCTTGAGGCGTATGGATCGTAACGGGCTTTTCATCGATAAAGATAACGCCCTGATCCATCCGATGGACACCTGCGAGGATCTTAATGAGCGTCGATTTACCGGCGCCATTTTCTCCCAGTAATCCTACAACTTCGCCCCGATCAACCGAGAAATCGACGCCCTCAAGCGCCTGTGTCCCGCCAAAGCGCTTACTGATGCCCTGCATCCTGAGCAGCAGCGAGACATCTGTGTCTCTGGCATTCATATATGCACAATGCACAACTCAATGCAAAACGATACGTTCGCGAGGCAGCATGTCAGAAACGTACCTGCCGATTATAGCACAACACACGCTGTGGCAAACAATCACATCTCCCGTTTATTGACCATTGCCTCCTGCTATCAACTCTGCTCTTCTCAGCCAGGCGTGAGACCGAAACCTGCTGCGAGGCGGATATATTTACAGCACCCGCAGATTAATGATCCATTCGCGACTGAAAGCGCACAGGGTCTGGCTTTTTCGATGAGCGCCTGAACGCGACCTCAGCCGACCTGCCGACGGAAGGCATCCACACTACGGGACATGAGACGCAAATCCCAGTCGCCCATCTGTAATGCTGCCCGTAGCAACGGGAAGATTTCGCGCAGCGCATGCTCGATCTCATCCAGTTCCGTATCACCGTGAGCAGCGCACGGGTTCACGCTGAGCGAGCCAAAGATTCCACGGCGAGTTAGTTCCTGGACATAATAATCCTTGAGTGGTCGGCGCAGCGTCGCGTCCAGGTCGGTGTAACCGATCCCGATGAGCTGAGGCAGACCAGCGGCGTGCAGTGGCACGCCATGTTCCTTCGCCAGGGCGTTGAACAACTCCTGGAAAGCACTGCCGAAGGCGCCGATGCGCGCATGTACGTCACGCCGGCGCAGCTCGCGAATAGTCGCCAGCGCAGCTGCCAGCCCGACTGCATCCGACCAATACGTGCTGCTGATAAACATCTCGGATGCAACCTGCATTACTGCACGTCGTCCAGCCACCGCACCCATAGCGTAGCCATTCGAAATCGCCTTCGCATACGTCGCCATATCTGGCACAACGCCGAATCGTTCCTGAGCGCCGCCAGGCGCCAGTCGGAAACCGGTCACAACCTCGTCGAAGATCAGCACTGCACCATGAGCGGTGGCCAGAGACCGCACCCCTTCGAGAAAGCCCGGAGCAGGGAGTGAGGCGCCGCGCGCCGGCTCCAGAATGATGCAGGCGACCTGCCCTGCGTGCCGGTTGAGCTGCGCTTCGAGCGACGACAGGTCGTTGTAGCGGAATGGCAATGCTGTTCCTGCCAGCCCTTGCGGTATGCCTTGTGGTCGAATACCAGGGAGCAGGTGCGTGTCGAGCACATCGTCGCTCTCCAGATTGGCAGCCAGGTACCAGTCGTGCCAGCCGTGGTAACCACAAAACAGCACTTTGTCTCGTCCGGTGTAGCCACGTGCAATTCGCACCGCGATCGTATTGGCTTCACCGCCGCCTTTGCAGTAGCGGACCATCTCGGCGCACGGGATGATTGCAGCCAGTTCGCGTGCAAGCTCAACTTCCAGCGGGCTGCTGACGCTGAACGCTGTCCCATCGCGGATCTGCGTAATGACGGCCGCATCCACTGCGTCGTCGGCATAGCCAAGAATGGAGGCGCCGACACACATCATCAGATCAAGATATTCGTTGCCGTCCAGGTCCCAGAAGCGCGCGCCCTTGCCACGACGCACATAGGGCGGCGTCAGTCCAGGCGCATAGATGTCAGGACGGCGGCTGATCAGCTGGGTTCCGCCAGGAATGCGTTCGAGCGCCTCACGGTACAGTGCGTAGCCGTGGGCGACCTGTCCACTGAAGGACTCCCTCATGACGTGCGCTCCTTTAGATACGCTTGACAAATACTCGCTTGTGGGCTACAATCAGGTGGACTGATGGTCTGACCAGCATTATACGATAGGTATCCAGGCACGTCAAAGCGCCGGCGGCGCCCTGGCAGGAACTGGCTTTGCTGTGCCGCTCTACCATACCGGCCCGTGGCAAGGGCGTGCACAGGAGTATCGTTACAGACTGTCCTGAGATCTGGTTGATCGCGAAACTCAGCCAGGCGCGCTGCTGCCAACAGTCGACGCTGCTTGGGGTTGTTGCTGCGGTGACAGGTGAGCCGGAATGCCAGGTTGCCTGGTTCGCCCGAAACTCCAAGGTCACACTTTTGTGCGATGCTGCACACCCAAGCCATTTTGCGAGAGCAGGCGGCGACCCGCTGCAGTGCGTCGTGCATTGGCTGAGCGGCTTTAGACCGGAGTGCGGTTGCGCACGTCGTCCTGATGCCCTTATGACGTAACGCCCCGTGCAGCCTGGCGTGAAACTGGCGTGACTGGAAACGAGCCAACGGCGGCGATCATGTGTACATCGCGTCAGGTGCGCACCTGCGTTGACCGTCTGGTGGATATTGGAATTTGGAGGCACTCTGTCGCGAGCCCGAATCGCCTGGGGACTCTCCGCCGCGATGGAGTTGGCGCAGCGACACGGTCTGCTCACACTCCTAACATACATGTGTGAGTAACGCAATCGAGGCTGCGATAAACCTTCATATGCGCACAGAAACTGTGGTCTGAACGCCAGATGAACAGCCAGCACCGGTAGCGGCTCTATCCTGGGCTGACCCATGTCCGCATTACATCGCTGCCGCGCCTGGATAGACCGTACCTCGTGTCACCCGGTACATGCGGCGCTGTGTGAGATCGGCGACGCCACGACCAATCGCAGTAGCAAGGCTTTCTGTCCAGGCTGCACGCCTGGATGGATACACGGCGCCCGACGACGACCTGGCGTCCTTCGGAGGAGAGCCGGGCATTGGCAGCGACAGACGCGCCCTGTCAAGACGGTTATGCAAGGCAGACAGGGAGGGTGAATTGCGCCAGGCATGCTGGCTGACCTGTGTGTGATGCATACCATGATGCAGGCTTCCTATCGGATATGGAAGAACAGGTAATGTACAGGAACACCGGACGGCTGTTTGGTCTGAACTGATGCGTCTTGCGCACAAGGGCGACTCATACCTTCGGCGTGCCATTGGCACAGACTCCAGGCTACCATGCGATGTCCCAATGTTGCCGCATTCCTTCGCAGACACGATCCCTAATGAGAGCGCCAGTGGCGACGCCATGTACAACGTAGTTGCGATCCTGCGGATGATCAAGACAGCATACGACCTGGCCGTCAACACCAGAGCGACGGCTTCGATGAGTGAGGCAGCACAATGACCGAACAAACAGTACGGCTGCACGACCTGATCGAGCGACGGCGGCCAGGTTTCGGGCTCGACCGCGTCTTCTATACCGATCCAGCGATCTTCGAAGTCGATCTGGAACGGGTCTATCTACGTCACTGGTTGTACGTCGGACATGTCAGCAGCATCCCCAATACCGGCGATTTCTTCCTGTACGAGATCGGCGGCGAGTCAATCATCATTATCCGCAATGAGATTGGCGCAGTGAACGCTCTGTTCAACGTATGCCGCCATCGCGGATCACGAATCTGCCTGGAAGAGCGCGGTACGGTGCGGCGGCTGGTCTGCCCATACCACGCCTGGGTCTACGGAACCGACGGCGCACTGATCCAGGCTCGCCACATGCCCGAAACGTTTGATCCATCCGCCTACAGGCTGCAATCCTGCCACGTGCGTGTTGTCGAAGGGCTCATCTTTATCTGCTGCGCCGAGACGCCGCCGCCGTTCGAGGCTGTTGCGCGCGACATCGCCGACTTCTTCGGTCCCTACGACCTGGAGCGCACACAGCCAGCCTTTCGTGTGCGGCATGCCATTGCTGCCAACTGGAAGATCGTTGCCGAGAACTTTTTCGAGTGCTACCATTGCAGCCATACCCACCCTGAGTTCTGTTCGGTGATGTCCTATGGCCGCGCAACTGACTCCAGCCGCGTAGCGCGTGAGCAGGCCGCGTTTGTCGCTGAGTGGGAAGCGCAGGCGCAACGCGAGGGCTGGCGCACAGGCGGCGTCCCAATCAGCGATACGACGGTGCACCAGATCCAGCGTACACCAATCCGGCGCGGCTACCTCACGCAGAGCAAAGGCGGCATGCCGGTAGCGCCGCTGCTTGGGCGTCTCCGCACCTACGACGGGGCAGTGACAGCCATACAGATCTACCCGCTGATCTGGCTGCTGGCGTGCAGCGATCACGCCATGCTCTCGCGTTTCACCCCGCTCGGACCGCAGGCGACCGAACTGGAGCTGACGTGGATGGTACGCTCGGACGCCGTCGCCGGTCGTGACTACGATCCTGAGCAGGTGAGCTGGCTGTGGCGCGTGACCGCCGAGGAAGACAAGACGATCTGTGAGAACAACTAGCAAGGCGTCTCCTCACGCCGCTATGCTCCGGGTCCCTACGCCACGACCGAGGCGGCGGTCGATCATTTCATCACGTGGTATCTCCGCCAGATCAGCGCACCGTGAGCAGCATTGCCGGGACTGACCGGCGAGAAAGGAGGAATGCCTATCGTCAACAATTGCACGCGGCAGCACTACCGCTCTTCTCTGACGAACTGCAGATGGCTGCAGGCGCACCCTTCGGGACGCCTGTGCAGACGGTCAACAACGGTGGAGCAATGATAATCGTCCAGAAGGAGACCTGCATGAAGAAATCTGGCAACCGACAGATTGTACATATCGTCTTACTGTCCATGTTCGCTTCCATCCTCGCTGCATGCGGCGGCGCGCCGGCAGCAAATGCCCCGACACCAGAGCCTGTCGTGCAGACCGTCGTCGTCCAGGAAATCGTCGAGAAGCCGGTGATCGTGACACCAACACCCGCACCGACGACCGAGGCTGTGGAGGAGCTGGCAGCGGATCAAACGCTGCGTTTTGTGGCGCGCCAAATGTACCGACTCGACCCGGCTTACGAGGCTTACTTTGGGCGTGCCATCATCGCTCACATATGGATGCCACTGTTCCTGCGCGATAACAAGGGTAATCTTCAGCCATGGCTCGCCACCGGCTACGAGGTGAACGATGACGGCACGGTGTACACGATCAAGATCGACCCGCGCGCAGTCTGGTCGGATGGCACCCCGGTAACCGCACAGGAAGCCAAGGATTACTGGACTTACGGGCTTGATCCGAAACGCTGCGTCGATTGCTATCTGGCGGCCTTTTCCGGCTTCGAGATCATTAAGGGCGCCAAAGAGATCATCGACGGCACCGGCACCGAGCTGACCGGTGTTGTTGCCAGGGATGACAAGACGATCGAAATCACCCTGACCGGTCCAGACCCTATCTTCATCCACCGCCTGGCGCTGTTTAACACCGGCTTCGCCAAGATGGAGGATGTCAACAAGGGTCCGAACTATGCTGCCGATGGAACAGCGCGTGTGAATGGCCCGTTCATGGTCAAAGTCTGGGATCTCGAGAAAAAGCAGTTTGAAATCGTCCAGAACCCAAACTGGTGGGGTGACAAGAAGCCGACGATCAAACGCATCATCGCACTGGAAGCCCCCGATGAGAACGTCTCGTTTGTGCAGTGGCGCAACAACGAGGTGGACATCGCCCAGTGGCTGACGAACATCCGTGAACCGCTGCGGCGAGAGAATCCCGAGCAGTTCTACCAGATTCCGTATGCCACCAACTTCTTCTTCCCGCTCTGGATCAGCCTCGAGCCAATGGACGACATCCACGTGCGCCGCGCACTGGCTTTCGCAGTGGACTGGGAAAGCGCCGTGGCAGCGGCCTGGGAGGGTGCGCGCGACGACCGGGTGATGACCGGCATCCTGACGCCCGAACTGGCGTGTTACAAGCCGAACAACTGGCCGGATTGGGGTTTCGATCCTGACAAAGCCAGGGAGGAGCTGGCAAAGTCCAGGTATGCCACTGCCGACCAGTTGCCCAAGATCCGCATCACTACTGCCGGACAGTCACCAAACTATATCCGCATGGCCGAGATCATGGTTGAGCAGTGGCGAGTCAACCTTGGTATCACCAACGTCGAGATCAAGCCTGGACCGCTGGATGCCTGGGGACAGGAGCGAGACCTGGTGCAGGTGCGTCGCTCCAGCGCAGGCGCAATCCTCCCCGATCCGCTGAACTTTATTGCTTCGCACTATAACACGTACAGCGGCAGCACGGGCAGCGGACTGAAAGATGACGAGGTTGGCGCGTTGATCGCCGAACTACGGGTCATGAAGCGTGACGACCCGCAGTTCTGTCCGAAGGTGCAGGAAGCGGAGGCGAAACTGCTCAGCAACTACTACATGCTGCCCATGATCTGGGATCGCTACGAGTATGCCGTCAAGCCGTGGGTCAAAAACTTTGGCACCAACGTGGACAACAACTGGTATACTCTGCTGGACATGTACATCGTGAAACACTGACCGGGTTATGGTAGCCGCGCAGGATGCGGCAGCCATTGATCGGACTCCGTTGTGGACAACCCCTGATGAAAGCCGGGCTGCGGTGCGGAGGCCGCGTGAGGCGCACCGCAGCCAGGAGGTGCGCCAATGCTCGTCAAGTATCTTGCAAGCCGCATTGTGCTTGCTGTACCGACCTTACTGGCCGTGCTGCTGATCACGTATGGTCTCACCTTTATCAGCCCGTTCGATCCGGTCAGGATCATGCTCTCGGCCAGCGAGATCGGTTCACTCAACACAGAAGAGAACATTGCGCGCATGCGCGCCCAGCTCGGACTGGATCAGCCGTTTCTCATCCAGTTCGGCCGCTATGTCGAGGGGCTGGTCTCTGGCAATTGGGGACGCTCAATCAACGGACAGCGCGATGTCTGGGCGATGATCAGCACTACGCTGCCGGTCTCAATCCAGCTGGGGCTTGGGGCGGCAGCGCTTACCGCGCTGATCGGCATTCCGCTCGGCGTGCTCGCCGCTGTACGGCAGAACACCTGGCTCGATTACCTGATCGTCAGTGGAACGCTCGTACTGCGGACGATCCCGGTCTTTGTACTGGCGCCGGTGCTGCTGATCGTCCTGGTGCTTGAGCTACGGCTGATGTCGGTTCCGCGCGGATGGGATGGTCTCTTCAGCTCGAAGGCGATCCTTCCGGTGATCCTGCTCACGTTCGGTCCGCTGGCGGTCATCGTTCGCCAGACGCGCCAGGCGATCCTTGACGTGTACCGTAATGATTACGTCCGCACTGCGCGCGCCAAAGGACTCTCCGATTACATGGTGATCATGCGCCACGTGCTCCGCAACGCGCTCATCCCAATCGTGACAATTATGGGCTTTGTCGTCGAGGGACTGATCGCCGGGAGCATCTTCCTTGAAAATATCTTCGCTATTCCAGGGTTCGGTGCAATCTCGGAACAGGCTTTCCGCCAGTTCGACTATCCGGTGATCATGGGCGTCACCATTGTCAGCGCAGTGCTGGTGATCCTGACCAATACGCTGGTCGATCTCCTCTATCCATTCCTGGATCCGCGCGTGAAACTGGAGGGGTAAGCCGTGAGTCAGACGCAGACAACAATCGATGAGATTGGGGTGCGGGCAATTCCCCTGAAGACGATGCACCGGCAGCGCAGCCTGTGGGGCGACGCAACGCGCAAGCTGGTGCGCAACCGGCTGGCGGTCGTGGGACTGATCATTACAGCGCTGCTGCTGTTCGTGGCGATCTTCGGTCCCTGGATCGCACCTTACTCGTACACCGAGCAAAACCTGCGCAACACTGCCAGAATGCCGAGCGCTGAGCACTGGCTTGGCACCGACGAACTTGGTCGCGATATGTTCAGCCGTGTGCTGTGGGGCGCCCGCACCGCCGTGCTGGTGTCTGTTATCAGTACCATCATCAGCGTGATCCTCGGCCTGCTGATCGGCACCGCCGCCGGGTACGGCCCACGCTGGGCCGACTCGGTCATCCTGCGCCTGACCGACATTACCATGTCCATTCCGTCAATCCTGCTTGCTGCGCTGATCGCGGCAACAATCAAGCAGCCGATCGTCAACTGGGCCAGAGATGTCCACAAAAACACCGGGTTCCCGCTGTTTGCAGATACGACCTGGCTGGATCTGGTGATCGTCTTCGGCGGTTTGTCGCTGGTCTTCTGGCCGGTGTATGCCCGACTCATTCGGGGGCAGATCCTCTCGCTGCGTGAGAAGGAGTTCATTGAGGCAGCGCGCGCGCTCGGCATTCCCGGCTGGCAGATTGCAATCCGTCACCTGCTGCCGAACGCGCTCGGTCCGGTGATTGTCCAGATCACCTTTAGTCTTTCGAGCGGCATGGTGCTCGAGTCGTCACTCAGCTACCTGGGGGTTGGCGTCCAGCCGCCACAGGCAAGCTGGGGCAACATGATCAGCGCGAACATTGGGAGCTGGTCGTACCGGCCGTGGCTGGTGATCGTTCCAGCGGCAGCGCTGGCCATTGCAACGCTGGGTGTCAATTTCCTGGGTGACGGTCTAAATGACGCGCTAGACCCGCGTTCGCGCGTGGGCTCAAAGAAGTAGAAGGTTCGCCATGCCCCGCTATCCGCAGACAGTCCTGGTCTCGTGCGAGGCGCCGTGGGATGAGCGCGAGCGTTTTCTGGAGCCACTGTTCCGCGCTGAGGTGCGCCATACACTGGCGTGCGGCTTCAATCATGTATATATCTTCGGCACCGCCGGCGAAGGTTATGCGGTGGATATGCCTCGTTTTCGCCGCGTCGCCGAGGTGTTTTTTGAGGAAACTCGCGGTCCCGACGTTGCGCCAATGGTCGGGGTTATCGCGCTCTCGACCGCGACAGTCGTCGAGCGCCTGACAGTGGCGTATGAGATTGGCTTCCGTACCTTCCAGATCTCTCTGCCCTCCTGGGGTCCGCTCAATGACGCTGAGGTGTTGACGTTCTTTAACGATGTGTGCGGTAGATTTCCAGACGCACAGTTCCTGCACTATAACCTGCCACGCGCGAAGCGCCTGCTCAGTGGCGCGGACTATCGGCATCTCGCCGATACAGTGCCAAATCTGGTCGCGACCAAGAACACCGGTGGCGGGCTCCAGCGCGCGGCTGATCTGATGATACACGCGCCAGATTTGCAACATTTCTTCGGCGAAGAGAATTTTCCGCACGGCTGCATGTACGGTGAGTGCTCGCTGCTCTCATCGGTTGGGGTGCTTGCACCGTCCCGTGTGCGAGCCTACTTTGAGTCTGGTCGTGTGCGTGATGTGGCCGCTATGTTTACATACCAGCACGAGTTCATGCGCTTCTTCCGCGAGGTGTTTGCGCCGGTGAACGGTGAGCGCATCGATGGCGCCTACGATAAGGCGATTGTCCGTATGGCTGGCATTCCGATGCCGCTGCGTCTGCTCTCGCCCTACCAGTGCCTGAGTGAAGAAGAGTATCAAGCCTGCGAGCGTATCTTTCGCGAGCGTTTCCCGGAGTGGTCTGCGTCATGAGGGTCACTGCGACCACAACCCTGGCGCGCGGCGTGCAGGAAACTCCACGCGCCTGCCTGACTTTTCCCTGTCTGCTGGCGCTCCCCGATGGATCGTTGCTTGCGACCTACCGCGCCGGCACAACGAAGGATAGCGCCGATGAAGCGATCGAACTTGTGCGTTCCAGCGATGGCGGACAGACCTGGAGCGCTGCCGCGCGACCGTTCGGACCTCCGCACGAAGGGATGAAACTGTGCTATCTCACGCGCCTTGCAGATGGGCGCCTGATTGCGGCGGCGATGTGGATCGACCACGCAGCACACCCGGGAGCGCCTCTATTCAACCCGAACACCGAGGGATGCCTGCCTATGACGATCATGCTCGCCGAGTCGAGCGACGCGGGTGAAGGCTGGTCTGGATGGCGCGTCATACCAATGCCTGAGGATCTCGGTCCGCCAAGTCTCACCAACCCGCTTGTGCTGCTTGCCAGCGGACGACTGGCGATGAGCATCGAAAGCAATAAATCGTACCACGACGCCAGCGTGTGGCGCCAGCGCGTTGTGCTCCGTCACTCCAATGATGACGGCCGCAGCTGGGGACCAATGATCACCACCGGATTCGACCCGACAGGCCGAATCGTCAACTGGGATCAGCGACTGGCCTGTTCACCCGATGGGCGGCTTGCTGCATTCGTCTGGACCTACGATCGCGCGGCTCAGGCATACCGCAACATCCACCGCCGCCTCAGCAGTGATGAGGGTGTGACATGGTCGGCAGCGGAAGACCTGGGCTTTGCTGACCAGCCCGGACGTCCGGCAGTGCTGGCAGATGGGCGAGTGCTCCTGCCCTATGTAGACCGCTACGGAACCTGTACCATCCGCGCCCGGATCGCGCCGGATATCGCTGCGCCATTTGACGCTACGTCAGACATTGTGCTCTACGATAGCGCGATCACCGCCGCAACCGGGAGTTCGACCGGTGCATTGCTGGACGAGATGGGGAGGTGGAGATTTGGGCTGCCATATGCCGAACCGGTACCAGGCGGCGTCCTGGTCGCCTACTACGCTGGTGATGGTACGACGCTCGACATTCACCTGACGCGCCTTGAGGATTGAGGTGACAATAGCCGATACGCTGTCGTCGGTTCATCGCGGCAGCGTACACCCACCAATGTCATCTAACACAAATAGGGGTGCACACGACTCTTTACATCGTGCAGGAAAGGCGCATAAGAGCTATCACTTTATCATCAGGAGCGATTGGCGTTTATCCGGCAGCGTGTCGGGAACGTGACGTATGATTTGGAGGC
>FWWL01004612.1_pt1 | contig 22905 bp, 23 predicted proteins | sample 2228331 | NCBI WGS metagenome assembly FWWL01 (sample SAMEA103939775, study PRJEB20133) | metagenome | reverse complement strand
GGGCGCCATGGCCTTCACCTTCATCGCCGCGGAGGGCGGGAGCGTGGGCGCGAGCCGCGTCGAGCCGGAGCGGTTCGAGGAGGTCCGGGCAGCCCGCCGGCGCGCGGAGGAGCGGGGGGTGCTGCTCGAGCTGCCGGTGGACGTCGTCGCCGCCCCCGAGATGAGCGCCGAGGCTCCGCGGCGGACCGTCCCCGCCTCGGAGATCCCGTCGGGGGAGATGGGCCTGGACATCGGGCCGCGCACGGTGGAGGAGTTCGCCCGGATCATCGCCGACGCGCGGACCGTCTTCTGGAACGGACCCATGGGGGTGTTCGAGCTCGAGCCCTTCTCCGCCGGGACCCGGGGGGTCGCCACGGCGATCGCGGGCGCGCCGGCCTACAGCGTGGCCGGGGGAGGGGACAGCCTCGCGGCGATCGCCCGGTTCGGGCTCGAGGAGGGGTTCGACCACCTGTCCACCGGCGGGGGCGCGTCCCTGGAGTTCGTCGAGGGGCGGCGCCTGCCGGGCATCGCGGTGCTGGAGGAGGGGTAGATGGGCAGGCGCCCGATCATCGCGGCCAACTGGAAGATGCACAAGACCCACCTGGAGGCGATCCAGGCGGTGCAGAAGCTCTCGTACCTGCTCGACGCCGAGGACACGGAGCGCGTCGAGGTGGTGATCTGCCCGGCGTTCACGGCGCTCCGATCCGTCGAGACCCTCATCGACTCGGATCGCCTTCCCTTCGGGCTCGGGGCGCAGGACGTCTACCACGAGGACGAGGGGGCCTTCACGGGCGAGGTCTCGCCCGTGATGCTCGCCGCGCTGAAGGTCCGGTACGTGATCGTGGGCCACTCGGAGCGGCGCGAGCTGTTCGGCGAGACCGACGAGGTCGTGAACCGCAAGGTCCGGGCGGTCCTGGCGCACGGGATGCGCCCGATCCTCTGCGTCGGGGAGACCCTCTCCGAGCGGGACGCCGGCCTCACCGAGGAGAAGGTCGTGGGCCAGCTCGAGCGGGACCTCCGGGGCGTGAGCGCGGAGCAGGCGGCCGAGCTCGTCGTGGCCTACGAGCCGATCTGGGCCATCGGCACCGGCCGGAACGCCCTGCCGGCGGACGCCGGCGAGACGATCGGCGTGATCCGGCGGGCCCTGGCGAGCCGCTTCTCCGCGGAGGTCGCCGAGGCGGTGCGGATCCAGTACGGGGGGAGCGTGAAGCCGGGCAACATCCGGGACTTCATGGCGCACCCGGAGATCGACGGCGCCCTCGTGGGCGGGGCGAGCCTGGACCCGGAGAGCTTCGCGCTCATCGTCAAGTACCGCTGAGGAGGTCCCGTTGAAGCGACTGCTCTACGTGTGCCTGGACGGCCTGGGGGACGACCCGGTCCCGGAGCTCGACGACCGCACCCCCCTGGAGGCGGCGGCGACACCGAACCTGGACGCCCTCGCGCGGGCGGGGCGGACGGGCACCGTCGTGACCGTCGGCCCGGGGATCGCCCCGGAGTCCGACATCGCGGTGTTCGCGATCCTGGGGTACGACCCGAGCGAGGAGCACCCCGGCCGGGGCGTGGTCGAGGCCATCGGGGCCGGGCTCGATCTCCGCGACGGGGACCTCGCCCTCCGGGTGAACTTCGCCACCGCGGACTGGCCGCGGATCGTGGATCGGCGGGTCGGCCGGGACCTGTCCTCCGAGGAGGCGGCGGCCCTGGCCGAGGAGGTCAACCGGGAGCTGCGGCTGCCCGGGGCCACCTTCACCCTGCGCGCCACCGTGGAGCACCGCGGGGCCCTCGTGATCCGGACCGAGGACGGCTCGCCCCTCTCCGCGGCGATCACGAACACGGACCCCGCCTACCGCAAGGAGGGGTCCCTCGGCGTCGCCCTGGAGACCTTCGAGCCGGAGGTGGTGCGCGCGGAGCCGCTCGAGGACACCGAGGCCGCGCGCCGCGCGGCGGAGCTCACGAACGCCTTCGTGGAGGGCTCGGCGAAGGTGCTGGACGCCTCGGAGGTGAACGCCCGTCGTCGGGCGACGGGGAAGCTCCCCGCGAACCTGATCCTCACGCGGGACGCCGGGGACCACCGTCCCGCCCTCCAGCCGATCCGGGAGCGCTTCGGGCCGTCCTGGGGATGCTTCGTGGAGATGCCGGTGGAGCGCGGGATCGCGATCCTCCTCGGCATGGCCCCGGTGGACGTGCCCCGCCTGGCCGACGCGGAGGCCTACGCGCGGTGGGCCGCGCTCGCGGCCGAGGCCCTCGAGGGCTACGACGCCCTCTACGTCCACCTCAAGGGACCGGACGTCCCCGCCCACGACGGCCGCGCCGAGGACAAGCGCGACGTCATCGCCCTCATCGACGAGGCCTTCTTCGGGGAGGTCCTTCCCCGGCTCGACCTCCACCGGACCGTCGTCGCGGTCACGGCCGACCACTCGACCTCCTGCGTCCGCAAGGCGCACACCGCGGACCCGGTCCCGCTCGTCGTAGCCGGCGGCGGCGTGGCGCCCGACGGGGTCGCCTCGTTCGGGGAGCGGGCCTGCACCGCGGGGGCGATCGGCGAGATCCCGGGCACGGCGATCCTCCCCCGGGTGGTGGAGCTCCTCGAGGGCTGAGGGGCGGGGTCCACCCTCGGGGGGCGGCTCGGCCGTATAGTTCAGAGGAACCGGCCCGGCGTCCGCCCGGGCCGCCACCGGATGGTCGGATCACGGGACGGGGCTCGGGCGCGTGAGCAAGGTCGCGACTGAGGGGACCGAGCGGGGGGCGGGACCGGAGCTCGCCCCCGAGCTGGGCGTCGGCGTCGAGGGGCGCACCCCGTGGCAGCTGTTCTGGCGGCGCTTCCGCCGCGACCGGGTGGCCCTCGTGGGGCTGTTCCTCATCGGGCTCATGATCGCCGCGGCCCTGTCGGCCGGCTTCTTCGCGGAGCACGTGGTCCACCACCCCGACATCAACGAGTTCCACTTCGACATGCTCGACGAGTACGGGCTCCCGAAGGGGCCGAACGCGGAGTTCTGGTTCGGGGCCGATCCGCAGGGGCGAGACCTCTTCCTCCAGGTCATGTACGGGGCCCGGACCTCGCTCATCGTCGCGTTCTTCGCCACCGGCCTCGAGGTCGTGATCGGGGTCGCCCTGGGCGTCATCGCGGGGTTCTTCCGGGGCAAGGTGGACACGTTCATCTCCCGGACGATGGACGTCGTGCTCTCGCTGCCGGTGCTGCTGCTCGCCCTCGGTCTCGTCGCCGCCTGCGGGCTCCAGCCCCAGGGGTGCCTCGGGGGCCTCATCAAGCCCGGGCTGCTCCTCGTGAGCTACGTGATCGGGCTGTTCAGCTGGCCCTACCTGGCGAGGATCGTGCGGGGGCAGGTCCTGTCCCTGCGGGAGAAGGAGTTCGTGGAGGCCGCCCGGGCCCTCGGCGCCGGGAACGTGCGGATCATGGTGAAGGAGATCCTGCCGAACCTGGTGGCGCCGATCGTCGTGTACTCGACCCTCCTCGTCCCCGCCAACGTGCTGTTCGAGGCGGGGCTCTCGTACCTCGGCATCGGCGTGCCCATCACCACCCCGTCCTGGGGGCGCCAGCTCTCGGACGCGAGCCACCTCTTCCAGGACGCGTGGTGGACGATGTTCTTCCCAGGCGTGTTCCTGCTCGTGACCACGCTCGCGTTCAACCTGGTGGGGGACGGCCTCCGCGACGCCCTCGATCCGCGCGCGGAGGCCGCCGCGTACACACGGAAGCGGAAGGCGAGACGGAAGGAGGCGACGACGGAGCAGACGAGCGCACCGGTCGGGGAGGCCGGGTGAGGGGACGATGGATGAAGAGAGGGGGAAGCGTATGGGCAAGCACCTGAGGGCGGTCGCGCTGGTCGCCGTGCTCGCCTTGGCCGCGGCGGCGTGCCGCGGCGGCGGGGGCGGGCAGGTCGGTCCGACCGGGCCGACGGCGCCCGAGCAGATCCAGCGCGGGGGGACGCTCCGGGCCTGGATCGACACGGACGTGACCGCCGCGTTCGACCCGCAGAAGGAGTACTTCCAGGTCTCCTTCGCCTTCTACCGCTGCTGCCTGCTCCGGACCCTGCTCTCCTACAACGGCAAGGGCCCGGACGAGGACGGGGACAAGGTCTTCCCCGACCTCGCCGCGGAGATGCCGACGGTCTCGGCGGACGGCCTCACGTGGACCTTCAAGATCAAGCAGGGGATCCACTACGCCCCGCCGCTGCAGGACGTCGAGATCACCGCCCAGGACTTCATCCGGGCCATGATGCGGACGGCCAAGCCGGAGGTGGCCGCGGGCTACGGCTTCTACTACAGCGTGATCGAGGGCTTCGACGACTACGCCGCCGGCAAGGCCGACACGATCACCGGCATGAGGGCGGTGGACGACTACACGCTGGAGGTCAAGCTGACCGAGCCCGCGGGCGACCTCGGGTACCGGTTCGCCATGCCGGCCACGGCCCCGATCCCGCCGAACCCGGCGGACCCGGACGCCCCGCTCGGGGTGGCGGAGGGGCACGACGACGACTACGGCCGGTTCCTCGTGGCCTCCGGCCCGTACATGTTCGAGGGCTCGGAGGACCTCGACTTCTCCGTCCCGGCCAAGGAGCAGGAGCCGGTCGCGGGGTACCAGCCGGACAAGCTCATCTCGCTCGTGCGCAACCCCTCGTGGGTGGCGGACGATCAGGATGACCTGCGCCCGGCGTACGTGGACGCCATCAGCGTCGAGATCTGCCCGGGGTGCGACCAGGAGGTCGCGGAGGAGAAGGTCGCGAACGACGAGATCGACCACATCTTCGCGAACGGGGTCTCGGCACAGACGGCACGGAAGTTCTCCCAGGACCCCGAGCTGCAGGACCAGTACTTCGTGGAGCCGGGCTCGGGCAACTACTACATCGCCATGAACCTGGCCGTGCCGCCCTTCGACGACATCCACGTCCGCAAGGCTGTGAACTACGCGATCAACAAGGAGGGGTGGCGCCGGCTGTCCGGCGGCGAGGCCTCCGGCGAGATCGCCGGCTACTACACGCCGCCCGGGCTGCTCGGCAACCTCCTGGAGGGGTACGACCCGTACGCGACCCCCAACCACGAGGGCGCGGACTCGCCGGAGGGGCTCGAGCTCGCCAAGGGCGAGATGGCCCAGTCGAAGTACGACACGGACAAGGACGGGATCTGCGACGCGCCCGAGTGCAAGGGGGTGCTCTCGATCGGCGTCGTCGGCCGGGTCTCGGAGGCCCAGCACCAGCTCATCGCGCAGAACCTCGCGGCGATCGGCATCGAGCTGGACGTGAAGAACTTCGACAACTCGACGGCGTACGGGAAGATCTTCGATCCCAAGAACCACATCCCGTTCAGCGTGTTCGCGGGATGGCTCCAGGACTACCCGGACGCGTACACCTTCTACTTCTTCCCGATGTACGGGCCGAGCATCCTCGACCAGTACAACACGAACTACTCGATGGTCGGGGCGGACCCGGACCAGCTGGAGAAGTACGGGTACGAGGTGACGGAGGTCCCGGGGCTCGACGAGAAGATCGAGGAGTGCGCCGGGATGACGGGTGACGCCCGGGTCCAGTGCTGGGCCGAGGCGGAGAAGATCCTCATGGAGGAGGTCGTGCCGATCGTCCCGCTGATCTGGAGCAACGTGGAGCAGATCATCTCCAGCCGCATCGTGAACTACACGTACTGCCTCTTCGACAACCAGATGGCGTACGAGCAGGTCGCGATCGCGCCGGAGGCGCAGTAGGGAGAGGACGGCTCGGGGGGCCGGCCGTGCGCCGGCCCCCCGGCCACCGCCAGGGGGGCCGACCGTGATCCGGTACATGATCCGCAGGACGCTGTTCCTCGTCCTCGTCCTCGTGGTCGTCTCCCTGTTCACCTTCCTCGTGTTCGTGAAGCTCCCCGCGGGGGACCCCATCGCGCGGGCCGTGGGCCGCCACCCGAGCCCCGAGCTCGTAGCCCAGGTGCGGGAGAACTTCGGCCTCGACCGGCCGCTGTGGGTGCAGTACTGGAAGTTCGCCTCGGGGATGATCCCGTGGCCGGGTCTGTTCCTGAACGAGGAGGTCTACTTCTCCTATCGGAACCAGACGTCGGTGAAGGAGCAGATCCTGGATCGCCTGCCCGTGACGATCGCGCTCACGATCGGCGCCTCCTTGCTCTGGCTCGCGATCGGGATCCCGATCGGGATCGTCTCGGCGATCCGGCGAGGGAGCCTGCTCGACCGGGCGGCCATGATCTTCGCCCTCGTCGGGGTCTCGGCGCCGATCTTCTGGCTCGGGCTCGTGCTCCTCTACGTGTTCCACTTCTGGCTCGGCTGGCTACCGACGGCGGGCCTCCCGAAGGGGCAGACCGTGCTCAGATCGGTGCTCGAGGGCTACTTCGTCCTGCCCTGGTTCTCCCTGGCCATCACCTCCGCCGCGTTCTACTCGCGGATGACCCGGGGGAACCTCATCGAGACCATGGGGGAGGACTACATCCGCACGGCCCGGGCCAAGGGGATCTCGGAGCGCCGGGTGATCTTCCGCCACGGTCTCCGAGCGGCCCTCACCCCGGTGGTGACGATGTTCGGGATGGACGTCGCGTTCCTCCTGGGGGGCGCTGTCATCACGGAGTCGGTCTTCCAGCTGCCGGGGCTCGGCCAGTACGCCATCGTGTCCCTGTACGCGGCGGACTTCCCGGCGGTCATGGGGGTGACCCTGGTCGGGGCGTTCTTCATCGTGGTGGCGAACTTCGTGGTGGACGTCCTCTACGCCTTCCTGGACCCCCGGGTCCGGTACACCTAGCAACCTCATCCGGTCGGGGCCTCCGACGCGTATACGGTGCGGAGGCCCCGACGCCGGGCGGATCGGCGCCGGGGACGGTAGACTCCGGCGCAACGGGAGCGAGGCCGATTGGGACGGGTCGCGGACGGAGAGGTCGCTGAGCCGGCATCGGCGCCGGGGGGGTCGGAGGTCGCCGCCGCCGTCCTCGGTCGAACCCCCTGGCAGATCTTCTGGATGCGCTTCCGGAAGGATCGGGTCGCGCTCGGCGCCGGGGTGTTCCTCCTGCTCCTCGGGGGCGCCGCCATCACCGCGCCGCTCATCGCCCACGGCCTCGTCGGCCACGACCCGAACGCCCTGTACCGGGAGACGCTGAACGAGTACGGCCTGCCCATCGTGGGCCCGAGCTCGGAGTTCTGGTTCGGGGTGGACACGTCGGGGCGGGACGTGTTCGTGCGAACGATCTACGGGGCGAGGACCTCGCTGCTCGTCGCGCTGCTCTCGACGGGGTTCGCCGTGGGGCTCGGGATCCTCCTGGGGTCCGTCGCGGGGTACCTCGGGGGCTGGGTGGACACCCTGATCTCGCGGGCCATCGATCTCACCCTCTCCCTGCCCGTGCTCCTGTTCTCCATCGGGATCGCGGCGACCTGCTCCATCAAGGCGACGGGCTGCCTCGGAGGCCTGATCCAGCCGGGGATCTCCCTCGTCACGGCCATCATCGCGCTGTTCACGTGGCCGTACATCGGCAGGATCGTGCGGGGACAGGTGCTCACGATCAGGAACAAGGAGTTCATCGAGGCGGCGCGGGCCATGGGGGCGAGCACCGGACGGATCCTCCTCCGCGACGTGCTGCCGAACCTGGCGGCGCCGATCATCGTGTACGGGACGCTCATCGTCCCGAGCAACATCCTGTTCGAGGCCGCGCTGTCGTTCCTCGGCGTGGGGATCCCGCCGACGACCCCGTCCTGGGGCCGCATGATCTCCGACGCGGCGCGCGGTCAGCTGTACATCGTGGCGTGGTGGATGCTCGTGTTCCCGGGGGTGGCGCTCGTCCTGACGACGCTCGCCTTCAACCTCGTGGGCGACGGGCTCCGCGACGCCCTCGACCCGCGGACCCAGGTGACCGGATAGGAAGGGGGGAGGCGCATGGCGGTTCCTCGGGATGGTGCGGTGCGGACGAAGGGGGTGGATGGGTGAAGCGATACCTGACCCTGGCGGCGCTGGTCGCGGCGCTCGCGCTCGTCGCGAGCTCGTGCGGAGGAGGCGGCGGACCGGCGCAGACCGGGCCGACGGGCGAGACCGGCGGGATCCCGACCGGTGGCATCCTCCGCGAGGAGACCACGGACTTCGGGTTCACCGGGGCCTTCGATCCGACCGGTGAGTACCTCGGCGCGGCGTGGGCGTACTACGGGAACTTCCTGCTCCGCGGGCTCGTGAGCTACCCGTGGCTCCCGGGCGAGAAGGGCGGCAACGAGCCGGTCCCGGACCTCGCGACGGACCTCGGGGAGGTCTCCCCCGACGGCCTCACGTGGACGTTCACGCTCAAGGACGGCGTGATGTGGCAGCCGCCCCTGAACCGGCCCGTGACCTCGGAGGACGCCGCCTTCGCGTTCCAGCGGATCAACACGAAGTCCCTCATCGCCCAGTACGGGAACTACTACTGCGGCACGATCGTGGGGATGGACTGCGAGGGCAAGTCCCAGTTCGACCCGATCGAGGGGATCGAGACGCCGGACGAGAAGACCATCGTCTTCCACCTGGAGCGGCCGACCGGCGACTTCCTGTACCGCCTGGCCCAGCCCGCGGCGGCGCCGCTGCCGCCGGAGGTGGCGGGATGCTTCGACAAGGCCGGTGAGTACGGACGCTACGTCATGTCGAACGGCCCGTACATGCTCCTCGGGTCCGACGAGCTCGACATCAGCTCCTGCGACACGCTGGAGCCGATCAGGGGGTACGACCCGGACAAGTTCATGTACGTGGTCCGCAACCCCAACTACGACCAGGCCACCGACGACAACCGGCAGAACTACATCGACGGCTGGGCGCTCGTCATCAACACGAACCTGGACGACATCTACAACCGGGTCCTGAACGGGGACATCGACCTCGCCCACGGGGCGCCGCCCGCGGCGATCCTCCAGCAGTACCTGACGAACCCCGACCTCCAGGACAACCTGAAGACGAACTCCGGCGACCGCACGTGGTACATCACGATGAACCTCATCGTGCCGCCCTTCGACGACATCCACGTGCGGAAGGCCGTGAACTACGTCGTGGACAAGGCGGCCATGCTCCAGGCGACCGGGGGGCCGGTCACGGGCGAGATCGCGACCACGATCGAGCCGCCCACGGTGCTCCCGGACCTCGCCGACTACGACCCGTACCCGAGCCCGAACCACGCGGGTGACGTCGAGGCGGCGAAGGCGGAGATGGCGCAGTCGAAGTACGACAGCGACGGGGATGGGGTCTGCGACGATCCGGTCTGCGACAACGTCCTGATGATCAACCGGAACTACGAGCCGTGGACCGAGTACACGCCGATCCTCACGGAGAACCTGAAGCAGATCGGGATCAACCTCAAGGTCCGAGAGCTGGAGGTCGGGACGGCGTACACGACGATCCAGACGATGCGGAACCTCATCCCGATCGCGGCCAACGCGGGCTGGGGGAAGGACTACGCGAGCCCCTACGGGTTCGACTTCTTCCTGTTCAGCACCGCCGGCCTCTCCTGCGAGGGTGCGGTGAACTACTCGAACGTCGGGCTCGACGCGGAACTCGCGAAGGAGTGCGGCGACGAGGTCTACGAGGCCTGGAGGGCGGCCACGGACGACGGGAAGAACCCGCTGCCGAACGTGGACGCCGACATGGAGGCCTGCGTGGCCAAGCCGCCCGGCCCCGAGTACAACGCGTGCTGGGCGGAGCTCGACCGCAAGATCATGGAGGAGATCGTCCCGTGGGTCCCCTACCGCTGGGGCTCCCAGAACACGGTGCTCGCGGACACCGTGGTGGCCTGGGAGTACGACCAGTCGGCGGGCTGGACGGCCTACTCCAGGACGGCGGTGAACAACGGCCTCACCATGGATGAGGTGGCGCAGATCTAGCGCGGACCGAGGGAGGGGCCCCGCGGGGCCCCTCCCTCCCCGCGGGGTACGGTCGGACCGATGATCCGGTACATCGTTCGGCGGCTGCTGTGGGTCCTCGTGACCCTGCTGCTCATCAGCCTCCTCACGTACCTGATCTTCTTCGTCATGCCGCCGGTGCGACCCGAGGTGCTGTTCGCCGGGAAGCAGCCCACGCCCGAGCTCGTCGCGGAGGTCCGGCGGCAGTTCGGGCTGGACCGGCCCGTGATCGTGCAGTACGCGCTGTTCATGAAGCGGATCTTCCTCGGCGATGAGTACGGGTGGCCCGGGCTCGGCTTCTCCTTCAACACCCGCTCGGCCCTCAAGCCGATCATCTACGACCGGTTCAGCGTCACCCTCCAGCTCGCCCTGGGGGCCGCCGTGCTCTGGCTCATCGTCGGGGTGCCGATCGGGATCCTCTCGGCGCTCCGCCCCCGCTCGATCTTCGATCGGCTCGCGATGGGGTTCGCCCTGTTCGGGGTCTCCACGCCCGTGTTCTTCCTCGGCCCGGTGATGCTGTACGTGTTCTGGTTCAAGCTGAAGTGGCTCCCGGGGAGCGGGTTCTACTCGATCTCGAAGCACGGGGTGGGGACGTGGTTCGCCCACATGATCATGCCCTGGAGCGTGCTCGCGCTCGCCTTCGCGGCGTTCTACGCTCGCATGACGAGGGGGAACCTCATGGAGGTCCTGGGGGAGGACTACATCCGCACCGCGCGGGCGAAGGGCCTGCCGGAGCGGACCGTGGTCGGCAAGCACGGCCTGCGCGCCAGCCTGACGCCCATCGTCACGATGCTCGGCCTCGACCTCGGGGGGCTCCTCGGCGGGGCCCTGATCACCGAGACGGTCTTCAACCTCCAGGGCCTCGGGAACTACGCCGTGCAGAGCGTCTTCTCAGGGGACCTGTACGCTATCTTGGACGTCACGATCATCGCCGCGTTCTTCGTAACGCTGGCGAACCTGGTCGTTGACATCGTGTACGCCTTCCTCGACCCGCGGGTGCGGTACACGTGAGGTCGGGGCGGGCGTGTGGGAGGCGGTGCCGTGGCTGAGCCCCTGCTCGAGGTCAGGAACCTGAAGGTCCACTTCCCGACCGACGACGGCCTCGTGAAGGCGGTGGACGGGGTCTCCTTCCAGATCATGCCGGGGGAGACCCTCGGCGTGGTGGGGGAGTCGGGCTCGGGGAAGTCGGTCTCGTTCCTCACCGTCATGGGGCTCATCACCCGCCGGGAGGCGATCATCGAGGGCGAGGTGATCTTCCAGGGCCAGGACCTCCTGCAGCTCCCGCCCGAGGAGATGCGCCACATCCGGGGCGAGCGCATCTCGATGATCTTCCAGGACCCGATGACCTCGCTCCACCCCTTCTACAAGGTGGGGGACCAGATCGCCGAGGCGATCCGGGCGCACCAGAAGGTCTCGAAGAAGGAGGCCCTCGAGCAGGCGGTGGAGATGCTCCGGCGGGTGGGGATCCCGCGCCCGGAGGAGCGGGCCCGGCAGTACCCGCACGAGTTCTCCGGAGGGATGCGCCAGCGCGCGATGATCGCGATGGCCCTCTCCCTCAACCCCGACCTGCTCATCGCCGACGAGCCCACGACCGCCCTGGACGTGACGGTCCAGGCGCAGATCCTCGACCTCATCGACCGCCTGCGGGAGGAGTTCAACGCGGCGGTCGTCATCATCACCCACGACCTCGGGGTCGTGGCCGAGCACTGCGACCACATCCAGGTGATGTACGCCGGCCGGATCGTCGAGTACGGGACGGCCGAGGACATCTACTACGGGCCCCACCACCCCTACACGTGGGGCCTCCTCGGCTCCATCACCCGGCTGGACCAGGAGAGCAAGGGGCGCCTCCGCCCGATCCGGGGTTTGCCGCCCTCCCTGATCTTCGTGCCGCCGGGCTGTGCCTTCCACCCCCGCTGCCCCTACGCGTTCGAGCGGTGCCGTACGGAGGTGCCGGAGCTCCTGCCGATCGACGGGCACCACGCCGCGGCGTGTCACCTCCCCCTGGAGGACAAGCGGCGCATCTTCGCGGAGGAGGTGGCCACCCGCTCATGAGCGTCGAGGTGAGGGAGCGCCCGGAGCCGAGGACGGAGGAGGACCGGACGCCCCTCGTCCGCCTGCGGGGGGTGAAGAAGTACTTCCCGATCACCCGGGGAATCATCTTCCAGCGCCGGATCGGGAACGTGCACGCGGTGGACGGCGTGGACCTCGACATCTACCCGGGCGAGACCGTGGGCCTGGTGGGGGAGACCGGGTGCGGCAAGTCCACGCTCGCCCGCGTGATCATGCGCCTGTACGACGTCACGGAGGGCACGATCGAGTTCGAGGGGCGTGACATCACGCACCTGAAGGGTCGGGAGCTCCGCGAGCTCCGGCGACACATGCAGATGATCTTCCAGGACCCCTTCGCGTCCCTGAACCCGCGCCGGACCGTGGGCTCGATCATCTCGGAGCCCTTCCGGCTCCACAAGACCGTGCCGCGGGACCGGATCAAGGCCGAGGTGCAGCAGCTCATGGAGCTCGTGGGGCTGAACCCCGAGCACTACAACCGGTACCCCCACGAGTTCTCGGGCGGCCAGCGGCAGCGGATCGGGGTGGCTCGGGCGCTCGCGCTCCGGCCGAAGCTCATCGTGTGCGACGAGCCCGTCTCGGCCCTCGACGTCTCGATCCAGGCCCAGATCCTCAACCTGCTCGAGGACCTCCAGGAGGAGTTCAACCTCACGTACCTGTTCATCGCCCACGACCTCTCGGTCGTGAAGCACGTCTCGGACCGGGTGGCCGTGATGTACCTCGGCAAGATCGTGGAGATGGCCCCCGGGGACACCCTCTACCGCAACCCGAAGCACCCCTACACCGGCGCCCTCCTCTCCGCGGTCCCCATCCCGGACCCCCGCCTCGCGGCCCACAAGCGGCGCATCATCCTCGAGGGTGACGTTCCCTCGCCCATCGACCCGCCGTCGGGGTGCCGCTTCCACCCCCGCTGCCCGAGCGCGCAGTTCCCCACGTGCCGCGAGGTGGAGCCCACCCTCGAGCCGATGCGCCCCGGCCAGGTCGTGGCCTGTCACTTCCCGCTGCCGGACCGGGCGATCATCGACGAGGGCGCGAACCAGGTCCCCGAGCGCGCCGACGGGTAGACTGGAGCGCGATGCTGAACGTCATCGCGATCGTGCTCGCCGTCCTGAGCTCGCTGTTCCTCATCGTGTTCATCCTGCTCCACTCGGGCCGGGGGAGCGGGCTGTCGGACATGTTCGGCGGCTCCACGAGCCTGGCCGGCGGGACCGCGCTGGAGCGACGCCTGGACAAGATCACCGTGGCCACCGCGGTGATCTTCGGGCTGTCGGTGATGTGGCTCTCCTGGCGCTGGAAGTAGGCGGCCCCCCGGCTGGCGTTGGTAGTATCGGAAGCGCTCGTCGGAGTGGCGGAACTTGGTAGACGCGCTAGGTTGAGGGCCTAGTGGGCGCATAGCCCGTGGGGGTTCAAATCCCCCCTCCGACACGATCTCGCTGCGGTTTTCCCCGCTTTGGGGACTCGGCGCGGCGAGCGCCAGCGGATCGCTCAAACGCGTTCGTCCCGTGCGGCGCCCCGGATCACGGCTTCGGTGGGAGGACCTCCCACGTCTCGAAGTCGAGAGGGTCCACCGTGGAGCCGGGACGCAGCCGGTCGAAGAAGACGGCCAGGTTCCGACCGGCGCTGGTGGCCGAGGGAGCCAGGATCGCCTCGAAGCCCAGGTAGTGGGCGGCGTCGCCCACCGCCTGGCAACGTGAGAGGTCGTCGGAGGAGATGTCCGCGGGGGAGAGGCCGGCCTCGCCCAGCCCACCGGGCCCCGTGAGGTCGAGCACGGCCTCGAGCTCGACCCGGTAGCGGTAGAGACGGCGGGGGAGCAGGTCCTCGGGGGGACGGCCTTCGCGTTCGGCCCGCCGGTAGAACTCGGCGGCCGCGGTCGCTCGGTCGAGGGCGAGGTAGAGGACGGGGAAGCTGTCCGGCGGGTTCCACCTCCCTCCCTGGATCCTGGCCCCCTCCCCGCTCAAGGGGTGGTACCCGGGCCCCTGGTGCCGGAAGGCCTTTCCCCGGAACGGGCCCCTGGGGAGCTCGTCCAGGAGCTCGAGCAGGCGGGGGTCGGGCACGGGGGCCTAGACGAAGACCCCCTCGGCCAGGGCGTCGACGGCCCCCAGGACCTCCCGGTACCGGCCCTCCCGCAGGAGGTCGGCCGGCTTGCGGTGGGAGAGGAGGGGGTTGGGGCTGAACAGCCAGTCGTGGGCGGGCTCGGGGCGGAGGGTGGCCGAGAGCCGCTCCAGGACGGCCAGGAACTCGAGGAGCCGCTCCCGGGCACCCGGCCGGGGGCTGGCCTGTTCCTTGAGCCACCGGGAGACGGTCCGGGGACTGGTCCCGAGCACCCGGGCCACCTCGGCCTGGTCGAGGTCGGCCCCCTCCAGCGCCTGCTCCAGCCGCTCCACGAGCCCTGCCGGCATCGAGCTCCTCCTCCCCTTGGTCTCACATCCTTGTGATTGTCCGCCCTTTTGTCCTATAGTGTGCCACGTGAATGACATCGAGTCACGCCGCCTCCGGGGGCTGGTGTCAACGTCGGTCGAATCCTTGACGGTTTGCGCCGGTCGAATCCTTGACACCTAGTCGGGTTCGGCGCCGTGCATCACCTCCTTCCCGCGGCCCCGGAGCCGGTAGCTCTCGCCCTTGAGGGCGATCACCTCGGCGTGGTGGACGAGCCGATCGACCATCGCTGCGACGGCGACCGGATCCCCGAAGATCTCCGCCCAGGCGGAGAAGGTCTTGTTCGAGCTCACGATCAGCGATGCACGCTCGTACCGGGAGGAAATCAGCGCGAAGAACAGCGCCGCGGCCTCCGGATCGAAGGGGATGTAGCCGACCTCGTCCACGATGAGCAGGGGGATCCGCCGGAGCCGCTCGAGCTCGGTGTCCAGCCTGCCCGCCCGTTTGGCCTGGGACAGGCGTCCCACCCACTCGTGGGCTGTGGCGAAGGCCACCCGGTACCCTCGCCGGGCCGCCTGTACCCCGAGGGCGATGGAGAGGTGGGTCTTGCCCGTGCCCGGGGGGCCGAGGAACACCACGTTGTTCGCCTCCCGGAGGAAGTCGAGCTGGGCGAGGTGGGCGATCCGCTGGCGGTCGAGCGAGCCGCAGAAGGGGAAGTCGAAGTCATCCAGGGTCTTCACCTGAGGGAAGCGGGCCCGCCGCACCCGCGCGTCCCCGCCGTGGGACTCCCGCGTCGCGACCTCCTCGGCGAGCACGCGGGCGAGGTAGGTCTCATGGTCCCAGCCCTCGGAGCGGGCCCGCTCAGCGAGCGGGCCGGCCGTCTCCGCGATCCGGGGAGCCCGCAGGGCGCGGGAGAAGAACGTGATCTCGGCCTGGGTGCCCACCTAGGCCACCCCCGCGGGGTCCGCCTCCGCCAGGGCGTCGTAGCGGGTCAGGTCCGGCACCTCGAGCTCGAGGTCGCCGGCCGCGAGGCGCGCACGGGCCTGCCGCGCGAGGCGGAGCGCCCGGGCGTGGCGGGGGTCGATCACCACGTCCCCCGGGTAGTCCACGCCGTCCACCCGGACGAAGCCGTCGCGCTGCACCCGGGCCTCGGTCCGTCGATCGACGTCGGGCAGCCGGTCGGGCAACGCGTGGAGCCACCGGCGCTCGGCGGCCAGGGCGTCGCCGACCCTGGCGCCGACACGGCGGTGGTACCGGCACAGGGCGACCTCGACCAGCCAGGCGTCGTGCTGGCCCTGCAGGTCCTGCAGGTCCGCGAAGGCCCGCAGCGGGAGGAACGAGCGCTCCAGGCACCCGATGGTTCGCTCGCCCTGGCCCTTGGACTCGGGCCTCCCGGGCTCGAGGACGATGAGGCCCATCCCGAGGTGACCGCAGAGAGCGGCGACCTCCGGGTGCGCCCGTGCGGTCCGTCCCACACCGGGGGGGACGATCGAGGGGTCGTTGTCGACCACCATGGCCTCAGGGGCCCCGCCCAGACGCACCAGGCACCCGAGCACCCCGGGGAGCAGGTCCGCCATCCTGCGGGAGAAGCTGAAGACCGCGGCGTGGGCCGCCGAGTGCGGGAGCGTCATCACCCACGCGTAGACCTTCCGGTCCCTGCCGCTCCCCACCGGGATGCTGATCGGCAGCTCCCACCAGTCCCCGTGGGCGAGCTCCCCGGGGAGGTAGGTGGTCCGCTGGTAGCTGCGGGCCTGCAGGAAGACCGGGCGGATCTTCGCCAGGTGCTCCTTCGGGATCGTGACCCCGCCCGCGTAGCCCTGCCTGCGCAGGTGCTCCAGGATCACCGTGGCCGGCACTCGGGGATCATCCTGCAGCATCCGCGCGATCGCGTCCTTGTGCGGATCGAGCTTGGAACCCACCGCCCCCCGGCGGTAACGAGGTGGCTCGGCAAGCTGCAGGAGCCTGATCACGGTCGGCCGGCTCATCCCGAGCCGCTTCGCGATAGCCGACTTGCTCCGGTGCTCCCGGTGGTAGAGCCGGTGGACCTCTGCCCAGTCGTGCACCTCGTACACCCCTTCCTCCTCCCGTCGCGCGTCGACGGGAGCCTCGGTCGAGAACCGCACCAGGTGTTGGAGGTGTCAAGTTTTCGACCGGCGAGGGATGTCAAGTTTTCAGGCGGCGTCGACAGCGCTCCACAGCTTCCGGAGGTTCGTGACGCAGAGCAGCCTTCTCTGCGCTTCGCGGGCGGCGAGGCCGCGGCGCATCCCGGAGACGAGCTCGCAGTTCTGGGGACGTCTGGTATGGAGAGACCTCCGCGAGGGAGCGCTCCTCTGGAAGCGGCTGGCGCGAGCGGGGCCCGCACGTCGACATCTGGGGCCTCCTTGAGCCAGGTTATGCGTCGAGGGTGGGAGCGCCGCCTGCGCCACCGAGCCCTCGGCGTGCCGCACCCGAGATGGGCCCTCGCCCGCTACCGCCCGAGCGGCAGGCTCGATCCGCGGTTCGGCGCCGACGGGAAGGTGCAGAGCTCGTTCGGGGCGGCACCCAGGTGCGGACGGGGACTGTGGGACGGGCTGGCGATCCAGCCGGATGGGCGGACCGTCGTCTCGGGGGGCGGAGGGTGCCTCTCGAGCTTCGTGATGGCCCGGTACCTCCCGTCCTGAGGCCGAGGGCGGACCGGGCGACCGACCGTGGTGGACCTAGCTGGACGATGTGCGAACAGCCTGCCTCTGCTTCAGGCTCTCAAGAATCAGGAAACCGCTTAGACACCGCCGCTCCCTCGACCTGGCGGCCACATTGTCACCGTGCAGCCGAGTGGTCTGTCGAGCAGCTCGACCTCCGCCCCGCGCGGGAGGGAACTGGAGGTCATTCCTTCTACGGGGCTGATCCACCTCCTCCCTAAGCTCACGCCATGGCGACAATCTGACGCTCGGCATAGCCCAGCGGCCGCGGCGAAGACACGCCATTCTGCTGTCCACTGGGAATGGACTAGTCGTAGGCGAGGACGAACACGTCGATGTCGTGGGTCTCGAGGCTTCTCCTCAGAGACGCTTCGAGCCCCGGCCCTGTGCTCACACACATCGTGTGTCGGTCGTAGATCGACACACCGCCTCCGCACAGGGCCGCGTTGGTCACGGGATCGTAGTGACCCTCGACGCTGCCATCGGTCCATCCACCGACGACATGGCCGAACTCGTGTGTTGATGTGCCATCGACGTCGTACTGACTGCTCCCGATTCCCGTGTAGTCAACACCCTTATACCACGAATAGTCCGGGTCGAAGACGATCTGGAAGTTGTTAACGTAATCGTTGGTACCGTTCTCAACACACATCAGTGCTTTGGCCAGAGGGTTGTCAGGGATGTCGCGATAGTGAATCCCGTTGCGGTAGTCAGCCAGGCTGCAGGGGCTGAATGGGTCGTAGTTCGCAACCGTTCCGTTTCGGCGGAAGAGCATGTCGGCGCCATTGATGGCGATGGCGTTCCACGCCTGACCTCCGCGAGCGACACTATCGGCGAAGTTGCCGTTCGAGTCCCCGGGCACCTGGTTCGTGAATTCGTAATCCTGCTTGGACGTTCCTCTATCCTGAGATCGCCACTCGAAGTCCCAGTAATTGTTGTCGTCGTGTGCTGCGGCAGGCCGAACGGCAATCAGCAAGAGAAGAAGGCTCAGGAAGAGAATCAGCGAACCGATCGAGAGCCTTTCGAAGCGGACCATCCCTTCCCCCACTCTTTCCCTTGCGGCGCCTAGCACCAGGCCAGGCTCTCAATGAAGTAATTGCCGTCCTCACCCTGCTGCACCCTGAAGTGGGCAATCGGAGCCTCGTTTGCGAAGACGACGAAGTAGTCCGCGACCGCCGCGTCGGAAGCAGCGACGAATCCGTCGGCGCTCTTCTCGACGGCCACGATCCCGTCTGATGTCGTCGTCTCCCCCGCCACCAGCTTGCGAGATGAGGTGGGGACCTTGATCTGGTCCAACCACTCTGTCTTGAGCACGGCCTCGGAAGCCGAGCTTGCTTTCAGCGAGCCTTGACCCCCACTGGCGACGTTTACCTTCTCGCACGCTAGGTCTGGTGTCGGCGGGGGCGCTGAAGCCCCAAGCGCGAGGAAGGCGAGCGCCCCAAGAACCCCCAGAACGAGGACCGCGCTACCACCTGCGACGAAACGCCTCACGGTCTCCACCCCTTCACCCGGGTCTCGCGGCCGCGCCCCCCGGTTTCTCCTCATCGAACCGTATCCGCACCCGAACTCCTGGTCAAATCCCGCGACTTGCATCGACTTCAACGACTTGAGACGTGCGCGGGGGGTCCGGAGTTCCCGACCCACCGATAGCGCTGGTGATTGCGGGGTCTTCGGAATCGAGCGGGGTGTGACCGCGTAGCAAGGGCGGCGAAGTAGCACAGGGGTTCTGCCAATCTGGTGGTTGTTCAGCCCGCCAGAAAGGAGAACCCCTGTGGAGATCGATGCTACGCGCATGTGCCGGCTGTTGGTCGGCCTACCCGACGTGAACGTGTTGGGCGTCGGCCACGATCGGGATGGCCGCCTCGTGATCGCGATCGAGTCTCGCATCGAGCGGCCTGCCTGCGAGAGCTGCGGCCGGCCCGTTCGCATCAAGGACCGACCGGTGGTCGAGCTCGCCGACCTGCCCTGCTCGGCCGTCCGGCGCGCCTGATCTGGCGAAAACACCGCGTGTGCTGCATCGAACCGGGCTGCCCAGAGGGCTCGTGGACCGTCACGCAGCCCCAGATCGCCCATCCACGCTTGAAGCTCACGGACCGGGCGGCGAGGTGGGCGACGAGACAGGCGGGAGGCGGCCGAAGCGTCCGTGAGCTCGCCAAGGAGCTCGGCTGCGACTGGCACACGGTCAACCAGGCCGTGATCGCCTACGGGCAGGCACTGCTGGCAGCAGACACCGACAGGATCGGCCCCGTGAAGGCGCTGGGCCTGGATGAGACCCTGTTCTGCCGCCTCGGGGAAAGGCGCGCCAAGCGATGGGCCACCTCGATCGTCGACGTGGGCTCGGCGACGCTGCTCGATGTGGTGCAGGGCCGAAGCGCCCAAGGGCCCGCGGCGTGGCTCGAGGCCCAAGGTGAGACCTGGCTCGCGAACGTTCGCTTCGCAACGCTCGATCTGTCCGGCCCATACCGGGCGGTGTTCGATCAGGTGCTGCCCGAGGCTACCCAGGTCGCCGATCCCTTTCACGTCGTGCGTCTTGCGAATGCCAAGCTCGACGAGTGCCGACGGCGGGTCCAGAACCAAACGCTTGGGCACCGGGGGCGCAAGGACGACCCCCTGTATCGGATCCGGAGGCTCCTCACGAAGGCCGGAGAACGCCTCGATGAGGCCGGCACCACCACGCTCACCGGCCTGTTGGCGGCCGGCGACCCCACGGGGGATCTGCGCATGGCCTGGCACGCCAAGGAGATGATCCGCGACATCTATGCCCACCGGGACCCCGAGCTCGCACACCGATACGTCGAGCGGCTGGGTCACGACCTGCAGGAAGATGCCCCTGCCGAGGTGGCATCGCTCGGGCGAACCCTCATCCGCTGGAAGGACCAGATCGCGGCCTGGCATCGAGCCCATGTGACCAACGGACCGACAGAGGCGATGAACAACCTGATCAAGCGCATCAAGCGGATCGCCCTCGGGATGACGAACTTCCGCAACTTCCGGATCCGTGTGCTCCTCTACGCCGGAAGACCGAACTGGGACCTACTCGCGACCGTCACACCCCGCTGAAATCCGAAGAGCCTGATTGCGCCGCCCCTCGGGCAAGCTCCTGTTCGGTCACCGGTCCCCCTTTCGGATCGAGGGGCCCGATGTGTACACGATGTCCGTCAGTTCCAGACCCCTGGTGACCTGTGTCGAGTCCCACTAGACCTTGCTGTCCACGGGATGAGGTTGCATCTCTTCCCACGAAAGAGGGGTCAGGTGGTGAATCCTTCGATGGGTCCAACCACGAAGGAGGTAGCCACCGTGACCCCAGCCGACATCATCTACCGCCGACGGGTGCGCGTCATCGAACGCGCCACCGAGGTCGGAGTGACCCAGGCGTGCCGGGAGGCCGGCGTCTCCCGCACGAGCTACTACCGCTGGGTGCACCGGGCCAGCCACTACGGGCTGGGAGCGCTGATGCCCAAGGACCGGCGCCCACCGACGATGCCCAACCGGATCCCCGCCCACGAGGAGGAGGTCATCCTGGCCGAGGCCGTCGCCCGCCCCACGCTGGGCGCGGGACGCTTGGTCGAGCACGTGGCCGAGCGCGGGGTCTTTCGATCGGCCTCGGGCATCGCGAACGTGCTCGCCCGCCACGGCCTGGCCACCCGGCGGACCCGGGTGGCTGCGCTCGCGGCCCTCACGGGCGCCGACACGGGGCTGGTCGCCTCCCGCAAGCTCGAGCCGTGGGGTTTCTGCCTGGCCGCGACCAGGGCCGGTGAGCTGGTCGGGCTGGACTGCTTTTACGTCGGGAAGATCAAGGGGATCGGGCCCATCTATCAGCTCACGGCCGTGGACACCGCGACGCGCTGGGCGATCTGCGCGCTCGTCGTGGGCCGGGTGACGGGCGAGGTGATCGCGGCGTTCGTACGCCACGTCGCCCGGGGGTTCCTCGCGCTCGGAGCACCGCTCGAGGCTGTGCTGAGTGACAACGGACCGGAGTTCCGCTCGGACGCATTCGCGGCCGCGTGCGCCGAGCTCGCCATCACCCATCATCGGACCCCGCCGCGCTCGCCCAACCACAACGCGGTCGTCGAGCGATTCCACGGCACCGTGCTCGACGAGTGTTACCGACCCGCGTTCCATCGCCAGCGATTCGACCGCGTTAAGGACATCGATCGGTGTCTGCAAGACTTCGTCCACCGCTACAACACGCGCCGTGCCAACCGCGGGCGATACATGAAGGGGCGCACCCCGGCCCAGATGCTGGAGCTCAAGCGATGACCCACTCACGGATCCACCACCTGTCACCTCAACTCGTGATCAGCAAGCTCTAGACGCTTGACGGATCGTCCTCACCAGACGTTTGACACCCGCCTTACCCAACACTCCTGTTGCTCTGCCGTCGATGGTGGCTGTAGATCACCTCCTCCTTCTCCTTGGGGTGGCGCCGTTGATAGGAGCGGAGCAGCTCGCCCCGGTAGTGAATCCGAACCTCGTCCTCCACGATGCGCACCGTGACCGCGTCGCGGGCGAGACCGGTGCCCGCGGTGTATCTGGCGCCCGCGAAGTGGATCCTGCCGTTGACGTCGACGCGGCGGATGTGATCGTGCTTCTGGTCGGTGATCACCTCGCCCTCCTGGACCTCCTCGAGCGCCCCGGTGAGCGGTGCGGCCCGCGGACCGGCCAGGCTGAACCGCTCGATCGGTGTGGCCATCCCGAGCGCCTGGTGCGGCCGGAGCGTGTTGTAGGTGACGACGTAGTGCTCGAGGGCGCGCTGCACGTCGGCCACGGAGGAGAACGACCTCGTCGAGAGCAGCTCGTCGCGAAGCGTCCGGTGGAACCGCTCGATCTTGCCGGTGGTCGTGGGCGAGCGAACCGCGGTGAGCAGGTGCCGGATCCCGTTCTCGCGGCAGACGCCAGTCGAACAGGACCTCGTGGCGGGTCTTCGCGTGGCGTCCGGTGAACACGCGCCCGTTGTCCGTGAGCACGGCCTCGGGGACGCCGTAGGCGCGAAGCGCCTGGGCGAAGCCCTCGCAGACCGGGCGAGCGGTGGCGCGTGGCATCGCGTGGGCCAAGACGCAGTACCGGGAGTGGTCATCGATCCCGGTCAGGATCTTCACCGCCGAGCCGCCCTCGAGGCGCGCCTCCATGACGTCGAGCTGCCACAGCTCCATCGGGCGGGCTCGCTCCCAGCGGATGTAGTCCGAGCGCTTGCGCCTCCTGGCCCGCGGTTCGATGAGCCCGGAGCGGACCAAGATCCGATAGATGCTCGAGCGAGACGGCACCGGATCGAGCCCCCTTCGGGCGAGCTCGTAGGCAAGGCGCTTGGGTCCCCACCGAGGATGCTCCCGTCGGAGCTCGACCACCTTCAGCTCCGAGCGCGCCGGTGTGCGGTGCGGGCAGCTCCTTGGCCGCTTGGACCGATCGACCAGCCCGGCGAGCCCGCGCTCCCGATAGCGCCGGAGCCAGTTGTGCAGGCTCTGGCGCGTCACGCCGAAGTGTTCGGCCACCTCGGTCATGGTCGCTGCTCCTTCGAGCACTTCCTTCACCGCGTCGTAGCGCTGTTCCACGACCGCCAGCTCCACCAGCACAATCCCGACCTCCTCCCCGGGGCCGCTTCGCCCACGAGAGCAGGCCAGGCGCGGGTGTCAACCATCTGGTGGAGCTGTCAAAGATCAGGTGGAACTGTGCAAAGCATCAGCCGGAGCCGATCCGGAAAGCATCTACCGGAGTCCCACACACCCTCGTGACCTGGACTCCCCGGAAACTCCCCAACAACTCCCCGGTGATGTGCGGGACGTTTTGCCGCTCTCTCGCGCCTTTGTAGGGGTGAGATGAGTGCATCTCGGAACCTGGGTCGCCGGACGGCTTGCCGTGCCGGCGGAGGGCAGGCTTGTCAACGTCGGTCGAATCCTTGACGGTTTGCGCCGGTCGAATCCTTGACACCTAGTCGGGTTCGGCGCCGTGCATCACCTCCTTCCCGCG
>FWWL01003670.1_pt1 | contig 22911 bp, 26 predicted proteins | sample 2228331 | NCBI WGS metagenome assembly FWWL01 (sample SAMEA103939775, study PRJEB20133) | metagenome | reverse complement strand
GATGTTGCATCCTCTAAACGAAAAGTACGAATGGTGGCTTTGTAATTGTTTTTTACAGTCATTGATTTCACCCGACCTTATATATCATCTAAGTTTAACACTTTTTGGATTAATGGTTATTAAAACTATTTTTTGCCCGATCTCTTATATCTCAGTGCCAATCAGTTTCTTATATCACCAAATTGTTTTAGTCACATGGCAGTTGCTTTTTAAAAAATAAATTAATTTTCTATATGAGGATTAAAATTACTCTTCCCTAGTATCAAATTGTATGTATTCCAACACATTTCCGAATGGGTCTCTAAAGCTTATATACTTACCTGGTGGACAATCTGTAGGTTCCTCTATGATAATTGATGTTCCTTTTTCATCCTTAATGATACCTCCTTGTACTATGAACAATGGACAACAGCGTACACTGCTTTCTTCAAGCGTGGAAGTTCCTCAGAGTCCGACCATCCGAGTTGATACGATTTAAATAGTCGATCTATACTATCCGCTGGCTGCTTTTCAAAACCAGATTGTGTCAATGTGACGCGAGTACCCTTTTGTTCCGATGTTAAGCGAACCTCTAATAGAAACGGTACATGTTGACCTTCTTCACTCCAAGTAAAAGTCATAGATTGATTCTCCTTCAATTCGATTACATGACCCGTAAGTCGGAAACCGTGTTCTTGAAAATCGACCTTGCCGCCTACCTTTGGTTCGAACACCATCTCGCTATTCCACCAACGACGCATGCCTTCTTCTGTGCAAAGGAACGACCAAACTTGATTTGGCAAAGCATCTAACCAGATAGATTGGCGTATGATTGGTTTTGCAGTAGCTTGAACGAGAGCGATAAGATAGTCATTCCAACCGAAATTGTGATCGAATCCATAGTCAATAGGAAGTCCTTCATGACGGACAGTGACAAGCGTACGATTGTCAGGCAAAGGCTCCAATTCCCACGTCACATAAGACGGATACGGTTCATATTTCCAGCTATGTACAAGCTTACGCCCTTCTACTCGCTCGATCTCTTCTCCGATGTCAAGATCTAACCAACGATACCTTAAATCAGGATTCGTAAAATATTCCCATACTTTATCCTGCTCTTGGTCAACGACGATGGACTGCTCGATGAGTGGCTTGTGTAACGAAGAATAATCGTATGGTATTGGTACCTCTGATCTTTCCATCCATAGCTTCAAATGCCGTTGCCACAAGATCCAAACACACTCGAAAAACCATTTATCCGTGAGCCTTTCGGAGCCGGGAATCGGGATGACTGGAATATTGGTGTGTACTACACTGACACGTGTATAGGTTGCAGAAATAAAACCATCTTCTTTTTCAGGAATGAGCTTTATATGGACAGTCGATGCTTGACCTTCAATTATCCATGTAAAAGTTAATTCATGTTCGTGATGATTCGATAATCGTTTTCCTCCTAACTGACCAGTGAAAACTTCTCTTCCCTTTAACACATACTCATCTTCATTTACTGTTGCTTCTGCACAGCACCACTTTTCTAACTCCACTTGGCTCGTTAATGCTTCCCACACACGTCTAGGTGAAGCCGCAATGACAACTTCTTTTCTCACTTCCATTGTTGAGTTCCTCCTCAATCTTCGTTTCTATTATTATCCACGTTCTTTCTCTTGTCTTCTTCTACTGCTCGCTTAAGCGAAAATAATCGGTCCTGCCAGAATACTTGATATTTCGCGAACCAACCTTCCCATAACTCTCGTAACGGATTCGGTTCAAGTCGATAAAGTTGAAGGCGTCCCTTCCTCTCTTGATGTACAAGCCCCGCTTCTCTTAACACTGACAGATGCTGTGAGACCGCAGGTCGACTCATATCTGGAAAATGAGCAGCGATTTCTCCAGCCGACTTTTCCTCTTGTGCAAGTAAATCAAGAATTTGACGTCGGGTCGGATCCGCTAACGCCTGTAATACCCGGTCCATCTTATTCCTCCATTCGTAAGCAATTACTTACATATACATTATTAAGCAAGTGCTTACGCATTGTCAAGGGAAACATTTAAGCAATATCGGCACAGATTAGATTGAACAGTCAGAGATGCTTTACAATCGTACATTTGTTTCATATACTTCATTCGTAGGAGATGATTAATAGATAATTAAAGATTTAAATAAGAGAAACAGTCATGATGATGGGGTGGGACGAAGCTTGAAAAGATTTATTCTAGTAATACTTTTGTATGTTGTTTTAAATGTTTACATAGGTTTACATGGTTCATACTTACTTTCTTTGTATTCAATGAATGACTTATCATTTACGATTGTATATTGGGTTCTATTTTGGATCGTTGCTTTTTCCTATCTATTAGCACGAATTCGCCTATTGCCCTTGCTGATCAAAAGATTACTTAAGGTGATCGGTTCCTATTATTTCGGTATACTATCATTCGCAATCATCGTTCTTCCTATCGTTGACATAGTCGGATGGTTTCTTAGAATGTCCGATTATGATGCAATTAATTATGTTCCGATCATGAGCACAGTTGTACTCATACTACTCATTATTCTACTACTTCGTGGGTCTTGGAATGCGTGGAATCCTATTGTACGAACATATGAAATTAGCGTGGATAAACAGGCTGGAGATATGAAAGAAATTAAAATCGCCGTTGCATCCGACTTACACTTGGGAAACATCGTGGGCAATCGTCACTTAGGACGATTAGTTGAATATATGAACGCGATTAAGCCAGACCTCATTCTTCTACCAGGGGACGTTCTTGATGACGATATCGAACCTTTTATTCGGAATCGGATGTCTGATACGTTGAAGCAATTAAAAGCACAGTTTGGAATCTATGCAGTACTCGGTAATCACGAATATTATGGAGGGCAAATCGAGGAATACGTACAAAGAATGAGTGCGATAGGTATTCGTGTGTTAAGAGACGAATACGTTTTTGTTAATGACGCTATTCATATTGTGGGTAGGAAAGACAAGACAGCAGAATCGTTCGAGCCAACTGGAAGAATAAGCATACCTGAACTGTTATCTGGTTTAGATGTAACAAGACCCGTTATATTGATGGACCATCAGCCCCATCATTTAAGTAAAGCTGCAGAAGCTGGCGTAGACCTGATGTTATCCGGTCATACGCATAAAGGACAGTTCGCTCCTAATCACTTCATAACAAGAAGGATATTTGAATTGGATTGGGGATATTTGTTGAAAGACAAAATGCATGTCGTCGTATCATCCGGATTCGGAACGTGGGGACCGCCGATCCGATTGGGTAGTCGATCAGAGATTGTTGAGATTGTCGTTCGTTTTCAATCATAATAAAAACAAACCAACTATTAAATGCCTAGTTGGTTTGTTTATTCCAGTATTTTATTATCATTCACTTAACTTATCTATTGCTGCCTTCACTTGTGGTTCAAATGTAGCAAGCTTCTCCATGCTCTCACTATTAATTGCTCCACGTGTTGTAATAACTGTTCGCCGCTGTAAAAGGGGTCATCTTGAAGAAACATTCCGTTTTGAACATCGATTAATCAATAAATCACTCTACGTGCTCTCATATAGAATATTTGAATCTCTTCATCTCGTAATTTAAGCTCACTCTCGATAACACCACGTTTGGGAATGGCGTGTAGGATCATACCGTCACCGATGTAAATAGCAACATGCCCGACATTTCCTTTCCCCGTCTTATCCGTCCAGAAGTAGATTAAATCCCCGGGCATAATATTTTTATACGCGACGAGTTTTCCTTTTTGAGACTGATGTTTGGATTTGCGAGGGAGGGTAATACCGAACTTTCCATATACATACTGAACTAATGACGAGCAATCCACTACAGAGAGATTTCCTGTTTTAGCACCAAACTTGTATGGTATACCTAGGAATTCCTTGCCCATTGTTATGATCTTTGTACGAACATTTTCCTTATCATTATCACTACTACTCAATGATTCTAACGCCTCCTTCTAATCAATACATCGACGAAAGGTATTAGGACCTTTGGTAGTGTCAGTATATGTATGTAACATGAAAAAGTATGGACATAATTTCATTGAAGTCATTTTTACACGATTACCTAATGGGTTTTGTAGACTTCTACTATATACTTATGATCGTAAAAGTCGATCCACCACTTCATAACAGGTTTCAAGCTCAGCTTTGGAAACTACTTTAGGATTATGCTCGAACGTGACGTGGAATCTATCATTTCTTTCAGCAAGATACTTTAAATATTGATAGGAATCGCCATAACTGAGGTCAGAAGCATGCTCTGGTAATACAGGAATATGTCGCAGAAATTCTTCTCCATACCGAGCATTACTGTAATGAGCAAGATAAACAAATGGAGATACCTTATCTAACCACTTATACGGATCAAACAGAGGAAAAGAACGCTTATGAAAATCCATTCTTTGCGTGTCTACTACAAGTTCAATATCGCGATAAGTAGAGAACATTTCAGTGAATATCTCCTCGTAATCACCGAAAAAATCATATTCTAGCACAATTCGTTGCTTGTGTTTAACTAGAAGCTCAGATAAGTTATCGAATAAACGATGGCTATATTCCTTTAACGAATTAGGCTCTATTTCTAATGCCTCATAGAATTTAAACGCAGTTCGCAGGTTCCAATAGCGATGATCTTTTACTGTAGGAGCGATTGGTGGAAATGGAAAGTGAATAATCTGCCTGGTACTGTGAGGCGATTAGCACTTCATCTTCTATACGCTTTAACGCTCCGTCTCGTTCTACACGATCTAGTGCAGTCAACATTGGAAGCGAATAATCTTCTTTATCTGTAATTAATACGGGAGTATGTATACCAAATGATATTTCACGCGACTGACAGAACTCAGCTAATCGATCTAGTTGTTCCCTATTCTTATATTGTGAGATTTCCAGTCCGTTAATAAGATCGCTACCATAATTATCCCACAGGTTCTGATCAAATCCATACCACATGCCCATTTGTAATCTTCTCATGGTGACCTCCACATTGTCATTTGATATTCGTATCACAAAGCTGTGTAGAAGTCTACTTACATTTCCATAAAGAAAAATTTCTAACGACGAATATCTAAATCTAGTGTAGAAAGCAACACACCAATAAATTTAGATTTTGTATGGTTATGGTTTCCCGTTAGTTAAATCGACCATGGCGGGTAGGTTTGATGTCAAGGGTTACACTTGGTTATTTACCTACATACACTGTTAAAAAGAGGAGATGAAAATGATGAATAAGGGGTCAAACCACTATAGGGGATTTAAAGCCATAAATTATGGCTATAATCCAAATTATTATCCAAACTATTTTTACTCTAGGCCTGACAACCAATTAGTTCTATTGGATAGACAATACGTCGATGTTACAGGTGATCATATTCCAGACCAAGTTTCATTATCAGGTCAAAAATTTAGCCCTGATACTGTATATTATAAACAGTTGTATGTTGAAGTGGTTGATAAAGCAACTCAAAAGCCAACCACTATTACTCTGCAAGGTGGATATAATCCTAAAATGCTGTTCTGCGACTTTAATGGGGATAGAGTGGCAGACATTTATGTTTCTGCTGAAACTGGCGGAAGTGGAGGAACATCTAATTATTATATTTATACCGATATAAATAACATCCCCACAGAACTCCCTGTTCCCCAACCCTTAACGATCACGGGTCACTTTCAAGATCATTACAAAGTGTCTATTTCAATAAAGGAACAAAATAAGACCTATACCCTTGATTTATCTGAAAGAAAAAATACCTATGAACAAGATGGATTTTATAGAAATGGCAAATTAGTAACCCCATCTAATGTGCTACCTAACGCATACAGTGTTCTTCGCCCAGTGGATACCGATCATAATGGAGTTTGTGAATTATATGGTGTTCAGCGTATCGCAGGATTTTATAATGCTGATACGATTGCTTATGCAACTTCCCTTTGGAAATGGGATAGGAATCATTGGATGCTAGTCGAAGCCACTGTACAAAAAAAACAATAGCGCCAACTCAGTCATTCCGTATAACAACCCTCGTTTTTAACGGTATGTGTCTGAACAAATACTCCACATCTTTGTTCAGCATCCTAACACAACCTGAACTAACCGAAGATCCCATCGACCAAGGTCGATTCGTTCCATGAATACCATATTTGTAGCCGTTCCCAACACTTAAGCCGAGCCAACGTGTTCCTAATGGGTTTTTCGGGTCTCCACCGGCTATTTTTTTTGGTAAATAATAGGGGTGATACACTTTCGTTACGATTCTAAATTCACCTTCAGGTGTTAAACCCACTCTTCCTGTTGCTACCGGAAAAGTATAAATTGTAACGTCATTTAAGATGACATCCATGCGATTTTTCTTTTTATGGATAAGTAAATAAACCTCTTCCTCATAAGCAAAGGCATTGTTTCCTTGGGGAAACACCAACAAGAGTAACACACATAAACTACATATTATCTTAATGAATCCAGTCCATTTCAACATAATCACCTTTGATTAATATTGGAAAACGAATCAAAAATTATACGTTGACTTATATGATACAAACGAGAAGTGTAGATGACACATCCAGTGTCATTTATTTCACTCGTCAACCACCTTCAACGCAAGTAACTGATGAGCTTCCAACGAATTGATTTAATTCAGTGATAATTAAATCCAGTTTTTCGTTAGTCAGAAATTCTTTTATCGATTTATTAGAATCGACTGGAATCGCATATTTATTAAAAACTTCTTTAGTTTCTGACCAATTACTAACAATTCCTGATACGGGCATATCTTTAGTAATAACCATGGTTTCCCTCCTTTTTTAACCTATTACTCTTTAACCTTAAGTAATCGTAGACTGTTCAACGTAACGATTAACGTCGCTCCCATGTCCGCGAAGATCGCCATCCAAAGGGTTAACCACCCCGGAATGATAAGGAGTAACGCGACAATTTTAATACCTAATGAGAATGTTATATTTTGCTTAATTATTCCCAATGCTTTTCGACTCAGCTTAATCGTGAATGGCAGTTTCGTTAAATCGTCAGCCATCAATACAATATCAGCCGTCTCCATCGCTGTATCCGTCCCTGCACCACCCATAGCAATACCAACAGTGGATGCAGCTAAAGCGGGGGCATCATTCACACCGTCACCAACCATTGCTACACCTTTATATTCATTTCTAAGCTTCTTAATGAGATGAAGCTTATCCTGTGGAAGTAACTCAGCTTGAATATCATCTAAACCTAACGAAGTGCCAATGGCTTCACCAGTAGACTTGTTATCTCCTGTTAACATGATTGTTTTGTTTATGCCAAGTTCGTGAAGCTTTTGCAAAACTCCTTTAGCGCTTGCACGAATTTCATCTGCTACAGCAATGAGCGCAAAAATCTCCGTATCTGTCCCTACTACCATCACGGTTTTACCTTGTTTTTGTAGCGTGAATATATGAGACGATACATGTTCATCCATACCAATAGGAAGAACGTCCTGAAATAATGAAGGGCTACCGACATAGTATTTCATTCCTTGTATTGTCCCCTGAATTCCTTTTCCGGTAATCGAAGTGAAATCATCCACTACCCAAGAACTCAGATTAATCGCTTCTTTTTCAGCTTTTCGAAGGATAGCAGATGCGAGTGGATGCTGCGATCCCTTTTCTAGAGAAGCAGCGATTCCTAGTGCTTGGTTGTGATCGATATTGCCAATAAGAAAAAAATCGGTAACTTCAGGAACTCCCTTTGTTAAGGTACCCGTCTTATCAAAAGCAATTACCGATAAGGAACCCGCTTCTTCTAAATGGATTCCACCTTTGATAAGAACTCCATTTCTAGCAGCATTACCAATTGCCGTAACAATCGCTATTGGTGTTGAAATCACTAACGCACATGGACATCCGACGACCAATACAGCCAATCCGCGGTAAATCCACTCTCCCCAACTGCCTCCAAACAGTATTGGAGGTACGATTGCAAGCCCTAAGGCAATGAGCATAATGGCCGGAGTATAATATTTCGCAAACCGATCGACAAACGCTTGCGTTGGTGCTCGTTCTGCTTGGGCTTCTTCTACCAAATGAATAATCTTGGCAATCGTTGTATCTTGATAATGTTTCGTAACGTTAACTTCTAACAACCCTTCTTCGTTTAAAGTCCCCGCAAATACCTCATCGTCTGTAGTTTTTGCAACAGGAACAGACTCTCCTGTAATAGCTGCTTGATTTACCGTTGACTTACCTTTAATAACGACGCCGTCCATAGCAAGTTTCTGTCCGGGCTTAACGATCATGATATCTCCAACTTCGATATCTTCTACAGATACCAACGTTTCCTTATCCTTGCGCCTTACCCATGCTTCTTTAGGTGCAATATCCATCAGGGATCGTATCGACTGGCGGGCCTTATCCATCGAATAGGTTTCAAGCACTTCACTTATCGCAAATAAGATGACGACCGTTGCTCCTTCTCCCCACTCACCTATGGCGGCAGCGCCAAGTATAGCGACCGTCATCAATGTTTTCATGTCAAATTGCAAGCGGAATAAATTCAAAATCCCGATTTTAAATAATCGAATTCCTCCGATGATGATGGAAGTAGCAAATAACAGAATGGAAGAAAAATTTTCTTCTCCATAAAACTCAGCTGTTAACCAACCCGCAAGTAAAAACGATGCTGAGATTAAAACATTCACATTTTCTTTTTTTCGCCAAAACGGCACTTGAATTTGTTGCTCTCGCGCGTTTTCAGGAGATAACCTCAGATTTTCAAAGGCACCTGCTTATTCAAGTTCTTCCATTGTTACATCACCATAAACAGTAATTTTCGATGACCAGAAGTTCAATTTGACATCTTGAACACTGGAAATCTCTTTCACATTCCGCTCGAACCGAGCGGCACAACCCGCTCAGGTGAATCCCTGCACTCGATATACATGCTTGTTGTCCTTATTTTCCACGTGAATTGAAACCCTCCTACCATGTAGAAATACCAAATCAATATAATATACTGTAGACAAGAAAGTCTATAATTGAAAAATAGGAAGAAACCTTTTCCATTAAAGGTATCTTCCTATAGTTTATCCAAATATACTTAATTGGTCTTCTTTTACAATCAACTTCTTTAAGCCTTCGAACTCTAATTCATCGAAATGGTTAAGCACCCGAACGGGATCCATGTCCCATTTGCAATCGAGAAGGTTACACTGGACAGGAACATCACATTTAATCGTTGCTAGTTCGCGTGAGAGGTGAAGCATGTCTAGACCCTCCTCGAATTTCTTCTTCGTACTTCCAGTTAGTCCATCAAGATTTTCAAGAATCCGTTCAACCGTTTCGTACTGTTGTAACAGCTTTAACGCTGTCTTTACACTCTTTCCCTTTACTCCCGGGTAATTGTCAGCCGTATCTCCCATAAGAGCTTTTAAGTCAATGATTTGAGAGGGAGTTAGTCCTTTATCACTTAGCAGCGTTTCAGGCGTGTAGACGAAGTAATTGGATTGTCCCTTTTTCATAATGATGACGTGGATGCGATCACTCACTAACTGCAGGCTATCATGGTCACCTGTAAGAATTCTCACATCCATATCTTTGGCGTACAATTTCGCCAGTGTCCCGATACAATCGTCCGCTTCATAACCGACTAATCCCACGTTAGTAACACCAAAGCTAGATACGACTTCTTTCACGAGATCGAACTGGGGAATTAATTCCTCTGGCGGGGCTGATCGGTTCGCTTTGTATTGGTCATACATTCCGTTTCGAAACGTTTGCGATCCCATATCCCAGCAACATACGACGTGACTCGGTTGGAACGTTCTAATTGCATCTAAAAAATATTGAATGAAGCCATACACCGCGTTTGTCGGCAATCCAGTACTGGTTTTCATAATATAGCCACGAGAAGCTGTTGCAAAATATCCACGGAAAAGTAACGCCATGCCGTCGACAAGCATGACGGAGTTAGAATTAGACATAGGGGAACCTCCAATTGTACGTTATAGATGATTTAATTTCTTAATTATAGCACAGGATCATAACCTAACTTACTTGATTTCGATATAACTGATTTACTTAATATCGTATTTCTCAGTAATCTCCTCTATAAGAGCACATGGAAACTTCTTTTCATTCAGTTGTTCAATTACGCTATGGAATGATGCTAGACTAGATAACACTTGTGTTTGGTTTATGACATCAAGTCGAATTGCCAGTTCAAAATCATCAACATCCAATACGTTATAGCTCCCATCACGGTTAACCGAGATATCAAGAAATAAATCGAAAGCACAAAATACATTTGGTTTAATTTCTTGAATATCCACGATGTCAATAAGCCACCAGGGGTACTTGCTTTTTAAATTCAACGAGTATTGGAGCCCCTTATCCATTTGGTAGATTATTATAAACTTCTTCTCACTAGCTATAGGGGGAAGCTCAATGAGTGTGGATTTGTTGTATTTGTAGAATTGATTCGGGCTGTTTCTTGCGCGTTCTTCTTTTAAAGCCAACGTGTTTTCAATGCCCTCTTTTCCATTCTTCCGAATGTCACTTACGTATTGAAGTCCTCCATGCTCTCTTCCTACATGGTTCCAAAATATAATTGTTTCCACTCCTTAACCTCCTTTTTTATCTTTGATTCGGTTGAGGACTTCTCGTTAGTGGAAGATTAAGATGCTGGTAAATCGGCTGTGTAGGTGCGACCCAAACTTGTCCGGTTCCTTTAAACGTTTGTATTAATCCTTCACCACTCGTTAGCGATCCGAAAATAGACTTGGTTGACTTCTCAACGGAGAAAGTGACGTTACCTGTTCGTAGGAGCGCGAAGTTTCCGTCTACTTGAACCTTCTCATTGTCCAGCTCTAACACGACGATCTCATTTTGCGGAACGGGACTCGTTAACACAACAATCCCGCTTCCTTTCAGCTTCGTCTGAAATAGCCCTTCTCCCCCAGCGATGGCAGAGCTTAAGTTCTTCTGCATCTCAACCGATACTTCCACTGTCGGCTCACAACAGTAGAACATACCTTTATCAACGACCATCTCATCATTTTCCATGTTAAAGATTAAATAATGCCCGAAACTTGGTTCAAGATAAATAACACCTGTACCCTCGTATTTCGGCTTAAACATTGCTTCCTTCGTTAGAGCCGAGGAAACGAATTTCTTGAGAACACCAGAAGCACCGCCTGCATTATTTTCCGCCCGGATATCTCCTTTTAGAAACTGTAATGCACCAGCTTCCGTAACAATCGCTCCTCTGTTCAAGGTAATCCTTACTTGTTTTAGCTTCATCCCACTCTCCTGTGCAAAAAAGAGTGTTTGTGCGGTTTCAAGGTTATCACTGCCGCTTAGTTTGTCATATTGAATAAGCTCAACGAGGGCATTCGAACCTTTTACCGTATCTATAACGCTATAATTAGTCATGTGAATGACCTCCTAAAATGATTGTAGTGCTCGAAGTTTATTTCATAAAAGTAATTCCACGTTAATTCCACGAATCCTTTTTCTAGCAGTACAAATAGGGATGAGATGACTAACTATCTTTATCGAAAGGACTTCTATTAGAAGTTTTTGATATAATGCTACAAGGGGTGGTCATAATGAATCATATAATGGATCATATCGGTGTTGCAGTAAGAAGTATCGATGATGCGTTACCTTTTTACCTTGAGGTTTTAGGTGGAACGTTGGAAGACCGCTACACTAGTGATGCACCTGGTGTTGAAGTTCACGTTGCTGTAGTTAAAACAGCAGATAAAACGATTGAATTGTTAGAGCCAACCAATACCAACTCTCCCATCGCAAGGTATATTAAACAAAAGGGTAAAGGAGTTCACCATATTGCTTATCGCGTCATTAACCTAGATCAGGCGATACGCGAGGCTCGTGAAAAAGGAATACGATTCCTTGAAGATACGTTGCGAGTAAACGCGAAAGGAAGAAGGCTGATTTACATCAACCCCGTTTCAACGGATGGTACATTAGTTGAACTTTGCGAGTATTTGAGTACAACATGAATATAGCATCCGATTATAGAGGCTCTTTGTTATTCTCAAAATAATCCTGTGCCTGTTCGAGCACGAATAAATAATAGTGGAATTCGTGCATGATGAAATCTTCTTTCACAAGGTCGATCTTAATATCACACTTAGCTCCGTTGTCATCTAATTCTATTCCAGTTACAGATATAGAATCTTTTTTCCCAGAGAAGAACGCTTTAGCCTCCTCCATATCCAATTTCACAAGACCCGACACTTCCTCAAGTTGTGGGGAATATTCATAGAATGGCATGTTACATTCTGAAATAAAGACATGGCAGAACTCCCGATCAATGAGCTCATCTGAGTGAAAGTCATATTTAATGATACCTAAATATTGTAAGTCTTCGAACGTAATATCAATCCCAAGTTCCTCTTGAACTTCTCTTATACCATCCGATGGGCTTTCACCTGCCATAAGATGACCAGCAGCCGTAATGTCATATCGATTCGGAAACGTGTCTTTATCCCGATGCCTCTTTTGAAAAATGATGTAATGTTTGTCGTTTTCACGACTAATCAACCAGCAATGAAACGTCTGATGCCAGTGACCTTGTTTATGTACTTCTTCTCTCGGTGATGTCCCGATGTGGACCATATCCTCATTAAATATATCTAGTTGTTCCTCTTTCATGGCTACCCCCTACTAGCGTGCGTTCTTTGTGAGATCTACGAATACTTGAAACCGATTTTTACAACGCGGCCGACGTCTTTGTTTATCACTCCATCTCTTTTTGATACCTTCTATTAAACCAAAATATAGAATAAAAAAGTAGACGGAGTGACTCACGTTCTATAGAATATACTGAAATATCTTATTTCACTGGAGGAACGCGTTATGAAAATAGAAGACATCTACGGAAACTTGCCTACACTTGAAACAGAACGATTGATCTTACGAAAAATGACGATGGATGACACAGAAGATATGTTCGAATACGCATCAGACCCTGAAATCTCAATACACTCCACGTGGGAATCGCACATATCGATTGAAGCAACTAGAGATTTTCTAGAAAGGATAATGAAAGCTTACGAAGAGAACCAAGTAGCCGGCTGGGGAGTTGTGCTGAAAGAAAACAACAAATTAATCGGTACAAGTGGTTACGTAAACTGGAGTACGAATCATAACCGTGCGGAAATCGGTTATGCAATTTCAAGAAGTCTCTGGAATAAGGGATTAATGACTGAAGCAGTGAATGAAGTTATTAGATTCGGTTTTAATAAGATGGAATTGAATCGAATAGAAGCCCGTTGTAAGCTTGAAAACATCGGTTCTGAGCGTGTTATGCAAAAAGTTGGTATGACAATGGAAGGCATCCTGCGAGAGCAAGTTTTTATGAAAGGAAGCTACCACGATTTAAAGTTGTATTCATTATTAAGGAAAGACTATTGAGATTTCCTGAAATCCTTGTTAATCTGTGAAGGAGAGGTGGTCAATTCAGATGCAAAACCTAGAGCAATACTTACTTCATAAACTAAAGTCAGAATTCAAATTAGCAACAGGTTGTACGGACCCAGCAGCCATTGCAGCTGCCGTCGCACAAGCTAGAGAAAACCTTACTCCTGACCTCCACACTAGAGTACAGAAAATCGAAATCCATTTAAGCTCTAATATATTCAAAAACGGTTATGCAGTAGACATTCCAGGCTGTGATGAAAAAGGTATACCGATGGTCGCTGCCCTTGGCTACGCGATTGGCCACTCGAATTTAGGGTTTGAAATATTTACGAGATTAACTGAAGATCATATCGCCAATGCTAAACATCTCGTTGCAAGTGACCTCGTTCACATTCGGCAAATAAGAGACGGCATCGGATTAACAATAATCGTTATCCTTACGGCCGACAATGGTGAAACAGTAGAATTGCTAGTACAGAATGAATATTTAAATGTGGTCTCGATAAAAAAGAACGGTATATCCATCTTTCAAAAAGAACAGTCCACTAAAGATACATTGATTGAAAAGGGATTAACTATTCAACACATGGTAGAATTTATTGAATCCGTTTCTGTTGATGAACTCGACTTTGTTAGTAACGGTATAAACACGAATGAAACCTTTGTAAAAGAAGGAATCGAAAATCCTAAAGGCTTAAAAGTTGGATCATTATTAAAAGAATTCTGCACAGATAATATTATGAACGATGTTGGAATGAAAATAAAATCGTTGACCGCCTCCGGAGTCGATTCCAGAATGGGAGGTTCGACACTCCCTGTCATGTCGAGCGTCGGCAGCGGCAATTTAGGCATCGGTGCCACAATGCCCATGTTCGTCGTAGCCGATCATTTTAACATTCCCAGAACAAAGCTACTTAGAGCGACAGCACTAGCTAATCTCATCCATATCTATGTAAAAGAAATAACAGGTAAACTTACTTCCGCCTGTGGTGGAGTACTTGTAGCAATGGGAACTTCCGCAGCGATCGTCTGGATGATGGACGGTACAGTAGAACAAATTGAAGGGGCCATTAAAAATATTGCCGCGAATTTAACCGGAATGATCTGTGACGGAGCGAACTACGGTTGTACATTCAAAGTAAGCACCGCCGCAACCGAATCTTATTACGCAGCTATGCTTGCAATGAAAGACTGTATCGCTTCTTCCGACGTAGGAATAGTCTCGGAATCGGTCGTGCAAACCATTCAAAATGTTGCAGATATTTATGTAAAAATGAACCCTTTAGATCCCATTGTCCTCGATATGATGTTACAAAAATAGCAAGAACAAAAAACAAATCGCCTTATAAAGCGGTTTGTTTTTTTATACCGTTTTCTACCACTTCATCCAATGAAATATGTGAAATCTTGTATAGTCTAACTCGACTTGGTCTGCGATGCGATAGTGCGTATTTAAAAGCGTTCTCTTCCGCCATTTAAGTATGTTTTTCATAAATCTTCCTCCTCGTTAACCACTTATCTACAGTGTAACGGGAATGAAGTTTACTCCTTACGTCCTTCAGAACGGACTTTTCTCCGTCTTTAGGAGTATTTTCATATGATTTTCGTATAGGCAATTCATTAAAGGTTCATGTATACTAAACGTGAATGTTCATTATCTAATATATGTAGTATATTCCCATTTGAAAAAGGATACTAAGCAAATGAAAAAAATTTCCCGTTCGATCATCGTTTCCTTCTTGTTCGCTGCCCTCATTGTTGGATGCAGCTCTCAAGTTCAAACTGACTTAACAACGGTTAAAGTTATAAAAGTAACCGATGGAGACACTATAAAAGTAAACGTTAATGGTATGGAAGAAAATGTTCGTTTCTTACTTGTCGATACGCCTGAAATGCACGACAAAGACTTTGACGGTCCCCAACCGTTCGCCGAAGAAGCGAAAGCGTTTGTTGCTGACCTTTTAGATGGAGAAAATATAGAACTAGAAATCGGAACATCCGAACGTGATAAATACGGTCGATTGCTTGCTTATATTTACATTAATGATGAAAACGTTCAAGAAATGCTACTTGAGCGTGGATTAGCTAGAGTTGCCTACATCTATCCACCGAACACAAAATATGTAGATGATTACAGAAGAATTCAGGATGAGGCTCAAAAGAAAGCGGTCGGTATTTGGTCAATTGAAAACTATGCAACGGAGCAAGGCTTTCAATCAGATCACACAAAACAAATATCCAAAGAATCAACACCTACTCCGAAATTGAATAACAATAGTTGTAAAATCAAAGGAAATGTCAACTCCAAAGGCGAGAAGATTTATCATATGCCAGACGGTCAGTATTACGAGCAAACCCAACCAGAACAATTGTTTTGTAGCGAACAAGACGCCAAGGAGGCTGGCTTTAGAAAGTCATCCAGATAACGACCAAAAAATAAAAAAATAAATTTCATCTTTTTAATTGACCAATATAGGCTAATTGCTATATAATAAGGTAACTGTTTTAGATTGTTAATTGTAATATGTTTAAAATAGTGAATTTGATGCTTAAGAGCACATATCGGAGGTAACAACATGCAAGGTAAAGTAAAATGGTTTAACGCAGAAAAAGGATTTGGATTTATCGAAACTTCAGAAGGAAATGACGTATTCGTTCATTTCTCAGCTATTCAATCTGATGGTTTCAAATCATTAGACGAAGGCCAAGAAGTTGAATTCGACGTTGTCGAAGGAAACCGTGGACCGCAAGCTGCTAACGTAACTAAGCGCTAATATCTAAAACAAATAACCCTCGCCCTACAAGGCGAGGGTTTTTAATTTGTTTATCATTGAATAGTAGTATGAATAGCATCATCATTGTCTTCACTCTCAATTAAGGTGATTCCATCTCTCGTTACATCGTATGTCCACCAGCTCATTACAGGACGACCATCGTTTCTTTTGTTCCACTCTTTTAGAAGAGTTACCCTATAGTGATCTTCTGATAACCTTCTCACTTCTGTTGTCTTTTTCACTTTAGCTGTTATCTTTGTTCCAATTGGACTTATCCCAGCCATAACCTCTTCCGTTATTTCTTCTCCTACCGAATCAGGAAAGTCTGACCACTCTGTCAATACGCTCTTTATCGCATCAGTGGATTTAAATTTGGAAGGATTTAATCCGTCAATGGCACGGATAATTGTATCCTCAAGCCTCGTCTCTGTACGCATATAAATCATTAAAACATTTTGATACGTAAAGTGTATTGGTGGTAGGTATCTCGGCTCGAAAAAGGCCGTTTGGGTATCAATTCGCTTTAATCCCTCTTCAACTTGCTCCTTGTTCTTAAATATGTACACGAAAATATAGTCGTTATCTATTTTATATCCTTCTTCTTGGCGTAAATTTAACTCATACTGCTCAAATGGTATACCTGACCGTTCCATTGGAACCCCTACACTGTATAGCTGGGACACCACCTCTTTCAGTGTAAATCTTTCCGGTTGCTTCGAACATCCTGCTAAAAGCATAATGAGGAGTATTATGTAGGTTATTTTGTTTAACATTAGTCTCCACCACCCCCATCTCCTCCATCTGAACCTCCATCGATATCAAGCCATGCAGTTGAGCGACTCGAGTCACGATTCTTATTCCTCTGATCTAATACGACGCTTAATCCGATAATAAATACGATAATAATAAGTAACCCCATTAAACACCTTCACATCACCATTATATAAGTATCGTATTGAGAATAGTTTCAATTTTTAGTAAACAAATAAAAGGACGGTCCCATCATATTGAGTCGTCCTTCAAGAATATAAACCTCTTTATACCAAATGAGAAATTATTGAAATTGGCTTTACGTTTCACTTTGGAGTAGTTTTTTGAGTTGATTACTATGTCCCCATTCATGAATAGAAGCGAATTGAACCCATTGGCAGACATTCATGTCTACTCCAAAAGTAGAGAAGTATGCGACGATGGAATTCGTTTCACGAGCTTCTAATTGAGGAAGGTATGATTTAAGCTGCATTCTCACCTCTTGTAATTTACTCAGACCATCTTTGAGTGGTAGCTGCCCTCTCGGTTCGACAGCAGAAGGTGCCTTTCTTTTAACCCCTAAAAGACCTTTGGATTGAAACAACTGAAATGCATCGACCACTTTCTCATTTAATGGCTCTGACTCTTTCACTTCAAGAGACTCTAGCATTTTGCCTACTTTATGAACAACGTACAATTCAACGAGAATCAAATGCTCAACGATTTCTGCTACGGTCCAGCTACCTTCATCGTTTCGAAGCTCAAGTTGCTCATCTTTAAATGCGGCTATTACCTCTAACAATTCCGTTCGCTTATCATCTAAAAAACCTTCTAACTCATGAAACATAATCATCCAACCTACCTCCCGAAGATATCGAATCTAATCATTTCATTGTCATGTCTATCCTAGTTTATGATTGAAGTACTTTAATAATATCATAACAATTACAACATGGATAACAATTCCAGTTATTGCGTCCAGAGATCTTTTATGATTGCTATCATATACCATTCTCCATCACTGTGTTCGTCGAAGACAAAGATTAAACTAGACCAATTCATCCCCTCGAATTCTGCAGTACCCGGATCATAATATTCTACATTTACGGAGTTGGGGTAGATTTCCGTAATATTCTTCTTCATATTACCCCTTTCCTGGTTCTGATTATAAACTATTTCTTTCGATTTGCTGTAGTCCTTCGTATAAACGACTCGCTCTAAATACTCACGGGTCGTAAGTTCTATCGGTTCCCCACTTGCGTCAGCGATTCCCCATGTGTACACCGTCTTGTCATCAAGAAAAGTTTTCATTTGTTCTCTGTTGAACGTTAATCGATCCTTAGCTACATAAGCATAAGGCGAGAATTGTAATCCTTTTTCAGGGTGAATATACGTTGAAAGCAATTCCATATACTTATTCTCTAAAGCTTTTATGATGTCATTCGCCTCTATTAAAATAATGTTCCTAATTTCGTCAGCGGTTAAAGGTTCCTTTTCTTCCTCTTTTTCAACAGTATTATCCTCAATCTTAGAGTCCTCAATGTTTTGATCACTTGTTTTCTCCGGGGTCTCCTTCGAACATGCTCCTAAAACAGCACTTAACATGAAAAGACACAGTAACATTCTAAATCTTATTAACCATTTATTTCGGTTATTCATGCTCAATCCTCCTTCCATCTTTTCTCATTAATAAGACGTTTTAATTTAACCAATAGTTGCAAGTGATTTTCCTTAAATATTATTTTTATCCTAAAAAACCTTCAAAAAAGTAGTTGACAAATCAAAAGGTATTAGAATACAATTCTTTTAATTTACATCTTCACATAATTGAATAGTTAAAACTCTTATCTAGAGTGGTGGAGGGACTGGCCCGATGATACCCGGCAACCGTTTTTAAATTCGTTTAAGAATAGGTGCTAATTCCTGCAAAACAGTAATGTTTTGAAAGATAAGAGAGACGAATATTTTGATGTTATTTGCCTCTCTGTCTCGTGCAGAGGGGTTTTTTAGTTTTTCAAGGAGGTGATTGGTCAAATCTAACATCAATTCATACCTGTTCAACCGGAATGAATTGTGGAATTGCAAAGAAAAAAATAAAAATGATAAGGGGAAAGATAACATGAAAAAGATATTATTAATCGTATTAAGTTCATTACTGTTATTAGTTATTGCAGCTTGCAGTAAGGAAACAGGTGGAGCATTAAACGAGAAAAAATTAATCATTGGAGTATCAGCGGGTCCTCATGAACAAATTCTTGAAAAGGTAAAAGAATTGGCAGCAAAGGATGGACTAGAAATTGAGATAAAAGTGTTTACAGAATATGTAATGCCCAATATTGCTCTAGCCGAAAGGGAATTGGATGCAAATATATTTCAAAACAAGCCCTACTTAGATAATTTTAAAGCGGAACGTAAATTAGATTTAATTGAAGTTGCCAATGTTGTGAACTTTCCAATGGGGATATACTCAAAAAAATTAAAGAACGTATCTGAACTTAAAGATGGAGATAAAATTGGGATACCTAATGACCCAACGAATGGAGCACGTGCCTTAATGTTGTTTGAAGCTGCTGGTGCGTTTAAATTAAAGGAAGGTTTAGGAGTAAAAGCAACGGTCAATGATATTGTTGAGAATCCTCTTAACCTACAGGTGGTTGAATTAGAAGCTTCTCAAATCCCCAGTCAATTAGATGAATTAGCAGCAGCTACAATTAATACGAATTTTGCAGTTGAACATGGCTATGTGCCAACGCGTGATTCTATCTATATTGAACCAAAGGATTCCCCGTGGGTTAACTTAATCGCTGTTCGTACTGAGAATAAAGATGATGCCGTACTTAAAAAGCTTATTAAAGCGTATCATTCGGACGAAGTAAAGCAATTTATAGAAGAGCAATTTCAAGGTTCGGTTGTCCCTGCGTGGTAACGTAGGGCATTCTCTTGATGAAAGGAGTGTAATGAAATGATTAAGCTCGAACATGTATATAAGTCTTTTATAAGCAAAAACGGAACCGTTGAGGCGTTAAATAACGTGTCATTAGAAGTAAAAAAAGGCGAAATATTTGGGGTCATAGGGTATAGTGGAGCCGGAAAAAGCACCCTAATTCGTTGTGTTAATTTACTCGAGCGCCCAACCCAAGGTGATGTTTTTGTCAATGATGTGAGTTTAATCACGTTAACTACATCTCGACTTCGTGAGGTTCGTAAAAAAATTGGTATGATCTTTCAAGGGTTTAATTTATTAAAAACAGCTACAGTATATGAGAATATTTCTATTCCTCTTGAGTTAACTGGTGTTTCTAAACATGAAGTAAAGAAAAGAGTAGACAAATATTTATCTATTGTTGGCTTAGAAGATAAACATGATTCCTATCCAAGCCAGTTATCCGGTGGACAAAAACAGCGAGTAGGTATTGCCCGGGCGCTATCTCATGAACCAGAAGTATTACTAAGTGATGAAGCTACAAGTGCATTAGATCCTGAAACAACGGAATCTATACTTGACTTGCTTCTAAAAATTAATAAAGAGTTTGGGATTACTATTCTTCTCATTACCCATGAGATGAAGGTCATACAAAAGATATGTGAACGGGTGGCAGTTATGGAAAACGGGGAGCTGATAGAACAAGGTAGAGTTCTAGATATTTTCTCAGCTCCCCAGCATCCGACAACGAAAAAATTTGTAAATAGTTTGTTTCATAATGATATTCCTCTTGCATTAATGAACAAATTAAAAGATACAGGTCCTATTATTACGTTATCGTTTGTTGGAGAATCAGCGGGTGATCCTGCTTTAGCTGCAGTTGCCAAGAAGTTTGATGTCTATCCGATTATCTTATCCGGTAATATTACACAGTTAAAGCAGAAGCCTTATGGGCAATTAGTTATCCACCTAAAGGGAGAAGAAAGAGAAACAAAATCAGCAATGCAGTTTTTAAGAGAACAAGGGATTCACATAGAAGGGGTGACTGTAGATGAACACGAGTCAATTGCCCTTAGTGTCTAGCAGCTTAGCATTTATCGATAAATGGGGTCTTGTCATTTGGAAAGCAGCTATTGAAACCGCTCAGATGGTATCTATTTCTTTAGCAATCTCAGTGCTTATCGGTTTACCAATAGGGGTGTTATTTATTTTAACACGTCCGGGCAAAAGCTTAGATAATAAATATGTGTATCAATCGTTAAATACCTTTATCAATATAATCCGCTCTATTCCTTTTATTATTTTGCTATTCTTTATTTTACCTTTCACTAAGTTCATTGTCGGCACATCGTTAGGAGTTAAAGGTGTGATCGTTCCATTAGTGGTCTATACTGCCCCCTATATTGCCCGATTAATGGAATCAGCTTTATTAGAAGTAGATCGAGGTGTTCTTGAAGCCTATGAGGCGATGGGAATCAAAACAAGAGATATTATCTGGCGTGTGATGATACGTGAATCCCGCCCTTCTATTATTTTGGGATTGACGATTTCCACCATCGGTTTAATTGGCGCATCAGCGATGGCTGGTTTAGTAGGAGCAGGTGGTTTGGGAGACTTAGCCTACCGATATGGACATTTGCGATTTGAAGAAGATGTTATGTACGTGACTATTATTTTATTGATTATACTTATTCAAGTTATACAGTCGATTGGAAATCGATTAGCTACCAAACTAAAAAAAGATTAGTGATCAGGTCAATTTCAATAATGAATAACCATTGTAAATAGCCACCTTTTCAGGTGGCTCAAATTGGCAAATCAATAAAGAAAAAGGTGTTCCACTACGAAGATTCAGTAAGCGCTACCGCTTTTCCCTGCCTCCAACTCGTATATCCCCCGACAATGATCAACAATACGACTAGACCTATAAACGCTGATTGAAAACCTATTTTGTCGACTACCGCTCCAAAGACCGGGAACACAATCATAATAGCTAAGCTGTTAACAAGACTGATCATCGAAAAGAACGTCGCTCTTACGTTCGACTCAATTCGTTCTTGAACAAAATTAGAAAAAATTGGTTCTAAATAAGATGCCAGCATACTAAGTACGAACATCGAAGCGACAGTAATCCACCCGCTTACGATCGCATAGACAACAAGAAAACCAATGAACATGAAATAGGTTAGACGGACAACTCTAGTAAGCGACCACCTTTTTTCAATAATATAGGCGAACTTTGCCACCAAGGCGGCTAGTAACGCCTCGATCATGAAAATAAACCCAATCTCACTTTCCCGAAATCCCTGCCTCGAGAAATATTCTTGTGAATAGAATAAAATAACAATCAACATTGTCATCATTAATATGAACAAAATAATCGGTAAGCGAAGGATAGGCTGTTCCTTCCATACTAAATAACTTGCTCCAACTTGATTACGCCACGCTCGAAGAGGGGAGTATTTATGGCGGATTCCTTCATCACGTCGTTTTTCTACCCGTTCATCCTTCTTTTTGCCAGGTTCTTTCAACATGAGAATCGGTACGACGCCCAACATCTGCACAAAGAATATACTCATGTAGACAATATTCCAGCTCACTTCCGCCATCCAGCCACCGATCCACTGCGCAATACTTAACGAAATTAATATGATTGCAGTTTGGTTTCCGATGATCTTTGTATATCTTGATTCTTCTTTATTCGCCTGTAAACTATCATAAAGCAACGCCTGATTCGCTCCAGATCGAAACGTTCCCGCTAACCCGAAGAAGGCGAAAGCCAATGTAAACATAAAGAATTGCCCGCTAATCAGCATGAAAAGGGAGTAAAGTAAGGAAATCACACTACCGATGATCAGACTCACTCTTCTTCCATATAAGTCAGCAATAATCCCTGTCGGAATTTCAAACAATACGATGGATAAATGCAAAATCGCCTCCAGCACACCTACTTGGGCCATATTCATTCCACGCTCTCCTAGATAAAGCACCCAAAGCGCGCGATCGAAATACAACCCAGATATGAAAATCGATACATATAACC
>FWWL01004611.1_pt1 | contig 22915 bp, 13 predicted proteins | sample 2228331 | NCBI WGS metagenome assembly FWWL01 (sample SAMEA103939775, study PRJEB20133) | metagenome | reverse complement strand
GCCTATTATGGTATGCACTCGCTGCGGCAGGCGTTTCTGCTCGCTCCGCCCCCCTATCGCGAGGACAACATCCGCAACGTCAAACTGGCTCGTTGGCTCGAAGATGCGACGCTTCCCGGCGCACGGATTGCGATTGATTACGCTGGCACAGCTCCCTACTTCTGCGACCGCAATTTCGTGGATCTTTTGGGGAAATCGGACAAACACGTCGCGCGCCAGCCCGCCCGGCGTGGTATCTTGGGGCTCCCTCCTTGGCGCGAATTCTACCCTGGGCATCTCAAGTGGGATTATGCTTATTCGCTGGGGCAGCTTTGTCCTGACGTCGTCTGCGCCATCTGGCGCCGCACTCGCGACGACTCCCCTCGCTACCTGAAAGACGCCTACACGACTCTCTTCGTTGAGGGAGTTGAGGTGTCTTTGCGCAACGACTCGCCGTTTGTACGATGGGAGAAAATCCGCGGAAAGTAAGGACGCCCTTTCCAGCCGGGCGAAAGCCCTCACTTATGCCGTTCGTCGAGGATTTGCATCGTCCGCTCGAAAATCTCTTGCGGGGTTCCAGCCGCCGAGACGGTGCGTAGCAAACCATGTTGCGCGTAATAGTCGACCAGCGGAGCCGTGCTTTGCTCGTAAGCTTGCAAACGCACACGAATCGACTCGGGGCGGTCGTCCTCTCGCTGATAGAGTTCTCCGCCACACTTGTCGCAGATTCCTTCGCGGCGCGGCGGCTTAGTGACAACATGGTAAGTCGTCTTGCAAACCTTGCACGTTCGTCGGCCGCTCAGCCGCGCCACGACGTCTTCGAGAGGCAGTTCATAGTTGATCACGTAATCAAGATGGAGCCCTGCCTCATCGAGCATCTTGTCCAGCTCTTCGGCTTGCTGGACAGTGCGAGGGAAACCATCAAGCAGGAAACCGTAGGGGCATTTGAGGCAAGCCATGCGCTCGCGCACGAGAGCGATCACTGTTTCGTCGGGCACAAGCTCTCCGCGGTGCATATAGCCAAGAGCATCGCGCATGGCTGATGTGAGCGTGGAGGGATCCGCAGCTTTGGCAGCCCGGAAGATATCGCCGGTCGAAAGCTGGCAGGCTTGCAGCCTTTCGCTGAGCATTTCGGCCTGGGTGCCTTTGCCCACGCCCGGAGCACCGAGCAACACCAGTCGATAGGGGCGCCCCGGAGGCTCATCACTCCGGCAGCACGTCGCACTTCCGCCCTTGAGCCAAACTTCGCGATCACATTTTGTCATCTTAACCGTTGTCCCTCGCAGAGGTTTCCTACCGTTGCCGGTATGCTGCTCAGCAATCCACGCTGGCCGTGCAACAAGAAAATGCACAGGCTGTGCCCGTGAGCAACGGGTGGGACGGCTTCAGTCTGCATCGTTGTTTGGCTCGGGCGATGCGGGCCCCTCTTCTTCGGGGGTGGCGGCGTCGCTTGCGGCGTCTTCGCCTGATTCATCGAGCCGATACCGACACTTCTTGCAGACGAGAGCCGATTTCCCATAGCGCTTTTGTCGGTAGAGAGTCGGCGCGCCACATTGGGGGCATTCCCCGGCGACGGGCTCGTCAAAGCAGACGAAATCGCATTTGCGATTCGAACAGCGCCAATAGATTTTCCCCTGCTTTGATTTGGCTTCCGTGAGATGCCCCGTGCCGCACTCAGGACAGGTGACGCCGGTAGAAAGCGGTTTGGTCGTCTTGCAGTCTGGATACCCCGAACATGCCACGAAACGCCCAAAGCGGCCGGATCGGATAATCATGGGGCGTCCGCAGTTGGGGCACAGTTCCCCCGTCGACTCCGGCGCTGCACCTGGCGTGCCATCGCCTCCTAAATCGCGTGTGTTTTTGCATTCCGGATAGCGCGGGCACGCCAGGAAGCGACCATTTCGGCCCATTTTGATAATCATGCGCGCCTGACCGCACTTGTCACAAACGATGTCCGTCTCTTCGTACTCCCGTTTGACCTCGCGCATGTTTTGCTTCGCGGCCTCGAGTTGTCTCTTAAAGCGCGCGTAGAATTCATTGAGGAGCTCCAGCCAATTCTTCCGAGCGGCTTCAACGGCATCGAGCTCTTCCTCCATGCGGGCGGTGAATTGCACATCCATGATGTCGGGGAAATGCTCCATCAGGAGATCGGTCACCAGCTCGCCCATTTCCGTCGGGCGGAAGCGTTTGGAGCTGTCCTTCTCGACGTACTTACGATCTTGGATCGTAGAAACAATGGTCGCGTAGGTTGAAGGACGGCCAATCCCCAAACGCTCGAGTTCCCGCACGAGCGAAGCCTCAGTATAGCGCGGGGGCGGTTGCGTAAACTTTTGCAGAGCGCGCAACGCCCGGACCTGGATCTCATCACCTTCGTGCAGCTCGGGCAATTTACGGTCGTCGCTGCTCTCACCATTTTCTTTATCGTCTTTACTCTCTTCGTAGGCAGCCAGGTAGCCTAGGAATTTCACGACCGAGCCCGTGACCGTAAAAACGATTCCCTCCTTTGGCTCAGCCGTGACGCGTGTCTGCTCGAGGCGCGCGTCGGCCATCTGGCACGCAATGAAACGATTCCAAATCAGTTCATAGAGGCGCTTTTGATTCTTGTCGAGATACGGTGCCACGCGCTGCGGGGATAAGGAGAGATCCGTTGGTCGGATGGCTTCGTGAGCATCTTGCGCCCCCTTTTTCTTCTCGAAAACATTGGGCGACGGCGGCAGGTACTCAGCACCAAACGTGCGTTCGATGTATTCCCGCGCTGCCTGGACAGCTTCATTCGACAGACGCGTCGAATCGGTGCGCATGTAGGTAATCAACGCGGTTTGCCCCAGCTCTCCCAGTTCCACGCCCTCATAGAGCTGTTGCGCGATGCGCATTGTTTGGCGTGTCGTGAACCCGAGCTTGCGCGCAGCTTCTTGCTGAAGCGTGCTTGTGATGAACGGGGGAGCTGGTCGGCGCACGACCTCTTTACGCTCCACGCGTGCCACGCGCCATACTTGCCTCTTTGTCGACTCCAGAATTCGTTTGGCGTCTTTGGGCGTGGCGCCACTCTGCTCATCCGCCTCCCTAACGGTGAGTGGTTCTGCGTCGAGCTTTGCTAAAAGCTCGCGTGCCTCCGTTTCATTCGCGAGCTTGCGCTTATCGCCGTCCACGCTGGCGAGGGTCATGATAAAGAGGGGCGGACTCGATGCCTCACAATCGGCCTGGAGAACCCAATATTCCTGAGGCTGGAAATTGCGGATCTCGCGTTCTCGATCCACGATGAGCCGAACGGCCACACTCTGAACACGGCCTGCGCTGAGACCGCGCGAAACCTTCTTTCCCAGCAGCGGGCTAATTTGATAACCGACAATGCGGTCGAGAATGCGCCGCGCCTGTTGAGCTTCAAACAGATGCTGATCGAGATCGCGAGGGTGGGCCAACGCCTCAATGACGGCCTTCTTTGTAATTTCATTGAAGGTCGCGCGACGTATCTCCTGGTTCACGCCGTGTTCTCGCAAATCTTCCGCAATGTGCCATGCGATCGCCTCCCCCTCACGATCGGGGTCGGGGGCGAGCAGAATGCGCGAGGACTTTTTGGCATCTGCCCGGATTTGCGCGAGGACTTTTTCTTTGTCTGGGAGGACAACGTATTCGGGGCGAAAGTTGTCTTCTATGTTCACCCCGAGAGTGTGTTCGGGGAGATCTTTGACGTGTCCTGCGGACGCTTCGACGTGGTAGTCGTTTCCCAAGTACTTTTTTAATGTCTTGGCTTTCGTGGGCGACTCGACGATGACGAGTGCCTTGCCGGCAACATCGGGATGCGCAGTTGCCCGCGCCTCCCGCGTTTGCGCGCGCTTTTGCGTTGTTTTTGACGCAGTCTCTTTGCTCGCCGTGCTTTTTCGTGTTGTTTTGCTCTTTGAGGTCGCTTTTTTCTCTGCTTTGGCCACTGCGCACCCTTTTGCGGAAGCGATTGGTAGTATTGTGCCCTCTGGCACCGCTTTCTGATGCGCGATAATTGCGCTCACCACAAAAATTTTATTCAGAAACGGCGCCTGGCTATGCCGGCTATCCTGTGTAGGCAATGTGCATGGTCTACGCGGATTGCGAGAAAAACTCTTCGAGGTGCGCAACGATTTTCTCAGCTGGCGCGAAAACTTGCTGAGCTGGCGGGAGGCTATCCAGCACGAGTGTTTTGTAGCTTCTATCGAGAAGTCGATTGTCGAGCAGGACGACGGCACCGCGATCGCTCTCGGTCCGGATCAATCGTCCAAATCCCTGCCGGAGCTTCGTCACCATGATGGGAAGCTCGAGCTCTTTGAATTTTGCGTAGGTGTCATAAAGCCCTCTGCCTTCGGCGCGAGCCTCGAGAAGCGGTGTATCGGGCACAGGGAAAGGCAATTTTATTATGATAACGCAGCTCAGTTGGTCGCCGGGGATATCGACCCCTTCCCAAAACGACATCGTCCCAAAAAGAACGCCATTCTTTTCTTCACGGAAGCGCTCTAGGACGACCTGAGCGGGCTCATTCGGAGACTGCTTCATCGGAGAAAGCCCCATTTTCTTGAGCCGTTTCGCCAAACTATTCCAAACTGGTTCGATGTTATCCCAAGCCGTGAAGAGAAGAAAGGCACGGCCTTGGGTGACAGCGAGCACCCTCTCGATAAATGCTGCGGGATTGGCCTCCATATAGGAAGAGAGATCACTCGGGACGGCAAAAACGCAATTGCGCTTGTAGTTGAAGGGGGAATCGCATACCAAAGTCTCGCACTCCTCTTCCTTCAGCCCCCAATCCTTGAGGATCGGACGGAAGTTGTTCTTCCCGATGGCAAGAGTTGCTGACGTCAAAATGGCTGAATGGAGGCATTCGTCCGTGAGCAGTTGGCGGATCGTCTCAGAAACATGTATAGGTGCAATACTCAGTGTGAGCTCAGCCTTCTCTATGTCGCTGACATCGTACCAGCGGCACCACTGCTTGTCTCTCGTGTTGGCAAAATGCCTGAGCGTTTCGAGACACTCCACGACGCCTTGGAGCACGGCTGCAGAACGTGTCGCCAAATCGTGAACGTCATCCTTTCCTCTTCGACCAAGGCTTTGGGCCTGTTGAACGCACTCACGGAGCGCTTCGAGCGTGGATTCCGAGAAGAGCTCGGCAAACTCCGCAAAATCGGGATTTTCCTCGGCGTGCTTCAACGGCTGCCCCTTCCCAGGATAGCGGATTTGGTTGTGCTTCATCTTCTCCTCCTCCTCGGACAAGCGGCGTTCAACATTCTCTCGGAGACTCTGAAAGCACGTTTCCCAAAGCTTGGCGAGGTGGGCCAACCGGTCGCGCAACGGCCCCCTGAGTTCTTCCACCAGCTTGATTGGGGCCAGACTATAATCGGACAGCGCAGCCTCTAGTTCGGCGATAAGCCCCCGCCACCGACGTTGTGAATTAGCTGGCGCCAACCGCTCGACGAGCCGCTTGAGGCTGGAAACAGAGACCTCGGCCGAAGATGCTGCGGTGAAGCTCTCAGCCAACGTGTGAGCTTCATCGATAACAAGATAGCTATAAGACGGTAGGACGCTAATATCCGCCTCTTCGGGCAGCTGGCGGCGCAGGAGCATCTCCATCGCAAGCAACGATTGATTCGTGATGATAAGCTGCGCCTGCTCAGCTGCTTTTTTGGCACCGAAAAAAAAGCATTGCGTGAAATGAGGGCATGCCTGGCGCATACAATCGTGCGAGTCGCTGCGCACACGCGGCCAGACCTCCATCACTGCAGCACGTAGCTCCCGGTTGACGCTGCCATTTGAGTCAAGCCGTCGAACAAGGTCTGCCAGCTCGCCGCTTTTGGATTGCTTCGCCCACTTGGCGACGAGTTCGAGCGCCTGCCGACGCATCCCTCCTGGGTCGAAAAGAGAGATCTCTTCGGAGCCGAGCGCGTTGTGAAGACGCCGTCGGCTGAGGTAATTGTTTCTTCCTTTGAGGACAACAGCCGTTGCGCTGATCCCAAGAGCTTGGCAGAGCTTGGGAATATCACGGGCGAGTTGGTCCTGAAGAGGCTTTTTGTTCGTTGCAATGACGGCCCGGGGCTGCTCGCTCGATTCTTGCCGCGTTTCCTGCGCAAGTTTTAGGAGAACGGGAACGACGTATCCAAACGACTTCCCTACACCTGTTCCAGCCTCGATGACAGCGATGCCGCCTGTCTCCAAAACTTTGGCAATAAGCTGAGCCATCTCCTGCTGTTGGGGACGAGGCTGGAACCCCGGCAAGTGACGAGCGAGAGCGCCGTTCGCAGCAAAAGCTTTCTGAACTTCGTCTGAAAGAGTTCCCATGAGAATCCCCCTAAGGTGAGAGTTGCTCTATCCAACGAGATCCGCATACGCCGCGTTGATGTAGTTCATTTTCGTGGGATTCAGTACGCCCGCCAGAAGCGTTCTCAGCATGAGATACGTTCCCACCTCGACCTCCCCCTCGCTCTTCACGAGCTCCGCCGCCAGTAACTCATTGGTGACTGGATCGATTTGGAACGTGCCTAGGGGCGAGGAGAAAGTATGGACCTCGGCGTCGTGCTGCGGTTTTGAAATCGTCAAAGAGTACTGCTCTCCACGAATACGCCCGATGATCGAGTCGCGCTCCGGAGAATGCTCTACGAAGAACCCGTCATATTTTCGAAACGTCTCAAAGTCCTCGCGCGTCGAAAAGAAAGTCGGCTTTTCCACGTAGGGACCTCCATACTCGGGACAGAAGGTATCGCAATTGCCGCACTCGTTGCAGAACTGCCCGAAATTAGCAATTTGACGCTGCTTTTTGAGCGCAAAGGTGGCCTCCTCTCCTCGCTCAAGCTGCCCTGCCCGCACAGTGTACTTGTGGTAAATGACAGGCGCCGTTGAGGCCGGATAGGTGAAATTGGCGTCGTTGGGGCACACCGGAATGCATTTGTCGCACGTCACGCAATCGAAAACCCATAAGCGCGTGCCGATGCGTTTGGGCACGAGCGAGTTCTTCTCGCGGCTGTAGCGTGGGTCCTGAAGGGCGCTCTCCCAAGCACGCCGCAGGTTCTCGCGCGCGGCCTCCGCGCGGCTTGTCCCTTTCGCCCTCGCCTGAGGCGTAATGAATTCATCCACCGTGACAGCGCCTACCTTCTGCATTTGGGCGGCCAGACTCTGAAGGTACTCGATTGCCCTGCCGTAGCCCCCGACTTTGAGGAGATCGGTGCAAACCGTCACGGGGACCAGGCCAGCTGCCACGCAATCGGCAAAGTTGTGTTTGTCCACTCCCGCCGAAAACGAAATGGGCAACTCTCGATCCCAATCTTCCGTGGCCGTTGCCAGATAGGCTTCGAGGAACTTGTGAGCAACCTCCAGAGCAATCGGGTAGAGCGGCGGCCCACTGAGATACATCACCTTTTCCGATTCGGGAAAGAAGTCTCTGTGGTTCAGCACTTCCAAGGTATTCGTAAATTTAACCCCGACGCAGAGGCCGCGTTCTTTAGCGATCCGGCGCAAGCGCCGCACCAGCGGTATGGCCTCGTCAAAGGAGAGTCCCGTCTCGAAAGCTGCGGGATTAACTTGGATCTCCTGATAGCCTAAGATGTCGTGCAGGATCTCTTCGACGCGCCCTCGCCCCAGCATTGTCGGGTTCATTTTGATCACAACATGCAGGCCATGTTCGCGCACGAGATGCTCCACGATCCCCTCGATTTCGTTGGGCGGGCAGCCATGGAAGGTCGAGAGCGTCGCCGTAGACACAATATGCGGATCGAACTCAATTTCTCGCAACGCTGCGAACTCGTCCGGAATCTGGGCGCGGAGTCGTTCTATCTCTTCAGAGGCATCCATCATCGAGCGGATGAACCACGTCACGCGCTCGCTTGCAATCCCTTCTAAATTGTATCCGCACGAAAGATCGAAAATGCAGTCGTAAAAATGAGGGCGCGCGTCGGCTGGGGTTGCTCCCTGCCGAGCCGAAACTCCCAAGATGCCCAGCTGCTCAATGATGCGCACGAGCATCCACGCCTTGACGTACTCCTCCAGAGATTCCTCGAGGCGCAGCTCCTGGCTGAACTCTACATTGTAACATACGTTCGCAGCATCGATACACGGCCGCGGAATAGTCAGGCGATCATTAATTTGGATTGTTTTGAGCTCAATAATGCGAGCACCAGCAAGCCATCCGAGCACGATGTTCTGCGCCATTTGGGTATGAGGTCCTGCCGCTGGTCCGAACGGCGTGCCTGCCGGCTTGCCATGGGACCTTACGCCAAGATCAAGAACAGGCTTGCCGCGCCAAAACTTGTTAGTAGGCAAATCAAAAATGCGCTGCTCGCGCTGGTACTCACGCACGAGCCGCCGCAAAAGTATGGCAATCGGTAGTGGTTTTAGCTCTGGCATATCTTGTAAGAATCCTTATTGCGGCCGGAGTGTGTCAACACCCAAGTGATGCAACAGACTTCTCGGCGACGTTCGCAATTGACAATTTCGGTTAGTAGACTCTTGCGTCGAAGTCACTATGGCCATTGAACGATCGCATCCGAATCAGTCCTCTTCAGCCGCGCAGCCCGTCGCGGAACGCTTCCTCTATTTGTGGTCGCGGCGAGCGCTCATCGCCAGCGTCACCCTTGCAGTGGCCATTCTTGGCTACGTGGCTATGTGGTTTGTCCCCGAGGAGTTTGAGTGCTCAGCGGCAATCTACGTTAACCGGTTACATATTTTCGACATCTCGCCTCTCAACCCAACCACGGTGAAGGGACTCGCCAAGAATCCTGAGCTTCTCCGGGAAGTCTTTGACGACTTTACCATGAAGTATGGGCGCAAGCCGGGGGACTTTGAAAAATTCATACGCCAATTTGACGTTAAGTCGGAAATTCTGCAAGATACGACGGTTAGAAAAGAGGTCTCTCCAGTTCTTGAGCTGACCGTCCGCTACCGCGGCAGAGAACAAACGCGTTTTCTTCTTGAATCATGGATCGTCCATCTCGTGCGCAAGTTTGGCAACCTCAGTTGCGATGAGGCCAAGCAAAGGGTCGAAGTTATGGAAAAGCAACATGCCGCCCTTGAAAAGAAGCTCCGCTCCCTCGAGGCGGAACAATCGCTTCTGTCGAGCCAAATCGTCCGTGAGCGCAAGTTGCTGGCCGAGGCCCTCGACACCCTCGCCCCTGCGGAGCTCCCTGAGTTGAGGGAAAACCTGCTCCAAGCGAGCGCACGCAACGCTACCCAAGTCTACATCAATCAGCCAATTTCTAAGCCCGAAGGACTTCTCGGCCGTTATTATCGCCTTCAGGTTGATCTCGAGCGGACCCGTCTCGGCAGCGAGTCCCAAACATCGAGTCCGGCCGAGCTGGCCGCGGAAGAAAGAGCGCTCAGCGCCACGATCTCTCGCCTTCAAAGCGAAATTCGCGAACACGAGCGGAGCTTGGCTCAGCTCCAAGAGCGGCTCACTGCTGTCACCCGCGGCATTCAAGAAACGATCGAGGAACGGGCCAGGCTCCGTGATCCGCTGGATCGTTTCCGTGCTGTGGCAGCATCGTATCGTGCATGGGATGGGCAAGGGCTTCCGACAGCCGGCGATTTGCGCGCCGTCTCCATGCCTGTGATGCCTGAGCTTCGCGTTTGGCCAAAGCGCACCCTTGTTGGTGCTGTGGCTGGGATCGCTGCTTTCATGCTCAGCGTCGCCGGCCTGCTTTTAGGGCACAGCTTGAGACGCTGGACAGCCTACCAGGTCGAGAAGTGAGCACCCTGGCTGCGGTTGCTCGGTTTCCTCGGCCCGTTGACAGGTGCCGTCCGACTGTCCTATGAGAGTCAGTGATGGACGCAGCTTAGGAGCAGGCCACGACCATGAAGCGCAAACTCATCATTGTCGGAGTCGTCGCTATTGTTGCAGGGGCGATTTTCCTAGGAATCATTGACCGCCAGCAGCTTACCATCTGGGCGGAGCACCTTTATCTGACCGGCCGCTACCAAGCATCAAAGATTTCAGCGCCCAATCCCACGGGGAACATTGAGCATGCGCGCATTTGCCGAACAAATTTGGACCGGATCCAGGCCGCCAAGCGCAAAATTGCCGAAAGTCGCTCCACCGCTGTGGGAGCCGTCACGTGGGAAGAGGTCTTGGCGGTCATGTACCCCGACAAATTTCGGCGTGGTGCAAATCCCGCGGTGGTTCAACAGCTCATGCCCCGTTGCCCTGCGGGGGGCACCTACACGCTTGGCAATATCCAGGATCTCCCCAAGTGCTCCATTGGCTCGAACAACAACACCGATCCCAATGACGACCATCTCATTCGTCATTGAGCTTCGGCTCACACTGAATTTTGCCGCGCTATTCCAGTATTTGCTCAGCGTTCAAACGTTGCAGACGTGCTAAACGTGGAGGATTGAATCATGCCTGTTCCAAGGCGGCGCCACTGCCCGTCGCGTCGTGACCGACGGCGTGCACACCATAAGCTTGAAGAGGTCAAAGGGTACGCTGAATGCCCGAAATGCGGTCATGTGCGGCTGCCTCATGAAGTGTGCCCCGGGTGCGGCGAGTATAAAGGTAGGCATTATGGTCCAGTGAAGCCTGTCACGGCGGAATAGCCTCTGTTGCCCATGACCAAAAGACGAGCTTTTTTCGACAGTTCCCCCACGTGTGGAACTGTCGAAATTCTTTGAGAGGGACTGCTGCTCCGCATGCCATCCCGATTCCAGAAACTGCGCCAACTCGTCCGTCAACGGCGTCGCAATCGCGAAGTGGGAGAGGTGACCATTGCGCTCGACGCCATGGGGAGCGATCACGGCCCTGAAGTCTTGCTGGAAGGGGCCTACCTGGCTGTCCTGCAATATCCACAATTGCAGGTCATCTGCACGGGTCCCCGGGGGAAGCTCACGTCGCTTTTGCGCCACCATGGATGGCTCCATCCGCGACTTCACGTGGAAGACGCTCACGAAGTCGTCACGATGCACGAGGCCCCATCCGATAGTCTGCGCAAGCGTAACTCTTCGGTCGCAGTCGCAGCGCGCCTGGTTCAGGAAGGTAAGGCTCATGGCATGGTCTCAGCGGGGAACACCGGCGCAACGATGGCCGTGACGCTTCTCACATGGCGCACGTTGCCGGGCATCAGTCGCCCTGCCATCTCAGCCATTCTGCCGCATCCCGAGCGCCCCTGTGTGCTGCTCGATGTCGGAGCCAATGTGGATTGCAAACCACGTCACTTGCTCCATTTTGCGATCATGGGCGCCGTTTACTCGCGCTACATTTTTTTCCGGCGCCATCCGCGCGTGGCGCTCCTTTCCATTGGCGAAGAGGAGACAAAAGGCAACGAGCTCGTTCTTGCGTCACGCGAGCTCATCCGCGGGACGAATCTCAATTTCTGCGGCAACGCCGAAGGGCGGGATCTCGTCAAAGGCATGTTCGACGTTATTGTGTGTGATGGTTTCGTCGGCAACATCGTCCTCAAGTTTGGAGAAGCCGTCGTTGAGTTCATCATCGACAGCATTAAGCAAGAAGTGCAGAAGAGCCTGGTTTCTCAGCTCGGGGCTGTAGCCATGATGCCCGCCTTGCGCAACTTCAAGCGGCAAGTCGATTATGCAGAGTTCGGCGGGGCCCCCCTTCTGGGTGTGCGGGGCAATTGCATCATCGCCCATGGCTCCTCTCATGCCAAGGCCATTAAGAACGCCATTCGTGTGGCTGCAGAGATGGCAGGGGCACGGGTCAACGACCACATCGTCGAAGCCTTGCGCGAAAATGGCATTCTCAGGCCCGCGAGCGATAGCCGCGCGCATGCTGGTGCTCTCAAATAATTTCTTGCCCCATGCAGTAAGTCCAGCAAGCTGATAAACCGTCTGATTTTCCCCACCTCTTTGTTGTTGAAATCATAGCAGAGAGGCGGGGAGGGCCTTGCTGGCTGAAGAGAGTTTGACAAACGACTCCGAGGCGGACGCGTTCAGGGTCAGCGATATAAAGGCATACGACAAGGCGATGATTAAGAAACTCTTTGCGAAGGTTTTCGGCACGAAGCAGATGCGGGACGTTCGACGGCTGTGGCCGATCGTCGAACGCATCAATCAGCACTACGAGCAGCTCCAATCCCTCACCGACGAGGAACTGCGCGCCAAAACAGATGAGTTCCGCCAGCGTCTCAAAGAGGGAGAAACCCTCGACGACCTCCTGCCCGAAGCCTATGCGGTTGTCAAAGAAGCGTGCCGGCGTCACCTCGGCAAAAAGTGGATGGCTGCCGGTAGCGAAATCACCTGGGACATGGTCCCCTTCGATGTGCAGCTGCTCGGTGCGATTGTGCTCCATCAGGGGAAAATTGCCGAGATGGCCACGGGCGAGGGCAAGACGCTCGTCGCCGTCATGCCTCTCTATCTGAATGCACTCGCCGGCCAGGGAGTCCACCTTGTCACCGTAAACGATTACCTAGCCCGCCGCGATGCCGAGTGGATGGGAAAGATTTTCGAATTCCTCGGCATGACGGTGGGATGCCTAGACAAGACCCAGCCGGGGACGCCTGAGCGCCGGGCTCAATACGAGTGCGACATCACTTACGGAACGAATCACGAATTTGGCTTTGATTACTTGCGCGACAATATGGCCGTCGACGCCGACCAGATCGTGCAACGCCGTGGCCATTTCTACGCCATTGTTGATGAAGTCGACAACATCCTCATCGATGAAGCACGCACCCCTCTTATTATCAGCGGCCCCGTCGACCGATCCACCCACCAATACAAAGAGATCAAGCCGCTCGTCTATGAACTTGTCAAACGACAGAATGAACTTGTTAACAAGCTCATCGATGAGGCAGAGGCGCTTCTCAAGGAGGACAAAGAAAGCTACGAAGCCGGCATCAAACTGCTGACAGCCCAAAAGGGTCTGCCCAAACACAAGCGGCTCATGAAGCTGCGTTCGGAGCCGGGCATTCAGGGGCTCATTGAAAAGGTCGAGCTCGACTTCCTGCGCGACAAGCGCATGCCCGAAATCGAAGAGCAGCTCTATTACGTCATCGACGAAAAAGGGCGCCAAGTCGACCTCACCGAAAAGGGGCGCCAGACACTTTCACCCACTAACCCGAAGCTCTGGGAGTTGCCCGACATCGTCGAAGAGATAGCCGCTATCGATGCGGGAGACTTCGAGGTACTCGAACTCACCGACGGGCGTCGTGTACTCGTCAACGGTCGATCCGAGCAGCGTGGTTCCTACCGCAAAGAGGAGGGGTGGGAAATTCCTCGCCACAATGGCATTCAGCGCATACCCCAGTCGCTCGTGGCCCGCGTCATTCCCGGTGCTGAGGTGCCGCGCTTCGAGCGTGAGCATATCAAAGAGCTCCTGCGCAACGAGCACGCCATCCAGACCGAGAAGCTCCACAACATCGCGCAGCTTCTGCGGGCGTACTCGCTCTACGAGCGCGACGTCGACTACGTCGTCCAGGACAACAAAGTCATCATTGTCGACGAATTTACGGGGCGCCTCATGCATGGCCGTCGTTGGAGCGACGGCCTCCACCAGGCCGTGGAAGCCAAAGAAGGCGTGGAGATCGAGCCCGAAACGCAAACTTTGGCCACCATTACGCTCCAGAATTACTTCCGCATGTACAAGAAGCTCGCGGGCATGACCGGCACGGCCGAGACAGAAGCCAACGAGTTTCTTCACACGTACAACATGGACGTGGTGGTCATCCCCACGAATAAGCCCTGCATCCGCATCGATGAAGACGACCTTATCTACAAAACGAAGCGCGAAAAGTACAACGCCGTTATCGAGGAAATTGTGCGACTTCACGAACAGGGGCTTCCGGTGCTCGTGGGGACTGTGAGCGTCGAGGTCAGCGAGCTCCTCAGCCGAATGCTGACTCGCAAGCGCATTCCCCACAACGTTCTCAATGCAAAGAACCACCAGCGGGAAGCGGAAATCATCCGTAACGCTGGGCAGCCAGGCGCAGTCACCATTGCCACTAACATGGCCGGACGTGGCACGGACATCAAACTTCACCCAGACGTCATTCGCTACGACGAAAACGGCCGACCAACGGGCGGTCTCCAGGTCATCGGCACCGAGCGCCACGAAGCGCGTCGCATCGATCGGCAACTGCGTGGGCGAGCTGGACGCCAGGGCGATCCCGGACGGTCAATCTTCTACGTCTCGCTCGAAGACGATCTCATGCGCCTCTTTGGCAGCGAGCGGTTGGCTCGCATCATGGATCGCCTCGGCATCGAAGAAGGCGAACCAATCACTCACCCTTGGGTCACCCGCGCCATTGAAAATGCCCAAAAGAAGGTCGAAGCGCGTAACTTCGAAATCCGCAAGCGCACCCTCGAATACGACAACGTCATGAATAAGCAACGCGAGGCGATTTATGGCTTGCGGCGCGAGGTTCTCTTCAGTCAGGACCTCCGAGACGTTATCATCAGCCTCCACATGAATGCCATTCGCAACGCCGTGGGGGAGTACGGTGACCCTGCAAAGCACTCGGAGGAGTGGGATCTAGAAGGGCTTTTTGCTTATCTCCAGCATTGCATTCCCTACGTCGATTTCCGCAGCGTCCTTGATAAAGTCAAAGGGGTGGACCTCGACACCTTCCTCCAGGTCATGGAGGAGAAAGTCGTCGAAGCCTACGAAGCCAAGCGCGCTCAACTGGGTGATGAGCTCATGCTCTATCTGTCGCGGTGGGTGATTTTGCGGCACATCGACACCAACTGGATGGACCACCTCCTGGCCATTGATGATCTGCGGGAGAATGTCGGCTGGCGTGGCTACGCTCAGCTCGATCCCCTCGTGGAGTATCAGAAGGAGGCTGCAGTGCTGTTCGAGGACCTCCTCTACAATATCCACAAGGGAATCCTCGAGCATTTCTTCCTCACCCAGCCAGTTGTTCAGCAGCAGGAGCCTCCGCCTCAGCAGATACGTTCGATGCAAGCCCGCAAGGCCACACTCGAAGAGACCCTCCCGGTGGCCCAACCGGTGCCCGAAGAGCTGGAAAGCGATGGCGGCCGTGCAGCCGCCGTCCCCCCGCCTCAGCCCATGCGGCCTGTTCGCGTGGGACCCAAGGTCGGACGCAACGATCCATGTCCGTGTGGAAGCGGGAAAAAGTACAAGAAATGTTGCGGCGCAAGCGGACGCGACGTTGCCGATTTGGGGCACGACTGAGAACGCCACCGGCCCGTCCTGAAGGCTAGTGATCCCCCTCGCTGCGTTTGACGAGACCCCCGGGATCAAGGATCACAAGTCCACCGCGGGTTTTGTCGATGAGCCCTTCATCGCAAAGCTGACGCAGCGCGCGCGACAGCGTCTCGGGCTTCATTCCCAAACTCTCCGCAAGACTATGTTTGGGCATCGTCAGGGCCACATGCCGGATGCCCCCTTTGCCTACGCTTGACGGCTGCTCGCAAAGCCAACGGGCCACACGCGCCACCGCTGGCAGCGAGTGCTCCACTTCGAGTCGGTCCGCCAACTCGCTCAAACGCTGTGCCAAGGCGGAAATCATGCGTCGCGCCAGGTCAGGCCGCCGTTCTAAAAGGCGCAAAAACTCTTCACCAGGAAATTCGAAAAGCTCGGCTGTCGGCGAAACTACAGCAGCGCTTGCCGGATAGCTCTGATCGAGAAACAAGGCAGCGCACGCCACCAGTGCTTGGGCTTTCACCGTATGGAGAGTTGCTCGACCGCCATCGGACTGCTCACGAAAGAGCTGGATTTGTCCCTCCACAAGCACGAGAAGACGATCACAATCCGCGCCAAAATGAAAAACGATTTCTCCCTGTCGGTAGCGTGAAAACTGACCACGGCTTGCCAGCCACTGCGCGTCATGATCGTTCCACGTTCGAAACAGAAAGAGTTGTTTCACTCTCTGTTCTGGGGAAGCTACGTCCTTAATCTTGTTTTCGGCCGCCATTTGAGACATCCTATGTCGGAGAGCTCCACCGCTACGCGTGGTTGCTGTTAGCTTCACTGAGCCTAATTGATCTTCGTCAAGGCCAAAACGAGTACGAACGTTGTCCCTTTTGTCTCCTACAGAGGAAGGCCGTGAGAGCCTTGCCACACGACTCGAGTTCAAAAGGAGAGGTCGCCATGAGCATTTACCCTAACGGCAACGGATGGAAGATGTACTGCGATCAATGTGAACAAACTTTCCGCGGCAAAGCCTGCACCGATATCGGCGTCTGCGGGAAAGACCCCGACATGGAATCACTTCAGAAGATCCTACTCTACGGCGTGAAGGGGATGGCAGCATACAAGCACCATGCTCGCCGGCTGAGCAAAGTTGATCCCGAAATTGACGCATTCGTGGAGGAAGCGCTTTTCGCCACCGTCACGAATGTCAATTTCGACATCGATAGCCTCTTTGAGCTGTGCCTCGAGTGCGGGCGAATGAATCTGCGCACCATGCAGCTTCTCAACGACGGTCACGTCGAGACTTTTGGCCAACCTGAACCAGTGGAGGTCGTGGAGGGAATCCAGGAGGGGCCTGGAATTCTGGTCACTGGCCACGACATGGTCGATCTGCGGGACCTTCTCGAACAGGTGAAGGGGACGGACATCAAGGTCTACACCCATGGCGAAATGTTGCCAGCCCACATGTACCCCGGCCTTCGCAAGTATCCCAATCTTGCTGGGCATTATGGGGGAGCTTGGCAGAAGCAGCGTGATGAGTTCGAGCGCTTTGGCGGACCGATTCTGGGGACGACCAATTGCGTGCTCATTCCCCGTCCCGACAACACGTACCTCAATCGGTTCTTTACCACACGTGTCACGGCGGTTCCAGGGGCTACCCGCCTCAAAACGAACGACTTTTCAGCCGTTATTCAACGTGCCAAAGAAATTGGTCCCCTCCAGCCCACGCCGCTGAAGAAATCAACCATCGGTTTCCACTGGTCGGTCCTTTTGAACCTGGCCGACAAGATCGTTGAAGCCGTGAAAGAAGGACGCATCCGCCGCTTTTTCGTCATTGGCGGATGTGACGGCGCGGAGCCAGGGCGCAACTATTTCAGCGACTTTGCGCGCATGACGCCACCCGACAGCATCATCCTGACCCTCGGCTGCGGGAAGTACCGTATCCGCGACTATGATTACGGCACGATCAATCTGGGCGGCATCGAGGTCCCCAGGCTTCTCGACATGGGGCAGTGCAACGATTCCTTTGGCGCCATCCAAGTGGCTTTGGCTTTGGCCAATGCCTTCAAGTGCGGCGTCAATGATCTCCCCCTCACTCTCAACATTTCCTGGTTCGAGCAAAAGGCCGTCGCGGTCTTCCTGACCCTTCTGCATTTGGGTGTGAAAGGCATCCGCCTAGGGCCAGCGTTGCCCGCATTCGTCAGCCCCAATATCTTGCGGATTCTCCAAGAGAAGTACGACGTCAAACCCATTGGCGACGCCAAGACCGACCTTGAAGCTGAATTGGCCGGTACTCGAAGCTAAGGAAAGCTTTCGAGCGTATTTTCGGCCGACCATCGCCTTTACCATGACCGGCGATGGTCGGCCGCTCACTTCTTCTCCCGTGGGCGCCCAAGCCTCGCCTGAGCTTGGCCCTATCCGTTTGACGTAGTCACTCCTGGCTTTCTGAGAGTCTTGGCGCTCGGTTAGCTCGAAGGCCTAGCTTTTCTGATGGGAGCGATGCCTCGTCACAAGCTCCTTCGTCGAAATCGACTCTAGCGTTTTGATAAGCACCACCTGGCCGCCATAGCTTTCGACGACCTCGTGCCCCTCGACCTCTTCCGGCCGGTAATTGCTCCCTTTGACGAGAACATCGGGGCGAAGCAATTCAAGCACGCGGTGGGGGGTAGCATCTTCGAACACGACGATGTAATCCACGGCCTCGATGGCCGAAAGCAGGCGCTCACGCTCATGTTGCTTGAGGATAGGCCGGGGCTCGCCCTTGAGGCGCCGGATCATCTCGTCACTGTTGATTGCCACCACGAGCACATCCCCCAACCGCTTGGCTTCCTGAAGCAGAGCGACGTGTCCGGCATGGAGGAAATCAAAGCATCCGTTGGTGAAGACGATACGTTTGCCGCTTTTACGCAGGCGGTCTCCAAGCTCTGGTAAGTTTTCTGCGGGAATCACCTTGTACGAACTCATTTCGGGGACCAGCGCTTCCAAAAGTTCTTGGGGGCTCACTGTCGCCGCGCCGATTTTCCCCACCACAACGCCGGCTGCAGCGTTCGCAATATGGGCCGCCGTCGTTATCTCGATGCCCGCCCCCACCGCCAATGCTAGAAACGTGATGAAGCTGTCGCCCGCACCGGTGACGTCAAAGACCTCCTTAGCCAGGGTCGGTATGAAAACAGGAGCCTCCTCCCTGGCGCAAACGGCGGCTCCATGAGCCCCGCGGGTAATGATAACCCACGAGCAGTCAGTGACCTCAAAGATTCTCTTGGCTGCGTCGCGGATGCCTTCTTCCGTCGAAGTGTCAAAGCCGCTTGCTTCAGCGGCTTCCTTAGCATTGGGGGTCAGAGCAAAGGCCCCCCGATAGCGCTGATAATTTCGCCCCTTGGGATCGACAAAAACGGGGATTCTGTGTTGTCGTGCGACATCACCGATATGCTGAAAAATCTTCGGACTCAAGACCCCCTTGGCATAATCGGAGGCCACAACAACATCAGCTAGGGGGACCAGTCTGTCGATTTTCTCCGTGATAACATGTTCAGTTGTTTTCGAAAGAGGTGCGGTGACCTCCCTGTCGAGACGTAACATCTGCTGGTTGTGACTGATGATGCGCGTCTTGACGGTGGTGGGGCGATGATCTGCACTGAGAATACCCGAACAGTCGACTCCTTGGGCTCGAAGCAACTCTCTGAGCATCTCGCCATGTTGGTCATTCCCCACCACTCCCATGCACCATGTTTGAGCTCCGAAACGCGCCGCATTGCGGGCGACATTTGCCGCACCACCTGGGATCATCGATTCACGCTCAAACACCACCACCGGTACGGGAGCTTCCGGAGAAGTCCGCTCCGTGCGACCGTAGATATAATGATCGAGGATCAGGTCGCCAATGACCAGCACCCGCACTTTGGGGAGATTTGCCACCAACTCTTCCCAGTTCGGGGACGAGGCCCAAGCGTGCTCAAGCATCGACTCATTCCTTTGCTGACACTGACGTTTTCATCGCAAGCGGTGGCTTCCCGGTTTTGCGTTTTCTTGCCATTGCCCCTTCTCTCTGCACGAGTCATCAGCCTGGCGCAAAGAAAAACGCAAAAAAGTCTTTGCTTGTGCATTTTTTTGTTGAAGAGCCCCTGTCGCCTGTACTGTATTCTTGCGTAGATTCGTGACAATCGAATCTAATTGAGGAAAGGAGATTGTGGTTATGTTTTCGACGACAGCGAAATTGCTCGCGTCGGTAGCTGCTGCGGCTGCTTTGTCTCTGTGCCCGCTGCCTTCGATGGCCGGTGGTGAAATGCCGGCTAAGCCTTGCGCCCCGGCGGTGCAAAAGCCTGCTAGCCAGAAGGGCGACGTTCTGCACATGATTCTTTACTATGTGCCGAACCGCGTCCTCGACTTTGTCGACATCTTCCGCCTGAGCGTTGGCGTAGGTGTGGGCTATGGCGTCAACCTTCGCCTCACCGAGCTTGCTGAGGTTGGTCTCGGCAATTACGAGTCGACCCGCTTTGGGATGAAGGGTCGCATCCTCCCCATCTATGAGGAGAACATCGACGAGGCTGGCGTCGCTTTCTTGGGGTTCGTCAATGGCTGCCTGCAGCGTGATCCCACCGAAATCGGTGCGGACGTGCATGTTGGCGTGATCGGTGCCCAGGCTGCTGTGTCGGTCGCCGAAGCTGCTGACTTCATCGTCGGCTTCCTGATGATCGACCTGCAGGGCGACGATCTCGGCCCGAATCCTTGGGACTAATTGCCCGACAGCTACCATAAACGTTAGTTTCGAGTAAAGCAGTCGCAACGGGCGGAAACTCAAAGGTTTCCGCCCGATTTTTTTTGCCTCCTCACGAATGTAGAACCCGCGCCATGTGTTTGAGTGAGTAGACGTCTAGTGCGAAATTTCTCCTTAGACGGGAAACCATTATGAAAAAGCTACTTGGAGCTATCATTCTCACCGCCCTGACGGTCCTTCTCATCCTTTGGCAGACTGGAAGTTTTGAAGCGAAAATCCCACCCAAAACTCCTCCGATCCCACGTAATCCTGACCTATCCGGGAATGTCGTCAAAGCCGAGCGGGTCGAGGTCCCTCTCGTTGAAGAAGCCGTGGGAACGATTCAGTCGCGCCACAAAGTCGACATCACGCCGCGGATTCAGGCCGTCATCGAGGAAATTCGCGTCAATGCGGGTGATCGGGTTCGCGAGGGAGATCTCCTGGTCGTGCTCGATAAACGAGATCTCGAGGCTGCTTTAGGTCAAGCCGAGCAAGCCCTCAAGGCTGCCGAAGCCAACTATCGTCAGGCGCTCACGGATCACCAACGCAATGTCGAGCTTCTTCAACGAGGTGTCGTTTCCCCTCAGGAAGCGGATAATTCTCGCCTGCGTGTCGAAGTCACCTCCGCCACGGTGGGACAAGCCCGCCGGGCCTTGGAACAGGCGCGCGTTGCTCTTTCCTACGCCGAGATTCATTCGCCTGTTTCTGGCATCGTGACGGATAAGCTTCAGAATGTCGGCGATCTCGCTATGCCGGGGCGCCCCATTCTCCAGCTCTACGATCCTTCCCTGGTGCGACTCGAAGCCCCAGTGCGCGAAGCTCTGGTCCGCCGCATCAAAGTTGGCGACTCACTTGCGGTCAAGCTTGGCTCTGAAGAAATCCGCACCACCGGCACTGTTGACGAGATTGTTCCGCAGGCCGACGTGGCGAGCCGCTCCGTCATGGTGCGCGTCCTCGTTCCTAACGTGACCGACCTCTACAGTGGGATGTTCGGTCGATTAGTCATTCCGACGGGGACCGAATCGGTCCTCCTTGTGCCGGCCCAGGCCATTCAGCGGGTCGGGCAACTCGAGTACGTTTTGGCCCCCACCGCCCATGGTCCCGAACGTCGTTTTGTTCAAACTGGCCGCCGGTTCGGCGACAAAGTCGAGATTCTTAGTGGCCTTGCAGAAGGTGAACCTGTCCTCATTCTGGAGCAAAAGCCTGAAGGAGCCCACTGATGAGTGAACACAAGTCGGTTCCGTTCACACAGCGTGTCGTTTCGGTTTTTCTCCACGGGAATCTGTCCATCCTTCTTATCGTGCTCTCGCTTGTTGCGGGCGCTGTGGCACTTCTCGTCACCCCCCGCGAGGAAGAACCTCAAATTGTCGTGCCCGTCGCCGACGTCATCGTTCAAGCCCCTGGGGCCAGTGCCGAAGAAGTTGAAAAGCTTATTGCAACGCGTCTGGAAAAGCTGCTCTATCAGGTCGACGGCGTTGAATACGTCTACTCAGTCTCGAAACCGGGGATGGCCGTAGTGACGGCTCGCTTCTATGTGGGGGAAGATCGCGAACGAAGCCTCATCAAGCTCTACAATAAAATCTACTCGAACCAGGATCTGATCCCGCCTATTGTTACCGGTTGGGTTGTCAAACCCGTCGAAATCGATGATGTCCCCATCATCAACCTAACGTTTGCAAGCTGTCAGCTCGATGAATACGCCCTGCGTCGAATTGCTGAAGAAGCTGAGAGCCGGGTCCAGGCCGTGCCCAATACTGGCCGCACTTATATTGTTGGTGGCCAGCCGCGCACGGCTCTAGTCCATCTCGATCCCGGCAAAATGGCCGCCTATGGAATTGCTGTCTCGGACATTGAAAGAGCGCTGCGCGCCCTGAATGTCAGCCTGCCAGTTGGCACTTTTGCCCGCGACAACCAGCAGTACCTCGTGACAGCGGGGGAGTTCTTCCGCGATTGGCAGGAGCTGCGCAAAATGGTGATCGGCGTTGTCGACAATCGTCCGATCTACCTTGGTGACGTCGCGGAAGTCTCCGACGGTCCAGATGAACCGCGTTCTTACTGCCGGTTGCGCTTTGGCCCCGCTGCTCATTTCAGCCGGATTATTGGCGAGCGGCGCGCTATTTTTGATGCTCCAACGAGTCAATCGGTCGTCTGTGCCGGCGATTTTCCAGCGGTCACCCTCGCCGTCGCAAAGAAGAAAGGTACAAACGCTGTGTGGGTGGCTCGGGCTGTTGAGCGCACTGTTGAGGAGATGCGCTCCACAGTCATTCCCGAAAACGTCAACGTGGTCATCACTCGCGATTACGGTGAAACGGCTAATGACAAGGTCAATGAACTTGTCGATGGACTCGTCTTGGCCATCATCACGGTGATTGCGATCCTTGCTTTGACGTTGGGGTGGAGGGAGGCCCTCATCGTTGCCGTCGCCATCCCCATTGTCTACTCCCTGACGCTTTTGCTCAACTATCTTTTTGGTTACACGATCAATCGCGTCACCCTGTTTGCCCTGATTTTAGCGCTCGGATTGATCGTCGACGATCCCATTGTCGATGTGGAGAATATCTACCGCCACCTCAAGATGCGCTTGAAGCCACCTCTCGATGCCGTCCTTGAGGCCGTTAATGAGGTGCGTCCGCCTGTCATTTTGGCCACCTTTGCCGTCATCGTGTCCTTCCTCCCGATGTTTTTCATCACGGGGATGATGGGCCCCTACATGCGCCCGATGGCTGTGAATGTCCCCCTCGCAATGTTCATGTCCCTGGTCGTGGCGCTGACCATCACGCCGTGGATGAGCTACCATGTCCTCAAGGGCCACGTCGGCAAAGGGACCGGCGGGAACTCTACGGGGGAGAGTGATGACCCTGGCCAAGAAGACCTGCTCATTGGGGTCATGCGAAGAATTGCTCGGCGGCTCCTTGTGCCATTTCTGGAGAGTCGGCTGTTCCGCTGGCTTCTCTTTGCCTTTATTGTCGTTATGCTCGGGTTGTGTGGCGTCCTCGTCCTCACTAAGCGCGTGCCGTTGAAAATGCTTCCCTTCGACAACAAAAACGAGTTCCAAGTTGTCGTCGATATGCCCGAGGGGACGCCTCTGGAAAAAACGGCTCTGGCGGCCGATGCCATAGCTCGTTACCTCTCCACCG
>FWWL01004608.1_pt1 | contig 22932 bp, 19 predicted proteins | sample 2228331 | NCBI WGS metagenome assembly FWWL01 (sample SAMEA103939775, study PRJEB20133) | metagenome | reverse complement strand
AGCGCCGTGGCGTGCGGGTCATCCGCGCGCACACGGGGCTTTTCTGGCCACTCGAGCACAATGCTCAAGCGGTGATCCGGGCCATCGAGCGGGCCACGACCCCTTACGGCCTCCTCGGGTACAGCCAGGGGTGTGCCAATGCCCTCATGGCCGAGCACATCCTGCGCTCGGGCACCCCGGACGAGCAACGCCTCCTCGACGGGCTCGTCTGCCGCAATCTCCTCTTCTCAGCGGCGAACGGTTCCCAGCACGGGACCAGCGGCGAGCGCAAGTTCGTACAAGCCCTCATCGAGGGGGAGCGGCTTCTGAAGCCCTATCAGGCCACCCATTCGCGCGAGGCGATGGAGTTGGTATTTCGGCTGTTCCAGGCGGTCCTGGACTCGCCAAAGTTCTTGAAGACTGTGGCGGGGGCGCACTCGCTGACCCTGGAGCGCGCCGTGGCCCTGCACCGGGACGGCCAGTTCCGCCCCGACGTCCCGACCTCTTCCACGCGCGGCGTCGCGACCCTGGACCATCTGCCCGAGGCCCTCACCTACCTCCACCATTGTCTGGACCGACTCACGGACGGAGCCGACCACGACAGCCAGGTGCCGGTGGACGAGGCGGTGGGCCACGCGGTCCGCGTGCACAACGACTGGACCGAGGCACTTGCCCGCTGCGACATGGGGAGCATGCCCCTCACCTTGCACCATTGGGCCCCGGTCACCGCTGAAGTCGAGCCGGTGACGACCCGTTCGGACCGCGAGCGGGCTGTGTACTCGGGGCCGAAGGACCTCCTGGTCTTCCCCTGGATCGAGGTCAATGCCCGCTTCGGCAGGATCGGCTACCTTCGCGACGGACCGGCGACGGCACGAGCGCTGACCCCCTCGGACAAGACAGAGAGTCCTCTGCCGGACGACGGGAGTTCGCCTGGCCCATTGGTCATGTCACGACCTGCATCTGGCCGACGACGCCCTGGAGGCGCCGCATCATCTCGACGTAGCGCGAGAAGTAGGCGCGCGCCACGGCGCCCATGACCGCCATCCCGACGTGGGCGTTCGCCTTCAGCAGGGCGTTGAAGGGGGCGGCCTCGATGGCCAGGACGGTCGTCGGCTCGACGCAGAGGCCCGAGGCCGTGTACCGCGTCGATCCCAGGAACGGCGACAGGCCGAACAGGTCGCCGGGCTCGGCGCGCCCGACCACGATCTCGATGCCGCCCTCGGCAGGCAGGAGAAGCCGCACCCTTCCCTCCAAAAGCAAGAAGACGTGGGAGGCGACCCCCTCGTGGCGGAAGATGAACTCGCCCGCCTGGAAGGACTTGGTGGACGAGAACTTGCTGACGCGGTCCACCTCCTCGACCGTGAGAGATTGAAATACCTCGTGACCCTTGAGCATTCTCGCGACGCTCATGACCATCCCCCGTGAGAGCCCATGAAGACCTCTGCTCCGAAAAACTGGCCTACAAAATGATTATCCGCAGGGGTCTGGGGGACTGTCAAGGTCGGGGGGCTGAAGAAGAAGGCGTTGTAGGTCAAAGGAAAGGCGAAGAAGGCGAGCCTGTGGGGTCGGCCGAAGGCGAGCAGCAGCCACAGAAACGAGGCGGGAAAGGCCAAAAGGTACAGGGAGAGCACGACCTTGTTCGCGGCTTGTTCTGGCGCGCCAGCAAGCCGAACCAGTCGCGCTGCTGGGGTTCCGCAGCGACAACGCCAAGATGAGGACCGTCTGACCGCCGACCTGGAAAAGGTCATCCACGAGAAGCCGCTGGGGTGCAATCGGGCCGCGAGCCGCCACGGGTCGCTCATGGGCGCGCTATCGCTCGAGAAAGCGCGTTCAAGCACGACGACCCGCTGGCGGTCAAGACGCTCGGCCGCGTCGCGAAGGCCAGCCAGGCCGCGCTTGGCGGCCACGTCCCCAAACGCACGCGCAACGCTGCAGGCACGAGACGCGCCCAAGCGTCCACCTGACGTCGCTACCACTGGTATGTGAACGCGAGCCAGGGGTAGCCGAGCGGGAGGTACTTCATCACCGGCTCGACCGAGTGCGCTTCGTCCTCCACCATGGCGAGGAACGGGCGAAGGAAGCCGACATCGACCCCGAATCTCTTGCCGTAAATGCGGATGCCGTAACCCAGCGACCAGCCGGTGAACACCCTGCTCGATTCCTCGGGGACTGCGAACATGGTCACCCTCCACTCGAAGAGCGCCTTGACTACGCGCGATAGCCGGCCCACCACCCCGACGTGGAAGTTCCCGTTCACCGTCGTGACACCGCCAGACAACTCGGTCTCCGCAATATCCGCCCCCATGGCCTGGACCGTCGCGCCGAAGGATAGGAAACTCGAACAGCGCTGGCCGAGGCATACGTCTGCCAGGAGCCCGCCGCCTCCTCCGTACACCGTAACGTCCAAACCAGCGAACCAATACATCAAACCTGCATCAACAAGCCCCGCGAGGCGGACGATGTCCGACTCGAAGAAGCGCCACTTAACCGAGGGTATTACCGCGACCTGCATCACGGGGAAGGTGAAACCTAGCGACACCTGAAGGTTGTCAGCCACGCCGTAGCTGAAGTGCCCGAGCATGACCTCGTAGTCCGTGAAGGATACCATCCCCTCTGGCAGCGTCCACGTGCTGGATCCGACGAGCACGCGGTCATCGCCAGGGTCCATCTGCTTGGTTCGCCCGGGGGCCTCCGCAGGCTCCTCGGTGCTCCGGGTGCTCGCGGCGGACTCTGGCGAGGGGGATGGCTGCGTGGGCACTGGCGTGGGAGAAAGCCACTGGCCCAACGCGACGACGGGAACGGACACCCATGCGAGTGCGATGGCTGTCACCGACTGCGGCATGTCTCACCTCGCTGGAAGGAGACGCGGCCAGTCTAATCCGAAGTCCGATCCGATACAAGCCCGGGTCAGTGTGAGCAAACCGTGCCATTGGGGGGGCGTACAGGCGGCCCGGGCGGGCGAAGCGAGCCCTCCAAGTGCGCCGGGTCGTCGCCGCCTTGTTCGGGGAAGGCGGTGTCAAGCCACCGCACTCCAGGGGCGCCTGCCAGCGCCAAACAGCCGCGAAACGGCTTTTCCAAAGTCCGAAATCCAACCATGCCCCGCAATCCCGCGTCGCAGCAGCGAATTGCCGCAGAATCTATTCTGATAGAAAGCGTTGGGGTAAAATCCGCCTTCCGACGGTCTTGCCGCTCCTTGGACCGCTTCAGACCGTCTCTTCCTGGGGTAAAAAGTTCCAACCCCCGTCGCTCCCGAGCCTCTAGGGCGGACTTCCTAACAACGCGGTTTCCTCGGCTAGAGCAGACTGCGGTGCGGGAGGCTCCGGGACAGAGAGGGCGTCCAGGCAGGCGCAGGAAGGGCATTCGCCGGGCTCCCTGTGCGACATGGGGAGCATGCCCCTCACCTTGCACCATTGGGCCCCGGTCACCGCTGAAGTCGAGCCGGTGACGACCCGTTCGGACCGCGAGCGGGCTGTGTACTCGGGGCCGAAGGACCTCCTGGTCTTCCCCTGGATCGAGGTCAATGCCCGCTTCGGCAGGATCGCCTACAATGAAGATGGACCGCGGACGGAAGGGAGGTCATGACCCGACGGCTGTGCATCGGCATCGCCGGAGGCACGGGCTCCGGAAAGACCACCGTGGCCAGGATGATCGCGCGGGAACTCGGTGAAAACCGGGTGCAGATCTTGGCCCAGGACCACTACTACCGGAGCCTGGACCACCTCCCCCTCTGCGAGCGGACCCGGCAGAACTTCGACCACCCCGATGCGGTTGACGCGGCCCTGATGGCGCGGCACGTGCGCGCCCTGAAGGCCGGGGAGCCGGTCGAGATGCCCATCTACGACTTCCGGACCCACACGCGGACCGGCGAGACTCGGCGTGTGGAACCCCGCGAGGTCCTGATCGTCGAGGGGATCCTGGTCCTGGAACTCGACGAGGTCCGCGCGCTGATGGACCTGAAACTCTACGTGGACACGGACGACGACCTGCGTTTCATTCGCCGTCTGCGCCGCGACATCACTGAGCGCGGCCGGACCGTGGACTCCGTGATCGAGCAGTACCTCGCGACCGTGCGACCCATGCACCTCGAGTTTGTGGAGAAGAGCCGCCGCCACGCGGACATCATCCTCCCCTGGCGCGACTACAACCGCCCCGCGGTCGAGATGGTTGGAAGGATGCTGCGCGGGCTTCTCGAACTTTAGGCGAGACAGTCCTTCAGAAAGACCCGGCCCTCCCCGGCCCAGGCGGCTGGGCCGAGTCCACGCAATCAGGGTGGCCGAGAAAGAAAGACCTGGACCTCTAGGACGCAGCGGAGAGAAGGAGCCCTGCAGCGGCCAGGGCGTCGCGCAGGGCCTTGCGCGTCGCCTCCGAGGCGGGGAGGAGGGGCAGGCGAACCGTGTCCCGGCAGAGGCCCAGGATCTCGGCCGCGGCCTTACAGGGCACGGGGTTGGGCTCCACGAACAAGGCACGGTACAGCGGGGCCAAGGCCCGGTCCATCTCCGCGGCCTCGCCGGTCCGTCCGGCAGACCACGCCTCCCACAGCGCGACCATCTGGCGGGGGGCGATGTTGCTTGCCACCGAGACCACGCCGCGCGCCCCGAGCGCAAACGAGGCCAGGGCCAATCCGTCGTCCCCCGACAGGACCGCGAAGGACGGTGGGGCCTGCCGGACCACCTCGCGTACAGGCTCCGTGGAGCCCGAGGCCTCCTTGACCCCGACGATGCCCGGAACACGCGACAGAGTGACCAAGGTTTCGGGCAAGATGTTGACCCCCGTCCGCCCCGGGACGTTGTACACGAGGACCGGAAGCCCCCCTTCCCGGGCCACCGCCTCGAAATGCGCGACGAGGCCCGCCTGCTGGGGCTTGTTGTAATAGGGCGCGACCACTAGGGCCACGTCCGCACCGAGGTCCTTCGCGATCCTCGTCCGCTCGATGCTGGTCCGCGTGCAGTTCGTGCCCGTGCCCGCAACCACTGGGACGCGCCCCCCCACCGCCTCGACCACCACCCGGATGACCGTGGCGTACTCGTCCTGGGTCAGGGTCGGGGTCTCGCCCGTGGTACCGCACGCCACGAGGCCGTGAACCCCCGCTTCCACCTGATGCTGGACGAGGCGCCGAAGCGCTTCTTCGTCCACGCGGTCCCCGTCGAACGGTGTGATGAGGGCCGTGATCACCCCACGCAGGTCCATCGTCACTTCCCCTCCTTGAGCCCCTCGAGGGCCTCGTCCATGGCCAGGCGCACGTCGAGGTCCTCCTCGTGCGCCATCGCCTCGGTCAGCACGTCCCGCGCCTCCTGGCCCCCGGCCACGCCCAGGGCCCTCGCCGCGCCGGCCCGGAGGACCGGATCGCTGTCCCTCAAGTAGGGCTTGAGGTCCCCCACTGCGCGAGGCCCTAGGACTCGCGCATACCCGACCATGCAGGAGGCCCTGACCTGGGCCTCCTCTTCGCGGTCGTTCATCGTGGCCACGAGGACCGCGCGCGCCCGCGAACCAGGATACCCTCCGAGGGCCCAGGCGGCCCGGACCCGGATCTCGCGGTCCACGGACCGACTCACCAAGAGGTCCGTCAGGACCACATCCACCCCGGAGCCCGCCACCGCGAGGTCCTCCGGCGTGGCCCGCGCGTGGGCTCGAAGGACCCGGAGCACGTCCTCGACCTTGGTGGGTGTCGGGGCCTCTGCCTGTCCCGGCCCCGCGGCTAGGAGCCCCGCCGCCACCAGCATGGGAATCACAAGACGAGCCACATCGGACCTCACCGCTTCTTCCGAGCCTTCTTCCTCTGGAGACGGGCGAGTTTCTCCTTGCGACGACGGCGCTCCTTCTCGGCTGCGGACAGGCGCCGCATCCCGCCCGGACCCCAGCCACCGCCGCCAGGCACCCCCTCATCCGGCAGGAGGTCTGACACGTCCTCACCCCGCGACTTCGCGAGCGCGATCGCCTCGCGGAATCCCGGCAGCCGAGCGAGGAGCGATGGCTGCTTCCCCACGCGCCGCATCACCTCGCGCATCGTGTGGAAGCGCGCGAGAAGGTCCTTGACCTCGGCCACCTTACGCCCCGAGCCGCGCGCGATGCGCCTTGCCCTGCTCTCGTCAATGATCTCCGGGTGTTGACGCTCCTGGGGCGTCATGGACTGGATCATGGCCTCGATGCGGGCGAGCACCCCCTCGTCCACCGTGGCGCCCTCCGGGACCATCTCGTGGAAAAACGGGAGTTTCTCGAGTGTCTCGCGCAGCGAGCCCATCTTTTGGATGGCCCGGATCTGGTCTAGGAACTGGTAGAGGTTGAACTCGCCCTTGAGGATCTTGGCCGCGTCCTCCTCGGCCTTCTCTTTCTCGACAACGGCCTCGAAGTCCCTGACGAGCCCGAGCACGTCCCCGAAGCCCAAAATACGGGTCGCGACCCCGTCCGGTCGGAAGGGCTCCAGGCGTCCCAAGTCCTCGCCCATCCCGACGTACAAGATGGGCTTGCCGGTGACAGCCCGCACGGACAGCGCGGCCCCCCCGCGGGCATCCCCATCCATCTTGGTCAGAATCACACCGGTCAGGCCAATGGCGCGGTCGAACTCCGCGGCCATGCGGACCGCGTCCTGCCCGATCATGGCGTCCACGACCAAAAGCACGTTTCGGCAGCGCGTCCGCTCTCGAATTGCTGCGAGTTCCTCCATCAGAGGCTGGTCAATGGTGAGCCGGCCCGCGGTGTCGAAGATCACCACATCGCGACGGTCCATGCGGGCCTGGTGCATGGCCGCGGCGCACAAATCCGGCGGTGCGGCGCCTTCCTTGAAGAAGACCGGGACACCGATCCGTCCTCCGAGGACCTTCAGTTGTTCCACCGCCGCCGGCCGATAGATGTCCGCGGCGACCAGGAGCGGCTTGCGCTTTTCCTTCAGCAGTTGTTTCGCCAGTTTTGCAGCGGTGGTGGTCTTGCCGGTCCCGTGCAGGCCGACCAGCATCACGCCTGTGGGCTGCCCTGGGGCTTCGAACACGAGCCCCTCGCTCCCATCCCCCATCAGTCCGATTAGCTCGTCATGACATAACTTGACAAAGTGGTCGGCAGCGCTGATCCGAAACTCCCGCCCCTTGACCTTGACCTGCAGCCGCACCTCCTCGCCGAGCGCCTTTTTCTTGACCCGTTCGAGGAAGGCGTTGACCACCGGGAGGGCCACGTCCGCCTCGAGCAGCGAGACGCGCACATCGCGCAGTGCCTCGTCAATGGCCTCGCTGGTGATGACCTCCTTGCCCTGGAGCCGGGCCCTTGCGGACCGGAAACCCCTCGTCAAGACCTCGAACATCGCGTGCCTCGCCTCCGCAAACGGCGCCCTGGCACCGGCTTATACGGGAGGCGTGCCGCCCCGTCAAGCCGGCCGAAGGGCTCCAGACCCTCCGTCAACTTTCGCAAATCGTTGAATCCTACAGGAATTCTGCTTCGTCCCATTTGACCACCCGCAAGCCACAAGCCCCTGCCCATGGCCTGCCGAAGACCGCACCAGAACGACGAATTCCGCCGCGCTTTCGAAACCGTGACGTTGGATTTGACCCCACTTGACCTGACCTCCGCGAAACCCTACCCTCTGGCTTGTGTTTGGTTTCTCATACGGAGGAAGACCATGGGCCGGTTTCTGGTCGCTTGGGCAGTGGCGATGCTGATCGCGTGCGGGGGAGGTGGGGGTGGAGGACCGTCCCAGGACCTGGCTGGCTCTCCGGACACGGGCGGCGTCCAGGACAACGGCACATCCCTGGACCCTGGCGAGTTGCATGACCCAGGACCGCCCCTCGATCCTGGGCAGACCGTGGACCCCGGGCCCACGCAGGACCCCGGCTTGCTCGAGGACCCCGGTCCGACGGCCGACCTGGCCGAGGCCACGGACCCCGGCGTGCCTTCGGACCAGGGAAGCGGGACTTATCACCCGCAGGGCTGGGCCACGCCCGAAAGTGGCGACTTCCACGGCGATGAAGCCAAGCAGGCATTGGCGGCCTGCACCGCGTGTCACGGGGCGGACTTGGCCGGCGGCTCTGTCCAGGTCTCTTGCGAGGCATGCCACGGCGGCTTCAAGACCCGATGCACCTTCTGCCACGGGGGGGTGGACACGGACAAGGGCTCGCCCCCGGTGGACATCCACGACCAGACCGCGACCACCGAGGTCACGGTGGGCGCGCACACCGCACACGTGATGGCGAAGTCCGGGATCGCATCCCCTCTCGATTGTGTGCAGTGCCACGTCAAGCCCTCGAGCGCACTCGACCCCGGGCATGTGGACGGCTCGCCCGCCGAGGTCCTGGCCGCCCTGGGGTGGGACCGGGGCGCGGCGACCTGCTCGACCGGCTACTGCCACGGGAACTTCGCTGGCGGCAACGCGAGCAACCGCCCGGTCTGGACAAAGTCGGACCAGGCCCCGTGCGGGTCGTGTCACAACCTCCCCCCGAGCACGGGGCGCCACCCATCCGTCTACGCCAAGCACGCCTTCATGGGCCAGGACTGCACGAACTGCCACAATGGCATCGCGAACAACGGCGCGACCCAGGTCCTGAACCCGGCGCTCCACGTGAACGGCCAGAAGGACGTGGCCCTCAAGAGCGGCGGGACGTGGAACCCGACGACGAAGACCTGCGACCCCGCCTGCCACGGCCCGAAGACCTGGTAGGGCGGGCCACTCGGCCCCCACCGCCTCACTGCCCGCTCCACGGGTACAGCCCGTTTGAGACCTCGATCTCGTACGACTCGCACGAGGGCGGCTTGGTCTTGTCGCGGCGTACGCGGAAGTAGAACTTCGCGGAATTGTCGGAGCAGAAGTTCTTGTTTTCCGCGGCAATCCCGCTGCACTGACACCTGTAAGGATTGTTGTTCTGGTGCTGGAGGCATTCCTGGTAGGAAATCGGCTGGGGGCACGCCTGTGGGTGCTCCGATGTGGAGCACCCACACTCCCCCCCTTTCTTCCCCGCGTAGAAGTTCGTGGCCCACTCCGCGACCAGAACCCCCGAGCAGATGTTGTTCGCGTCGGCGCAAGATCCCCGATACACGTCCAGCACGAAGGTGTTGCCCGGGTTCTTCGTGAACAAGACCTTCACGTTGAACAGGTCACAGGCATTGGGTTCCGCGTTCCAGTACAGGTCCCTTGCGTCCACGACGTACCAGTCCTCGTCGTCCTTGGGGACGATGTTCCCCCCGAGCAAGACCTTCGACCCGTTGTCGCCCATGGTCCCCACGGACACCGCGTGGTTGCATGCATCATTTTCGTCCTTCTCCTCCATCCCGGCCTGGCACTCGCACCCGTCGTGGAAGTCCTCGTTCACATCGTACCAGGCCGGGGTGTAGTTCCCGCCGGGGTCCATCACCGCGCCGTCGCACGCGAGGATCCTGCACTGCCCGTCGCACCCCACGCTCCCGTGCAAATCCACCCCCGGCTTGGGGGGACACAGGACCGCCGGGTCGCCCTCGTCCACCTGACCATTGCAGTTGTCGTCACGACCGTTGCAGACCTCGTTCGCGAGCGGGTGGGCCATCGGGTCCAGATCGTCGCAGTCCCCCGACTTCTGCGTGTTGTACAACCCGACCGCCCCACACAGGCACTTGAACTTGGACGACGACCCGAACCCGTCCGAGTCCCCGTCGTAGTACCAAGGCTGGCACCCAATCGAGTTTTCGGGGTCCGTGATCCCGTCGCAGTCGTTGTCGAGCGCGTCACAGTTTTCCGTGGCGCCCGGGTAGATGTCCTTGTTGGTGTCGTCGCAGTCGTACTGCTTCTGGGTCCCGGTGTAAGGCGGGGTCGGCTTGCACAGACACTTGCTCTGCCCCACGACCCCGTACCCGTCCCCGTCGTTGTCCAGCCAGTACTCGATGCACCCGGGTGCCCCCTCGTCGTCCGTGGTCCCGTCGCAGTTGTCATCCATCCCGTTGCAGATCTCCTGGACCCCCGGATACACGCCGTCGTTTACATCGTTGCAGTCCCCGGACGTGGTCGTGTAGCCGGCCCCCGGGTCCTCGCACAAACACTTCCCCACGCCCATCCCGAACCCGTCCAGGTCCACGTCCTGGTAATACGTCGTGCACCCTGCGGCCCCTGCCGGGTCTGTCTCCCCGTCGCAATCGTCGTCGCGTCCGTTGCACTCCTCCCGCGCTGGAATCTTCGCGTCGCAGGCCGTGAGCCCCGTGGGCAGGCACTGGCGGGACCCCGTGCAGGTCCCCCACTCGTTGTGGATGTAGCAGTCCGTCGAGGCGTTCACCTCGATGGCGAGGGCGTTGCACTCGCACGTCCCGTCGTCGGGCACGCACTGGTTGGACGTCCCGCCCCCCACGATGGGGACTTCCTGGCAGGAGTACCCCTCCGGGCACGGGCGGTCGTCCTCGCCCCCGCACTTGACCCCGCAGAAGGCCCCGCTCGCCGCGTACGTCACACACCGGTTCTCACTGACCTCGATGGACGAGGCACACTCCGAGTTCTCGCGGCACGGCCGGCACAAATACAGCCCGAACGGGATGCAGACCCACGCTGGGTCGCCCTGCGCATTGAGCACCTGGCGGCAACCCCATCCCTCTGGGCATTCCTCCGCGGTGCCGCAGAACTGTGTGCAAACCTTCCCCTCGGGGGAGTCCACGCAGAAACCCGACTGGCAGTTCTCGTTCTTCTTGCAAGGGCAGCCGAACCACCCCAGGCACGGCTCCGTGGTCTCCCCTGCGTCCTCTCCGCCGGCCACGTCCTCGCCGCCCTGCGCCCGGTCGGGCTCGCCGCCCCACAGGTCCCTCCCGCCAGGGTCCCTCGTGTCCCTCCGGTCCGTCGTGGTCGCGTCGTCCGCGATGACCCCTCCGTCCCGGTCCAGGCCCCCCGAGGTCGCCCCCCCGCCTCCGCACCCGACGGCCACCCCGACCGCCACAGCCGCCCACACCGTTTTGCGCCTCTGGCTCATCGTGTCCTCCACGTGCCCGAGCCCGAACACATTATCTGAAAATGGCCACGGTCCTTCCACGCGATAGGAGCGCGGCTCCCTTCGCCGGTCCGGTCGGCTCCAGGGCCCCCAGTCACACCACTTGCACCAGGATCACAGTGATGTTGTCCCGCCCGCCGTTGCGGTTCGCCTGGTCAATCAGGGCCGCGCAGGCCGCGTCGAGGTCTCCGTCTGCCTCGCTCACAATCCGCAGCATGTCCGGGGCGTCCACCTCCCCGGAGAGGCCATCGCAACACAGCAGATAGATGTCCCCCGGGTTCACCGCCTCCCTCTTCACGTCCACCGCGACCGTGGGCTTCATGCCAAGCGCCCGGGTGATGATGTTCTTGTGCGGAAAGTTCTTGATCTCGTCCGGAGTCAACTGCGCCAGACGCTTGTAGTCGTTCAGCAGCGAGTGGTCCTCGGTCAACTGCTCGATGTGTCCGTCCCGGATCCGGTAGCACCGCGAGTCCCCGACGTGGGCGATGACGCACCCCCAGTCGTCGAACTGGGCAGAGACGCACGTGGTCCCCATCCCCTTGAACTGCAGCGCGCTGCTCGCCTTCTCGAACACCATGTAGTTTGCCCACTTGATCCCGACCACTAGGCGGTTCTCCGCCTCGGACAGCCGCCGGTCGCCCTTGTACGGCCACGTGATGTCGGGGTTGTTTCGGCTCATCTCGAAAAATCCGGAGATCTGTTCCACCGCGAGTCTCGAGGCTACCTCCCCGCTCGCGTGTCCCCCCATGCCGTCGCACACGACAAAGAGCCGGTCCTCGGGCTGGATGAGAAAAGAGTCCTCGTTGTGGGTCCGCTTGCGACCCACGTCCGTTCGGCCGGCATGGCGAAGCTGCATGTCCCTCACCTCGGTCTTCGCACCGGGCGCCCCATGGTACCACCGCTCGTAGCCGACGGGCAACCAGCGCCAAGGTCTGCAAGACCCGTGCCCCTTGCCCTCGCATTTGGCTCGTGGCCTTGTCATTCAGCCACGCGACCCACCCTGTGCGAGGAAGTCCCCTATAATCCCGCGTCCGGAGGGCAAGGCATTGTCCGACGAGGTCATCGAGATCCTGGGCGCCCGCGAGCACAACCTCAAGGGCATTCGCGTCGCGATTCCCAAGCGACGCCTGGTCGTCCTGTCCGGCGTCAGCGGGTCCGGGAAGTCCTCCCTCGCCTTCGACACGCTCTTCGCCGAGGGGCAGCGCCGCTACGTCGAGTCCCTCTCGGCCTACGCCCGCCAGTTCTTGGGGCAGCTCGAGAAGCCCCGCTACGACGCCATTCACGGCCTCACGCCGACCATCGCCATCGAGCAGAAGAGCGCCTCGTCCAACCCGCGCTCCACCGTGGGTACGGTCACCGAGGTCCACGACTACCTGCGGGTCCTCTTTGCTCGCGCCGGGGAGCAGTTCTGCCACCAGTGCGGACGCCCTGTGGCCCGTCAGGACGCCGCCCAGATCGTCCGCGAAGTCCTGAACCTGGGCCGCGATGCGCCCATGCGCGTGACGCTCCTCGCCCCCCTGGCCCGAAGGCGCAAGGGGGAGTTCCGTGACCTCTTCGCCTCCCTCCAAGCCCAGGGCTTCGTCCGGGTCCGGGTGGACGGCCACGTGTACGACCTCTCGGAGCCCCCCTCCCTGGACAAGAACCGCTGGCACGATGTGGACGTCGTGGTGGACCGCCTCGTCCTGAAGGATGGCGTGGTCCCACGCCTGACCGACTCCGTCGAGACCGCGCTCAAGGTCGGCCACGGCCGCGTCGTGGTAGCCGTCGAGGGCGAACCGGACCGCGTCTTCTCGGAGCACCTCGCGTGTGAGGTTTGCGGCCTCTCGTTCCCGGAGCCGAGCCCTCAACTCTTCTCGTTCAACAACCCCACCGGCGCCTGCCCGGCCTGCAACGGACTCGGGACCGCGCTCGACATCGCCTTGGACAAGGTCGTGCCCGACCCAGGGCTGACGCTCGCCGAGGGGGCCATCGAGCCGTGGGCGCACACGATGGACGGGCTCGGCATGACCAAAGACCTCTTGCGCGCCGTGGCCCGCGTGTACGGGATTGACCTCCACCGCCCCTTCCGCGACCTTCCCGAGGAGCACCGGCGCTTGATTCTTTACGGGGAGGCCCGCCGGGTGACCGTCCCATGGAATTCCCGCACCTTCCAGGGCTCTGCCCGCCTGCGCTACGAGGGAGTCGCGAACACCTTGCTTCGCCGCCTGCGCGAGACCCGCTCGCCCCAGATGCGCGCCTTCTATCAGCGCTATCTGACCGACCGTCCCTGCGACGCCTGCGGGGGTCGCCGCCTGCGGCCGGAGGCTCTGGCCGTCCGCGTCGGTGGCCTCAACATCGCCGAGATGTCCGAGATGACCGTCACCCGCCTCCTCGGCGCGCTGGAAGACCTGCGGGTCGTCGGCGCTCGCACCCCGGTTGTCACGGAGCTTCTCAAGGAGATTTTGTCCCGGCTTCGCCTCCTCCAGGACCTCGGGCTCGGCTACCTGACCCTTGCGCGCTCCGGGGCGAGCCTCTCGGGCGGCGAGGCCCAGCGCATCCGCCTCGCGAGCCAGATCGGCAGCGAGCTCACCGGGGTCACCTACGTCCTCGACGAGCCCTCCATCGGCCTGCACCCGCGCGACACCGGGCGCCTGATCAAAACGCTCAAGCGCCTGCGCGACCTGGGCAACACGGTGGTCGTGGTGGAGCATGACCGGGACGCGATCCTGGCCGCAGACCACGTGATCGAGTTCGGTCCGGGCGCGGGTCGTCACGGCGGCGAGGTCGTGTTCGCAGGGACCCCAGCCGAGATGATGCAGTGCGAAAACTCCCTGACCGGGGCCTACCTGTCCGGGCGCCGACGCATCGAGGTCCCGAGCGTCCGCCGCCGGGGCAAAGGCCACCTGGTCCTTCGTGGGGCCCGCGGCCACAACCTCAAGGGGATTGATGTCGCATTTCCGCTCGGGACCTTCACGGTGGTCACCGGCGTGTCAGGCGCAGGCAAGTCCTCTCTTGTCACCGAGACCCTTTGCCCGGCCGTGGCCCGGGCCCTCGGCCAGTCGTCCCAGGCCCGGCCCCTGCCCCATGACGGACTGGACGGGGTGGACCGACTCGACAAGGTCATTGTGGTGGACCAGGAGCCCATCGGACGCACCCCGCGTTCCAATCCGGCCACCTACACCAAGGTCTTCGACCATATCCGGGCCCTGTTCGCAGCCACACGCGAGGCCAGGGCCTTCGGTTTCAAGCCGGGCCGTTTCTCGTTCAATGTGCGCGGGGGCCGCTGCGAGCGCTGCCAGGGGGCCGGCGTCCTGCGGGTCGAGATGCACTTCTTGCCGGACGTCTTCGTCACCTGCGAGGAATGCGGGGGCCGGAGGTTCAACGAGGCGACCCTCCGTGTGCGCTTCAAGGACCTGACCGTCAGCGATGTCCTGGACCTGACCGTGACCGAGGCCTTGGACGTCTTCGCCCATCACCGGTCTATCCGCCGCATCCTTGAGACCTTAAGGGACGTGGGGCTCGGCTACATTGCACTCGGACAGCCCTCCCCCACCCTGTCTGGCGGCGAGGCCCAGCGTATCAAACTGTCGCGGGAGCTCGCCAAGGTCTCGACGGGTCGAACCCTCTACGTGATGGACGAGCCCTCGACCGGCCTCCATGCGGACGACGTGCGGCACCTCTTGGCTGTCGTTGACCGCTTGGTCTCGATGGGCAATACTGTCGTCATGATCGAGCACAACCTCGACATCTTGAAGGTCGCGGATTTCGTGATTGACTTGGGCCCCGAGGGAGGGGACGAGGGCGGGTATGTGGTCGCGTCGGGCACTCCGGAGGAGGTCGCCGCGTGCGAGCACTCCCACACCGGGAGGGTCCTTGCGCCCGTACTCGCCAGGAGCGCGACCGGGTCGAAGGTCCGCCCACGTGAGAGGGGTCGCCGATGAAGGTTCGGGTAGCGCTATTGGCTCTCGTCGGCTTGGCGTCGCTTTCGTGCCGCCCCCCGGAGGGGGAATCCACAGGGGACGAGGCCCGCTCTGGGGCTGTCGAGATTCGGCCCGGCGCGCTGCACGACGACAAGGTTGCGGCGCGCGGCGACCCGGTGGACTTCAAGCGCTTCCAGGTCGGGCCGCCCACCCCATGCACCATCGCCGTGTACTGGGACAATCCCTCGATTGGGGGGCGTTTGGTCCTCAGAGACATGTTCGGGGGCGCCATCGCGGAAGTGACGCACGCGAAGGGGGCCGGAAAGGACACGATCGGTCCGGTCGTACTCAAGGATGGCACCTTTTTTCTCGAGATCGAGGCGAAGTCCGGGGCCTCGGTGTACACAGTCGAGTTGTTTCTCGGGGACCCGGAGACCATGGGGAGCGAGGCCATTCCTTGGCCTGAGTGAAAGACACGAGGCCCGAGAGGGTCGCTGCAGTCGCGGCGTTGGGGGGGTGACAACCTGGGGACTCGTAACCCCAGGGGGGGGCTCGAGTCCCCAGGGTCGTTCGAGGGGTTGTCTGTCCCCAAAAAGCCTTGAAGTCCGGACGGCGTCGCGAGATTGGGTATTGACAAACCCTCCGAGGCCGTGTAAAAGATAGACTCCTGGTTGTCAGGACGCACCGGCGGATGAGTCAGTTCGAGGTGATCCGCGATGTTGGTGAGAGCATCAAGGAGCTCTTGAAGGCATCTTTCCGCGCGGCGGGCTTCACCACCGTCACTGTCTCCAACGACCGGCCCAAGAAGGACAACGTCAAGAGCCTTCCGCTGGTTTCGTGCTACCTCTACCACCTGGGATTCGCTCCGGGCTACAAGGAGCGCACGGACCATTTGGTGACGACCTACTCGAAGGATGGGCGCCTCATCGAGTACTACCAGGACGCCCCGGCGTACATGCACGCCCAGTTCATCGTGTCCGTCTTCGGGAACACGTCGAACGAGGAGAACCTGCTCCTGGGGCTCGTGGTGAAGACCTTTCTCGAGAACCCGATTCTCCACGGGGACATGCTGAAGGGCGATTCCTTCTTTCCGGACGAGAAGATCAACGTCTACCCGAACCTCCAGGCCGATTTCAACGATTCGTTGGCCTTCTGGAGGAGTCTGAACGAGGAAGTTCGACCGTCGCTCTTTTACTACGCCAAACTGCGCATCGAGTCCGAGCGGCGGTCCGAGGAGTTGCAGAGGGTTACTGGCAGGGATCTTGCAGTGCGCCGTGCCGAGTGAGGGGTGCTCGGGCGCGGGGACCCCGGCCAGTAAACCTCGGGGGTGCGACCCATGGTTTCGGCAGCGTGACGAAAGGAGGTTTGCATGGCCACATCGTACTTGTCCCCTGGCGTCTATGTGGAGGAAGTGGATCGAGGCACGAAGCCCCTCGAGATGGTCGGTACCAACACGGTCGCCTTCATCGGCGAGTGCAAGGCCGGCCCGGTGAACCAGCCCATTCTCTGCACCAACTGGAGCCAGTTCACCAAACATTTCGGAGACTTCCAGAACAGCGAGTACCTCGCGCACGCGGTGTACGCCTTCTTCAACAACGGCGGCAGTCGGTGCTACGTCCTGAATGTGGGGACCGTAGAGCAGGCGAGGGAGCGCGGGGAGGAGGTTGCGAGCAAGGCCGCCCTCTACATCGGGACTGACAACGGCCCCGGGACTCGGACTGGGCTCAAAGCCTTCGAGGACATTGACGAGATCAACATCGTCTGCGCCCCGGGCCAAACTGATCCTGTGATCCAGGATGCGGTTCTCTCGCACTGCGAGAACATGCGCTACCGCTTTGCGATCCTGGACTCGCCAGAGGTGATCGAGAAGGGCGGTGTGGACAAGATTCCGAAGCCTCGCGATTCGAAGTATGGCGCCTACTACTTCCCGTGGGTTGAGGTGTACGACCCGGTCAAGGGCAACATCTACCAGCCCCCGTCGGGCTTCATCGCGGGGATCTACGCGCGGTCTGACACCGAGCGCGGTGTGCACAAGGCCCCGGCCAACGAGATCGTCCGCGGGGCCCTCGGTCTGCGCTACCACATCACCAAGGGGGAGCAGGATATCTTGAACCCGCGCGGCATCAACTGCATCCGGTCTTTCCCCAACCGGGGCATTCGCGTGTGGGGCGCGCGGACCCTCTCGAGCGACGCGTCCTGGCGCTACGTCAACGTGCGGCGCCTGTTCAACATGGTCGAGCAGTCGATCGAACTAGGGACCCAGTGGGTCGTGTTCGAACCCAACGACCAGCGCCTGTGGAAGCGCGTGACGCGCGACATCAGCGCGTTCCTGATGCGCCTGTGGCGACAGGGCGCCCTCTTCGGCAAGACGCCGGAGGAGGCCTTTTACGTGAAGTGCGACGAGGAGACGAACCCGCCCGAGGTCATTGACGCCGGCCAGATGATCGTCGAGATCGGGATGTGCCCGGTGAAGCCGGCCGAGTTCGTGATCTTCCGGATCGGCCAGATGCCAGCGGGCGGCGAGGTGTCCGAGTAGGCCAGGCGAAGCCCCGAAGGGGCGAGCCTGGGGAGGCCGTGCCCACCGGGAAGGGCACGGACGACGAATGAGGCGTCGGTGCCTTTGAGGGGCACCGCTGACTGGTGGGGTTTTTGGCCCGGGCCATGGGGGTCCGGGCCGGGGAGATTCTCTTTTTTGGAGGTGTACCATGCCCAGCAGGAGACCGCACGATCACATCGGGAACTTCAACTTCAAGGTCGAGATCGAGGGGGTGACGCAAGGTGCGTTCCGCAACGTCGAGGGCCTCGACTCCGAGACCGAGGTGGTGGAGTACCAGGACGGGGACGACATCATTCTGCGCAAGCGCCCGGGCCGCACGAAGTACTCGAACATCGTGCTCAAGCGCGGCTACGTCAACACCGACGAGCTGTGGCAGTGGCGCAAGAAGGTCATCGAGGGGAAGGTGGAGCGCAAGAGCGGGTCGATCATCCTTTGCGACGACGACGGCAGCGAGATCATGCGCTACAACTTTTTCGAGGCCTGGCCGTGCAAGTGGAAGGGCTTCACCCTGGACGGCAAGGGCAACGACGTGAACGTCGAGGAGATCGAGCTGGCTGTCGAGAAGATCGAGCGGATGTGATCGCGCAACCCCCCGCCCCGGGTAGCCCCCGGGGCGGGGTTCCCGCCGGTTCCTTCCCAACGAGGGTGCGTTCAAATGAGGTAACCCATGGCTTTTCGGACAGAGTTTGAGTTCACACTCCCGCGGGGGTACGTGGACAAGGACGGCAAGGTTCACAAGAAGGGCGTGATGCGCCTTGCAACCGCGAAGGATGAGATTCTGCCGCTCCAGGACTATCGGGTCCAGCAGAACCGGGCGTACCTGGTCGTGATCCTCCTGTCGCGGGTCATCACGAAACTCGGGGACCTAAAGAGCATCAACCCCGCGGTCATCGAGGAGTTGTACGCCTCCGACCTCGCGTACCTCCAGGACTTCTATCGGCGCATCAACGAAGACGGCACCTCGCACGTCAAGGTGACATGCCCTGAATGCAAGCATGCATTCGAGGTGGACCTGGGAGGTGAACTCAACGTGGGGGAATGATAGGCTACCCCCTGGACAAACTGTACCAGGAGGTAGCGTACATCGCCTATCATTTCCATTGGCCCCTGGACGACATCCTCGAGATGGAGCACCGGGAGCGCCACATTTGGGTCAAGGAGATCTCCGAAATCAACAAGGAGATCAACAGGACCCGAGGGTAGCGGCGGTCTCCGGGAGGGAATGCGAGGGGCGCTGGGTCTTGCGAGGGCCACCCGGCCTCGTCCGGAGAGGGGCAGCCCGGGAGGCGTGAGGTGAGTGCGACCCCGATTACGACCGAGGTCGGCGTTCCGACCATGGCCGGGGGCGACGCGTTCGCCCTGAGACCGCCCGGTGTTTACCACGAGGACCGCGAGCAGCGGTTCACTCCCATCTCGCTCGGGCGAAGCGGCATTGTCGGGTTTTTGGGGATCACCGAGAGGGGTCCGAGCCACGTGCCGGTGCGCATTACGGGAGTCCGTCAGTTCTACGAAGTGTTTGGGGATTTCCCGCAGGGGGGGTTTTTGGCGCCGGCGGTCGAGGCGTTCTTCCGGAACGGGGGCCAGGAGTGCTTCGTGGTCCGGGTGGTGCATCGGTCAGGGAGCGCCGCAGGGGACTTTGCCTGGCCCGCTTCCCTCAAGTTGCTGGACAGACGGGGAATCCCGACTTTGCTCGTCGAGGCGGCAAGCGAGGGGCTATGGGGGAACTCGGTCCGGGTCAGCGCGCGCGTCCAGCCCCCGCGGGCCCAGACGATCCTGACGCTGGACGCCAGGGCCGGGGACAGCGAGGCCACGATCCGCTCGACGCACGGGTTTCGGCCAGGGACCCTCGTGCGCCTCTACAACGAGGCCACCGAGGTGTTCCGCTTCGTCACGGGCCTGGCCGAGAAGACGATCCGGTGGTCGCCGGACGAGCCCCTGGAGCGAGGTCTGGCCGCGAGCGCGCCCACGTATGTCGAGCCGGTCGAGTTCGAACTCCGCGTGAACTGTCCGTTCGCGAACGAGGTCTTCCGCGACCTGTCGTTACACCCGGGCAGCCCATTGTTCGTGGAGCGGGTCGTCGCGGACCGCTCGCGTCTGGTCCGCGTGAAGTCCCTCGCTTCGCCATCGCCGCCGCCAGAGAACCTGCCCGCCACTGTGGACGGCGCGGCCCTCGAGGGCGGGCGTGACGGGGTTGAGGACTTGACCCCGGACGACTTCATCGGCATGACGGGCGGGCCAGGCGAACGGACAGGACTTCAGTGCCTGGAACTTGTCGAGGAGGTGGACCTTTTGGCGATCCCGGACCTGATGTGGCTGTTCCAGCGGAACCAGGGGACCCCGGGACGACCCTTCTCGACCCTCAAGGACGTGGAGGTCGTGCACGACGCGATGGTTGCCCAGTGCGAGCGTCTGAACGACCGGTTCGCCATCCTGGACTCCCCGTTTCCCGACCTTCCGGGGCGGACCCGCGAGTATCGCCTTCAGTTCGACACGCGGTTCGCGGCGCTCTACTTCCCGTGGGTCGTGGTCGAGCGGCGGGGCGAGCGCCTCGTGATGCCCCCGAGCGGGCACGTAGCGGGCGTGATCGCGCGCTGCGACGCGGAGATGGGGGTGCACCGTCCCCCGGCGAACGAGGTGGTGCACGGGGCGGAGGACCTGGCGATCATCCTCCGGGACGAGGACATCGGGGCCTTGAACGCGGAGGGCATCAACTGTCTGCGGTCAGCCTCGGTCCGGGGCCTGCGCGTCTGGGGTGCGCGGGTGATGTGTTCGGACCCACAGTACCGTTACGTGAATGTCCGTCGTACCCTGAACGCCATTGTCAAGGCCATGAACCAGCATCTCCAGTGGGTGGTCTTCGAGCCGAACGTCCCGTCTTTGTGGAAGACTCTGACTCGCAACATCACCGACTTCTTGGTGGAGTTGTGGCGCAAGGGCTATTTTACAGGGCGGACGCCGGAGGAGGCGTTTTTCGTCAAGTGCGACGAGGAAACGAACCCGCCAGAGGAGCGTGACGCGGGAAGGCTCCTGATCGAGGTCGGCGTGGCCCCGGTGCGTCCTGCCGAGTATCTGGTCCTCCGGGTGGCCCAGGAAATGCAAGGAGGCACCCACGGAGGTCCGTGACCTTGCTTCGGAGGTGAGCGATGGGGAAAACACCCACCAACGTCCCCAAGATGGCGAAGCCTGCGGTCAATCAGTACGGGACGATGATCGGGCGCGTGGACCCCGATGTCACGTACACCTTCTACGTCGAGGTGGACGGGATCCGCTGCGTGAAGTTCGCCGAGGCGCGCGGCCTCGAGTGGAAAGCCGAGACGGTCTCGTTCTACGAAGGCGGGAACCCCTCGTACAAGGTGAACCTCGTGGGCCCGGGCTCGTTCACGCCGTTGACCTTGAAGAAGGGGTTCTTCGCGGCCTCGTCCGAGTTCTTCAAGTGGTTCCAGGCGATCATGAGCGGCGGTCGCACGCCCGTGGAGCGGGTAACGGTGTCGCTCGTGGTCCTGGACCGGGCCGGCGAGGAGGTCGGCCGCTACAACTTCTACCGGGCATTCATGTCCAAGTACACGGGCCCAGGGTTCAACGCGACCGAGAACGCGATCGCCTTCGAGGAGATCGAGATTACGTACGACTATTTCACCTATCAGCCTGGGCCCGCGGGCGGCGCCCTCCAGAGCGGGCTGGCCGCCGGGAAGAAGTGAGGAGCCGGAGTCTGGCATGGCGGACGCGCGACCAGGGACGCGGATGACATTGGTGGACTGGACCGGCGGGCGAATGCTCGCGATACGGAAGCAAGCAGGCCTGGGTCCGGAGTCGTGGGGCCTCTTGCGTCGCCTTGTCTTGCGCGAGGGGTTCGGCGGCATCGCGACCCGGCGGGAGGTCGCGTGGATCTTCGCCTCTCGCGTTGCGGAGGTCTTCGGCGGATGGCTCACGGGAAGCGTGCGGGCCTGGGACTTCCTGGCCGACGCACCGGAGGGCGAGGTCCTGGCGCTTCGCACGCGCGGGCCGGAGGAGTCCTCGCTGCCGCCAGCAAGGAAGACGAGGCGACCTGGTCTTTTCGGAGCGCCACGTGCGATAGATGGGGGGCCCCATCTCCCAGCGCGGAGCGCTGGGGAGCACGTGCCGGTGGCACGTGCGATAGATGGGGGGCCCCATCTCCCAGCGCGGAGCGCTGTCCCAGCACTGGGCGCGACCAGGACCGAGGTCTCACGGCTCCTTCATCGCCACCGGGTCGGCGGTGCCGGTGCCGCGCTGAATATGGCGACCGGCCTGGCGGCGGACGCCCTGGGGCTGGTGCGCCTGAGGTCTGGAGTCCCCATGGGGACTCCGGGCACCGCGAGGGAGACCCTGGCGACCGGTGGTACGCAGTTCGCGGGACGGACGCGGCGCGCGATGATGTCCCAGGTCTCCGAGTTCGTCGCTCCGCGCAGCTTGCTCCGAAGCGTGGACCTGGCCAGGGTTCGCCCGGAGGGGTCACGCGGACCACAATGGCTCGAGGTGGCAGGAGGCCCGACCGAGGCCATGGGAAGGGCGCCCTTCCTGCCGGTGTCGGTGCGCGCCGCCGAGGTCGCGTTGGCCAGGGGCACCCAGGCGGCGGTCGCATCCGACCTTGCACTCGAGGGTCCCGAGGCCACGCTCTTGTCGTTTGTCGTCCCTGGCGCGGGGGAACCTGGTGGGCCGAGAGTCTTCCCAGAGCGCGCTGTCGCGCGGCGCGCGACCTCTGGGGTGCGCGAGTCCGTGCGTCGCGCGGGTTCGCGGAAGGACCCGGCGCAGGCCGGGGCCTCCCACGGTTTTGATGGCTTCGTGGCGCGCGCCAGGTTCTCGCCAAGGCGGGCAGGGGTCCAAGCCCCCTGGTTCGCACCGCTCGCGCAGCCGGCGACAACTTTTGGGCCCTCCTTGTGGTCCCGGTGGTTGGGACTGGGCGCAGGCCAGGAGCCCGCAGCGCCGGGTCGGGAGTCGGCGGTCCTCGGGCACAGGCCGCATGTCGTCCGGGGATGGGGCGCGGAGAGGTCCGGCCTAGGAATCCGGGCCTCCGAAGTAGGCCTCGGGAGCCCTGAGGCGACGCTTTTGTCCTTCCCAGGTCGTGTGGTCGGGGACCGAGACGTGTTTCCGGACCGCCTGGTGGCGAGGTTCGCTGGCTTTGCTCGGGAGGCCGAGGTCTCGACGTCCCCGACCGGGTCCCGGCAGGTCTTGGACCAGGCCGGGGCCTTCCATGGCCACGCGGGCTTTGTGGCGCGCGCCACGTTCATGCCAAGGCGGGCAGGGGTGGTGGCACCCTGGTTCGCGCCGCTCGTGCAACCGGCAACGGTTTTTGGTCCTTCCTTGTGGTCCCAGTGGTTGGGGCCGGGCATTGGCGGGGAATCCCCAGCGCAGGGTCCGCGGTTAGCGGTCCTCGGGCGCGGGCCGCAGGTCCTCGGGGGATGGGGCGCGGAGAGGTCCGGGCTCGGAATCCGGACATCCCATGTCGGCCTCGGGAGCCCTGAGGCGACGCTCTTGTCCTTCCCAGGTCGTGTGGTCGGGGACCGAGACGTGTTTCCGGACCGCCTGGTGGCGAGGTTCGCTGGCTTTGCTCGGGAGGCCGAGG
>FWWL01004602.1_pt1 | contig 22960 bp, 19 predicted proteins | sample 2228331 | NCBI WGS metagenome assembly FWWL01 (sample SAMEA103939775, study PRJEB20133) | metagenome | reverse complement strand
TGGTGTTTGTGGCGTAAGACGGGGCAGTTGTGATACATAGGGCGCCCGAAGATGTTCAGATGATAAAAAAGCTGGAACAAAGGTTTTTTTTAAGAATTGGAAGAAAAAACGGATATTCGTCTAGTGGCAGCATCCGGGCGGAAAGGAAGGACGTTCGGAAAGAGGAGCTCCTCATGAGCCCCAAACCCCGAGAAAAGCATGCCGAAGGCCATCAGGCCGAAAGCCGCCGCACGACCGACCGTTCCAGTCGCACGGAGTGTTTGGATACGGAAGGGCTGCGGCGGTTGGAAGAGTCTTTCCGCCGATGGGTCGAGGAGGCTTCGGCTCATCGCACGGCAAGACTGCGAATCTTTCTTATTTTTCTGCTCATTCGCCATACGGGCGCCAAGCTTAATGAAGTGCTTCGTCTGAATCCCTTTGAAGACATCGACTGGGAAAATCGATGCGTGCTTCTACGAAGTGGAAGCAACCGCCAGGGTTCGCCTGGGCGTCTTGTGGATATTTCGCGTCACGGCCTTCAAGATATTCGAGCTCTTGTGGAAGACCCCGGGGTTCAGGGGCACGTGAAGGGATCTCTCTTGTTGGATGCCGCCTTTGTTCGCCGCAAATTTTACGAAAGAGCCCAGGCTTGCGGCTATGCTTCACATCTGGGTGGGCCCGAGATGATCCGAAGCTCGCGCCATGGAACTTCTCAAAGGCCATATTCCCTTGCCGGTCGTGCAAAAAATTCTTGGGACGACCGTTTCCAAAGCGCCTTTGCCTTATCCGTTCTTTTCCGACAAAGACATTCGCCATGTGATGAGACTTTTTCTTGAACGGGAATCGGCCGGACAAACCAGTGCTCGAAACGCTTTTTATGGCCGAGTGGACAAGGTTCTTTGCGGAGATATTCAGGCCACGGTGAATCTGTTCACCCTTGGAGGCCACCGCATCCAAACGGTGATCACCTTGGACAGCCTTCGTCGCCTTGGTATTCGGGAAGGAACCTTTATGGTCGCAGAGGTCAAGGCTCCCTGGCTGATCCTTGTCCCGGGGATCAAAGAACCTTTGGTGACCTGTGAAAATCGATTTCATGGAACGATTCGTCGAGTCCTTGCAGGACTGGTGACAACGGAAGTGACCGTGGAACTTGCCGACGGCACGGAATTATGCGCTATTGTCTCTTCCGAAAGTGCCCGCCGCATGTCCATGAAGGAAGGGGATTCGGCCTGGGCTGTTTTTTCGGCTCACGCCGTGGTGCTCCATGGACACAGTGGCGATCTGCCGTGGTCATGAGCAATGGAATTTTCAATGAGAGTTTTGCCCACTCGCGAGAACTTAAGGCGAGCTCAGGTGAGAGGTGGATAAAATCCATGGAAAAAGGCGAGCAAAAGGCAGGAAAGATCGAAAGTCATGTCTTTACTAAGTATGGACAAGGCTGTCGTGCCGAAGAATCGTTTGAACACGCAGATCGGCCCCGACAGGGTCATGCAGCGCATAATGAGGTCAGCGCGTCCGTCCGAGCCCATAGAAGCGTGTCTCAGAACGCATTTCTTCCTGGGAGCGCGGGTGTCCCGCCCGCACAAATGCCAGGCCGCAGGCCCGTACTTCCAAGAAAACCATCGCCTTCTCTCATTCCCGGACAGGCTCCCAACGGTGGGGAAAACGAGGCACCAAAGGGAAGCCATCTGCGCTTGGGAAGCGTTCTAGGGTTTTTGGTCCTCTGGTTCGGCCTTATGATCTCTGGCCCGGTTGCCGTGGCTCTCCCGTCCGCGTACGCCCAGCAACCCCAGGAAAGCCCCGACCAGCGTGTTCAACTGCAGGTGCTTCAAGCCTTGAATCAGATCGCCATCTCTTTGACCCATATTCTCACCTATAACGACAAGGTGGTCCTGGACCAGGAATACAACACCATCATCAACAACCTGAACCTCAACAAGATACCCGATGCCGACATCATCAGCCTGCTTCAGGAACTCATGGATCTGCTCACCACTTCCAAAATCCAGGAACATGAAAGAAACTATCTCGCACGCAGCTACGAAAAAACCGTTCAATCCGAACTGAAAAAGCGCCTTCGAAAGCGCATCTTTGAGAGCGACCTGCTTCTCAACCCTTACATGGGTGTGCTCAGCGCCATGCTCAATGTGGGTTCTTTTTACTTCAACTACCGTGACCACATGGATGACTACAAGAAAGAGCGGGAAGAAGCCGCGTGGAAAATCGAAGCGGCCACCCTGCAAGGAATCAACAACTTTTACAAGAAGCTGCTCAAATACTCGTGGGACCTCATGCGTCGGTACAACCTACCCGACGAATGGCGCCTTAACGAAAAGCAGCTGACCGATTACACGGCTATCCTAAAAGAACCCGATATCGAACGGCGTTTCCGTAAATTGGAAAGGCTGGAAAGCTCTTTTCAGATGTTTCCCCCTTACTGGTACTACCGAGGACAGGCTGCCTATGAAATGGGAAACCATAAGGAGGCTCTGAGCTGTTTCCTGCGCTTTCAAAACATTCACCAGGGCATTCTCAGAAAAGACCCTTTCGCGGCCTCTACCGCCATGCATAAGATCATGCTGACCATTCAGGAAGCATCCCCGGAACAGATCCGTCACGATCTGGAAGTGATTCTGGCCAATTCGGACGACGAAGACTGGGGGAACATCCTTTTTGCCGCTTTGCACTATGCACGCTTGGGAGATCGCGACAAGGCAGGCCGCCTCATTTTGCAGAACCTGGACAACGGATACATGGCCTTCATTGAAGATCCTGAAATGATGCGCGCCCTTGGCCCCGCCTTGCTCCTGGAAGCACGGGATGAGGTGTTTCATCGCATCATGGACATTTTGCTGAAAAACGATCGCATCAAGAACTACGATGTCTTATGGCTTTACGGCCAGCTTCGAAACCGCGATATTCTTCGAAAGATTCAACCTGAATTCGACCGTGTGTTGCTCCTTGCCGAAAATAAATCGTGGTTGAACCCTCTCAACGTCTTTCGAGGCGACAACCTGGCTTTGCTCTTGCCCACGCGCTGGATAGCCGACAACTTAAGGATTCAGCTGCGGGTGATCGATGAAGAAGGGGAAAGAAAGTTCGAGCCTTCCGAAATGGCTTCGTTACCGCATCATCCCGAAGTCACCATGCTGACCTTCAAGGACGCCCTTTCCACAAAGAAGTTTCTCAAGAAAAAGCGCCAGGGGCAAATCGCTGTTTCCTTGGTTCGAGAAAAGCTTGCGGAAGACAGAACCCCTCAGGATGCCTACACAATCACCATGATCTTTTCGGTGACGGTGATTTCCGTCGATGAACAAGTCCGAAGAATCCATAGATACACTCAATACCTCATGAACCATGCCGAAAACGGGAAAATTTCCAGTAAGTCTTCCAAGGGAAAAGACAAAAGCGAGGATACTGCTGCGAAAAAAGGCGACGGCGACGAGGAAGCCTTATGGTTCGCCAAGGAAAGGCTGGTTCTGAACGGGGAGAGTTTTCCTTGGAGCGATGAGGGCCTTCGGTTTTAGAAGCCTCTCTGCGAGCCGACGTCACCATGGCGGTTGCGGCCAATCGGTCAGAAACGGGAGGCGATCCAGCCGACCAAAACCACCGGCACCCATAGCGCGCTCATGATCACCAGAGCCTTGGCCCACTTGTCTTGAAAGTAGCGCTTGGAGGATTGCACCACCCAATTCCAATTCAGGACGATATGCACGACGGTGAGCACCACGAAAAGGATTCCCAGGGTTCCATGAATATCGGCCCAGCTATGGCGAGTGAGCCCCAGAAAGGACGGAGGCCCTCCCATGGCTCGACCTCCTGTGGGGATCATAAATTTGAGCAAAAGCCCCAGCACGACAAGCGTCGTCGCATTGACGTAAAGGAGTGCGCCGATAAGGTAGAGCCATCGGTTCTTGTCCATGATTCCTTCCCCCTGATGTCACAGTTGACGCCTTTGAAACATGTCCAGCTCCATGGCATGAAGCAAGGAGCGGGTGCGAACATTGAGAATAAGCCCTTGGAGGCCAGAGCGTAAGGGCATGGCGCGCCGTGCCTCTACTTTCGCACCAACTCCACAAGGGTGATTTCCGGTGGGGCCAGGAACCGCATGGGAGGTCCCCAGGTGCCGGTGCCTCGATTCGTATGCAGCACGGACCCCTTGTCCAGTTCATAGGTTCCGTTAAAAAAAGGATACATTAGAGCCACAAAAAGAGAGAAAGGAAAAATCTGGCCCCGGTGCGTATGACCCGAAAGCTGAAGGTCAAACAGGCCGAGAGTGGCTTCGCATACTTGAGGTCTGTGTTTGAGGTAGAGCGTAAAAAGCCCGTTGGAAGAAGATTTCAGCAGGCTCGATTCCGTTTCGGGCCGATCTTTCCATGTGTCATCGACGCCTACCACATTCAAAACGCCCCCCAGTGTTGTTCCATTATCCCTGAGGAGAAGAAACCCGGCCCGTTGTGTCCAATCCATGGCTCCTTGCAGTCCCACGTAGTATTCATGGTTTCCCACGATGGCCACCTTGCCCAGAGGAGGCTGAAGTTCCTGGAAAAAAGGAAGCAGGGGTTCCAGGGAATGGGGTGTTCCATCCACAAGGTCCCCCGTAGAAACGACAAGATCAGGATTGATGTCCCGTAAAAGCTGAACGATCCTTTCGGCGCGGGCATGTCTGCCGTTGAGGCCGAAATGCACATCCGAAATCTGAGCCAGGACCAAACGGGGCATATGAGCCGGTAGTTTCTCCGTTTCCAAGCGCACTCGTTCCACGCGGATGTTTTGAGCTTCCAGTGTGCTGTAGATGCTAAGGACACCAGCAGCAATAAGGACAAACCAGGCGGCCGGCTTGTCGGGCAGTTGAGCCGTACCGGAGAAACCAAAACGGTGCAGGAACCACAAAAACCCATTGACGGCTCCCACAAGCAGGGAAAGCCAAAAGGCCAGGAACAGAAATCCCATCCATGGATAACCCAGATGGGCCACAAAGCGTGCCTGAGTTTCCCAACCCGTTCTTTCCAGAAGACGACAGACCATGGGAGCAAGAATCATGGCCACGGCAAAGATGATAAGCACCGCCCACAAGACCTTTCGGCCTTCAAAAAGGCTGTGCACGCGATAAAGAAAAACCGCGTGCATGGTGGCGTAGACGGTGACAAAGACCAGCAGAAAGGTGATCATCGCCTCATTCTTTCTCGCGCTCTTTGGCCAATTCCTCCGGACTCATGGTCCAAAACGGTGTCCCGTCCTTGGTGAGTCGAACCTTGAATTCAAAATGATCACCTTTTTTCACCTTGGATGCCATAAACACTTCTTGGCCTTCCACATCCGCCCAGCATCCTGTCACTTTGACCGTATCCCCCACCTGCAGGCCCATGGTCTTAGGATCGATGAACCATCGGGGACCCAAGTGGACCAAGGTCTTGGCACCATCTTTATCCTCCAAAAGCAGAGCCACCCCGGGACTCATGCCCTTCATGGGAATCACCTCGTGAATCTTCACGATGGTGCCTTTGATCTTGTCTAGTTCCTGAGCCTTGTACAATTGGTTATAGGCACTCCCCTTATCCCATCCTCCCATTTGTTCCACGGCGGGTTGCGCAAAGGAAAAGCTCGCCATTCCGAAAGTGAGGCACCAAATGAGGGAGAAAAGCTTCAAGAGGTTCGACCTTTTGGCTGCCATGGCATGCTCCTTTACTTTGTGAGTGAAAACCGGTTTGAAGATTCAAAAACACCGTTTTCCTTTGTCGACCTACACACCAGACTGCTGTGCAGAAATCTGGCGTAATAGCCGTTTTGTCGAAGCAAATCTTCATGGCGTCCCGATTCCATCACACGCCCGTTTTCCAACACAAGAATTTGAGAAGCTCTCTGGACCGTGGAAAGCCGGTGCGCAATAAGGATCGCCGTTCGACCCGCCAACACTGTTTCCACGGCAGCTTCTATGTCCCTTTCCGTGGAAGAATCCACATTGGATGTGGCCTCATCAAGAATAAGAATCCTCGGGTCTCGTGCCAACACGCGCGCAAAAGCCAGAAGTTGCTTTTGTCCTGCAGAAAGATCCATACCTCCGGGGCCGATGTGAGTCTCCAACCCCTGAGGAAGACGGCGTATCAGGGAACCGAGCTGAGCGAGTTCTACGATGCGATCCAATGACTTGGCATCCAAAGTTAAATCCAGGCAGATGTTTTCTCGAAATGTTCCCGGCACAAGAAAAACGTCCTGCATGACCAAACCGATCTGTCGACGCAGCCATCGCATATCCAAACACCGCACATCATAGCCATCCAAAAGAATGCGACCCTGCGTGGGTTCATAAAACCTTTCCAACAAATGAATCAAGGTGGTTTTGCCGGCTCCCGTTGCCCCGACAATTGCCAGAGTTGCTCCTGGGTCCACATGAAAGGAAACATCTTGAAGCACGAGCCGGTCGGAATCATAGCTAAAGGAGACGTGCTCAAAGGTGAGCGCACCACGCACGTGAGGCAGTGTCTTGGTTACGGAGGGTTCTGGGTACGATTTTTGAGTGTCCAGCAATTCAAAAATTCTTTCGGCGGAAGCCAAAGCCGACTGCACAATGGAATACTTTTGGGAAAGTTCCCTTAAGGGCTGAAAACACAATCGCACATAAGACAGAAAGGCGATCAGAGTTCCCAGAGTCATGGATTCGTTCAGAATACTTCGACCGCCGAACCAGATCATCAGGGCCACGGTGCTGGAATGGACCACTTCGATAAACGGCATGAAAACACCGAACAGGTGAATTTGCCGAAAAGCGGCCAAGCGGTGGGCTTCATTGAGGCTTTCAAAATGGGTGGCTGTGTCTTTTTCCCTTTGAAAAAGTTGAACAATGAAGAGACCGCCCAGAACTTCCTGCAAAAAGGCGTTGATGCGTGCCAGGCGTGTTCGAAGCTCTCGAAAGGATTCTCGAGCCAGGCGGCTGAACAGGAAAGTCACCACAATCATCAAGGGAATGACCGTGCAGAGCATACCGGTCAGGCGCCAATCCATCCAAAACAGGATTGTCAGAATACCGAAAAGCTGAAGGAAATCATTAAAAACGGTTACCACGACCGAAGTCATGGCTTCATGCATGTTTTGAATGTCGTTGGTCAGTCGCGTTACCAGTTTCCCCACGGGATGTTGGTTGAAAAAGGCTACATCCAGATGCACCACGTGATGAAAAAGGCGTTGTCTAAGGTCGTGCATCACCTGCTGGCCGGCCCATTCCAGAAGGATAACTTGAAAAAAGTTCGCCAGAAACCCCAAAAGCATAAGGCCGACGAAGACCAAGGCAAGCCAGCGCAGGCCGTCCCAGCGGTCTGTCCAGGGCAGGTTTTCCGCGGTGATGTATCGATCCACACCCAGCCGCACCAGGTATGGAATGATCAAGCCGGCTGCGGAAATCAAAAGGGACAGCAGAGCCGCTCCCAGAATGGGTTTCCAGAACGGCCGTAAGATTTTCAAAAGACGCTTCCACAGTTTGAGATCTCGAATGCGTCCCAGCTGAGCTTCTTCAAAGTATCCGTACCCGTAATGCATAGAACCTCAACGCACGCACTCGGAGCGGGTTTGATGGTGGTAAATGCTACGGTAAAAGGAATTTCGAACCAAAAGATCGTGATGGGTGCCGGCATCCACCACACGTCCGTTTTCCATGACAAGAAGTCTGCCGGCGTCCATAAGCTGGGCGATTCTGTGAGAAATGATCAAACAGGTCTTGCCTCGGCAATAACGTCTCAGGTGCTCCAGGATCAGATGCTCTGTTTCTGTATCCACCGCGGAAAGACCGTCGTCGATGATGAGGATCGGCCGGTCGAGCAAAAGGGCTCGAGCCAAAGCAATCCGTTGGCGCTGCCCTCCGGAAAGGAGCACCCCTTTTTCCCCAATGCGTGTTTCATAGCCGAAAGGCATGGCAAGGATTTCTTCGTGTATGGCGGCGGCTCGGGCCGCCGCTTCGATCTCCCGCCTTTCGGCGTGTGGTTTGCCAAAGGCGATATTGGCGGCCACCGTGTCTGAAAAAAGAACCCCTTCCTGAGGCACATAGGCAATGAGAGATCGAAGGCTGCTGAGGCTTAGATCGTTGACGTCCCAGCCGTTCACCATGTAGGTGCCTCGAGGCACAGGATAGAGTCGAACCAGAAGATGACACATGGTGGATTTGCCGGCACCCGTGGGTCCAATGAGTCCCGTGATGCCGGGTTCCAAAGTGAGGGAGCACCCGTGAAGCACGGAAGATTCCATACCCGGATAAGTGAAAATGCATTCGTGAAGGCTTAAGGTGAAAGGTGCTGAAGGAATGGAAACCGGCTTCGACGGATCACTTAAAGCGGGGCGGTCGTTGAGAAGCCCCTGAATCCGTTGCAGGCTCGTCAGGCCTCTTTGGAACAGATTGGCCACCCAACCGAAGGCCATCATAGGCCATGTGAGCAGGTGCAGGTATGTGATGAAAGCTACGAAATCACCGGTCGTGATGGCGCCTTTCATGGTAAGAAGACCGCCGAAGTAAAGGACAAGCAGCACACTGGTGTTCCCCACCAAACCAGCAAAGGGGAAAAGGGTTCCCTGCACCATGGCTGCTCGCAGATTGTGATGTACATAGGCTCGCCCCAAAACATCGAACCGCTTCGTTTGCGCATCTTCCTGGTTGTACGCTTTGAACAATCGAATCGAGGCAAGAGTGGTGCGAGCGCATTCGGTCAGTTCCGAAAACTTTTCCTGGACCTTGACAAACCGTTCATGCAATCGACCGGACAAGAACTGAGTGGCCAAAGCCAGAAAGGGCAGGGGAGCCACGGCGATAGCCGTCAACTTTCCATGCAGAGCCGCCATAAAAGCCAAAGTGGCCAGGCTCATGAAAACCGCATCCACAAAGGCCACCAGGCCCATGCCTGCGGCAAGTTGAACCGAGGCGAGATCATTGCCGGAAAGGGCAAGAATGTCGCCGGAACTTCGTTTGTGCAGGGCGGTTCGGTCCAGCGTCAGCACATGAGCCACCATGTTCCGGCGAATGTCTTTTTCCAAAAATCGAGAAAAACCGAGAAGAAAGTATCGCCAGAAGTACCTCAGCACAGCAATGAGCAGGGCAAGGACAACGATCTGAGCGGCCCGTATGACCAACTGATTGGGGTTATAGCCCGAGGAGACGCCGTCTATGGCGTGTTTCATAACACGAGGAATCCACAGTTGAAGGATATCCACCACGGCCAGGCACAGAAAACCCACCGTGAGACGCCATGCATACCGGCCTACCAAAGGTTTGAGAAACCTCAGAGCACCCAGGACATCTTGACTCTGGGATCTTCCGGCCGTGTTGCGGTTCACATGGCCCTCACCGACTTGAAGAAGGCTGAAGAACCGGCGACGAAGGGGCCCATTGCCGGGTTTTGAAAAGCCAGACGGCGGCATAGACCACAGGGGTATCTAGGAGCGCGATGGCGAGTTTGATGACCCACTGGCCGAGGATTAGCGGCGTTATGGGCATCAGGCCGTAAAAGGCAATGGTAATAAAGACCACCGTGTCAATGAGTTGTGAAAGGGCTGTGGAAACATTGTTTCGAACCCAAAGGAATTTTCCTCCAGTGAGGCGCCGCAGCAGATGAAAAGCCCACACGTCATGGTATTGACTCAAAAGATAGGCGGTCAAGGAAGCCACAATGATCCTTGAAGTACTGTCCAGGACGGTTCGAAAGGCGGGATCATGAGGCCAAAAAGGAGCCGGTGGCCATATGACGGCGAGACGCACCAGCATCAAGGAAAAGACAAGGGCGACAAAGCCTCCCAAGACCACCGTGTTGGCCTTCTCCCGTCCCCATAATTCGCTCACCACATCCGTCACCACAAAGGTAACACAATAGGCCAAAACGCCCGCCGGAACCACCAAACCAAAAATCGTAATGATCTTGCTGGCCAGAACCGACGCAATGACCAAGCTTCCTACAAAAAGGCTGTTCAGAATAAGAAAGGCCTTCTGACTTTTTTCTTCCATAGTGTTCCTCATGTTGTCCTCTCAATCTAAGGGCGGACCCGCATCTCCACCCTAAAATACAATCACCTTTATGGACGTACCCGCGCATCCGCCCCAAAATAGAACCACCTGTAGGGGCGGACCGATGTGTCCGCCCCAAATATAATCACCTCTGGGAACAGACCAACAGGCCCACCCCAAAACCCAATCACCCGTCGACGCGGACCGATGTGTCCGCCCCTGAATGCAAACACCTACCGGCACACACCCGCGTGTCCGCCCTACAATTCAGTCACCCCTCACGAGCATGTGCGCGAAAGAACCTTTCCTTAAAAGCGCTCCACCGGCCCACTCATGATGCGGAAGGGACACCCGCGCTCCCGAAAAAGAGCCCTTCTCGGTGAAGCTCTTAAGTCCAGCCCATCAAAATTCGAGCGAACTCTTTACCTTTTTCACGGGCGGCGATCAAGTCCTGTGGCTGTTTGAGGATATCGCCTTCAGCATCCACACCTCTCACCAGAAGGGTGTCCCACAGATCGGCTCCTAGAGCGTCAAAGAAATAGCGGGCGGTCAGCAGCACACCGTCAAAGAGTTTTTTGCCTCGAGTGGCCCCGGCGGCGATAAAGAAGCCTCGTCGAGGATAGTCTTTGGAACCAAAAGGAATTTCATCGATCCAATAGCGCTTCACCCACAAGGATTGGCATCGATCCATGAAGATCTTGGTGTGTGCAGAGACCGTGTAAAAGAACACGGGCGAGGCGAGCATAATGCCGCGGGATGCCATGATGGCATCCGCAACCTTTTGAAAATCATCTTCGATGACGCAACGCCCCGAAGTCTTACAACCGTAAAGCTCGAGGCATGGAGACATTTTAAGGTCCCGCAGGTAAAAACATTCAACGACGGCTCCGGCTTCGCGAGCGCCTTCGACAGCATGGGCAAGCAGGGTAGACGTGTTTCCAGATTTTCTCGGGCTTCCGAACAAGGCCACAATTCGCACCATGGTATGACTCCTTTTCTTGGAAGGCATGGGTGCGAAAATTTTGACATGAGAATTGACTTTATGTCACATAAAAATCGTGAAGGAGGAAAAAGATGGCCGAGGAACGCCTGTCTTTGGGAAAACGTCTTCGGAAGTGTTCCTCTGTGCGCTGCGTGGGCGTGCAGCCCAACTGGTTCGATTATTCGCAAGAGGTTCGAGAAAGAATCGTCCAATGTCCAAAGGTTTATTATCCCAGCCGTTTGTATGAAGATCTTTTCCGATCCCTGGGAAAAATGGTTTTTCCTCGAAACTACTACGCCTTCATGGGCCATAAGATTCGGCAAACGTCTCTTTTTCAACTTCTGAATGTGCCGCATCCTCGAACCAAACTCTACTACGGCACAAACCGAACGGAAAGGATTCTTCGAGATTTTACCTTTCCTATGATCGCCAAGAATCCCGTCGGCTCCTCCCAAGGCGAAGGGGTATGGCTGCTGCGCTCCAAAGAAGACCTTGCCGGGTATCTTGCCGATCACCATCCGGCATACATTCAAGAATATCTTCCCATCGACAGGGACCTGCGGGTTGTGCTCATCGCTCAACAAGTGGTTCATGCTTATTGGCGCCTGGCTCGTTCGGGTGATTTTCGAAACAATGTGTCCCGAGGCGGCAGCATCAGTTTCGAAAACATTCCCAAAGAGGCTTTGGATTTTGCGCAATGGACCGCCACCGTGTGCCGCTTCGATGAAGTGGGCTTGGACATCTGTTACGCCCATGACCGCTGGTGGGTCCTTGAAGCCAACATGGTCTATGGGCTGGAAGGATTTCGGCGCCGAGGGCTGGACATTTACACCATTTTTCGATCCTTGGATGAAGGAGGGGCGCTGTGACTCGACCGGAACAAATAACGAAAAACATAGCCCTGGTTCGAGAAAAGATACGAGAAGCCCGACACCTTGTGGTGCTCACGGGGGCTGGCATTTCCGCAGAATCCGGCGTTCCGACTTTTCGTGGAGCGGGAGGTTTGTGGCGCAGCTACCGGGCGACGGATCTGGCCACACCGGAAGCTTTTGCCGGAAATCCTCAACTGGTGTGGGAATTCTACAACTATCGTCGTGAAATCCTCAAACCCTTGCAGCCCAATGCAGCCCACAAGGCTCTGGTGACTTTGGAAAAACGTAGTGAAAGGTTCGTGCTTCTTACCCAAAATATCGATGGGCTGCACCAAGCCGCAGGATCCCGCCGGGTGGTGGAACTGCACGGCAATATTTGGTGGGTGCGGTGCACCCAATGCGGTCGCAAAACCGAAGATCGGCGTGTGCCTGTGCCGTTTCCGCCCTTATGTGACGGCTGCGGGGGAATGCTAAGGCCCGATGTGGTCTGGTTCGGGGAAACCCTGGACCCTGATGTGCTGCACAAAGCTTACAGCACTTTGGAAGCCTGCGACTTTATGATGGTCATCGGCACCTCCGGTGTGGTTCAGCCCGCCGCTTCCATGGGCCTCTATGCACAACAGCACGGAGCTTTCGTCGTGGAAATCAACCTGGAACCCACCCCCTACAGCCGGGCCTTTAACGTCAGCCTGCAGGGAAAAGCCGGAGACCTTGTGCCTCAGGTGGTGGACGAAACACCGATTGGGTAACCCTTTTAATCTTTTACAACCAATTTGAATGAATCACGCGCTTCATGAACCTTTCTATGTCTTGCCATTCCTAGGTGTATGTGTGTATCCATGGGGCCATTCCTGCAGGCTGCTGGTTTTGCATGAAACGTCCGTCCATGGTGAAAACCGCTGGTTGGAGGGGCGTACCGGTGTGTGCCCCGATGATTCCCATTCCCGGTCGGTTGTGTGGCCGACACACAGGTCCGCCCCTATCAGAAGCATCCACCGAATAAATGGTGGCGGCACAGGTAAGATAAGCCCAAAGGACAGAAAGGAATGCCCATGGAATCCAGTTCGGCACGCTTAACGTGTTCACTTGCTGCTGTGCTGTGTTCGACGACATACCCAAGTCGGCTCTCAGAATTCAGGTTTAATGCAAAAGACTCCAGCATGGCTCTATTCCCATGATTTCTTATTGAACGGTTGAACGAGTTTCTTAAGAAAAAACTTTGCCTTTTGTCAAAATTTGGATGATTCTAAGAATCCCTTCTCTGAGCGCGGTCGAGCCATTCGCGGGCGTGGGCTAAGGTTTGGTCGGTAATGGTGACACCGCCGAGCATGCGCGCCAGTTCCGAGACACGTTCCCGAGGCTCGAGTCGAGTCATCATGGTCTGGGTGGTGTCACCTGTGCTTTCCTTGCTCACACGGTAGTGGTGGGTTCCGAAACAGGCGATTTGAGGCAGGTGGGTGATACAGATAACCTGAAAACGTCGTGAAAGATCCTGCAACTGACGGCCCACGAGCTCCGCCGTGCGGCCTCCGATGCCCGTGTCCACTTCGTCAAAAATGAGTGTTTCCGCTTCGCCCTGTCGGCTGAGAAGGGTTTTCAAGGCCAGGAGAATACGGGAAAGTTCACCGCCTGAGGCAACCTTGGCCAAGGGCTTCAGGGCTTCGCCGGGATTGGCGGAAAGTAGGAATTCCACACGGTCGATGCCTTTGGGCGTGACACGTCCGGCAAAGCCGTGAGCCGTATCTGCCACGGCATGGGAAAAGGCCACATCAAAACGGGCCTTGGGAAGATCCAGACGCGCCAAGATGTTTTCCACTTCACCTCGAAGTTCTGTCGCCACCGCCTGTCTTTTCCGAGAAAGTTCCTCTGCCAAAGCAAGCAGATGTTCTTCCGCCTGAACCACTTCCTTCTGAAGGACCGATTCCTCCCAGGCCACGTCGGCATCTTCACCCAAAGCCTTTCGAAGATCTTCCCTTTTTCGAATCATGTCCTCCACGGTGGGACCATACTTTTTCGCCAAACGTCCCAACACAGCCAGACGGTCTTCCACTTCCGCCAGTCTTCCGGGATCAAAGCGAATGGATCCCGCGTAACGCTGCACTAAAAAACTTAATTCTTCGGCATGGATTCGAGCTTGCTCCACATGATCCAGGGCCTGTTTCTGAGAAGGATCGATGCCGACGATAATTTCAAGATGTTTCGTGATTTCGGTTAGTTTTTCCAACACCGATCCATGATCTCGATAAAGAAGCCGATACACCGTTTCGGCGGCTTCATGCAGCACGGCCGCATGCTGTAGGAGCTTGCGTTCTGCCTGCAGTTCCTCGTCTTCGTGAGGCACAAGCCGAGCCCCTTCCAATTCCTGAAGTTGAAAGCGCATGAAATCAATCTGTTCCTGCCTCTGTTCTTTCATGCGCTGAAGCTTTTTTAGGGACTCCAGCCGTTGCGCCCATTCCCCGTAAGCTTTCGCCACGCTCAAAACATCCGAGCCCAGGTTGCCGTACTGATCCAGAAGGTCCAAGTGAATGTCGGGGTTCAAGAGGATCTGGTGTTCGTGCTGTCCGGAGATGGAAATGAGTCCGGTGGCCAGAGCCTGCAGTTGGGACAGGGTAGCCAGGCGCCCGTTGATGAAGACTCGGTTTCTTCCCGAACGACTCACTGTACGTTTGATCAGTAGTTCCGTGGATGGTTCCACATCGAGACTTTCAAGACGAGGCGCCAAAATCATCGGGCTTTCAAAAGTAAACAGAGCTTCCACGGTAGCTTCTTCGGCTCCGGTACGAATCATTTCCTGGGAGGCACGTCCTCCCAAAAGAAGGTTCACGGCCCCGACCAATATGGACTTTCCGGCTCCGGTCTCCCCGGTGATCACCGTAAAACCCGGGTCGAAGGTCACATGAAGCTTTGAAATGATGGCAAAATTGTGCACCACAAGTTCACTTAGCACGGAAGATTCCCCCTTGAACGCCTGAGGAAAAAACTTTTCCTAAAACGAGCCTCTTTTGGTAAGTTGCTGTGCTTTGCAGACTCGAGGCTCCATTTTTTTCTGTAGGGAAGGATTGCATGATGAGCACCTGGTTTCAGTCCGTCAAGAAGGCTTTCTTCGGCGACAGAGGAAAAGAAAAACAACGTCTCTCAGACGATGCCTTTGGCTTTTCGGTCCCGGACAAACCCCGGTTTCTACTCAGCCCCATCTTTGAAAAACTCATCGCCAAAACCTCCATTCCCGAAGATCAGCAAAAGCTACTGGAAACCTTAGCCGAAAAGGGCTGCATCATCTACGCTCTTCGACATCGATCCCAGCTGGATTTCGTCTACGTGAGTCTGCGACTGCACCAGTTAGGGCTTCCTACCCCGACCTTTCTCTTTGACCTAAGGCCTTATTTTTGGCAGCCGAGAACCTATGCAACCGCCGTGATTCTTCGAAATCTTGTGAAACATCTGAGTCGCGATGGTGTCCCGGACCCCTATGAACACGGCTATTATCGCGATAGGCTGCACCAGGGCCGATCAGGCCTGCTCTTTCTTTTGGGCAAAAAAGGCTACTACCAACGGACCGTCATGGTGCAGCACGATCCTCTGGATCACTTGCTGACCTTGCAAAAAGAAATATCCCGCCCCATTTACGTGGTGCCCTTGGTGCTGCTTTACAGCCGAGCCCCTCGAAAGGAAAGACGCGGATTTTGGGACATTGTCTTTGGTAACCCGGAAAATCCAGGTCTCGTAAGAAAGCTCGTCTCCTTCATTCGAAACTACTCCTATGCAGCCATAGAAGTGGGGGAACCCGTGGACCTGCTTCAGGTACAGGCCGAATTGTCCCAAGAGCCTTGGGAACGACGCAAGCAGGTTTTTGAACTGCGTCGGACCCTGATCGAATCCGGCGACGAGATTCGACGAGCCGTGGTGGGCCCGCAAATCAAGAGCAAATTGGAACTCAAGGACATCATTCTTCATCACCCTAAGCTGGAAGCCTTCATGAAACGCCGGGCCAAGGCCTCCGGAGAACCCGTGTGGAAGATCCGCAAAGAAGCCGATGAATACCTTGAAGAAATCGCCGCCGATTACAGCTACACCTTGATTCAGCTGGGTGAGAGGGTTCTCACCTGGATGTGGAACAACCTTTTCGACGGTATCGACGTGGACATGGAAAGCCTGCACCGCGTACGCAAAGCCGCTCGGCATAACACTCTGGTGTATGTGCCCTGCCACAAAAGCCATATCGACTATCTGATTCTCTCCTACGTCCTCTTTCGAAACAACCTCTACTCACCTTTTATCGCCGCAGGCAAAAACCTTTCTTTTTGGCCTCTGGGTCCTATCTTTCGTCGAGGCGGTGCCTTTTTTATTCGCAGAACCTTTAAAGGCGCTCGGTTTTATTCCGAAGTCTTTTCCCTTTACGTCAAAACCATGGTGCGCTTCGGGCACAACATTGAATTTTTCATTGAAGGGGGACGAAGCCGCACCGGCAAAATGGTTCTGCCCAAACTGGGTCTTCTGGCCATTCTTATTCAGGCGGTGGAAGAAGGGTTCTGCGACGACCTGGTTTTTGTTCCCACGTCCATTTGCTACGACCGGATTCCGGAAGAAGAAGTCTACGTCAACGAAATCACCGGAGGTGCCAAAAAGGAAGAAAGCTTGGGACAACTTGTGCGGGCCAGACGTTTTCTCAAGAAACGCTACGGGCGTGTTTACGTTCGGTTCGCCGAACCCATGTCGCTGCGGCGTTACTTGGAACGGCACCGTTACGATTTGAAAAACCTTTCTTCCAAGGTTCGCCATGCCATGTACCGGGACTTCGCTTTTCGCATTATTTCCAACATCAACCAAGCCTCCCTGGTCACGCCCCATGCCCTCGTCTCCGCGGCTCTGCTTTCCGGAGCACGTAAGGGCACGGCTTTGGTCCAGCTCACTCAGACGATCCACCTGCTCTTTCAATACCTGGAACAAAACGGTGTAAGGTTTTCGCGAAGCTTTCAAAACTACGACGTGGTGATCGAAGATACCCTCAAAGATCTGGTCAAAAGCAAGCTTTTGGATAGGCTCAAGGACGAAGACGACGAACTGGAAGAAGAAGTCTTTATCCTCGACGACGATCACCGGCTCACCTTGGAATACTACAAAAACAACATCATCCACTTTTTCCTGCCCGCCTCTTTCGTGGCCACCTCCATTCTCAGGCAAGAAACGTTCCGGTTTAGTCTTGGGGATGTTTTGGAAGACCTGGCTTTTATGAAGGACTTTTTTAAGTATGAATTTGTCTACGACATGGATGTCCGCGATCATCAGATGGCCAAGCAGGTTCTGGATGTTTTTGAAAGACTGGCATGGCTGCGCAGCCTGGAACCTGCCGAAGACCAGCCCTACATGCTGACCCATCGAGGCCTCATGGCTGTGCAGGCTTTTCACGGGCTGATTCGAAACTTCTTTGAAACCTATTGGCTGGTCCTGCGCTCTCTTCGGTATGTGCAAAAGAAACCGTACACGGAAAAAGATCTCATCAAAAAGGTGCTTTCCGCAGGGCAAAAACACCTCAAAATGGGACTCATCGAAAGACCCGAATCCATTTCCAAGATCGTTTGCGGGAATGCTCTGAGCTATTTCGTGGAAAAGGGGCTTTTGGAACGGCGCGTCGATGAATCCAAAGGTGAAGACAAGGCGGTGGAAAAATTGGAATACACCGCCGAACGTCAACAGGTGCAATATTACAGCCGGCAGATCAGCCGGCTGCTTCGAGCGCCCCATTTGGCTTTACAATGAGGCGCCGAAGAGCGATCAAGGAAGAATGACCAGATCGTCCGGAGTGATATTGATCGGTTCGGCTCCATGTTCCGTCACCACATAGGTGTTTTCATACCCGGCGACGCCGATACCCGGAATGACCCATTTGGGTTCAAAGGCAAAGGTCATCCCTTCCCGCAGCACCATTTTCTGTCCCTTGGCGATAAAGGGAAACTCATCCACTTCCAGGCCCAATCCATGCCCTAAAAAGGAGACACCGGTGTCATTGGGGCCCATGAAATGTTCCAAGCGCCCGACTTTTCGAACATGCTCCAGCATCTGGTCGTAGAGCTCACCGGTCACGGCTCCGGGTACCGCATGTTCTCGAAGCCAAAGATGCAGTTCCCGGCACATGGCGTAGCGATCTTGCAAAATGGGAGAAGGGGGTCCTAAGCTGAAGTTACGTGTTTGATCGTTCAAATAGCCGTTATGGTTCATCATGGTGTCCACACTGACCAGATCGCCACGGCCTATGGTGCGATACCCGGAACCCTGGCTGAAAGCCGGGCTGATCCCGGGACCTCCGGTAGGATGATCGGCATAGGGTGCTTCCGCGGCTTCAGGCCCTGAAAGAACATGCCCGAAATAGATTTCCAGGTTGAATCCGCGCACTCTGGAAAACCCCAAATGGCCCGCTAACCTGGCTGTCTTTTCCAGTTCCGCCAAAAGATCCCATTCCCGCATGCCTTCATGAAGAAACCGAGGCACCGCTTGAGCCACGGCGTCGGAAATGACGGCTGCCTGACGCATCATGTCCAATTCCCAGGAAGACTTGAGCATGCGCATCTGCCGAATCAGACCGCTCACGTCCACGATACGGTCCTTGGGAAAGAGTTTCTCGTCAAAGAAAAAAAACGTGTTGGCCGGCAAGACATCCAGTTCCATGCCCAATGTGCGGGGAGATGAACGTCCTGTGGCCTCATCCACCAAAGAAGGAAGCTGTTTAAGGCTTTCCAGCGGAAGGACCGGTCTCAGAGGCGTTTGCTGTTCGGCACGCTGCAGATCACGGCGCACGGCAAAAACGGGATGCCCGGAAGCTGGAATCATGAGATAGGCGTCTTGAACGGTCCCAGAAAAATAATAAAGGTCGGTGTTTTGACGAATGAGTGCCGCATCCACTTGATGGGCACGCAGCAGAGCTTGAAAACCGACGATCCTTTGAGCAATTTCGGAAGAAGGAACGAGAAGCATGGTCTTTCCCCTTTTTCTTTTGGCACGGCACGTGTCGGGTCATGGAGTGGGCCAAGGTTCCTGCATCTGTATGGCGTGACGAAGACGGTCCAAGGAAAGATCCGCAAGGCGGGGCACGACCCAGTGGGCCTGCTGCAGATCGGCCGGAGGATAAGTATGGGCCACGGCCACCACGAAAAGACCGGCGCTTCGAGCCGCCTGAATCCCTGTGGGGGTGTCTTCGATCACGAGCACACCTTGTGCTGAGGATCCATCGTCTTCAGGGGCACGAGGCAGGCTGGGGTGGGTGGCCAGAAGGCCCTCCAGGGCCTTTTGGTATGTTTCCGGATGCGGTTTACCTTTTTGAACATCATCGGCCGAAATGATGACGGAAAAAGCGTGAAGCATTTGCAGACTCTTCAAAATGAGGAGGATTTCTTCTTTTTTGGCTCCGGAGGCGATGGCTAAAGGCAGCCCGGCACGATAAAGGTTTTCCACGAGTTCCTTCGCTCCGGGAAAGGAAACCACACCTTGAGAGACAATGTTTTGAAAAGCCGCTTCTTTATCCCGCAAAAGACGTTCAAAAAGATCGCTCTCCAGCGCTCTGCCGGCATCCTCAAAGATGGCTCGAAGAGCGTCCCGATCATCGAAACCGATATAGCGTTCCACATAGACGTCATAAGAGTGCGCCAGACCTAGAGGCCTTAAGACATCGCAAAAAGCTTGGTAATGCAAGGGTTCGGAATCCACGAGAACACCGTCGAAATCAAAGATGACCGCTTTAAGGTCCCGCTGCTTAAAAGGCATTTTTTAGCTCCTTCGCATGGCAATCGTTCCTGGCTGTGAGAGTTTTGTTTGCGAATGATAGCAGAACGGCGCTATTCTTCAAGCGATGCTCCTTCAGCGGCAAGATTGTCTTTTCGTGTGGTGCCTTCAGACCTGCAGACGCCGCACACGGCATTTCACCATGAGGCTTCCCATGGGCTTGTTCTCAAGCAAATACTCCGTTCTGGCTTCCACACGCACAAAACTTATTGCCACCTTCTTTCTCTTTTCCTTTATCGCCGGCGGAGTTCCCCTATTGGTCGGTGGCAGCATGCTTTACAAAATATTTTTGCGTGAAGCCAAAATTCGGGTCACTCAAGACTTGAACGCGGCACGACAAATGTATGCGGATCACCTGGACAAAATGGCGCTGGCCTTGTCCATCGCCGCTCATTCGGGGCATTTTTCACATTTGCCTCAGGAACCTGGGGAACAAAGTTTGGAGCCGCCTCTTCGAACTCTGGCGCAAAACGGTCCTTTTGACCTGGTGGCCCTGGCTCATGAACCCCAAGGCATCTGGGTTCTTTCCTCCAACGTGCTCCATCGTGTGAACGCCTCTTTGGCTGCTATCCCCTGGCTTGAAAAGGCCTTGCAGCTGCATCGGCCCATTCGGGGAACCATGGTGCTTCCCCTTGCCGATTTAGCCCTTTTGGACCCTGCGCTGGCCGAAAAGGCTCGCCTGCCTCTTAGACCTTCTTCGTCCAAAGACGCATCTTCGCCCACTTCTTTGGAAGAAGCCATGGTGCTGACGGTCGTGGTTCCAGTGGAAAGTTCTTCTGAGGGCTCGGCGGCTCTTTTCGGCATCAAGGTCTTGAACGGAGCGTCCCCGTTTGTGGACACGATTCGAGAAAGTCTGTTTCGAGGCACCGAGCACGACGGTTGGAATCTGGGCACCGTCACTGTTTTCTTGAAGGATGTGCGCATCGCCACCAATGTTTTGGATACCGACGGTCAGCGGGCTTTAGGCACAAGAGCTTCCCCCGATGTCGCCCGCCAGGTTCTGGAAGAGGGTAAACGCTGGAATGATCGAGCCTTTGTGGTGAACGACTGGTATATCACCTGTTATGAACCCATTGTGGATGAGGATGGTCGTCGCATCGGCATGCTCTACGTAGGAGTCCTGGAAAAACCTTATGCCAGCGTGCGCAACAAAGCGATCCTGCTTTTTGCGGTCTTGAGTCTTCTTGGCATGAGCGTGGCCATTGGGCTGGGGTACTTTCTGGAATGGAAAATCATTGCCCCTATGGCACGCCTGAGCCGTGCAGCGGCGGAAGTGGCTCAAGGCAACATGCATCCGGATTTGGGACCTGCCGAAAAGGGAGAAGTCGGTGCCATGCAGAAAGCCTTTGCATCCATGGTGGAAGCCATTCGCGATCGAGAAACACGGCAAAGGCAAGAGGCTGAAAACAAGCTGGTGGTGGCACAAAAACTGAGCAGTATCGGTCGATTGGCGGCAGGGGTGGCTCATGAAGTCAATAATCCTTTGACGGGGGTTCTCACCTGTGGCCATCTTCTGTTGCAGCGGGATGATCTGGACGAAGAAGCCCGGGAAATGCTCACCGTTATCGTAGACGCCACGGAAAGGGTGCGCCGTATCGTCAAAAGCCTTCTTGACTTTTCTCGGCAGACGGCGCTGCGCATGGAACCTTCGGACCTGCACCGAGTGGTCCTGGACACGCTGCCTTTGTTGGAAAATCAGGCGACCCTCAAGGGCATTCAGTTGCGATACGAACCCGGCCAAGACCTTCCCCTGGTGAAGATGGACGTGCAGCAAATCAAGAGTGTTCTGCTGAACCTTTTACTCAATGCTTTGGATGCCACCGAACCGGGAGGGGCGATCACCGTCTCGAGTCATGTGGCCATCGCCACAGACCGAGAAGGGAACAAACGTCTTGGGGTGGAACTGAGCGTCAAAGACACCGGATGCGGCATTCCTTCAGAAAATCTGGAAAAAATCTTTGAGCCTTTTTTTTCCACAAAAGAAGTGGGAAAGGGCACCGGGCTGGGACTCTCGGTGGCCTACGGCATTGTATCCCGGCATGGAGGCGTGATTCGGGTCCAGAGTCAGGTCGGGCAGGGTACAGAATTCATCATCTGGCTTCCCTTAGAAGAAGAGCCAAAAACTAGGACTTTGCCCGAGAGCACGCAATGACCGTGGCATCGAATGCCATTTCTACGTAGGGGCGAGGAGGCTCCTTGCCCCTACAAAGGCAAACTGGTCTATTTCCTTGGGGTATGAGGCCCTGGCCCGCCGTTGATGCGGGCGGAACGGGACGCCCGCGCTCCCAGGAAGAAGCTCGTTCGCAGAAGCGCTTCTGGACCTTCTTGTTTTTATAGGTTATCAAAAGCCACTGCCCCTTAACCATCTAGTGACCCTCTGCAAGAAGGAGAAAATCCATGATCAAAACAGTCGCGCTCACCATTGGATGTTCACTGCTGTTGGTATCAGCGTTGTTTTTGGCACCCAAAGGGGTTGAGGGTAGCCCTGAAGGACGTCAGCTTGTGCAAAATCGGTGCACCGTTTGCCACAATCTGACGCGTGTTCGAGACCATATCACCAAAAACGATCGAAACGCTTGGAACGCCTACGTCACGCGCATGCAAAAGCATGGAGCGCGCGTGAGCGACGCTGAAAAGGAAGTTATTGTTGACTTTCTTGCCTCTCTGAAATCTGGAAAAGATCTCTAGGCCGAAGCTTGGGCGATGGATGGACGAGCCGTGAGAATCTTTATCGCTCTAGGGGCTCTTCTGCCTTTGCTTCTTATTGGCTCATGGGCAGCGAGCATTCTGCCCCACATGGGAACCATGGGAATAGCCCATGGGGCTGCAGCCCTGAGTTCCATCCTCGCCCAAAACGCCTTGGTTTTTCTTGTCGTCCTCGTGGTCCTGGGGAGTCGGACTCGGGTTGTGGAACGTTTCGTGGGGCTGGATCGCATGATCCGCACCCATAGACCCTTGGCACTGATTAGTCTCGGCATGCTCCTTTGTCATGTGGCCCTTCAGGCCCTCCGCTTTTACGTTCTGGGAGGAAAGGACCTTGCCCTGTCGGCGCTTGTCACCACCACCGTGTGGGAAATGACAGTAGGCCGCATGTCCCTTCTTATGCTTATTCTAGCTGCTATGGCGGCCCTTTCGGGAAAGATTCTTCACGTTCCTTTTTCTCTGTGGAAGCCTTTGCATGGCCTGGCTTATGGAGCTGTTCCTCTGGCGTTTGCTCATTCCCTCTTTCGAGGGACCACCATGGGAGAAGGGCTTCGATTCGGCGTTTGGCTTATTCTTCTGGCGGTTTTTTTGGGTGGGTCCCTTGGACGGCTGGTAAAGGTCCTTCGAGGAAGTCGAATCTTATGCCAGGTGGAGCAAATTGTTCCAGAAACC
>FWWL01004601.1_pt1 | contig 22966 bp, 17 predicted proteins | sample 2228331 | NCBI WGS metagenome assembly FWWL01 (sample SAMEA103939775, study PRJEB20133) | metagenome | reverse complement strand
TTTTGTTTGCTTTTTAGCATCCTATTTAGGGCAATTCCCACCCTCCCCACCCCTTAGTTTGATTCTAGGGGGTTCCACCCCCTAAGTGTACCCCCGTTTTAGTTAGGTAATTCTTGCTTGCTTTTTAGCATCCTATCTAGGGTAATTCCCACTCACCCGCCCTGAGAGATTTTATAGGGGGCTCCGCCCCCTAGTAATACCCCCTTTTTTAGAAAAGTGTCTTAGACACAAGTGTCTTAGACACCACGTTTTGTTTGAATTAGAAAGTGACTTCATACCCTTAAGTTAATTATAGACGGTTTTACCATATAAGAATACTCACGAAGACTAGTTTTGCTTGAGATAACTCTTAGATCCAAAACAGTAATATAGGGTAAAATTTGCTAAAAATGTCATATTTTCGCTTACTTGTACCCTAAAGTTTACCATTAAAGAGTTACCACGTTTTAAACGTTTTTAGAAGTTTTATAGGTCTAATTATTTGGTAGAATGTTTATATATTGTATTTTTTTATGTAAGCACTCAGGGTATTTCTATTTATCCCGAGGATTTTTGATGCTTTCAACTTGTTATATGAGGTTTTATCGAGGACTTCTTTTATTAGCATCTCTTCTATAGGAGAAATAATTTTCCCGTATAGGTTATCGTTTTCTGTGGATACTTTTTGTTTTATGTATTCTTGTATAATATTGATATACTGGGCAGGTGGTTCGAGATTTTGCCTTATATGGTTAGGTAAAAGTTCAACTGATAGTTCTCCTTCTTCTGAGAGAATTACACATCTTTCTATGGTATTTTCGAGTTCTCTAACATTTCCGGGCCAGTGGTAGTTTATTAGAGAATCTATGAAGCTTTTATGGATTTTCTTTATAGGTTTGGAATGCTTTTTTGAGAATTTTTCGACAAATTTTTCAACTAAAATAGGTATATCTTCTTTTCTTTCTCTTAACGGTGGCAATTCTATGGTTATAACATTTATTCTGTAAAACAAATCCAGCCTGAAAAGTCCGTTCTTAACAAGTTCTTCTAAGTTTTTATTTGTTGCAGCTATTATTCTCACATCCACTTTGAATGGTTGGCCTCCTATTGGTTCTACTTCTTTTTCCTGTAATGTTCTGAGAAGTTTGGCTTGTAAAGGTAGTGCAAGGTCACCTATTTCATCTAAAAACAATGTGCCACCATCGGCTAGTTCAATTTTACCTTTTTTATCAGATGTTGCTCCGGTAAAAGCTCCCTTTTTATAACCAAAAAGCTCACTTTCTAGAAGTGATTCGGGTATTGCGGCGCAGTTTAAGCTTACAAAAGGACCAGATTTTCTTGGGCTGTTGTAATGTATCGACTTTGCTACGAGTTCTTTACCTGTCCCGGATTCGCCTAGAATAAGTACAGTTGAATCTGTATTAGATATAGTGTCTATCATTTTGAATACCTCTAGCATTTTACTTGATATCCCTACTATTTGGTTGACTGAGTATTTTTCGTAGAGTTTAGTCTTAAGTTCTTCGTTTTCTTGGAGCAGTTTTTTTCTTTCGTTTTCCCTTACCAGATAATGCATGACATTTAGAGCTATGGTATCAGAAATGCTTGCCATTAGCTTTTCTAGCATTGAAAATTCGTGTTCATCTGTATACTCTTTTTCTATGGTTATAACGCCTATGAGTTTATCGCTGAAAACTATTGGATTTGCAAAAAAAGATATAATCTTACTTCTATCTCTTTTTACTTGTGTTTTATTTAGAAACCTTTTTTCTTCCCATATGTTAGGAATAGAGATTGCTTTGGATGTTTTGGCAACTTCTCCTACAATGCCTTCTCCAATTTTGTAAGTTGTGTTTCTAACCTTACTTTCAGGAAATCCGTAACTTACTTTGATATTTAAAGTTTTACTGTTATTTTCTACTATTAGTATCATGCCCCTGTGAATATCGATCTCGCTTACCAGTATGTTCATTATTAGCCTGTAAGTTTTTTCTAGGTCTCTGATTTCTTGTGATATAGCTCTTATTTCTGACAAGACCTTGTAATAGATTTTGTCCAGAAATTCTTTTCTTTGCTCGATCAGTTTGCTGAGTATGGGAGAGAGTAAGGTTGCCACTGTGTTGAGGGTTTCTATATCTTCTTTGGAATAGTTCTCTTTTTTACTGTTTTCTAAGTTTAAGATAGCTATTACCTTGTTTTTACATACTACAGGGGCTGTTATCTCTGATGAAGTTTCTTTGAGTAAAGGTTTGTAGTATTTATCTGCTATGTTGTCATCGGAAATGTATATTGTTCTATTTCTATATACCCATCCTACTATACCTTCCTCAATGCCTAGGTAACTGTCTTTTACTTCTTTGAATATATAGGTATTTTGGGATTTCTCTACAACTGCTACTATGTCAAACTTCCTGTTTTTTTCATCTACTACATAGGCACTTCCTATGTCAGAGTTTGTGTTTTTTACTAAAAAAAGCACTACATCTCCTAACAATTCTTTAAAACTCTTGTCTGATATTTTTGATATTAAATCTAATATTTCAGAAGGAGTTATCTTGATCATTTTTTATTCTTTTCTATTCTCCTTTAAGAATTCTTCTAGTTCTTTCAACTTCCTACCTGCTTCTATGAAGTTACCTTGACCTGATAGTTTTTTATATTCTTCAAGGTACTTTAGAGCTTGGTTTATCACAACTGAATTGAATTTTGTAGTGGGTGAAATGGTTTGAATTTCTTCGATTTTATCATAAGGTATAGTTACGCTAGAGAAAAGTTTTTTTATAGCGTTTTCTAAGTTGCTATCCCACACTATGGTATCACCGCTTGATAATACTATTCTTCTAAACTCTGGCATTTTAGCTTCTGATGCCTGTAAAAAGATAGGCTCGTAATAGAGTAATGAATTTTCAATAGGTAATATTATTAGGTTACCTCTTATAACCTGCGAACCTTGTTGGTTCCATAGGGTTATTTGGGCTGAAATTTCAGGATCTTGGGATATTCTTGTTTCTATCTGTAGTGGTCCAAACACTAGTTTATCTTTTGGCATTCGGAAAACTATTTTTCTACCATACTGATCTGGGTCGCTCACTACTGACATCCAAGCTATTAAGTTGTCCTTATCCTTAGGGGTGTATGGTATAACCGAAATAAACTTTGTAGAAGGTTCACCTGGTAACCTGGCAACCATATAATAAGGTCTCACCTCTACTTTTTTATCTCCTAGAACTTCTCTAGATATATGCCAAAGGTCTTCTTGGTTAAAGAAAGTGTCTGGGTTTTCCATGTGATATATTGCAAAGACTTTTGCTTGTATTCTGAATAAATCATCTGGGTATCTAATGTGTTTTCTAAGATCTTCATCCATTTCAGAAATGTCTTTGAACTTTATGTCTAACATTTTTTGAAATACCTTCGTTATAGGTTCCTTGTCATCTATGACATAAAAGTCTACCGTCCCATTGTAAGCATCTATAACGACTTTTACTGGGTTTCTTATGTAGTTTATTGGTTCTTCAAAATTGATGTAGAAAGAGTAAGGAAAATGATCAGAAGTAACATAAGCATCTAATATCCAATATAGCTTACCTTTGCTTATGACTATATATGGATCTGTATCGTATTCAAAGAAAGGCATTATTCTACTAACTCTTTCCCTTATTTCTCTCCATAGGAGGAGTTTGGTTTCAGGCGTGATATATTCAGAAAACAGTACTTTTATATCCTCATTTAGGAAGAGTGCCACCAAGACTTTTTTCAAGAAACTATCGATTTTTATTCCTGTTGAGCCTTCATATCTAGTAAAGACATTCTCTTCTTTGTTTTCCTCTATCGATGGGTAATCAAATTCTTCTAAAGCTGAATTTACAAACACATAATCTTTTGTTATTTCCCCAAAGTATATTCTTGGTTGAGATATAGACAATTCCGGAAAAGAAGAAATTGGTGGGATATCTCTGACAAACAGTTTTGGCATACCGTTTTCCATGACCTCGTTAACAGGACTTACAGCTACACCTATACCATGAGTATACCTAAATCTGGTATTAACCCATGTTTTTGAAGTTCCAGGTAGGGCATTTATGTCTAACTCTCTAGCTGATAACATCACTTGCCTTAACCTTCCTTGTAGAACATATCTGTCTATATCTACATCATTAAACCTGTAATAAAATCTTATTGCCTGTATCTGTTGATAAGCATCTCTCATGAACATCCAGTCCCATAATCTCATGTCCTGAACTATGTCGTAATTTTTTTCCAGAACGTCTTTGGTGAGTATTTGATATGAAAATGTTTTTTCCTCAATATTTCTAAGGTCATAAGCTACTCTGGTTGCTTCTATGTTGTTTTTTATGAAAGGTCTTTCTCTATCCATTTCAGATGGCTTTACAACAAAATTTTCAATTATTGAACTATATACCACAATCGCTAAAATCGAAATACTAAGAACAGATATATAAGATACAACAATTTTCAAAAACTCATTCCTAAGTAGAAAAATTATAGATATCACCGATGAAAGAATTATGAGTATCCCCGATATCCTAAGCAAGGGCAAAATAGCATATGTTTCAGTGTAACCCAAACCAACAAAAAGCCTGTTACTGGTAAATATTAGATCTAATGGATACACTAGTGATACTCTTAATCCTAAAGTAAAAAACCAGAGTATAAGCATAAATATCGAATACTTGTATACACCTCTAGCTATCCTATCGGGCATCCTACCAGAGAAAACCGAAGACCAATATGCCACAGAGTAATACCCATGCTCAAACCTTAGATAAATACTAAGTATTACAAACATTGACATGGATATTATGAAAAAGAACCACATTATATTGTTGAAAACAGTTTTTGTAAACGGTAACGAGAACATGTAAAATTCAGCACTTAAGTTGAAGATAGGATCACTGTAACCTATAGTTTCAACTCTACTAAAGAACTTTAGTATCGACATCCAATCGTAGACACTAGCTGCATAAGCGAAATATCCTGCTACTACAATTAGTATAAGTATTAAGGTAAGCTTACCAAATTTCTCAATCAGCTTTGCTAATTCGAATTCTTTCACTTTTATAAGTGAAAGTGGAAACTTTGGGAAAAAAAATTTCAAAGGTAGGTATATAAACACTATAAGTCCTATAAGAACAACAATAAAAGTTACTATAAATATCGCTACTCTGTAGAATATTAAGTTGACAAAAATGTTTAGATATCCCAAATCAGAAAACCAAATGTAGTTTATGATAAATTCGACTATCTGATCTAGAGATAAAACGAAAAGTAAACCTATTACACCTACTACTATACCTAATTTTAAGTCTTTTACAAGGACTGTTTTCTTCTTAGTGTAGGAAATAATTACCTGAATTATAAGGGGTATAAGAAATAACAAGAGTATAATGAACTTTATCATTGCTTTCCTCCTTTCACTTAATAGTCTAGTAAAGGTTTCAAAATTTTTTCAATTTAAAAAATAATAAATCTTCAGAAATTTCTATTCAGCAAAAATTTTTCCTTTTGAAAGGTGCCTAAGGCACTTTCTTAAAATAGGTGTTGACCCCCTACAATTAAGAAAAGAGGCTTAGTGCCTAAGGCACTTTCCTTAAATAATTGGGGGTGTCTAGGACACCCTCTCAAAAAAGAGGCTTAGCCTCGGGGGTATTACTAGGGGGCAAAGCCCCCTGTGAAATCTCTTAGGGTGGGTTGGGTGGGAGTTGCCCTAGATAGATGCTAAGAAAAATTCTTAAGTAGAAATTCCTGGACATGTTCACAGAACACTTGCAATCTTTTATTAGTAAGTATTAAAATACCCTCTTAGGAGGGTTAAATGTATGAAAAATTTCACTTTTGTTGTTATTACCGGGTTCATTTGCCTATTTGTTTTTTCAATATCAGGTAGCGGTATTGGACTTGATAAAATTTATGTTCAGTTAAATAAAAAAGATACCTCACCTGCAAAAAAATCTGAGCCAAAGATATCTCAACAACAGGAAGTAGCTATATTTCCATCATACTACTCGATAGACATACCACCAAATGTAGTGAATAGACTAGACGATAGCATTGTTAACTTGTTCTCTTCTATGAGAAGGTTTTCAGTGAAAGGATATCAATTCAGGTTTTCATCTGGAAACCTTGAGGCTTTCATAAGCAAGCTACAAGAACTTAAGGACAAAGAAGTAACTTCTAAACTTGAGTTTGTTGACCCTAAATGGGGAACTATTACTTTTTCACCCGAACAGCTAGAACAATTGTTGAATGCTTACACCATAGTTATACCCAATATAAGAGGTTTTGGTGTTGAAACAAGATGGTATGAAGGTAAAACTTACTATGTAGTATCTATGGAGATTTCTGTTAAGTTTTTCGATCCTGCAGAAGGTATTTTATTTTCCCCTATAGAAATAAAAGCTTCTGTTGACCCTTCAACAGGTACAAGATTAGTTAACTTAATAACAGGCATAACACCTGAGATGCCAACCAAAGAAGAAACTATCCAGATGTGCATAGAAGAAGTTACAAAGGAACTAAAATATCAGCTAAGAAAAGTAGAGAAGTTTAAGTTGTATACTTACATCAATGATAAAAAAGATGGCTCGTACTACATAGAATTAGGTAAAAATTTTGATGTAACTCCAGGGCTTGAACTAGACATACTCAAAACCAAAGAACTGACAATAGGTAACAAAACCAGACAGTTAACAGAAATCGTAGGAACAGTAAGAGTAAAAAATGTTGAAGAAGATTTCTCAGAAGTTATACCTATATTTGGAGAGCCAGAAGTTGGTGATCAGGTAGCTGATGCCTTGCTAAGAGGAGAAGCTCTAAAGATCAACTTCGAGTTGATATCGTATAATTACGATCGACCCATCGACAGAACACTCGAATCATACTTTAACTGGAATACAAACAGAGGTTTTGTGCCATATATATCGTTGTTATTCAATTCAGAGATAGGTTTTGCTCTTGAAGGAGAAGGTGAATTAGGTCTAGTTATAAATAGCCCGCTAACTTTGCTCTTAGAAGGAACTCTTGGTTATAGTTTGTATTTTAGAAACTTAAAACTAAGGCCATTTATAGGTTTAACTTTGTCAGGATCATATACATATCTTGGCACGTTCTTCATCTGGACAATTTCTCTAGCTACGTTCAGCATAGGTGGTAAAGTAGGTGCTGACTTACAATTTTTGTTTTCAAAAAACTTCGGTATATCCGCAGAAGGAGGATTTAGGTTTACTACACCAGTTTGGAATTATTTCATAATACAACCCGGCGATTACACAACTGGATTATTTAGCTCAGACTTAGTACCATTTCTCTCGTTCACAGGACCATACTTCGGAGGAAATATATTCTTTAGATACTAAAATATAATCTAAATGGAGTGGCTAGATCGAAATACCGGTTTAGTTACTTATAGGGGGCTACGCCCCCTATTTCCTATTTTAAGAAAGCGCCTTAGGTACCCCCCGTTTTTTGATAAGTTAATTATAGGGGTTCCCTTAAGATTACCTAAAGTTTAAGAGCATTTCTTCTTTTAGTTAGGTAACTCTTGTTTGCTATTTAGCAACCTATTTAGGGTAACTCCCCACCCACCCACCCACCCTGAGGCTAGGCCTCTCTTCTTAATTATATGGGGCTACGTCCTAGTAATACCCACATTTTTTAGAAAAGTGCCTTAGGCACCCCCTAGTAATACCCCCATTTTTCAATAGGCAAGTAATTTGTTTACATCCAAGCTGGATAGATAGGTTAAGTGGTCATTTCTATTTGCTTGGCAACTTAATTTATAGTAACTCCCTCCAACCCACCCACCCTGAGGCTAAGACTCTCTTGTTAATTATAGTGGTTCACCCCCTAAATGTACCTCCGTTTTTAAGGAAAGTGTCTTAGGCACTGTGTTTTTTTAATAGAGTTTTATTTAGAAGTCAATTGTGATTTATTTCCGGGGGTATAAAATCCGAGTTCTAGGTCTTAATAGCAAAATTAATTTAATTGATGACTATTCTATTCTTCCTCAATGTAGATAATAGAAAATGTTATATCATCTGTTATACTACCCATGTACTTTTTATTATCTATAAAACTCTTTATATGTTTCGAAAGCCTAAATGGATCACCTTTAGAATCCTTTAAAATTTCTATAATTCTCTCTTCACCAATCATTTTACCCTGTTCTTCTAAAATATCAGTAAGACCATCAGAAAAATTGAGTAACAAGTCTCCTTTCTTAAGCTTTATCTTCCTAGACTCAAAGAGAGCATTATCGAATATGCCAACAATAGTCCCTTTAGGGTTTATTTCTTCCACTTCTCCATCCCTGTAAAGCAGTATAGGTGGATTACCTGCATTAACTATCTCAGCTTCTAAGCTATTGTAATCAATAGCAACACACGAAAATGTCAAAAAGAAATCTTCTATGTTAAAAAGTATTTCAGTAGTCATTATATCATTCAATGTTTTGACGGTTTCTAGTGGACTAAGCTTAGACAAAAGAATTTTTTCTATCATGATGTAATAAGAAAATGAAAGAAAAGCTGCACTAATTCCTTTACCACATATATCTGAGATCCATGAGTATATCCTGTCACTAATAGTAGTAGAAATCATATCACCCGCTAAGTCCATCAGAGGCTCCCAGAAGTTCATAACCATAACTTTGTTGTTTGGAGATTTCACAACATCAAAATTACTTTGAGACAAAACACCTTTTTGCGCTTGCCTTATCATCTCAAACTCAAATCTTACCGCTTTAACCAGCCTTAAAGAATTTATTCCATGCACAGCCCGAAATATAATCGAAAAAACACGAACAAGTATCATAATATCATTTATAGCGGTTTCTGTCAAAGCAGATTTGGTTTTCAAAGCAAAAAAGCCTTCAGAACTTTTAAGGTCAATGTAAAATAAATAATCAGCGTTCAGTTCGCTAAACAGTTCTCTGTAACCTTCACATTCCGCAACATACAAAACATCGTTAGCAGTTATAAAGCTAAATTTCTTCAATTTTGAAAAAATATCTGGGTAATATAGAAACAAGTTTACCCCAGGGTAACTTCCAGCTAAAGTAACGGAATTTAAATATATATTAACTTTCTCAACAGATGGAGATATTTTTCTAAAGGCATTTAATATCAAGTTAGGTGTAGGCTCGCGAACAAGAGAATTTATATCAATTATTTCCGAAATCCTTACATTCCTATCAGGGTTCAAAATAAACCATATTACAGCTAAAACTATTAATATACTAGGGAAAAGATAAGCCCCGAAAAACATTATCTGCTCAGCTTGAACAACATCCTGGTAAACCTTTAGAAGAACTAAGGTAAATGTCAATAAGCTAAAAATAATTGCAGAAAAAAACAAAACTCTCCTATAAACATTTATTAAATTATGATCATTATTTACAAAATAAAAAACAGATGCAAAAATACTAAGAGGTATTATAAAAATTGATATTGGCAGTAAATTCAAGCTACCACCTTGTAACATGAATATTAACGCAAGCACAAACGCCGGAATAAAAATAAAAATACCCAACAACCTAATCCTACTCTTTTCTATAGAGTTTTTCAATCTAGCACGTAGTAAGAACATCATTATTATCCCAACGACAACATTCAGGGAAATAATAATATAATTGATCTTAACAAAAAAAAGTAGAATATCTCTCATTTCAAAAGTTACATAAAAAATAGTAAGCATAACAGTAGAAATTAAAATATTGACTGGAATCAGATACTTCCAGGCTTCAAGCTTATAAGCGGAAATGCCATAGAACAATATACCTAAGCAAACATTAGTAAAAGCAAATGAAGAGTAAAGAATTCCATGGAACCTGCTTTCATTCACGATATCTACACCACCCAATATTAGTAAACCTACACAAACAAGAAAAACTATCGATGAGACAAACATCTGAACCTTGTAGTTAGAAAAAGTTTCAATATTATCAACCAGAAAAAAATAAGAAACTAAAGCTACCGAAAACAATACAAGCGAAAAGATAAGAGGAATAAGAAACGTTATAAAATAATCTACAAAAGTTATCCTATAAAACTTTACAAATTCCTCAATTCTAGTTTTTTCTTCGGATAGACTTGGAAAAACAAAAGTAAATTTTGCCCCATTTTCTCCTTTCTCTATAAGCTCTTTTACTACCTTCCTAAATTCTTCTCTATTCTCAACCTTAATGCCATTTACATATTCAACATAAGAAAGGGGTGGTATTTTCATAAATACATTGTCCTTGAAAAACATACCAATCAGATCAATACCACACTGAAGCGTGGGCTGAAAAGGAGTAGTTACAGAATCTACTAAATCAATAGAATCTAACACTTCAAAGAATATAATAACACACAGTATTCCAAAAGCGAGTATGCCCAATATTTTCAAAGCTATCTTCATACATGGTTTATTTTATTCTTATCACACTAGGTTATTCAAGAGATTTCAAAACAACTTAGAGCTTTAGTAGAAACAATTTAGAAATTTCAATACTCCAACAACTAAATTCTCGCAAAACTATGTAATGTTTTTCTAGCAATTTTCATAAGTTCTATAAAAATCTATCATAACTTTAATTCCTATCATCAGTGTTTTGAATGTGTCAAAAGTTAAAAATCACAACACCTCTTACTTTTCCGTTCATATCTCGAAATGTGATAAAATTTCTGAATCCTTTCCATCTAAATATTTGTTTTACCTTTTCTGCCTGCAACTCATCACCTACTTCTAGTATTACCTTACCCTTTCTTGAGAGAAACTTGTCTATCTTATCAGCTATCTTAAGAAAAAAGTTGTTACCTGAAACTCCACCATACAATGCTTCATGAGGTTCTGCCTTTACCGATGAAGGTAAGTTTAAAAAATCATCTCTAGATATATAAGGCGGGTTTGAAATTATCAAATCAAACTTCCCCCAACCTATTTTTTCCCATATACCTTCGTATACATCGGCCTTTACTAGTTCGACATCTCTCAATTCTCCCAGTATATTTTTTGCGTTTCTTTCAGCTAAATTCAAAATATCATCTGAAATATCAACCAAAACCACATATGAATCCTTGAATATAGTTTTAAGCGTTATGCCTATTATACCTGCACCTGTGCCAATATCAAGGATATACTTTGGACGATTACAAAGTTTCTTAGCTTGGTATATAAGGCTTTCTGTATCAAACCTAGGTATCAAAACCCCTTTTCTAATTTCAAACTTATTTCCCCAAAAATATTTATAACCTATTATATACTCAGTTGGTTCTTGCTGAGACCTTCTGAAAATAGCTTTCATTATCTTCTTATACTCTCTTCTTGGGATCTCACTGTCTCTCCCAGTATATATCTCAACTCTGCTGATCTTAAGGAAATGTGAAAATATAAGTTCGGTATCAGTTTTAGGTGTTTCCACCCCCCTACTGCGAAGAAATTCCACACAAAACCTAAACAACTCATGGACCTTCATAGAAACTATCGTGTTCTGTATTAAATTTAAATATTCAATCCCAAAATTACAACACATTAAAAAACAACTCGTCCAACAGAAATTTCTATTTTAGAATTCTTAGACTCCGCTAAAGTGAGCAATCCCCGCCCACCCGCCCTAATTGTTTTCTTAGAGGGACGAAGTCCCTCTATAACTCCCTTTTAAAAGGAAAAATTTTTGTTAAATAGAAATTCCTGACCCGTCTAAAAACTTTATCTATCGCTAATGTAATGTGGTTACTTAGCAAAGCAATCAAGAGTTATGTTTCTTTTTTTTCTCTTTGAAGAAATTGCTTAAGTTTTTCTCTTAAAATTTCTATAGCTCTAGCGTGCAACTGTGATACTCTTGACTCAGTGACATTTAACACAGCACCTATTTCTTTAAGTGTTAACTCTTCATGGTAATAAAGCATTATAACTTGTAATTCTTTCTCTGGAAGTTCTTTTAGAGTTTCTTTTATTTTCTCTATTATTTCGTTTCTTATTACCACAGCTTCAGGGTTAGCGTCAGGATCAGTTGTTGCTATAATATCTTCAAGTGTTATTGCTTCCTCCTGGTTAGTTTCAGGAAAAATTGATTCATCTAGAGAGTTAATATAATTTTTAGTACTCTCGAATTTCATAACCATTTCTTGTAGCTCACTAACCGAAATGCCTAATCTTTCCGCTATATCTTTCTCTGAAGGTTTTTCACCTAACTCGTATTGTAATTCACTTAAAACTCTTGTATATTCCTTTTCAATCTGTCTTACTGACCTTGGTATCCAATCCATTTCCCTGAGTTTGTCATATATAGCACCTTTTATCCTTATTATCGCGTAAGTTTTAAACTTAACTCCTTTATCAGGATCAAATTTCTCAACAGCATCTATGAGACCATTTATCCCCCAACCCACCAAATCGTCGTAATCAGACTGACTAGCTATAGGCAGGTTCATGTTCGAAATAGCGTATTTTACAAGCGGAGAATACTTCTCTATAAAGAAATTCCTAATCTTTATATCCTTAGTTCTCTTATATTCTCGCCATCTTCTATCTTCCTCATCCGGATCTAACTCGTATTTAGAAAGATCTATGTTAGGTCCCCTCACATTAACCTCGTAGTTATTTTCAAGATACTTAGGTCTTTTTTCAACAAATATACTAAGTATACACTAAAACATTATCTCTAAAATTTTCAACAATACAACCTATATCCAACATAGTTGAAAAACTTTGAATACTTGTTGTTTAGTATAGACAAGACAAGAGAATCGTCAAAGTTCATACCAGATGTAAAACACTCGAAAAACCTTCTAGAAAAATTTGCAGTAACATAAGAATCTGGCACTCTGTAGCCCGAAATTAAAAATCTATATGTGCCTTTCTTTACGAAATCACATGCAAACTTCACAACACTTCCAGAGTAACAAGTATTAACAAATACATACCTGGGGACTTTGGACAAGCTCGAAATTAAACTTTCATTTAGTACAAATCCTCCAAAGTCGATTCCATTTTCATCCGCATGTGATGAAATAAAAACAAAATCGCTAGTATTTAAAGTGTTAATAAAATCAAAAAGATCTACTTTTGTTAAAAACGTTTCAAACTTGAGACCTTTATTCGCGAGAATTTCCGAAATATACTCTACCTCGACAACCGTCTTATCCAAACCAACCCAACTATTTCCGAATAAGGCATAAACTTTTTCGCTACCCTTTCTTTCAACTCTTCTTCTCAGAGGCTTCAATTTTCTCTTTACCAAGATTAAATACTTATAGTAAAGAATTTCAAAAGGTAAAAAATCCAAATCATCGTCGAGATGTAAAAATATACTTCCTGCCTTCGGTAATATTTCTTTTATCTCCTCAGGGATAATAGTTTCAAAAATCTCATACATTTTTTTCACATTTTTAACACCTTTAATGAATAGATTTGCCATTTCGTTCGGGTCGAATACGCTTAAAAACTCGTTGTCAACATTAACAAAACTCTCTATCACATCTAGATTGTTGAGAGAAAATAAAAAACACTTGAAGTTAATTTTGTTTTCTTCTTTAGTAACATTTATCAACAGTTTATTCTTTAGGTCTCTGTGCTTGAAAAGAAAAAAAGATATGATCGATTGTTTTGAGAATTGAGTAACTAAATTTTTCGGTAAGAGAATCAGTTTAGGAGAGATCAAAAAAACTTTGTCTTTGTGTTTTTTGAAAATACCAAGATATACTTTTTCTCTCTCTAGTATGAAGATCTCATCACTAAGTAAAGTAATTTCGGCATTTTTGACTATTTTCATTCTCTTATTTGCCCACTTCCGTAGACTATCCACTTATCTGTTGTGAGTTCCATTAACCCCATCGGGCCTCTGGCATGAAATTTGTGTGTGCTTATACCTATTTCCGCCCCTAACCCAAATTCACCACCATCGGTAAACCTAGTCGAAGCGTTGACCATAACAGTAGATGAATCCACAGATTCCAAAAATTTGTTAGCTTCAAAGTAATCTTTAGTGACAATACTCTCAGTATGTCCCGAACCGTATCTCGATATGTGTGCTATAGCTTCTTCAGTTGAATCAACGATCTTGACATTCATTATGTAATCAAGGTATTCTGTGTAATAATCCTCGTCTTTAGCCAGCTCTACCGAAGGTAAAATTCCCCTAGTTCTCTCGCATCCTTTTAAAGTTACTCCAGCTTTGATAAGTGCTTCTAGTAAATCTTTTATATAAGGGTAATCTTTATGGATAAGAAGAGTCTCAGCGGCATTACACACAGAAGGTCGCTGAGTTTTAGCATTTATTGTTATTTTTTCAGCCATGTCTTTATCTGCTGTTTTTTCTATATATACATGGCAAACACCCTTTTCTTGTCGCAAAACAGGCATTTTAGCATTTTCTACCACAAAGTTAATTAGAGATTCACTACCTCTGGGTATTACTAAGTCTATGTATTTTGATGCGGAAAGAAGGTGGTTTATAATTTCTCTTTCTTTGACTCTGACATACTGGATTACCGTGTTTGGCATATCTGAACCCTCGAGAGCATCTGAAATAAGTTTAGATAAAGCTAGGTTAGAGTAAAATGCCTCTGAACCGCCTCTCAGTATTCCACAATTACCGCTTTTAACTATGAGACTCGCAGCATCTACAGTGACATTCGGTCTTGCTTCGTAAACCATTAAAATAACACCTATAGGAACCTTTATCTTATTAACAATAATACCGTTAGGTCTCTTTGAACTATATACAACCTTTCCAACAGGATCATCAAGAAGTATTATTGTATTTATGGAGTCAACTATACTGTCTAATCTTTTTTCATTTAGCATTACCCTATCAACTAAGGCTTTCTGCCTTCCTTTACTCTCAGTGTACTCGACATCCTTTCTATTTTCTGAGATTATGTAGTCTTTATTCTCAGTTATATATTTTGCTAAAAGCGAAAGAAATTTATTCTTTTGATTCGTTGTGGCTTTTGAAATATATTTAAAGGAATCCTTTGCACTTCTACCTAACTCTTCAACATAGTTATTGTAATCCATAAAATACCCTCTATTTTTTCTACTAAGACAAATTCTCAAAAAACATAAATCGAAAATTCAAAATCCTAAACATCATTCAACATACATCATACATGAATGTTTCAAATTAGATTTGAATTTTAACTTGGTTATGCGAAATGTGCGGAAATTTTTTCGTCAGCGACTGAGAAATTTCTGGAAATTTCTATTTAACGAAAATTTTTCCTTCTAAAAGGGAACAATTAGGGCGGGTGCCTAGGGGTGCTTAAAGCACTTGTGTCTAAGACACTTTCTTAAAACAAGGTGTAAAGCCCCCTAACAATTAAGAAAAGAAGCCTAGCCTCGGGGGTATTCTTAGGGGGTGGAACCCCTATGGTTAACTTTAGGTAGAAAGTTACTTTCTAATTCAAGAAAGCCGGGTACACTAGGGGACCAACCCCCCTATAGAATCTCTTAGGGATAGGTGGGAGTTGCCCTAAATAGGTTGCCAAGAAAAATTCTTAAGTAGAAATCTCAAATCCTACAATAAGTGGAATTTGAACAGATATCTACCGTTGCCTATTGGCTTAATTCGTATGGCTTTAATCCTATGATATTGATAATGAAAAATACTTTTGGTTAAAATTTTCTTAACCTAAAAAGAGGACGATTATGAAGTTTGCATTACCCAGAGATATACTAGAAGATGTTTTGAAATCCCCTGTAAAGGCTGCTTCTTCAAATAAATCTTTACAAATACTACACCATGTTCTGGTAAAAGCCGATGGAGAAGATGTCAAAATAGTAGGTGCTAACCCAGAATACACAGTAATAGTATCCACCAAAGCAAATGTTTCCAAAGATGGTGAAGTTCTCATTCTCGGAGAAACACTTTTCTCTCTCGTGAAAAATCTGCCCAACTCTGAAGTGATATTATCATCACAAGATGATATACTTTCAGTTTCGTGCTCTGGTACAGAGAAGAAAATATCTTATTCTCTACAAACTGTGCCAGCTTCCGAATACCCAAGTCAACTTATCCAGATCGAAAATCCTACCATAACCTTTGAAATACCTCAAGGTGAACTAAAAAAAGCTATCTCAAAATTGTCTAGATTTGCCAGCGACGAAAAAGATAGCGTCGAACCAATATTCACCGGTATATTTTTCGACTTCGACGAAAACGGTAACTTAAATATAGTCTCTAGCGATACCAAAAGACTAGGACTATACAAAACTAAATACACCTTGACTACTGATGCTTCAAGAATTAAGTTCATAGTCCCGGTTTCTTCAATGGAAGTCGTAAAAGATGTCCTTTCTAACGAAGGAGTTGCTAATATAGGTATCTTCCTGGATGACAACATAGTAAGGTCTGTTATGTTTGTTCTTGGCGATGTTGTTTTGAAAACGAATACCATAGTTGGAAATTACCCTGACTATAACAAAGTCATACCTCAAACCGTTTCAAATCTATCTACTATAAACAAAGAAGAACTAAATAGTGCTCTAAAAAGAGTATCAATATTAGTAGACAAGGAAACCAATAAAGTCGTATTCAGTTTTGGCAAAGGTAAACTAAAGGTTATCACCCAAAATAGTATGTTAGGAATAGCGGAAGAAGAAATCAGTTGTGACTTCGATGGAAACTCTGAAGAAATATTCTTTAACTACAAATTTATACAGGATTACCTTGCCTCGATCGAGGATCAAACATTTAGCTGGGGATGGAACTCTCCTGAAAGCGTTAATAAGTTCTGGGTTGAAAACAGTAATTTTATTTACGTAGCAATGCCTTTGAGAAAGTAACGCAGGAGGTCATATGCCAGGCACTGAAGCTGCTTCTCTCAGAAGAGGTAATATAGTCTTCATAGAAGGTAAATATTACATTGTCGTTGATTATCAACACATAAAGCTAGGTAGAGGAGGAGCTAACACAAAACTAAAACTTAAGTCCATAGACACCGGCAATATCATCGAGAAAACCTTCGGGTCAGATCAAATCATAGAGAAACCAGAAGTTTACATCAAACCAATGAGTGTTCTTTACATAGACGAAGAATCAATACATATTATGGATAACGAAACCTACGAGCAATATGATATTCCTAGAGACATTGTTGGTGAAGACATTGTTTTCTTCAAAGAAAACACCGAAATCATGGGATATATTCACGAAGGTAAGGTAGTCTCAGTGATACCACCTGACTTCATAGAACTAGAAGTCATCGAGACAGACCCGGGACTGAGAGGAGATACAGTAAGTGGCGGATCAAAACCTGCCAAGCTCGAGACAGGACTAGTCATCCAGGTGCCTCTTTTTGTGCAAATAGGCGACAAAATAAAAGTCGATACTAGGAATAAAAGATACGTCGAAAGAGTCAAATAATGTTTAAAAAACATGTATTCCAAATCGCCATAAGATACATAAATCTATCTTCCGTGGATACCATATCAAAAATATCTTTGATAACTTTTTTTTCCATCGTTGTTGGGGTTGCTACCGCAATCGTCATACTTTCCATAACAAACGGTTTTAGAGAAGACCTAAAACAGAAAATGATCGGTAAGGAAGCACACATCTCAATGATAGCAAGAGGCATAGGTCTGAAAGGCTATGAAATAATAGCCATCGATTTAAAATCAAACTACAAATGGATCAAAGATATACAGCCTTATTACACAGGACAAGGACTTATAAGAAGATACGGTGATAATATTACAGGTGTCGTTATAAACGGCATAACCCAAGAAAAACTAGAAACATACAAAAAATACTTCAAGCTCGAAAGAGGAAAGTTCGAAATAGGTAACGGTAACATACTGTTAGCCGATACCCTTGCGTATAACATCGGGGCAAGAATAGGTGAAGAAATTGAAGTAATAGTAAAGCCCCCAAAAGACGAAGATCTACCACTTGTGAAAACTTTTAAAATCGCAGGTATCTTCTCAACAGGATATGGTGAATTTGATAGTGTTCTTTGTGTCATTTCACTACAAGACGCTCAAAAACTCTTCAAAGTAGGTAAAATAGCTTATGGATTTAATATCATGGTCGACAACCCAGAAAACGTCAAAGAATACAAGTACCAATTAAACGAAACCCACAGAAAAGATTTTATAATCCTCACATGGCAAGACCTTAATAGAAACCTCTTCGAAGCCATGTATAACCAGAAAACAGTTATGACGTTAATATTATTTTTCTTTTTTGTGGTAGTAGCTTTCGGGATACTTGGGACAATGATGTCCCTAGTTTTGGATAAAAAGTCCGAGATAGCTATCCTGAAAGCACTAGGTGTTACCTCGTCAGATATAATGAACATATTTATATTGGTAGCATTGCTTCTAGGAATCTTCGGTAGTTTTGTTGGAAGCCTGCTAGGAATACTCATAACTATAAACCTAGAAACTATAACCCTAGGCATAGAAAATATAGTAAACTACTTCATGTTTAATATCTCCTACCCTATCGCCAAATACCTAAATCCTTACATTCTCTACCCAGAAAAGTTTGAATTTTTCAAAAGTAATGTATACTACATAAAGTCGTTTCCTACAAAAGTCGAATTATGGGACATATTCATGATATCATCTTTCGCAGTATTCGTCTCAGTTCTGTCTGCATTTCTACCAGCCAGTAGAGCATCAAAGCTTCGACCTGCAGAAATATTGAGAAACGAATAAAGTAAAAGGATAAAATACTCAGATATTTCTAAACTTTACAAAAGCTATATGGTTTTTTCCTTGACAGCATATATCTCGAAGGTATCGCCACCACCCAACTTCGATTGAACAAAAGAAATCATAGGCATCAAAAATCTGACACTAGTTATCCTCTCAGGATGTATACCTCTGTAAACTATTTTCCTTACACTAAAACCCCTATTTTCCAATAGAATAGATAAACCTTTCGGAGAAAATTCAACCAAATGATCCTGCGGCAAAACAGATAAATACCAATCCATCTTTAACCTAGCACTTAGACCTTCAGCATTTGGTGTAGATATAGCTAATATGCCTTTTGGTTTGAGTAATGACGAAACTTTTCTAAGAATATTTTTCGTATCCGGCAAGTGTTCTATAACAAACCACATCGTAACTATGTCAAACTTTTCTTTAAACTCAAAACTCAAAAAATCAGATATTGTTATTTTATCTCTAATTTCACTACTAACCAAATGTAATATATCTCTATTTATGTCTATACCTTTAACATCAAATCCTCTCTCACTCCCAACCTCCAAAAACACACCAATACCACATCCTATATCTAGCAACTTCCTGCTTCTAAGTGAAGAAACAAGGTTTCTAACATAACATCCCTTACAGTCATCAACACCGCAGCTAGAACACTCTGCCTCCCTCAAATAAAGATTTTCTATTATCTCCATTCTGCTTATCGCGATTTTTCGCATTTCTTTTCTAGCACTATCAATATCCTGATTATACTTGTCTCTGAATTTCTGGTGAAAATAATCCCTATCGTAAATCTCTTTTACCTTGTCATACCTCTCCTGATGATCTTCCCTTATCAGAGATTTACAGTTAGTACACCTGTAAATATAACCTGAAACTTTCCGCAAATTATGACCACATATAAAACATATTTCCATCTAATCCATTATAAATTCACCCCACAATTCCATTCTACTTACACATACCGTTATCCAGAAATTTCTACTTAAGAATTTTTATTAGCATCTATCTAGGGTAACTCCCACCCACCCCTAAGAGACTCTATAGGGGGCTTCCGCCCCCTAGTTAATACCCCCGTTATTTTAAGAAAAGTGTCTTAGACACAAGTGCTTTAAGCACTTAGGCACGAGGCTAAGCCTCTTTTCTTAGAGGGACTTCGTCCCTCTATAACTCCCTTTCAAAAGGAAAAATTTTTGCTAAATAGAAATTTCTGTACCGTTATCAGAGGTTTCTACTTAAGAATTTCTATTAGCATATATTTAGGGTAATTTCCCACCCAACCCACCCTTAAGTTTGATTCTAAGGGGTTAACACCCCCTAAGAATACCCCCATTTTAGTTAGTTAACTCTAATTTGCTTTTTAGCATCATATTTATAGCAACTCCCACCCACCTCTTAGTTGCTTATAGAGGGCTTCGCCCCCTAAGAGTAATCCCAGTACCCTAGGTACCCTTAGCGCCCCCTCTAACTGTCCCTCTAGGAAGAAAATTTCTGTTAAATAGAAATTCCTGGGAAAAAACTTCGATTTTATTGAAAGCGAAAATTTTATTGAAAGCGAAAATTTTTTCTTTGATACTTAATAGTAAGGTGGGATATGTTTATAAAAAACCTAGTAGCAGGTGTTATTGGGGTGTTTCTGTTTCCCATTCTATTTCTCATAAACCAAAATATTTTCAATTTCTTCTTTACTGTCAGTGGATTGATTAGTAGCACTTTGCTTATTCTTTTCTTTTTTATTACAGTTTCTGTAATGGAAAAAAGAAAAACCTTACTCCTAAAACTAGCAAGCTTACTTGTAATCTTTTCTTTACTCTGGCCAACACTATATCTAGACATTAATTTGTATTATACTCTTAGATATTACCTTGCAATTTTTGGGATGTTGTCTCTAGGTATATCCTGGGGGATAGTACTTTACGAATTATTCGCTAGTAAAGTTTTGAGATAAACTTTGATAATTTAACTACCTTATAGTAACTTTCCATTACACAAGCCACTTAGGTGTTTATAGGAAGTTTTACCTCTACGAATACCGCCCTTATTCCAAATTAAGTAGAAGCAAATGTTCTCTTATCTAAACTAGATAACTTTTGTTTGCTTTTTAGCAACATATTTATAGTAACTCCCGCCCACCCACCCTAAGAGATCTCACAGGGGGCTTCGCCCCCTAGAATACCCCCGTTATTTAAAGAAGGCGCCTTAGGCGCCCCCCATTCTTTAAGGAAAGTGCCTTAGGCACAGCGCCTTAGGCACCCACCTGTCCCTTAGTTACTTATAGGGGGCTTGGCCCCCTAGTAATACCCCCGTTTTAAGAAAAGTGCCTTAGGCACGAGTGTCTTAGACACCCTTAGGCACCCCCTAAGAATACCCCCTTTTAGTTAGTTAACTCTAATTTGCTTTTTAGCATAATATTTATAGCAATTCCCAACAAACCCTAAATTGTTGTTCTAGAAAGCTTCGCTCTCTAAGACTACTCCCGTTTTAGAAGGCTAAATCTTCTCCTTGAGGCGAATTCTTACTCCTTCTTTAACCTAGAGAACTCTTGTTTGCTTTTTAGCAATCTATTTATAGTTATAGTTGACTCCTGCCCACCCTTAAGTTTAATTCTAGGGGGGTCCATCCCCTAAGATTACCCCCACTATTTAAAGAAAGTGCCTTAGGCACCTAGGCGTCTCTCTAGGATTAGCAAAAATATTAGGACTGGACATTTTGTTTTCTTTTTAGTACCTTAGTCAGGTTAATTTACGTTAAAACTATTAGAGTTTATAAGAGAACACTTCTAAGTATCCCCTATACCTTCAAGAAGGTAGGATTATAAGATATCGAAAACACATTTTTTATCCTTATTGAAGACTTTTTATTACAAGTATAACTACTTTAAACAAGCTTAGACTCGGAATTGAGATTATTTTACATATTTTTCATCAGATACGGTTAACTTCCATCTACCTTTTTGTCTTCTTCTCTTTAGAACTTTTACACCGTTTTTTGTTTTCATTCTAGCTAGAAACCCATGCTTTTTCAACCTTTTTCTGACTTTTGGTTGATAGGTTCTTTTTGTTTTAGAGGCCATAAATTCCCCCTAGATTAGACAAATTAAGCAGCTTCTTGAGAAAATTTCTCGAATGCGGTATCGCTTGCGTCCAGGTTAGAGGCAACGCTTTGAACGTCATCGTGGTTTTCAAGTTCTTCTAGAAGTTTCAAAACTTTTACCGCAGTTTCATCATCTACTTTAGCTGTTGTTTTAGCGATTCTGGAAATCTCAGAAACTTTTGTTTCTATACCTTTTGATTTGAGAAAACTCACTAAATCCGAAAAGCTTTCTACAGGAACATATATACTTATTACATCATCCTCTTTTTTTACGTCTTCAACGTTGTAATCCAGTGTCATTTCTAATATTTCGTCTTCATTATATTTAGAAGCGTCTAGAGATATATATCCCTTTTTTTCAAATATCCATGACACACTTCCGGAAGTACCTAAGTTACCGCCAAATTTCGAGAAGATTTTTCTCATTTCAGCAGCTGTTCTATTTTTGTTGTCTGTCAAAACATCCACTATTATAGCAACACCTCCCGGGCCATATCCTTCATACACAACTTCTTCGTAAGAAACACCTTCTAACTCACCAGTACCTCTTTTTATAGCTCTTTCTATGTTTTCTGTCGGCATGTTAGCATCTCTAGCTCTCTCAATAGCTACTCTTAATCTAACGTTATTTTCCGGATTACCACCACCTATCTTAGCAGCAACAGTTATTTCTTTAGCCAGTTTAGAAAACAACTGACCTCTTTTCGCATCTTGAGCACCTTTTCTATGTTTTATATTTGCCCATTTCGAGTGTCCTGACATAATCAATACCTCCACTAAAGAAGATATAAACTCTAATTTATGCTTTAGTAACAAACTTTACTTCGAAATTATACAAAAATCTACAATTTCAATTCAACATACAGAAATTTCTATTTAACAAAATTTTTCCTTCTAAAAAGACAATTAGGATGAGTGCTTAAAGCACTGTGCCTAGAGCACTTTCTCTTAGAAAACGGGGGTACACTAGGGGGCGAAACCACCTAGAATTAAGATAAGAGGTTTAGCCTCAGGGCGGATGGGCGCCTAGGCGCTTTTCTTAAAAAACGGGGGGCGTCTAAGGCACTTTTCTTAAAATAACGGGGGTATTCTTAGGGGGCGAAGCCCCCTGTATGTAACTTAAGGGTGGGAGTTGCTCTAAATAGGTTGCTAAGAAAAATTCTTAATGTAGAAATTTCTGTTCAAATAATGTTATTTTATGTAATCTTTATACGTT
>FWWL01004594.1_pt1 | contig 22993 bp, 14 predicted proteins | sample 2228331 | NCBI WGS metagenome assembly FWWL01 (sample SAMEA103939775, study PRJEB20133) | metagenome | reverse complement strand
GAGCAGGAGAGCAGGAGAGCAGGAGAGCAGGAGAGCAGGAGAGCAGGAGACAGATGGAGCAGGTTATGGTGACGATTCGGGTTCTGGAAACGCCAGAGGAGATGGCCGCGGTGGAGGAGGTGCAGCGCCAGGTGTGGCCTGGGTCGGAGACGGAGATCGTCCCGGCCCATGTGTTGATCACCGTCGCTCATAACGGCGGCCTGGTGTTGGGGGCCTTTGAGGGGGATCGGTTGGTTGGGTTTGTGTTCGGTTTTCCAGGGTTGGAGTTTTTGCCCGATGGGCCACACCCCAAGCATTGTTCCCATATGTTGGGGGTGTTGCCTTCCCATCAGAATCGCGGCGTGGGGTTCGCTCTCAAGCGCGCTCAGTGGCAGATGGTTCGCCATCAGGGGATCACCCATATCACCTGGACGTATGATCCTCTGTTGAGTCGCAATGCCCATTTGAATATCGCCCGCCTGGGCGCCGTGTGCAATACGTATCTGCGCTCGGTGTATGGAGACCTGCGCGATGGGTTGAACGCCGGTCTGCCCACCGATCGGTTTCAGGTGGATTGGTGGCTTCTCACCCGTCGCGTGGAAAGTCGCTTGAGCAAACGTCCACGCCGAACTCTGGAACTGGCGGATTTTCAGCAGGCCCAGGTGCAGGTTTTGTATCAGCCCGTTGAGCGACCCGATGGATGGCTCCAGCCCCCCGAGCAGTTTGCAATGCCGGCAGGGTCTCTGGCTCTGGCGGAAATCCCTTCGGATTTTATCCGTCTCAAGGCCGCAGACCTGACCCTGGCCCGGGATTGGCGTTTCTTTTCACGGGAGGTGTTCGAGAGTGTGTTCAGAGCCGGTTATCTGGTGACGGATTTTGTCTTCGACCGCGCCTCCGGCCGTAGCTGGTATGTGTTGACCAACGGCGAATCCACGCTGGGGGAGGGGTAAAGGCCCGGGTTGGTTGAACCCGCTTCGGGTCCGGGAGGGAAGCGCCGGCAGGGATGCCCGAGCTGAGGAGGTGAGCGGGAGCCGGGATCCATACCGGGAGGCAGAGCGTTTGTCCTTTCCGTAAAGGTTCTTTATCCGGAGTGCTTCTATGTCTGACTGGTTTGGTTCGTTCCTGAATGTGCTGGTTGGCCTGATCCGGGCGCTGTTTCGACGCAGGCCCGAGCCGACGCCCCCCCCTGCACCCCCTGCAGGGCCGGTTCTGCCGGTGGATAGTCCTGATGAGCCGGCGCGCCCTACGCTGCTCAGGGTGCTGTTGGTTGTTTTTGATCCGCCGATGCAAAACGGGCAACCGCTCTCAGAGTTTATGAACTGGTATCGTCCGGCGGAGTTGATCGCAGGGTTTGTGGACGATTTGCGGGAGTGCAGTTATGGCTTGGCTCAGGTGACGGTCGTGGAGCAGGTCACTCTGCCGGAGTTTACAGTTCTGGTGGATGGCTTTCAGTATACGCCGGAGACGTATCTGGCGGTGCTACGGAGGGAGATGCCACCTCATTCGCCGGCACTGGCAGATTATGGGCAGATTTTGTCTCGCTTCAATGTGCTCCAGCGGGTGGGCCGGGGGGAAATAGATGAGGTCTGGATCATGGCGTTTCCGTATGCGGGTTGGTATGAATCCCGCATGGGTGGGGCCGGCGCGTTCTGGTGCAATGGGCCGGTGATCCCGAATACGGAGTCGTGTCCTCGCCGTTTTGTGGTGATGGGGTTCAGTTTTGAGCGTTATTTGGGCGAGATGCTGGAGACATTTGGGCATCGCGCCGAGGCGATTCTGCATAAGACGTTTGAGCATCTGGCGGGGGAGGAGAATCTGTGGCAGCGTTTTATCCGCTACGATAAGATTGCCCCCGGCAGAGCGGCGTGTGGGAATATCCATTTTGCTCCCAACAGCGAGCGGGATTATGATTGGGGCAATCCCCGCCTGGTCCCCAGTGAGTGTTATGACTGGTTGTTGAATTTTCCTCGTTTTCAGGGAGATGTGCGCCTGGTGAATGCGGAGGAGTGGGGGAATGGGGATATGCGCCTGCATCATAAGTGGTGGCTGCGTCATCTGCCTCACGTGGCCGGACGCACCAACGGGATTCACCATAACTGGTGGCAGTATGTGATGAACCCGAATCAGGTGGGGAGGTGAAACAGGGTTTCGCGGGTCTGGAACGGTGGGGTTTGCCGCTGCCTTTCCCAGGCATCATGGGGCGCAATTGGAGGGAGAACTGGCCGGGGTGGATTCGTCTCTATTGCTGGGTGCCCTGGCCGGGACGAAGGGAGGAGGGGCACTTGCGGAGCCGGATAAGCCCTTCGCGGCCGTGGAGGCGCAGACGTTCGCCCCTGGACCCGTAGCCGGCAGCTGCTTGCAGGCATTCCCAGCCGCTCAGGCTGATCTCGGCCACAAAGTCGTTCTGGGAGAGGTGGAGGGTCACGCCGTCGGCGGTCCATTCCAGGCGGCGGACTTCGGCGGTGAGGTAGTGGAGCAGGATGCCTTCGGCTACATGCCACTCCAGGGGCAGAATCAGGCCCTGACGGGCCGGCACGTGGAGGGTCTTGCCACCGAAGAGGGGCGTTCCCTGCCAGGCGACGGTGGTTTCGATGGGGTCGTCCTGATAGTTGTTGATGAAGAGAAAGCTGCCCTGTTCGCCCCGGCTCAGGCGCACATCAGCCCAGTCGCTGAGCTGAAAGGCGGGCGGGCAATCCAGCGCCAGCGCCAGTTGATGGAGCAGGTCCAGGTCTTCGAGGGTGTTGGCTTCCAGCGCTGCGCCCAAGACGGCAACCTTGCCCTGCCCCAGAGTGCGAAGGAAGCCGACGGTTGTGCCATGGCGGGAGGCGAAGATTTGCTCGAAGTCGCCACTGTAGGTCTCGATGAACGAGGCCGGGACATCGGAGTAGCCAAAGGCGGCGATGTGAGCGGGGGTGAATGGCGGGTCGCTGTGGATGGATATTATTCCCAGGGCCTCCTGTAATGGGCCGGAGCGGGGCAGGCGTCCGATGAGCGCCAGATGCCCGCCGGCGCGGACGTAGTCGAGCAGTTTGCGCTGGAGTGCTTCTTCGTAGTGCTGTTCGATCATGACCCACAGGCTGGGGGTCTGTTGCGGGTCGAGGCGGGCGCGGGCCAGTTCCAGGGCGCGGAAGGGGCGATGGGTGAGCGCCAGGCCGCGGGCGATGAAGTCGAAGAGGATCACTTCTCGCTGATGGGTGAGGAGGCGGGTGGCTTCTTCGGTGGCCGGGGTGTTGACCTCGGTCATGAAGTCATCCAGCCGGAAGCCGATGGCCGTGACGGTCTGCGGGCGGGCGAGGGTCAGGGCGTCGCCGTAAGCGTTGAGAACGGCAGAGAGTTTGGGGTAGCGATGGTAGTGGCGGCGCAGCGAACCATCTTTGCGGACGGGATGTCCCCAGTCGTGGCGTTTGACCGGGCTGAGCAGGGGGTGGTTTTCGCCATCGAAGAACAGGTAGTGGTTGATGGCGCGCATGCCCACCGAGAGGCTCAGACGGGTGTGCAGGTCGTAGAGGGAGGTCTGCCCGCCGCCAAAGTCCAGGTTGCCGCCGGCCTGAAATTCCATCGAGAAGAGCGGCTGGTCGGGGGCTTGCAGGGTGCGGGTCGCCTCGTTGACCAGCAGCAATTCATGGAAGTTGCCTTCGCCGATGAAGCCCGGATAGACATCGGTTGCTGAAAGCACGCCGGGCAGTTCCATCACTTCCACCAGTTGCGAGAGGCCGATGGGGAAGGTCTTGCCGCCATTGGCAAAGCCGTGAATGTTGATGATAGTTGGGACCTCCAGGCCGTTGGCGCGGGCTTGCTCGATCAGGAAAGCAGCATAATCGCGCAGGTAACGGCGGAAGAAGCGGCGGTAGTCCTCCACCGTGCGGGCGGCGTGCGGGACCTCGGGACGGGTGAGGCCCTGGCGGAGGACGGCGATCAGGTCTCCGCCCGGGTAACGCTCGGCGAGTTGTTCACCCCAGGTCTGGCGCAGGAAGTCGGCGAAGCGGGTCAGTGTGTGGGGGTTGGTATCCAGGATGTTGCGTACCCAGTGGATCATGCCCATCTCGTTGTCGAGTTGCACGGCCAGGATGCGTCCGCCGCGGGTGATCTGGCGAGGGGTAAGGATTTGAAACACGGCGCGGTACCAGCGGGAGATGCAGGCGAGAAAATCGGGGTGCAGGTAACTGACGATGTTGTGCGTTTGGCCGTGCTGGTCCACGAAAGCCGCCTGCGGATAGTGCGCGAAGACCCAATCGGGGATGCCCTCGTGGATGGTTTCGGCCATGATGTAGGGGCCGGGGCGGGGGAGAATCCACAGGTCGAGGGAGGCCGCCAGGTCGAGGAAATGGGCCAGATCGCGCTGGGGATGGCTGTGACCGTCGAAGTCGAAGCGGCCTTCCTGGACTTCGTGCCAGCGCCAGGGGATGTAAGAGGCCACGGCGTTGAATCCGGCCTCTTTGAGCAATCCCAGGCGGTGCGCCCACTGGTCGGGCGGGGTGCGGTAGTAGTGGAATTCACCCGCTTGCAGGAGGAGGGGGCGGTTGTCGAGGTAGAAGAGATTGTCGCGAATGGTGAGTTTAGACATGGCGAAAGGGTTTGAAAGTCAGGAAGTTGAAAGTTGGCAGGTCGTGTCAGATGGTGGATGCAGGGATGGAGGCAGAAGAACGCGGTTGAAAGCCCAGGATGTGCAAGGCTTTTTGGATGAAGGGACTGCTGGTATACAGGTCCCAAACCAGACCGGTGAGGTGGTTTTCGAGCATGAGCAGGGAACAACCTTTGTCTATGGCGTAAACGGTCTGGCTATACCAGGGGGGTGAAACATCCAGGTTGTAGGCATCGAAGAAGCCGTATTGGCTCCAGGTTCGAGGATGGTGCTGATAGAGATGATTCATCAGCGCCAGGGTCTCTTCGGGCAGGAAGGGCAGACAGGCGACAGCGGCGTAGATGGAGATGGTGCCGTCATGATAGGGCTGGCCAAAGCAGGGCGGCGCGCCATAGACCCGGTAGCCGTGCGGACTATCTCCGGCGCTCAAGCCCCAGGAATTTTCGCCGTAGGTCTTGAATTGCTGGGCATTTTCGATGCAAAAGTCGCGGTGGGCGAGGGCGGCGCGGCGGGTGTTCTCGAACCAGTCCACGCCGTCGGGGTCGAGCAGGCGGGCGGTATCCAGCCAGGCTTCGCTGAACTGATACGCAAACAGGCTGCCGCCAGGGTTGAAGATGATCGGGTAGCCTTTGTGGTAGGCTGTATCGCGGCGAAAGCCATGATACAGGCGGCGCGCCAGGTGTGCTTCCAGGCGCGGCGCGGCTTGCAGGTACATCATTTTTTGTTCGGCGGCCATGTCCCATTGGCTGATGAAGCCCGGTTCACCCTGAACGTAGTCGCCGTTCCGGTCGGGGTTGTAGGCCATGCGAAAGAGGGCTTTTCCATCTTGCTCAAAAACCAGCCAGCGCCAGTCCGGGCGTTCGAGCAGACGGGCAGCCAGGTCGCCGATTTCGGCGTCGTTGTGGAAGTAAGCCGCGGCGGTGATGACTCCGTTGAGGCACAAAGCGGTGTCTATGGTGGAGTATTCGCTTTTGCGGAAGCGCTGCCCGTTTTCGATGTGCAGGAAGTGGGCGAAGAAGCCGCGCTGGTGGTCGGCGTGTTCGAGCAGGGTATGAAGTGTGCCGCGGATAAGTTGACGCGCCTGACTCCGCTCCAGCATACCGCGTTCGGCGGCGATGACCCAGGCGGTGAGGGCGAATCCGCTGGCGGCGATGGAGGCGATGCCGGGCTTGTGGGTCGAATCGGCGGTCAGTCCATAGCCGGGGCTATCGGGCTTCTGATTGGTGTAATCCAGAAAAAAGCAAAGTCCGCCCTGGATTTCGGCGCGTACCAGAGAAAAGTCAATCATAGGGAGGGTTGTGACGGATGGCGCAGCGAGGATTGGCGGGGAACGAAGCGAGCCGGAATGCGCTCTGTGGAAAACGTTGATTGGCGTTCGAGCAGGTCAATCAGGCGGCGGACGGCTGAGGCCCCCCATTCGGTGCGCGAGACCTGAACGGTGGAGAGCGGCGGCTGCAGGTAGCGTGCAACGGGGATGTCATCAAAGCCCACTAGGGCAATATCTTCCGGGACGCGCAGGTGGTGTTCCTGCAAGGCTTTGAGGACACCAAGCGCCATCTGGTCGTTGGCGCAGAAGACAGCTTCAGGCAATTTGCCCGAGGCCAGCATTTGCCGGGCAGCCTGATAACCGGAGATTTCGTTGAAATGTCCCTGGTAGCAATCCACCTGCACGCCGTGTTGAGAGGCTTCTTCCAGGAATACTGATTGGCGCTCGCTGTTGTCGAATGAGTCTGGGGAACCGGCCACGTAGGCCAGGTGCCGCGCTCCTTGCTGATAGAGGTGCTGAAAGACAGCACGGGTGCCGCTGGCGTTATCAATCAGCAGTGGGAAGACATACTCGGCCCGCAGGTCGCGGTCCAGGACAACGATCGGAAAGTGCTTCCAGGCCAGGCTGATGAGCAAGTCGGAGGGGATTTTGACGTCGAAGACGATGGCCGCGTCCACCTGACGGTTGGAGAGGATGCGGCTGGGGGCGCGCGACTCGGGGCAGACGATCATTTCGTAGTCGGTTTGCAGGATGACGCTGTGAATGCCCTCCAGAATTTCCTCGTAGAACAACCCGCCTAGAGCAGCAATGAATACGCCAATGGTGCGGGTGCGACGCTTCTTAAGATGCCGGGCATGAGCGTTAGGGTGGTAGTTGAGTTCCCGCGCCGCTTTCAGCACGCGCTGACGGGTGGCTTCGCTGATCTTCCCTTTGTCGTTGAGGACCAGAGAGGCGGTGGTGATGCTCACTCCAGCACGTTGAGCGACTTCTCGAATCGTAATCATGGCGTGATGCGTATCTCCAGTTTTTCCAGGCCAGCCAGGATATACGGATTCTGCATGCTGAAGGCATAGACCAGGTCGCCTTGAGCGTTGGCCAGCATGAGCAGGGAAATGCCTTTGTCTATGCCGATGACATCGCGGGAGAACCAGTTTTCGGTCAGATTGAAGGCGGAATGGAAACCGTAGCGCCCTTTCAGATCATCGAAGGAGTAATAGTATAGCATGGCCTGTTTGACTTGTTCGGGCAGGAAAATGATGGAGCCGATGGCGCCGGCCGGGGCGATGGTGTCATCCACCAGGTGCTGTTTGTAGTCGTAGCCTGAAGGGGGTGCGCCGTAACGGCCTTCGTATCCGTGGGGGCTATCTGAGGCGGTCAACCCCCAGGCGAGCGGGCCAAGGGCCAGGTATTTTTCGTCCATGGCGACGGCGTAGTTGTAGTGCGCCCGCGTGGCCTCCACCGAGTTCTCGAACCAGTTCACCCCTTTGGCGTCGGCGCGGTTGCGGAAATCTATCCAGGCGTGGCTGTACTGGTAGGTGAAAATCGAGCCAAACCAGGAGTGAATGAACGGTTGACCCTCCCCGTATTTGGCATAGTGGCGGGTGAAGGTGTAATAGACCGAGGGGTCCATCGGGTGCGTGGGCGAAGCGGCGGCCACGACATAGAGCATGAGTTGCTCGGCGTAGAAATCCCAATGGCCCTGGAAGCCCTTTTCTGGAGAGTAGGCCATGTAGAACATGTTGCGGTGCGGGTCAACGAACCAGGGCCAATCCGCTTCGAGATAGATTTGTTCGGCTTTGTCCCAGGTCTCGCCGCCGCAGTATTGACCGGCGGTCAGGACTCCCATCAGCAGGATGGCGGTGTCTATGCTGGAAACTTCGCTGTTCCAGGCGCGTGCGCCGGTTTGCATATCGAGGAAATGGAAATAAAAGCCGTGTTCGCGCTTCAGGTTCTGGAGGGTATCGAGCGTCCCGGCGACGCGCTGGCAGGCCTGCTGGCGGGTGATGTAGCCTTTTTCTACGCCGATGACGTAGGCCGTCAACCCAAAGCCGACCGAGGCAATGCTGGCGATACCTTCCGAACCGGGGTAACGATCGCGGATGAGGCCATAGCCGGGGCTGCCGGGAGTGGTGTTGGCCTGTTCCCAGAAGAAGTCGAAAGCGGCGCGCATTTCCCATTCGATGAGGTCGTCAATGTTGGCCGGGGTGGGGGTGGGGAGGGGCGCGGTAGCAGTCGGGGGGAGGGGCGAGGCCGATGCGGTGGCAGCCGGCACGGGGGTCACGGCCGGAGCGCAGGCGGCGAGGAGCAGGACGAGCAGGAGAGCAGTCAGTTTATTCACCGGTAATCCCAGTCCTTTCTACAGATTCGACGAACCAGCGTTGCAGCACGAAGTACATCAGCAGCAGCGGCAGGATGTTCAGGAAAGTGCCGGCCAGTTTGATGGCTTCGTTGAGGCGATCGAAAATGTTGACCGTGCCGGGCGGGTAGAGATTCTGGTAGGCCTGCACGAACTTCGAGAGTTGCATGGGCAGGGTCTGGATGCCGCCTTCGAGGAAGATGGTCGTCAGGTAGGTCTCGTTCCAGTACCAGACAACCGAGAAGATAAGCGAAACGATGTAAGCCGGTACGGCGGTGGGGACGGCGATGCGCAGGAAAACGATCAGGTCGGATGCGCCGTCTATGTAGGCGGCTTCCTCCAGCACTTTGGGGAGGGAGAGGAAGGTTTGATAGAAAATCAGGATGAAAATGGCGCTGCGAAAGCCTTGTCCGGCCAGGGCGGGCAGCACCATAGACCATAAACTGCCCAGCAGGCCGAACTGCCGGTAAGTGAGCAGTTGCGGAATGACGGTGTTCTGAGGCGGGATGATAAACGTGGCCAAGATGAGGGCAAAGACGACATGCTTACCGGGGAATTGATAGCGCGCCAGCCCATAGGCAATGATCGAGCAGATGATGGTCTGGATGATGGACGGCACCAGGCTGACCGTAATGGAATTCATCAGGGTCGTTGGGTAGTCGAGGACGCGATAGGCTTTGAAGTAGTTACCAAAGTAGAGTTCGCTAGGCACCCATTGCACCATCGGGTTGAGCAGGTCGGATGGACTTTTGAAACTGGTCACGAGCATGAAAAGCAGGGGGTAGAGATAGACGAAGCCGATGGCGATGAGCAGGGCATAGACCAGAAGGGTGAAAACCAGACCGTAACTGGTGCGCGTGCCAAAGAAAATCCCACGGAGGTGGTCTCGATTGCGGAGCAGATGCGCAACAATGCCGGTGAGACGGTCCCGCAGGTCAATCAGCGTCTTGTTCGTTTTAAGAGACTGAAGAGTCATAGGTCACGCCTTTTTGGCCCGCCAGGCGAGCAGGAGATAGACGAGGAGCAAAATCAGCGTCAGCGCGGCAAAGTACAGGAACGACATGGCGCTGGCGTAGCCGATTCCGCCTTTGATGTCGTAGGTTTGGGCGTAGATATAGCGCACGATTTTGTTCTCAGAAAAGTGCGACAGGGTGATGACGGTATAGACGGCCACCACCACGTTGGTCGTGGAAAGGGAGGGCAGGGTAATCTTCCAAAAGGCCTCCCAACCGGAGGCGCCGTCTATGGCGGCGGCTTCGTAGATGCTGCGGTCTATTTTCTGCAAACTGGCCAGGTATATCAGGATTTGCACGCCGGAGAACCACAGGATGAGAATGAACGAGGTCAACAGGTATTCGATGGGATCGCGCAATGTGCGAGGCACTTGTTCCAGGAAAGCCAGCACGGCCGGCGAGGAGGCAATCTGCGGCACGGATGTGGCCCCCTGTGAGACCAGTTCACGGATGACCGGCCCGCTGGTGATGACCACCGGCAGGAAGAAGACGGTGCGGAAGAGGCCCTTGAGCGGCAGTTTCAGGTTCAGGAACAGGGCGATAATCATCGAGAAGATGAGGATGATCGGCACAGAGACGAGCGTCTCGATGGTGTATTCGATGAGCAGTTGGATGAAGGTCGGGTCGGTCAGCAGGGCTTTGGTGTAGTTTTGCCAGGCGATGTAGGTCTGCTCGATGCCCGTCGCCGAGACGATGACCTGATTCAAACTGTAACGGAAGGTCTCGATGAGCGGGTACATGGTGAAGAGGACGAAGCCAATCAGCCAGGGAAGGATGAACAGATACCCCATCAAAGCCTGACGGGCGCGATAGCGGAGCGTGAAGGGGGAGCGGGCGGCGGTTTTCATGGAGTCACCTCTCTCGCGATGGCGTCGCGGGCGGGGACGGTCAGCCCATACACGGTCACGGGGCGCTGACTGTAATTGACGATGATTTGCCTGCCGTTGTCATAGGTGGTGGCGAAGACCTCTGCGGCAATCTGCTCGTGCGCCACGATGCTGGCGCCCCTGACCGACCCGAGCAGGGCATTCAGCCAGGCGTAACCGGCCTCGATTTCCGGCTGCAGTTGCTCATAGGCCGAGACGTAAATCCAGTTCGAGCGGGTGTCGAGGATGCGGGCGGTCGGTTCGTAGGTCAGGAAGAAGGACGGGTAGGCGCCATATTCGGCATGCCGCAGCAGGTCGCCGCGCACATCGGAGGAGAAGTTGAGCGCTTCGCCGTAATACGGCACATATCCCGAAAGGGCGATTTGCAGGAAGGGAACCGTCTTATCCATGTAGGTGTAGCCGCTGCTGTCGAGAGGAATGTCGTAATAGGCGCTGGCGTAGCCGAGCAGGTAATCGTTCGGGGTGTAAAAAGCCAGCGGGAGCGGATTCTCGGCTAGCATGGCTTGCAGGGCGGCGATGGCCTCCTGACGGTTGACCGTCTGCCCGCGGCGGAAGTCCGAGTAGAGCGTGCCGCCCAGGCTGTCCAGCGCCAGCCCAAGCGGTAGGCGGCGGTTTATGTCCTGGCTCAGGGACGAAAGATTCGCCTCGATGGCGGGCAGGTTGAAGTAGTAGTGGGGTTTGCCGCGGTGGTAGCCCTGGCTGTACTCGTTGGTAATCGCCAGCGCCAGGTCGTAACGGGAGAAGGCATTGCGTTCATACGCAAAGGCGGCCAGCGGGTCGAAATACAGGTTCAGGCTCCCGCCGCGCGCTGCAACGGCTTCGCTCAAGGCCTGCAGGTCGGAAAGCGAGCCAAGTTTAGCGTCCAGTTTGAGACGCTGCGGTGGCATGGACGAAGCGCCGCCCGGCTGCCAGCCGTAATAGACTACCTGCGGATTGGCAACGTTCAAACGCTCCAGAATTGCCCCCACCTGCTCGATGGTCGTCATCGGGATCGTCCGCTTCCAGAACAGGATTTTCTCCTGTTCGGCGGCCAGGAACTCCAGCCGAATGCCAATGCCGGACGCGCTGCCGGTTGCGGCCTTGTGGAGCATTCCCTTCTCGATGAGATACTGCTGGTAACTGCGCGCCATGCCCACGTAATTGGCTTCCGCGCCGCTCAGGAAGCGATAGTGCAGGATGATGTCGTAGCGGTTGGTGCGCGGCTGGAGGACGGTCACGCCGTCGCCGGAACGGCTGGTACGCTGGAAATAACTCTGGTTGTAGGTGAAGGCGTTATAGAGGAAGTTGAAATTGGTGATGATGCCGGCAGGATGGGCCTGAATTTCGGCGTAGGGGGCGCCCTGTTCGAGGATGGCCAAATAAGCGTTGCGCCCCTCGCCATGCACCATGCCAATCACCGGCAGGGAAATGGTGTAGGGCGGGCGGCTGGCCGGGTGGAAGGGCAGAGAACCGCTCATGCCCACATCGGCGCCGTAATAACGGCCGTAGTACATGTTGCGGGCCTGCGTCTGCTCGGTGAAGTAGATGAGACTGCCGCAGCCATCCGGCAGGAACATGTAGCCGTCCCTCTCGCCGCCGCGCGTGGCGCCCATCCAGGGATATAGATGGAGCAGCCCCAGCCGGTACTCGCCCGTCTCCTGAATGGATTCGAACGGCACTTCGACCCGCACGCCGCTCGGCTCCAACTGGATGCGGATACCGACCGAGATATTTGCCGCCGGGAAGGTGACCTGCGCCTGCAGGCCGTTTTCGATGGGCTGAATCTCGGTGGTGTGTTCGGCATTTGTGATGGAAGCGCGCGAGGGATTAGCCCGCTGGTCGAGGTAGTCAATGCTGAAGCCGCTCTGGGCGAAGGCCGTCCAGGTCCTGTTGAGCCGGTCGCCTTCGATTTTTTCATCCAGGTTAGAACTCCAGACGTACTCGTTGCGTTTATCCAGCACCTTGAAGGCCAGCGTCTCCGGGTTGATGTACAGGCGGAAGGTCTCGTTTTCGGCCACCCGTTGATAGGTCTCCGGGATGCCCTCGGGGCGGGGCGCGGCGGCCTGGGCCGGGAAGGGGCTGAGGGCCGGCAGCAGGATACAGGTCAGCAGGAGCAGCGCTATGTTTCGTATCATCATCCACGCAATTGCACTTCTCGGAAGATGGTGCTGATGAAGTCGAAGAGTTGGAAGAACAGCACGTAGAGGATATAGCCGGTCAGCATCATGACGGCCATCGTGAAGAGGGTCAGCAAAACGTTGCGGACGGTCTCGCCGAAGGAGTAGTTGTGAATCTCTTTGACCATCAGGAAGAGCATCAGCCCGCTCCAGGCATAGACGATGTTCATCGAGAAGGTGTAGAGGAAGATTTCGTTCAGGCTGAGGACGTTCGAGAGCAGGGCAATCGGCAGGGCAAAGAGGGCGTAGGGGAAGAGGGCGTAGGCGCTGCCGATGACCACGTCCCGCACACGGCCTTCGCCGTCGCTGATGGTGGAGACCAGATAATTGGCGCTGTTCCAGAGCAAGAAGAACAGCAGGGTGTAGACGAGTTCGTTTTCAGCGTGGATGTCGGAAAGGTTGGCATAGCGGTTGAAGATGAAGCCGGTCAGGTAGAGGCTGGCCACCCGCACAGCCAGAATCCAGGCGTAGAGCAGCAGGGCAAAGCCCAAACTACCGCGCTGTTTTTTCTTGATGTAGTAGAAACTATCGGCGGGCTGTTTGATGAAACGGAAGAGGAAGAGGAAGTCATCCACAAGTTTGCGCTGGCTCAGACTGCTCCAGTGGCGCCGCGCCGGCTCGAACCAGCCGTAGCGCCGGTCGAGGCGTTTGAGCGTCCCCTGGACGAGCGAAAGGCCGAGCAAAACCAGCAATCCGCTCCCCAGATAGCGTTGCAGGATGACGTTGCGCAGTTCCCAGAAGGCTTCGGAGTAACCGGCGCGGTCTTCGGCGTAACGGTAGTTTTGCAGGGCGCGGGCGTAGTCGCCCTCTTTGAAGTAAGCATCGGCAATGGCCTGATAAGCCATGATGAAGGAGCCGTTGTACCGCAGGACTTCCTCAAAGTAAGGTTTGGCCTCGGTGTAGAAGCCTTCCACATACAGGCGCACGCCCTCATGCACCAGTTGGGCGAAGTTGGTCGTCTGGTAGATGACGATGGCGTTTTTGTCTTTATCCAGGACGTAGATGACATCCTGGTGGCGGGCGATGGCAGTCGGGTTGCTGAGCGTGCCGAGGCGCTGGTCGCCCTGGTCTTTGGCGCCAAAGACGAAGAGCAGCATGCCTTGCAGGTCGTATTCGTAGATTTGTCCCTCCGCGTCCACCGCCGTGACCAGGCCGTTCTCGCTGACGTGGATGTCGCGGAAGGAGGTGGAGCCGCGAATTTCCGGGAAGATGTTGCGCCCGGCCACGGTAAAGCGGCGGATGCTGCGCTCCTGCGCCGTGCCGGCGGTGACGGTGAAAATCATGGACTGGGGGTCAATTGTCACGTTGGAGGGCGAGGCGGCTTCGTTCTTGATGAACTGCGCCAACTGCTCCTGTGTGAGGAAGAGGCGCTGGAGAATCATCTTCAGCGACATGGTGGCCGGGTTAGCGCCGAAGTAACCGATGAAACGCCCGTCCGTGTTCATCATGACCAGGCCGTTGGTCGAGCCTTCACTGACGATATACATGTTCTGGCGGCTATCCACGGCGATTTTACGGGGCAGGAACTGGTTGGAGCGTCCGAAGAGCGGTTCGGAGGGACGGCCGTATTGCGCCACCAGATTGCCCAGACGGTCGAGGATGACAACCGTGTTGTTTCCGGCGTCGGCGATGTACATCGTCCCATCGGCAGCCACGAAGAGACCGGTCGGTTTGGACAGCACGCCCTTGCCGTATTCGGCCTGGATTTCCAGGCTGGCGTTCAGGCGCAGGATGCGTCCGTTGCCGCTGTCGGCGATGTAGATGACGCCCTGCGGGGTGATGAACAGGTCTTCTGCGCCGGAGAGGGGCAGGCTCACCTGTTTGAGCGGGAAGTAGGCGTCCTGAGTCAGGTACAGCCGTCCGCCCGGACCGAGCGCCCAGGTGGTATAGGGCAGGCGGGCGCGAGTCGGCGCGGCGGGCGCCAGGCAGAGCAGCAGAAAGAGCAGAACGAGTGTGCGTACAGTGCGTTTCATCCCTTCAGCCCCGAATGTGACATGGTGCTCATCACCTGACTCTGCAGGAAGATGAAGATGATCAGGTTGGGCAGGAACATGATGAGCGCGGCCGCGGCGGCAATTCCCTGACCGGCGACCGTGTTGGCCCCGGAAGCGGTGGTCGAAAGTGTGCTGAGATAGAAAGCAAAAGTCTTCAGGCTTTCGATGTTGATGTACATGGCCGAAGTATCGGCATTGTTCCAGGTGGCCTGGAAGGTCAGGATGGCAATGGTGGCGATGGCCGGTTTGATCATCGGCAGGATGATGCGCCAGTAAATCCACACATCTGAAGCGCCGTCAATTTGCGCCGCCTCGATGACTTCGTCCGGGATGCCGTCTATGAATTGTTTGAGCAGGAACAAACCCACCGGCATGGCCAGCGTCGGCAGGATGTGGACGGCAAACGAGTCGATCAGTCCCATCCTGGCGATGATCAGGAAGCGCGGGATGGTCACTGCAATCGGCACGAACATCAGGGCGACGGTGTTGATGGTGAACAAAATTTTCTTGAGTTTGAAGCGTTTTTTCGATAGGGCATAAGCGGCGGTGGTGGAAACGATAATCGAGGCTGCCACCGACAGGACGGTGACCAGGATACTGTTGAACAGGTAGCGGCTGACCGGCACGTCCGCGGTGGACATGAGGGTGAACAGGTCCACGAAGTTCTTCAGCGTCGGGTTGACGACGAAAAAGCGCGGCGGATAGGCAAAGAGTTCTTCGGTCGGCTTGAAGGCGTTGGAGAGGATGAAGATGATCGGCAGCAGCATGAAGGCCACCACTGGCGCCAGGATGATGTAAAACTGTATCTGGCTGGGATGAAAGCCGGAAGGGTTGATGCCGCTGTTACGCAGGCCGCGCAGTTTGCGCAGGAAACGCCATTTCATCGCCTCACTCCTCACTGCCAAACAGTCGGTTAGCCAATCGGGAAAAGAACCACACCATCAAGAGCAGCATTACCGAAACGGCTGCTGCGTAGCCCATCTCATAGCGTAGAAAACCATAATCTTCGATGTGATTGACAATCAGTTGACCGGCATATTGTGGGGTAGGGTTAGCACCGGAGAGAGCTACTCCAACTGAACCTGCCTGAAAGGTGCCAACGATGGCCATGACGGCGCCAAAGAGCATTTGCGGTTTCATCGAGGGGATGGTGATATAGAAAATTTCCTGCCAACGGCTGCTCATTCCGTCTATGGCGGCGGCTTCGTAGAGTTCGGGGTTGATTTCCAGGATGCCGGCCAGCATAGCCAAGAAGCCGACTCCCATACTGCTCCACAAGGTGACGACAATCATGATGGGCATCAGGTACTGTGGCGATTGCAGCCACTGGATGGGTTCCTGAATGAGGCGCAGATTGAGCAAGAAACTATTCAGATAGCCGTTCTGGTCGCCGCTGAAGAGGGTCTGCCAGACGACGGCCATGGTTACACTGGATGTCATTGAAGGCGAATAGAGTATCAACGCCAGGATGGTGCGCGGCAGGCGTGGCAATTGTGCCAGCATCCAGGCCAGCAGAAAGGCGAGCATGTATCCGCCCGGCCCAACGATGACGGCAAACGTGATGGTGTTGGGCAGGACGTATTTCATGAAGATTTCGTCCTCGGTCAGCAGGGCGATGTAGTTGCGCAGGCCGATGAATTTGGGAAATTGAATGGTGTCGAAGTAGGTAAACGAGAGCAGCGCGGCCATTGCGACCGGGATGACGATGAAGACGATGAACAGAATGGCGTAAGGGGAGAGAAAAGCGTAAGCACTGCCCTCCTTTGCCAGCCAGTTGTGGAAAGGCGATTCTTTGGGGACTTGTTTTTCAGAAAGGCTTGCGTTCATTTTCCGGCCTCTTCCATCCACTGTTTGACGGTCTCGATGCTGGGAATTTTGATTTCCCGAATCGGCACCCCGTTGCGGGTGTAGCCCAGTTCTTCCATCTTGCGCGCCATCTCGCGGTTGATGGTCAGGATGGCATCGTCAATCGCCACGCGCGGGTTGACGCCGTCGAAGACGATTTGATTCCAGGCGTTGCTCAACGAGCGTTCCTGCATGTAGGTGCCGGGCAATTTGACCGGTTCCTGCAGCCACTGCCACTGTTCCAGGATGACGTCCTTATGCTCCTCTGGAATGGGCAGATAGCGGAAGGCCTCCAGGTTGGCGGTGTACCACAGGTATTCCGGCCCGTAGTTCATGATGAGTTGACGCTCGAAGGCCACCTGGGTTTCGGTGGACATCCACCACTTCAGGAATTCCCAGGATTCTTGCGGTTTATCCGTATTGGCCAGCATGATGCAGGTCTGCGCCGAGCCGGTGGCGTAGCGGTTCTGGCTTCCGTCGGGGAGGACGGTAGCGGGATACAGGTCTATGCCCCACAGGCCCTCGATTTCCGGAGCGGCGGTGCGGAGTTTGATGTAGGTTTCCACATTGGAAACGCCCAGCGGCAGCCTGCCGTTGCGGAAATCTTCGTAGAAACTGGCAACAGTCAGCGGCATGCCGTAGACAGTGAACTGTTCGGCCATGAATTTGATAGCCGTGATGGATTCGTCGCTGCCCAGGCCGGTGGTGAGGCCATCCGGGCTGTAGAGTTCGCCGCCGAAGTTCCAGATGTAAGGGGCAGTGATGAGGTAGCCCTTCAGGCCGCTGCCGGTCGAGAGCGGCGTGTAGTAGTTCATGCCGTAGCGTTGTAGTTCGGGCAGGATAGCCAGCACTTCATCCCAGGTGTGCGGGACCGGCAGACCGAGTTGTTCCAGGATGTCGCGGCGATAGAAGGTGACCCAGAAATCCTGCGTTTCGGGGATGGCGTAAACCGAGTCGTTGATGATATATCCCAGCAAGGAACCGGGGGAGTAAATGCGGATAAAGGAGTCGAAGTCCTCGAACGAACGCAGGTCGTAGAGGGCGTTGCGCACGGCCAGTTCGTAGGGGATGTTGGTGCTGATGCCCAGGGCAATATCCGGCTGGATTCCGGCGGCGATGGCCAGCGCCAGTTTGGACTCGTTGGGCATGAGCGAGAACTTGACCCGAATGCCGGTCTGCGGCGTGAAGGTCTGGTCGGCCATCTGCTGCATCAGGTCCACATACTGGCGCGGCCGGTTGACCCAGACCTCGATTTCATCCTCGGCGGCCCCGATGGACTGGTAGGGATTGCGCCGGAACGAGTGGAAGAAACGCTTTGCCCCCTCGGTGAAGGCTTTCCAGGCGGAAATGCGTGCCTGCGGCGGAGTGACATCTGGCGAGTGGATATACAGTTTGTCGAGCGCCAGCGGCTGGTTTTGCAGCGAGCCGAGGATGCTCCCCAGCAATTGCATGGCCGATTGCGGCCCCTCCGAAAGGCGATTCATGCGGATGGGAATCTTATCCGGGTCGGCGGCCAGCAGGAGGATGTTATCCAGCGCCATCTGGTAATTCAGCACCTCCTGCGAGCGCAGGCCGCCGTTGACCGCTTGCAGGGCGGCCATGTCCGTTTCCAGTTTGGCGGCGATTGCCCCCAGGCGTTCGTGGATGTCGGGAATGTACTCGGCAATCGTCCACTCGCGGTAACGGTCGCTCTGATTGCCGGTCAGGTGTTTGATTTCCAGGGAGAGGGCGTTGATGTCATGGATGGACTGGCGCAGGTTGGCGATGGCGGTATCATAGGGCGAGGCGGTCGCTTCCAGCCCGATGACGTTGACCCCGGCCTGCAGGTGGATACGATAGGGCAGGGTGAGGTTACTCCACTCGGTGCTGTAAGGAAACGGAACGGCGTTGAACTCATCGAACGGCACCACGCCGTTGACCGTGATGCGGCGGAAGACGGTGAAGTTGTTTTTGGTGTTTTGCAGGGCACGCAGAGTGAGCAGATACAGCCCTTCCTGGGGAACTTCGACCTCGTAGTAGAGCGTGCTGCCGCTGCGCTGCCAGCTGGTTTCGCCGATGGTGTTCAGCACCAACTGGTAGGTCTCGTAAGGCGTCACCTCCAGACTGCGGTTGTAGAGCGGACGGATGGAAACGTCGTTCTTGTATGCCGGCCATTCGGCTTCCAGTTCGATCAGGATTCCCGAAGTTTCCGCTGCGCCGGCTTCGGCCAGATATTGTTCGTATGATTTTTCAGGCGAAAAAGGCTGAAGATAAATGCTTCCGAGCAGAAGGGTCTCTCGCTTGAGCGTGAACTCGAATTCATGCTCCCCGCGGGTGAGATGGATTTGCAGCGGGTATCGCCCTCTGAAGGTCACATCCCGCAGATAGGTCCGTTCCCAGCGTTCCAGCCGGGCGGGCGGGATCAGGATTTGATTGCCGTAGCGGTCGAGCGGGAAGGTGTCGGTGCTGTTCTGATAAAAGACCGGAAACACGATGCGGCGGGCATCCTCGACCGGCAGCGCGCCGTCTATCCGCAGTTCTCCCTCCGGAGCGGTTACCAGGACCTCGGCCGGGGCCGCGGCGTCGAAGGCGATGACGTAGTCCCCCTCGCTTTCTACCGTGACCGTGAAGCGGATGCTCTGACCGGCCTCCAGCCGGACGCTGGGCTTGCCGTATTGCCGCGCCAGGCTGCTTTCGTCGAGCGGCAGGCCAAAGGTCTCGGCTCTAATTTCGATGACTTTCTCATCGGCCAGGATGGTGAAGTCTCTCTCCTCAGAGCTATGGGCTGCCAGAGTTCTCCCTGTCAGGTTCAAGCAGAACAGGAGGATGACCAGGACACTCAGAATGGACTTCAAGGGTAGCCCAGGATTCATGGTTCCAGATGTTCCCGCTTGGTGAAATGAAAGGGGGCTGTGAAGGTCACAGCCCCCACAGGGCGCGGCGTTATGGATTAAGTTCGGCACGGGCCTCGTCGAGCAGGCGGTTGGCGAATTCTTCTAGCTGAGCTGCATAGTCCTCGTATTTGAATCTGCCCTCATGCGCAAAGTTGAACAGATACCACATGTTTACGTCTTTGTCTTCACCGATGTCAATGCCAGGTTTGCCTTCCCAACGAGCTGCCACATAACCGGGGACAATCTTGGCCAGGGATTCGAGCAGGCTGTTATTCAGGTTTTCCATGGCCGCACGCAGGCCGGGTTTATCACCTACGAAGGACAGGTAGAGGCTGATGGTGTCTGCATCTACGAAGACGGGCATACGGGTGGGAACTGTCTTGGCAGCTTTGGCGATCTCTGCCTCAGCCAGATAGCCTTCCCGAGAGAAAGTCATCCATTTAGCAAACTTATAGGCTTCTTCGGGATTGGCGGTTGTCTTGGAGACAACGATGATGTCAGCTACAATAGCCTGATTGCCGCCGGGAATGCCTATGAAGTCCCAGTTGAACGTGGCGTTCTGGGCGAAGTTGGGGATCATCCAACCGCCATCCCAGCGGACGCCAACCTCCTGGTTGAGGAACAGTTCCCAGGGGCCCTGAGATTTGAAATTGGCCTTCTGTTCATCGCTCAGACCTTGCCAACTGTATGGCTTCATCTCCGTCTGGCGGGCGATAGCCGCCTTGAAAGCGTCAGAATTGTAGTGCATGTGAGTGCCATCGAAGGAGAACCAGCGGAGATTGGGGTCTTGGGTGCTGGGATACCAGCCAAGGATGAATTCCAGTTCGTCCAGGCCCAGGCGTCCCTTCTGAACGTCGGTCAGCGCAATGGCGGTGTTGAAGAATTCGTCTGCCGAGATGCCGTAGGTGGGGGCGTCCAGGTTGGCGGCTTCGTACAGGTCGTTGTTGACAAAGTAGCCCATGACGAAGAGCGCCGCAGGTAGTCCTAACACCTTGCCGTTGTAAGTTACAGCGTCGCGCAGCACCTGTGGTACGTTCTGCCAATCAGGATCGGCATTGACCTGTTGGGTCAGATCGGCCAGCCAACCATTCTTGACGTAGAGCGGGGTTTTATCGGCCATGAAGACATCCGGCAGCTCGCCCTTGGCGGCGAAGGCGGTCAGTTTGTCATCCCAGGAACCCTCGCCAGACATGTCCACGATTTCAATCGTGACGTGCGGATTGAGTTCCATGTACTTCTTGACCAGTTGGCGCTGGATGTTGTTCTCTTCTTCGGTGCCCAGGTTCCAGTTGGCGTAGCGCAGGGTGACCGGTTCAGGGGATGCTTCGGTGGCCGGCGGTTCGGTGACGACCGGCGGTTCGGTGACAACCGGCGCTTCGGTGGTGGCCGGCGGCTCGGTGGGGGTGGGTTTCGGCCCGCAGCCAACCAACGCAGCCATCAGAACGGCAAGCACGATCAGCGCGTTGAGCAATTTAACGGTTTTCATTTTACTCTACTCCTCTGATCATTTAGAATTTTGAACAGGTTCGAACGGACAGCAACAAGAATGGTTTTTTTCGACTTGCACCTCCTTCTTTAGTGGCATTGGTAATTATCCCATTGTGACCTCAACGATGTGAGTGCGATGGTCGCCAAAGGCAGGGATGACCTGACCTTCGACGGGAGTTCCATCCACCACCAGCGATTGCACACCTCTGCTGACGTGGCGGGGATTCCTGACTTCGATCTGGTAACTCGCGCCGCGGAAAGTCCGGCGCACCCGGAAGCCGTCCCACTCGCCGGGGATGCAGGGGTCAATCAACAGACCGTCTTGCTGCGGGCGCAGGCCAAGGATCCAGTGGGTGGCTATGCGGTGCAGCCATTGGGCTGAGCCGGTATACCAGGTCCAGCCGCCGCGGCCGTAGTATTCCGAAAGTGGCCCGTCAATGTTGCCGGGGGTGACGTAGGGTTCGGCTTTGTAGGTTTCGATGTCCTGACTTCGGTTGGGTGGGCAGATACGACGGTAGGCTTCGTAGGCCAGTTGCGGCTGCCCGATGAGGGCGTAGGCCCACACCGCCCAGGTGGCGGCATGGGTGTAGACTCCGCCGTTTTCACGCAACCCCGGCGCGTAGCGGGTGACGTAGCCGATGTCGGTGCGCGGCCGGGTGAAGGCGGGGTAGTTGAGCAGCGCGCCGTAGTCTTTGAGCAGGTATTCGGTCACGGCCTGCATGGCTCGGGTGGCGCGCCCCGGGTCAGCGATGCCGCTGATGACGGCCCAGAGGTTGGGCATGAGGAAAATCTGGCCTTCCTCGTTTTGCCGCGAACCGACCGGCAGGCCGTCGTCGGTGGTGGCCTGCAGATACCACTCGCCGTCCCAGCCGAAGCGCTCGAAGGCGGCCTGGAGACTGGCGCGTACGTCCTGGCATTTTTGGGCGAAGAGCGCGTCGCCGCGCCGCTCGGCCAGGGGGATGAAATTCCCCAGGATGTAGTAGAGGAATTCGGCCACCCAGAAACTTTCGCCCTTGAGCAGCGTGCCGATGGCGTTCAGACCGTCGTTCCAGTCGTGGTCGCCCATCAGGGGGATGCCGCGCGGCGAAAAGCGGGAAAAAGCGCGCTCGATGGCGCGCTTGCAATGGTCGTAGAACGATTCCGCCGGGCCGTTGAGATAGGGAACTTGCTCATCGAGGATGCTCTCGTCGGCAGTTTCTTTCAGGTAGGCATCCAGGATGAAAGGCAGCCAGAGCAGGTCGTCGGAGCAGTTGGTGCGCGGCCCGCCGCCCCGGATAGAGAACCACCAGTGCAGCACGTCTCCCTCGAGGTATTGTTGGGCGGCGTGCAGGAGCAACTGGCGGCGGGTGTATTCCGGCTCGCTGGCCAGGAAAATCTGGCTATCCTGCAACTGGTCGCGAAAACCGTAGCCGGCCGAGACCTGGTAGTAGGCCGATTTGCCCCAAATGCGGCAGGAGATGGCCTGGTACTTCAGCCAGTAGTTGGTCATGAAGTTGAGGGCTTCGTCGGGGGTCTCGACCTGCTCGGCGTCCACGAAGCGCGACCAGAGGGCATGAACATCCTCCAGGGCGCGGCGGCTGTGCTGCGGGTCCGTGTAGCGGGCGATGAGTTGATGCGGGTCCTCTTTGCCGTTTTCGGCCGCACCCAGGGTGAAGACGATGGTCTTGCTCTCGCCCGGGGCGAGGCGCACCTCGATCTGCAGGGCGGCGATGGCATCCCCAAAGCGTCCGCTGCGGCAGGCGAGGCGTTCCTGGCGCATGGCCTGAGGATGTTCTTCGCTCTCGTAGAGGCCGATGAAGGATTCTTTGTCGCAGTCGAAGGACTTGAGCGGCTCGCTGACCGCCATGAAGGCGGTGTAGGGCCAGTCTATGTTGTTCCAGCGGCCTTTGTCATCGGGGAAGCCCCACAGGTATTTGCGGGCGAAGACGGCGCGGGCGCCTTCATCGGCCCAGGTTTCGATGAAGAGTTTGTGGAATTCGCGGTGTTCATCGGGGGCGAAGCCCAGCAGCCACTCGGCGTAGGAGGTCACGTCCAGGCGGCGGGGAGAAGCGCCCGTGTTGGTCAGTTGCAGTTCGAAGACTTCCAGCGGGTCATTGGCGGCCACGAAGACGGTCAGTTCGCTGCGGATGCCGTTGACCTGTTGCTCGAAGCGCGTGTAGCCCAGTCCATGCACCACGGCGAATTGTTCGGCCTGGCGCATGACCGGTTTGTAGGTGGCGGACCAGTATTCGTTTGTTTCTAGATCACGGAGATAAAAGTATTTCCCCCAGTTGTCTTTGACCAAATCCTGAAAAGCGCGGGTAATGCGGTTTTGGCCGGCGTTGCCCCGCCACGAGTAGCCGGAGCCGTTTTGCGAGATGACCATCCCGTAATCGCCGTTGCTGATGACGTTGACCCAGGGGCGCGGCGTGAGCGGGGTGGTGATGACGTATTCGCGGCCGTTGGGGGAGAAGTATCCGTATTTGCTGGCGAATTTTCGTTCCATGTTGGCAGGCGGGTGAAAGGGGGGCAGACGGCGGAAATGAGTGTTGCGGACAAGTGAAACGTTTTACT
>FWWL01004593.1_pt1 | contig 22993 bp, 24 predicted proteins | sample 2228331 | NCBI WGS metagenome assembly FWWL01 (sample SAMEA103939775, study PRJEB20133) | metagenome | reverse complement strand
CGTGGAGGCGGCCGTCGAGCACTTTCAGAAGGCCGTCGAGCTGGACCCCGAGGGCCAGGACCCCTTCGCCAACCGGGCCCGCATCCTGAGTTATATCACGGCCCATATCCTTCGGGAAATCGAGGCGAAGGGCCCCCAAGTCTTGCAGGAGATCCTTCAGCAGGCCCAACAGGTCCAGGCGGATCAGGAATGATCGGGGCTTAGCAGTAAGGCGATTCGGCGTTCGGTGTTGGGGGTTCGGGAATCGTCCCATTGCCCTACTGCCTTTGAGGGGCCTACCCATGGACCCGTCGAGCCTGCTCGAGCGGGGCGTCGTCGCCGAGGGTCAGGCCATCGTCCTGGCCTGGCCGACCCCCGAGGAAGTCCCGTCGATCCTCCGACTGTGGGGAAAGCCTTACGTGAATCGTACCGCTCGGTTCCCCTTCCAGCCGAATCCCTCGGACCTCTCGACTTGGTTTCTCCTGCGGTTCGCCGTGGGGGCGCCCTACCGGGCGACCCTGGCGGTGCGGTTCCGGCCCGACGGACGCTTGGTCGGTACCATCGGCTGGACCGGCTGGGACCCCCAGGCCCGGACCGTCTGGGTCGGGGACCTGGCCGTCGATTACGCCGTCCTGAAATCCCTCGGGCGGCAGTGGCCGGCCGGCTATCCCGGCGTAGCCGTCGACGCCGTGACGGCATTAGTCGGCTACCTGTCGGATCGCTTGGGGGTCGAGACGGTCGAGACCTTCATCGCCGAGTCCAACGTCCTGGCCCGGCGGGTCGCTCGGCGGGCCGGCTTTCGGGAGGTCGGTCGGCGCCTCCAGCCGGTCGCCGACGGGCCGCCGGTCCCGGTCGTCGTCCTCCGGTGGAAGCACCGACCCTGAGGAAGCAACACGCCCTCGGGGTCGTCCGATAATAGGGTTGAAACATGCGAACGACCCCCTCCCCGACGGAAGGGCTCGTCCGGAGTCGGATGAGGGGGAAAGGAGGTGGATATGCCCCCACTCGCAGGTGTGGCAGCGAAGCTAGTGGCGCCGATGGTCGTCAACATCGCCACCGGGTTGATTCGAAACGTCGCCGGCCAAGCCCTGAGGAACCTACCCCTCATCGGGGATACCTTCCAGAAGATCGCCGGTGGGATCGGGCAGATCTTCGGTGGCGCAGTGGCCCAGGGCATAGGCCAGTTGGGTCGGCTCCTGGCCCCGCGCGGGATGTTTCCGCCCCTGCCCCTACCGGGGTTGCCGGGCTTCCCGGGCGGGCGGCCCTTCAATCCGCGCCTCTGGTTTGGACCCCGGCATGTGCATGTACACATCAATATCAACGTCACGATCAACAACCTTCAACGGATTCTCCAGCCGGGCAGTCAACTGTTCCAGAAGCTGAACCAGGTCCTGGGGAGGCTGGACAGTATCCTGGACGCCCTGCGGCGTGTTTTAGACCGTCTGGGTCTCCAGCCGCCTCCCTTTAGGCGTTTGTATGGCCCGCCTACGCCTATCATCGGGGGGCCGCCCGGCGGCGTCTCGGGCCCCGGCGGCGGTGCTATCGACCGGCTGTTTGGCGAAATGGACAAAATCATGAATGAGCTCAACAGCGGTAAGGAGCTCAAGCCCCAGGATGTCATGAGGCTTCAGGCACGGATGCTGCAGATCCAGCAGATGATCCAGATGATCAACGAGATGCGCAAGGCTATGCACGACATGTCCATGAGCATCATCCGCAACATCCGTTAACCGGCCGAGGAGGACGAAGATGGCCGAGAAGAACGGCGGCGAACTGGAGACGCTCCGGGAGCGCTTGCAGGCCCTCCTGCAGGGGCACGACAACTTAGTGGACGCTCTGGGGATGAGCCTGGAGGACATCCTGGCGCTGACGCTGGTCGCCCAGCAGCTGGTCCAGCAGGGTCAACTCGACGAGGCCCAGCGGCTCCTGGAGGGTCTGGTGGCGGTCGACCCCGAGAATCCCTATCTGCACACGTGTCTGGGGACGGTGTACATGCAGAAGGGGATGGACGACGAGGCCCGGGCGGCCTTCGGGGTGGCGTTGGCGTTCAACCCGGAGGACATCGTGGCCCACACGTATGCGGGGGAGTTGGCGTTGGAGGCGGGGGACGTGGAGGCGGCCGTCGAGCACTTTCAGAAGGCCGTCGAGCTGGACCCCGAGGGCCAGGACCCCTTCGCCAACCGGGCCCGGACGCTGAGCCTGCTGGTGGCGACGATCGCCAAAGAGGTACAGGCCAAGGGCCCTGGGGTACTCCAGGAAATCCTGGAACAGGCCAAGCAAGTCCAAGCGGCTCAGCCATAGCCCCGGTGAGGGGGACCGGTAAGGGATGAGGTCCCCCAGAGCCGGCTTCTCCCTTCAGGCATGGGAGGGACCACCGGATTCCCGGTCGGCCCGATGGTCCCAGGACGGAGACGACGGAACCGTTTGCAAGAACGCGCATGGTAGAAGTTGAGATGCCCAGGTCAGCGGCACGACCGCAGGGTCCCCGGCCGGGGGCCCTGGCGCGGTGCCGTTCGACGATTCGGTCTTCCCTTTGTGACGTCCGAGGAGGCTTGGATGGAAGGCGAATTCCGTGTCGGCGACGTGGCCCAGGGCGGGGCCGCCCGGAAGGGCGGCGAGAAGCCTGCCCGGAAGGGCCTGGACGCCCAGGCGTTCCCGCTCCTGGCCGAATGGATGCGGCTCCCGGCGAATGCCTTCCGGGAGCGGGTCGATGCCCTGACGGCCCGGGCCCGGGCAGAATCCTCCCCGGCCGCCCAGCGGGCCCTCCTGCTGGCGGTCCAAGTCCTCAACGCCCTTTACAAAAACTACGGAGGCGCGTCATGAGTTCCATCGACTCCCTGCGGGGGATCGAACAGGCGGTCGTCAACCTCCAACAGCAGATCGACGACCTGGCCCAGAGTGACCTGGACCCGACGCAGAAGATGATGAAGATGCAGAACCTGTACCTCCAGATGCAGCAGGTCATGCAGATGGAGCAACAGATCTACCAAGCGATCTCGACGATCATGAAGGCCCGCCACGACTCGGCGACCACCGCCATTCGCAACATCCGTTAATCCCCCGAGAGGTTCCGTGTGACCCACGAGTGGGAATCTCAGGTCCCCCGACTGCTCCTGGAGCTGGGGTACTTCTGCCTGCAGTCCGAGCTATTCCCCCAGGCCCAGGTCCTGTTCGAGGGCGCCCAGGCCCTCCGGCCCCAGGACCCCGTGCCCCCGATGCTGATGGGCTTGCTGTACTTTGCCCAGAACCAGTACGCTGAGGCCGAACGCGTCTATCAAAAGGTCCTCCAACAGCATCCGGACCACGACCTGACGCGGGCCTTTTTAGCCGAGACCCTGATCGCCCAGAAGCGGTACGCCGAGGCCGAGAAGCTCTTGAGCGCGGTCGTCGAGCGGAATCGGGACGCCGGCGCCGTGACGTTCGCCCGGGAGCTCTTGTCGGTCCTGCGGCAGGGGGTTTTTCAAAGGGTTTTGTGATAGAATCAGGCAGGCCGGGGGTTCGGGAATTCGGCAATTCAGGAACTCGGGAGTCCGGGAGTTCGGCAGTTCGGGAATTCGGGAATTCGGCCGTTGGGCCGTTCGGGACTTCGGGGGTTCGGGCCATATCGCCCGACGGCCGGATTGCTGAACTCCCGAATCCCGAATTGCCGAACTGCCGAATCTGAGGGGGTGCCATGCATATCGCCGGTGGGTTGGAAGCCGTCCGGCCCGTCTTGGAGCATGCCCAGAAGGTCGTCGAGGAGGTCCCGCAACAGCTTCAGCAGTTCGAGCAGGTCCTGTCCCAACTCGAACAGCAGGGGGCGGGTGGCCCGGCGTCGTCCCTGCAGGGCGTAGGCCCCCAGGGCCCGGCTTCGAGCGGGTCGCCTGCCGAGACGGTCCCGGCCGACACGAGGGTCCAGCAGATTTACGACGAAAAGAAGAAGGTCGCCGAGTCACCCGAGGGCATCCGTCAGTTGATGGGCGAGGTCGAGCAGGGGTACCATCGGCTGAACGACCTCATCGGGCAACTCCAGAGCGGCCGGACGTTCACGCCCCAGGAGCTGATCGGGATCCAGGCCCAGATCCACGACCTGACGGTCCAGGTCGAGGTCACGACGAAGGTCATCGCGGAGGCCGTCTCGGGCCTCAAGCAGTTGCTTCAGCAACAGGTGTAGGTCCCGGGTCCCATCGGGAGTCCGGGAGTTCGGGAACGCGGGGGTGCGGGCCCTATTGCCCGACTCCCGAATTCCCGGACTCCCGAGTCCCCGAATTCCCGAAGCTGGGAAACGGGTATGAAAAATTATGCAATCTGCGGTTCGCCATCCGCGATCCGGCGGTGGGGCCTGGGGTGGGGACTGCTCTTGGGCCTCCTGGCCTACGGGTGTCAGACGGCCGTCTTACACGGCCTGTCGGAACAGGAGGCCAATCAGGTCATCGCCGTCCTTCAACAGCAGGGCATCATCGCCACGAAGCAGATCGACAATCCGGAGGCGAATACCTGGAAGGTCACGGTCCCCCGCCGGGACGCCGTGAAGGTGTGGGGCGTCTTGCAGGAGTACCGCCTCCCGTCTCCGCCGGTCCGCCGGTTCCAGGACGTCTTCGGCAAGGGCAAGCTGGTCGTCACGCCGATGGAACAGAAGGCCCTGTTCTTGGAGGCCCTCCAGGGGGAGATCGCCCACACGCTGGAGTCGGTCGCCGGCGTCATCTCGGCCCGGGTCCACGTCGTCATCCCGGAGCCGGACATCACGGGCCAGGTCCAGGGGGAGGCGAAGGCCTCCGTCATGATGGAGTACCGCCCGGACCCGGCCGGCCAGGCGCCCCTCCGTCCCGACGAGGTCCAGCGGCTGGTCGCCAACGCCGTCCAGGGGCTCAAGCCGGAGAGTGTCGCCGTCGTCATGAAGCCCATCCAGATGGCGCCGCCCCAGCAGACGTATGACATGGCGTCGTTTGGGCCCATCGTCGTCGCACGGCCCTCCCTGGGGACCCTGAAGCTCGCCACGGTCCTCATCGTCCTGGGCCTGCTGTCGATGGGGGGCCTCCTCTTCTGGCAGGGCCGGCTCATGGCCCAGCTCCGGGGCGAGCTGGCGGCGACCCAGCGTCAACTCCGGGCGATCCAGAAACCGCCCAAGCAGGCGGCCTGATGGGGGCAGGAGGTCTATAAGACGGCAGGGCGATGAATCCCCTGACGGACTTGGCGTCGTGGTATGCGTTTTTCAAGACCGAGGCCCGGGTCCCGCCCGGGCTTTCCTCCCGACCGGCCGGGTCGGAGGCCTATACGCAACGGGTCCGTCGAATGGCCGAGCAGATCCATGGGATGGCCCCGGCGGCCCAGGCCCAGGTCCTCCGGATTCTGCGTCTGAAGTCGGCGACGGTCCCGTGGTCGGCCATCCATCCCTCCTGGCTGGGCGCCCTGCTCCAAGATTGGCCGGCCTCATGGCGTCTGTGGACTTTAGAGAGCCTGCCCCCGAACCTGCGGGGCCGTCTCCAGAAGATGTTTGCTCCGCCGGAAACGCCCGTGATCATTTACGGCTCCGTGCCCTCCTGGTGGGGCCCGTGGCTCAGTGCCTATGTGAAGGCCCGCTTGAACTATCCCGACCTTCCCCCGTGGGAGAGGACCCCTCTGGTCGAGGGACTCCCGGGGAGCCTCTGGGAGGTCGACGACCGGGACGTGCTCGTCATCCTCCGATTTTACGGGACCTGGGGCCTGGTCAACTGCCTGCGCAAGATGTCCCGGTCGGAAGCCCAACGACTGGTATGGCGGCTTCCCGTAGACCTCCAGGGCGTGGCGATGGAGTTTGCCCAGGCCCGGAAATGGTCCGACGACCCCTTCTGGCCGGCCATCTACGCCGAGCTGAGTGAGTCCCAGGAATCTCTGGAGTCGTGCCTGATCTGGATGGGCTTAGCCGACTGGGTCCGGGCGGGACTCCAGCAGGAGCAGGAGGTCCTCCTGCGGCGCCTGGCCTACCGTCTGCCCCGGAATCTGGGCGAGTGGCTCCTCCGGCAGATGGACGTCCGACCGCCGTGGACGGCCCTGCCCGTCCAGCCGGACCCGGACCACTGGCGCCAGCCGCTGGCCGAACTGATCCAGGCCCTCTCTCAGCAAGGCCGCATTCATTTACCGATGGATTCCAGGGGAGCGGCTCCATGAGCTCCAAGATCATCAAGAAGGCGGCCGACGAGACCGAAGTGCCCGTGGTTCCGGCCGCCGGGGCCAAGATCATCGACCGGGAGGTCCTGGCGGCGACGGAACAGGCGCGGCGGGTCCTCGAAGCCGCCCAGGCCCAGGCCGAGGCCCTCCGGGCCCAGGCCCAGACCGATTACGAAGAGGCCCTCCGGCGGGGGTATCAGGAGGGCTACGAAAAGGGGATGGCCGAATGGCTCCGGGCCGTCGAGCAGGTCCACGCCGGCTTCACGAGGGTCATCGAGCAGGCCAAGCCCCAGATCGTCCGCCTGGCCCTGCGGGTCGCCGAGAAGATCCTGCGGCAAAAGCTGGACCTGACCCCGGAGGCCGTCGTGCCGATGATCGACGAGGCCCTTCGCTCCCTACGGGCCCAGCAGAACATGCGGGTCATCCTGCGGGTCCATCCCGACGACCGGCCCATCCTGGAATCCCACCGCCAGCGGTGGATGGAGCGCCTGCCTTGGCTGGGGAGCCTGGACATCGTCGTCGACGAAGACTTGCCGCGCGGCGGATGCCGCATCGAGACCGACTTCGGGACGGTCGACGCCTCCGTCGAGACCCAGATTCGGGTCGTCGAGCGGCATCTCTTGGGCGGCGGGGAGAGATGAGACGGGCGTTCGGGAATTCGGGAGCTCGGGAGTTCGGGAATTCGGCCGTTGGGCCGTTTAGGGACTCGGGGGTTCGGGCCCTATCGCCCGACGGCCGGATTCCCGCATCCCGAATTGCCGGATTCCCGGATTGCCGAATCGGGAGGCCGTCATGGCGGAAGTGTGGCATGACCTGGACTTGACCCCTTACGTGCATCTCCTCGACGAGGTCATCCCCCTGGAAGTCCGGGGCCGGGTCGTCGAGGTCACGGGCCTCATCATCAAGGCCCGCGTCCCGGGCGTACGCATCGGCGAGCTCTGCTATATCGAGACGCCCCTGCGGGACCGGCCCGTCCGGGCCGAGGTCGTCGGGTTCAAAAACGACCTGGTCTACCTGATGGCCCTCGGGGAGCTGACGGGCATCGGCCCCGACAGCGAGGTCCGGCCGACGGGCAACGTCATGACGGTCCGGGTCGGGCCCTGCCTGCTGGGCCGGGTCCTCAACGGCCTCGGCGAGCCCATCGACGGCCGGGGTCCCATCGACCCGACCCAGACGGTCGAGTACCCCATCTATGCCCCGCCGCCAGACCCGATGAAGCGCAAGCGGGTCCTCCAGAGCTTCCCCGTCGGCATCCGGGTCGTCGATACCCTGCTGACCATCGGCGAGGGCCAGCGGATGGGCATCTTCGCCGCCGCCGGCGGGGGCAAGTCGACCCTGCTCGGCATGTTGGCCCGCAACACGGTCGCTGACGTCAACGTCATCGCCCTGATCGGCGAGCGGGGCCGGGAGGTCATGGACTTCATCGAGGAGAGCTTGGGGGAAGAGGGCCTGGCCCGTTCGGTCCTGGTCGTCGCCACGTCGGACCAGCCGTCCCTCGTCCGCTTGAAGTCGGCGTATGTGGCGACGGCCATCGCCGAGTACTTCCGCGACCAGGGCAAGAAGGTCATCCTGATGATGGACTCGGTGACCCGCTTTGCCCGGGCCCAGCGGGAGGTCGGCCTGGCTATCGGCGAGCCGCCCGCCCGGGCCGGTTTTCCGCCGTCGGTCTTTGCGACCCTGCCGAAGCTCCTGGAGCGGGCGGGCAACTCGGACAGGGGCTCCATCACGGCCTTCTATACGGTCCTCGTCGAGGGCGACGACATGACGGAGCCCGTCGCCGACGAGGTCCGGTCGATCCTCGACGGCCACATCATCCTGTCCCGGGAGCTGGCCGCCCGGGGCCACTTCCCGGCCATCGACGTCCTCCGGAGCGCCAGTCGGGTCATGACGGCCGTCGCTACGCCGGACCACCTGAAGGTCGCCCAGAAGATGAAGGAGGTCATCGCCAACTACGAAAAGAACCGGGACCTCATCTTGCTCGGGGCCTACAAGCGGGGTTCGGACCCCCGGGTCGACGAGGCCCTGGATAAATATCCGGCCATCGAGGCCTTTCTGAAACAGGGCACGCATGAGAAAGATTCCTTCGAGGCGACTCTCCAGCGGGCCCGCTCCATCGTGGGCCTGTAGGGTCGGGAGTCGCCGGGGATGGACCATGAAGGTGCCGAAGTATCCCCTCCAGGCCGTCATGGACCAACGTAAGCAGGCGAAGGAGGACGCCAAAAAGGCCCTGGCCCGGGCCTTCCAGGCCCTCCAGGCCGAGCAGAAACGCCTCCAGGACTTGCAGGCCGAGCGGGACCGGACCGTCGCCGAACGGGCCGAACGCGTCGCCCATCTGTACGACCCCGACGAACGGGGGCAGATCGACGTCGCCCTGATCGAACGGCGGCGGGAGGAAATCCGCTACGTGGAGGCCCGGATCGTCGAACAGGACCGGGCCATCGCCGACCAGCAGGGGCGCGTCCGCCAGGCCGAACAGAACGTCGAGACGGCGAAGGCCCAGCTCATCGAGGCGGACCGGGCCCTGAAGGCTATCGAGAAGCACTACGAGCGATGGCTCGCCGACTGGAAGCGGGAGATGGCCCTCAAGGAGCAGAAGCTGACGGAAGAGATCGCCTCGGCCCGCTTCGTGCGCGAGCGGGCCGAGGAGGGGGAATAGATGGCCCAATGGCCCGACGGGCAGGTCCGAAAAGTTCAGGTGCCCCCTGGAGGGGGACGTTCGGGGATTTCCCCTTTCCCTGCCCATCTGCCGATGGAGGAAGCCATGACGCGCATCGAGTCCACGGGCGCCCCGCCGCCCCCGACCGAGACGTCGGCTCCGGAGGAGGCCCCGTCGTCGGGGACGGCTGAGGAGTTCGAGCACGTCATCAGCCAGAAGACGGAGGCCGAGGGTCCCTCGAGGAAGCCTTCGACCGAAAAGGACCGGAAGGCGGCCGACGCCCCCGATACGGCCCGCGGGACGGACCAGGGCGTGACCCGCCGGCACGAGGGCCGGGGTCAGGGGGGCGAGGCCGGGGGCTCCGAGGGTCGGCCGGGTCGGGGAGAGGCCCCGAACCCGGATGCCCCGCCGCCGCGTCCCGTGCCGGGCGACGTCGTAATCCCCCGAGTCCCGCCGATGGTGACCCCGGAGGTCCAGGCCCCGCCGGCTGGCTGCCTGTCCCCGGAGGCCGCCGCCCTGATCCAGCGTATCGTGGACCGGATCGTCGATGCCGTTCAGGTCCGGATGTACGCCGGCGGTGCCGCAGAGGTCCACATGGAGCTCCATATGGGCCGTTTAGGTCCGATGACGGTCGAGCTCCACCGGACCCCCGAGGGTCAGCTCCGCATCGACTTTCAGGCGACGACGGTCGAGGCCCAACAGCTCCTGACGGACCACGTATCCGAGCTGGCCGGCCGCTTGGAAGCTCGCGGCTTAGCCCTTCAAGAGGTCGCCGTGCGTATGCCGGACCGGCCGGAATTCCGGTGGGAACCCCCGGCGACGCCCCAGCGGGAGTCCCAGGGCGGGTCGGAGCGAGAGCGACGGGACGGGGCGACGTCGGGAGAGGCCGTCGAGGACGACGGATAGTCGGTGTTAGGCGCTGGGTGTCCGGGACGAGACCCGGCATCGAGGATGGAGTACGAACCCGGGAGTCGGCTGTGAGGACCCGACACCTGACACCCAATACCTAATATCCGACATGCGGTAGGAGACGATCGATGGGGCCGGTCGCTTCGGCTTCCGTTTCCCGGACGTCGTGGTCGGCGGTCCTTCCCCGACGGGACCCGCAGGAGGTCGAGTACCGGGTCCGCTGGGCATCGGCCGTCGCCCGCCTGCAGACGTGGGGACCCCGCCTGGCCCGTCTGGTCCCGGAGGTCGCCGGGGCCTGGTGGCCCGTCTCGGCCCCGGAGGGGGCGGTCGTCCGGTTTCGTTTGACCGACGTGGACGGCACCGGGCAGGACCTGGAGGTCCGGAAGCTTCCCTTCCGCATCGGACGGGGGGCGGCCTGTCATCTCCAGCTCCCGGACCCGACGGTCTCGACCGAACACGCCGAGGTCCAAATCGAGCGGGGGATGGCCTGGCTGATGGACCTGCGGAGCACCAACGGCACGAAGAAGAACGGTCAGCGGCTGGAACCCCTGAAGCCCGTCCCCCTTCAGCCGGGGGACGTCATCGAGGTCGGCCGATACCGACTGGCCTATGTCGGTATGGAACTGGCGGCGCCCGAGAGGCCCCCCCTGGAGGTCCAGGGTACGGGCCTCCAGCCCTTGCGACTGGCGCGACCCTTCCAGGCCCTGGCCCATCCGAACGACCGCTGGCTCCGGGTCCAGTGGGACGGATGGACGGCCTGGGTCCGGGTCCCGGCCTTGTGGATGCGGGCCTGCTGGGACCACGTCACGGGCGTCCCCTGGGACGACACCTGGGGTCCGGACCCCATGGAGGAGGGCATCGCTCAATTCATCGCCTTCCAAATCGTTACGGCGCTGACCGACCGGGCCGGCGTGGCCTTCCAGGTCAGCGGTTGGGCCACGCCCGAGGCGGCCGATGCCCTGGCGTCCGACGACGACCGGTGGCTGTATATGGACGTGTGGCTCTCCAGCCCGCCCCTGAGGGTCGCCTCGACGGTCTTGATCCGGGTCGAACCGACGGAGCCGCCGTGGCCCGCCGCCTGGGACGACCTGGTATGGCCCGTGGCCGTTTACGGCGGCGGGATCCGCCTGCGGGTCGCCGACTGGCGGCACGTCGAACCGGGCGACGTCCTCCTGCCGGATGTTTGGTTCCCGACGTCCTGGGGGACGGCGACCGACGCCGACGTCGAATACGGGCCCGCCTATGTCCGTACCGGCCGGCTCTGGCACGCCGGACGTTTGCGCCGGGAAGCGGGGTCCCTTAAACTGGCCCTTGAAAAATTATGGATCCGCACCCCCGGAGACGACGGGCCCATGGCAGAGATGGAACGACCGGCCGGTGAACCGGAGACGCTATCGCCCCAGGACTTGGAGCTCCAGGTCGTCATCGAGCTCGACCGCTTCCCGACGACGCTGGGAGACATGAAGCGCTGGCAGGTCGGCTATTGCCTGGTCTTGCAACGGGGTCCCGACGACCCGGTCCGTCTGGTCGTCGAGACGGGTCTGCAACGCCGCGTGCTGGCCGAGGGCCGGGTCGTCGTGGTCGACGGCCGGCTGGGGGTCGAGATCATACGGGTCCTGACCCAATTTCAGTAGGGGGCTTTCCCCGATGTCCATCACCCGCCCGGAGAAAGGGGGACGACGGAGATGAATGCGGCCCAGGAAGCGTGGCAGATCTTGCGGGGGCTGTTGGCCCTGGCCGTGGTGGTCCTCGTGGCGTTCATCACCCTGCGGCTGGGCGTCCCGTGGCTGTTACGCCACCGGACGGGCCCGCGGGCCCGCCGCCTCCACGTCGAGGAGTTCTATCCCCTGGACCGAAATCATCGCCTCTATCTGGTCCGGTGGGACCAGACGTGGCTCCTGTTGGGGACCTCCCCGGACCGCGTGCAAGTCCTCTTCGTGCGGCCGGAGGCCCCGGCCCCGTTCGAGGCCGCGCTCGAGCAGGTCGAGCGTCCGACCGTTCCTAAGGAGTCGATGTGACATGAACCCGACTTTTTTGGCCGCTCCGCCACCGCCGCCGAGCGCCTGGGCGGGCAATCCCGTCACGACGGTCCTCATGTTGAGCCTGCTGTCCCTGGCGCCCTTTCTGCTGATGATGACGACTTCCTTCGTGAAGTTCTCGGTCGTGTTTTCGATCCTGTGGAATGCCCTGGGGACCCAGCAGATCCCCCCGACGCCCGTCATCATGGGCCTGGCGGTCGTCATGACCGTCTACGTGATGGCCCCCATCGGGGCGCAGGTCTACGACGCCCTTCAGCCCATGCTGACCCAGTCCGTCCCCCAGGACGTCGTGTCGCCGGCGGGCGCCCAGATGGTCTTGGGCGTCGTCGATCGGGTCAAGGAACCCCTGCGGGCCTTCTTGAAGAAGCACGCCCATCCCAAAGAGCGGGCCCTCTTCTACCAGATGGCCGTCCGGATGGGCCCGCCCCAGTGGAAGGAGACGATGAAGGACGACGACCTCCTCGTCCTGATCCCGGCCTTTACCGTCAGCGAGCTGGCCGAGGCCTTCATGATCGGATTCCTGATCTTCTTGCCCTTCCTGGTCATCGACATGGTCGTCTCCAACATCCTGCTGGCGATGGGGATGCACATGCTGTCGCCCGTGACGGTGTCCCTGCCCTTTAAGCTCCTGCTGTTCATCATGGTCGACGGGTGGGACTTGCTCGTGCGGGGCCTGATCCAGGGGTACATGGGGTTAGGTCCGGCGGGAGGACGGGACGTCGGTCGTTTCCCCGGGTCCCCGGGACCCGACAGCCCGGACCCATTTTGACCGACATCGGAGGTTCCGATGGAGAACGTGTTCATCAGCGCCTCTCAGGAGGCCCTGATCCTGACGGTCCTCGTGTCGGGACCGCCGATCCTTGCCGCCCTCGTCATCGGCCTGGTCTTAGCGATCGTGCAAGCCCTCACGCAAATCCAGGAGCAGACCCTGGGGATGGCCGCCAAGATCGTCGCCGTATTCGGCGTCCTGTACCTGGCCGGTTACTGGATGGCCAGTCACATCAGCCGGTTCACGTACGTCATCTTCTCCGAGTTCCCGAAGTGGGTCCACTGAAGGAGCGACGATGCTTCCCGAGCCGAGTGCGCTGGAGCGGGTCTTCCGCCCCTTCGGGGACCTCTGGGGCGTCCGCCACGGGGCGATGGACACGGCGTCCCTGTTCTTTCTGAGCATGATTCGATGGACGGCCATCGTCCAGTTCTGCCCCTTCTTAGGCGGCCGGCTGGTCCCGGGCCCCGTGAAGGTCGGCCTGGCGATGGTCCTGGCGTGGTTCACGACGCCCTGGCTCAGTCAGCAGGCGGCCGTGCCGCTGAATCTGACGCCGACGGCCTGGGGCGTCGCCGCCCTCCACGAGTTGTGGGTCGGCCTCCTGCTGGGCTTCGGGTCGAGCCTGGTCTTTTTCGCCGCCAACATGGGCGGCCAGTTTTTGGACAATGCCCGGGGCACGACGATGGCCAACATCCTGGTCCCCCAACTCCAGATTCAGACCTCCCTGCTGGGCGACTTCTATCTTCAGCTTTTCGTCGTCCTGTACCTGCTGGTCGGCGGCCACCGGTGGTTCCTGTCGGCGGTCCTCGACAGCTACCGGTTGTTTCCGCCGACCGGCGTGTTCCCGAGGGTCCCGGTCGTCCACGAGGCGTTCCTCCAGATGACGGGGACGATGTTCGGCATCATGCTGAAGACGATCGCCCCGGCCCTCGTCGTCCTCATCCTGATGGACGTCATCCTCGGCGTGGCCAACCGGATGGCCCCCCAGATGGACGTGTTTTTCATGAGCATGACCCTGAAGCCGGCCGTGGGCCTGCTCATCGTGGCCCTGTCCATCTACGGCCTGTCGGGCCTGACGCCGGACGTCTGGCGGGCCTTCCATACGTGGATGGGCGGCTGGCTGAAGGGAGCCGTGCCATGAGGTTGGGGTCCCTCGACCCGCAATCCGCCATCCTTGAGGGGATTCATGGGCGATAAGACGGAACAGCCGACGCCGAAGCGATTGCAGGAGGCCCGGAAGCGGGGCCAGATCGCCTTCAGCCGGGACGTGCCCGCCGTGGCGACCTACCTGGTCGGCATGAGCCTGATCCTGGTCTGGGCCTCGCATATCGGGGACGCCTTTCGGGACTTCTATCGGACCGTGACGGCCGCCGTCGGGCAGGTCGACGGGGCGAGCCTGACGACGGTGGGGACGAAGCTCCTGGACCGGGCCGGGACCGTCTGGCTCCTGAGCGTAGCGCCCATCCTGGCGGGCGTCGCCGTCGCCGGTCTGGCCCTGGCGGCGGCCCAGGCGGGTCTTTGCATGACGTTCGAGCCGATGAAGCCCTCCCTGAAGAAGTTGAATCCCCTGGAGGGCCTGAAGCGGTGGTTCTCGGTCCGGGGGGTCGTCGAGTTTGTCAAGACGCTCGTGAAGGTCCTGGTCGTCGTCTTGCTGGGCTATGCGGCGATTTCGGGGAGCCTGGAGGCCATCGTCCGCCTCCACTGGGTCGACATGTCGGCCCTCTACCGGGTCGGGGTCCAGGTCGCCCAGACGTTCATCTTTCAGGTCGGGGCGACCTTTCTGTTGATCGCCGGGATCGACTACTTCTACCAGCGTCGGCAGTGGAAGAAGCAGTTGATGATGACGAAGGAGGAAGTCAAGCAGGAGTATAAGGAGATGGAGGGGGACCCCATCGTGAAGTCTCAGCGGAAGGCCCTCCATCAGGCGATGGTCCTGCAGGACATCCAGCGGGAGGTCCCGAAGGCCGACGTCGTCGTCACGAATCCGACCCACATAGCCGTGGCGGTCCGCTACGACCGGGCGACGATGGGGGCCCCCAAGGTGACGGCCAAGGGCCGGGGCCTCATCGCCCGAAAGATCGTGGAGCTGGCCAAGAAGCACGACGTGCCCATCGTACGGGACATTTCCCTGGCCCACGCCCTCTTTGAGGTCGAGATGGGCCGGTACATCCCCCGGGACCTTTACGAGGCCGTCGCCGAGGTCCTCCTGTTTGCCTGGCGGCTGAAGCAGGAGGCGGAACGGTTTCCGGGAATTTAGGCGTTCGCAATCCCGTCCTGCATCTTGCACTCGTGGGGAGGTATGTATGGAAGCGATCCGACAGCAATTGGCGGAGCTGTGGACGAGCCTGCGGCAGGGAGACCTGAACGTCGTCCTGGCGCGTTACAGTGACATCCTCCTGGCCCTGCTCGTGATCTCCATCATCGGGATCATGATCATCCCGATCCCGACGTTTCTGATGGACATCTTCCTGACGACCAACATGGCCCTGGCCATCTCGATCCTGATGATCTCCCTGTACATCCCCAACGCCCTGGCCCTGGCGTCGTTCCCGACGATCTTGCTCGTGTCGACCCTGTTCCGTCTGGCCCTGGAGGTCTCGGCGACCCGCCTGATCCTGCTGTACGCCGACGCCGGGGAGGTCATCCACGCCTTCGGGAGCTTCGTCGTCAAGGGCAATCTCATCGTCGGCTTCGTCATCTTCCTCATCATCACCCTCCTTCAGCTCATCGTCATCGCCAAGGGCGCCGAGCGGGTCTCGGAGGTTTCGGCCCGGTTCACCCTGGACGCCATGCCGGGCAAGCAGATGAGCATCGACGCCGACCTCCGGGCCGGCCTCATCGACGCCGAGGAGGCCAAGCGGCGGCGGCGCCTCATCGAGAAGGAGTCCCAGTTCCACGGGGCGATGGACGGGGCCATGAAGTTCGTCAAGGGCGACGCCATCGCCGGCATCCTCATTTCGGCCATCAACATCGTCGCCGGTCTGATCATCGGGATCGTCATCAAGAAGTTCCCCTTCGACGTGGCCATCAAGAAGTACACGCTCCTGACCATCGGCGAGGGCCTGGTCGCCCAGATCCCGTCGCTGATCATCACGACGGCCTCGGCCGTCATCACGACCCGGGTCGCCAGTAGCGAGGAGGGGGCCTCCCTGGGGCAGGACATCGGCGTCCAGCTCTTGTCCCAGCCGAAGGCCATCGCCATCGCTTCCGGGATGCTGGCCGGCATGGCCATCGTCCCGGGCATGCCGACCGTCCCATTCCTCATCCTGTCGGGCGTCGCCGGGACGACGGCCTGGAGCCTCATGCGGACTCGGCGGGTCAAGGAAAAGGAGGCCGTCAAGTCGAAGATGATGGAAAGACCGGCAGAGGCGGCCAAGCAACAGAGTATCGAGCTTCAGCTCCCCGTCGCCGTCCCCGTCATCTTGGAGACGAGCCCGTCGCTGACGCCCTACGTCGACATCGAGCAAAAGGGGGAACGGTTCGTCAACGAACTCCTCCCGCAGATGCGCCTCTGGCTATTTCACGACCTGGGCATCGTCTTCCCCGGCGTCCGCATCCGTGGGGAGGCCATCTACCTCCCGGAGAACCAGTACGCCGTTTACATCCATGAGGTGCCCGTCGCCCTCGGGACGGCGTATCCGAATCACGTGTTCGTCGGGGAGTCCGTCCAGGAGGTGGCGATGATGGGTCTGACGGGACCGACGGGGCCCCACCCCATCACGGGGAAGGCCGGCCTGTGGGTCCCCGAGGAGGCAGCCGACCAGGTTCACGGCCTCGGCGTCTCCACGATGTCCCCCGACGAGTACGTCGCCGTGCACCTCTCCCAGGTCATCAAGCGCCACGCCGACGAGCTCCTGGGCATCCAGGAGGTCCAGAACATCCTGGACGCCATGGAACAGCAGGGGTACGCCGCCCTGGTCAAGAATGTCGTCCCCAAGCTCCTGAGTATCCAACGCCTGACGGACATCCTGCGACGGCTCCTCCGGGAGGAAATCTCCATCAAGAACATGAAGGCCATCCTGGAGGCCCTGGCCGACTGGGCCCCCTACGAAAACGACCCCGTGTACCTGACCGAGTACGTGCGCATGAACCTGAAGCGCTACATCGCCTATAAGTTCAGCAACGGCCAGCCGACCCTCCCCGTCTACCTGCTGGACCCGGCCATCGAGCAGGCCATCCAGAACGGCATCCGCCAGTCGGCCTCGGGAAGCTACCTGTCCCTGGACCCCCAGGTCAGTCAGCAGGTCCTGGAGGCCTTCCGGACGGCCTTCGGGAGGGTGGACCTGACGTCGGTCCGGCCGATCGTCCTGACCCAGATGGAGGTCCGCTACTTCACGAAGCGCCTGATCAGCTTCGAGTACCCCAACGTCGTCGTCCTGTCCTTTCAAGAACTCCCGTCGGACATGCGGATTCAGCCCGTCGGGCGGATTCAGCTCCCGGCGGCGGCCCTGACGGGCCTCAGGTAGGCCGACGGGGCCGTTGGGCAGGACTGCCCGACTGCCCGATTCACCCCTGGAGGTCGCCGTGGCGATTCAGTTGACGGTCCGATTCCCCGACGGCCAGACTCAGACGCTGGCCGTCCCCAAGGAAGTCGCCTTCATCGGACGTCGGGAGGGCAATGACCTGACCCTGGCCTTTCCCTTCGTGTCCGGCCGACACTGTCGGGTGTTCCGTCACGGGTCACGGCTCTTGGTCGAGGACCTGGGGAGCACCAACGGGACGCTCGTCAACGGGGAGAGCCTGGCCCCCCAGACGCCCCATGCCCTCCGACCGGGGGACGTGATTCAGATCGGGACGCTCGAGATCCGGGCTCAGTGGTTCGAGGAAGCCGCCGTCGTCGAGCCCGCCATGCCGACCGTCTATGAGGCCGTGCCGGCCGAGGGACCCGCCCGACCGCCGAGCCCCCCGGCCGCCCCGGCGAGCGCGCCGGACGCCCCGGCGACGATGTGGGAGCTTCAGACCGGCATGTACCGGTCGGCGGCCGTGCAGGTCGACGACCATCGGGTCGGGACGGCCACGGCGAACGCGCCCATCGCCCCTCAGCCGGCCTTTCAGGGGGTCGGGACGGCCCGTCCGGCGCCGTCCCGCCGGGCCGAGCCCTCCATCGACGCGTTTCAGGCCTGGAGTCTATTCTTTCAAGTCATCGGTCTGGTCACCCTCTTTGGGGCCATCATCTTGTTGATCATCGTCTTACTGTCATGACGCAGGAGAGTCTGAAGCCCCGCATCGTCGTGCTTCAAGAGGGTCAGCCGGTGAAGACCCTGGAGGTCGTCCCCGGCCAGGAGTGGAAGCTGGGTCGGCATCCCCAGTGTGCCGTCATCATTGCCCACCCCTCGGTATCCCGCTTTCATGCCCGGGTCTTTTGTGACGCCACGGGCGTCTACCTGGAAGACCTCCACACGGCCAACGGGACGTACGTCAACGACCAGCGCATCCAGGGGAGCGTGGCCCTCCGGGACGGCGACGTCATCCGCCTGGCCCAGGCGACCAACCCGAATCCGATCCTCCTGAAGTTTGAGGACCCCAGCGCCCGCCTACTGGAGGCCCTGGTCGAGGAGGAGAAGCCGGCCGGGGGCGCCGAGGCGGCGGCCGAACCCAAGGAGGAAGCGGCGGCTGCCGGGGAGGGTGCCGACGTCGAAGTCGCCCCCCCGCCGCCGGTCCCGACGGGCTGGAAGGGTCTCCTGGCGATGGTCCGACAGCCGGTCGTCTGGGTCCCCGTCGCCGTCGTCCTCGTCGGGGCCGTCGCCGTCGGCGTCTTCCTGGTCTCCCGTTTCCGGACGGCTCAGCGTCCCTGGCAGTCTATCCGGGTGGAACCCCTGAGGGTCCGGGCCGGTTGGCTCCTGACGCTCCAGGGTCCCGACGTCCAGCCCGTCCCGGGCCTCCGAGTCTGGGTCCACGACCGGGAGGCGACCGTCCAGACGGCCGAGGCCGGGAAGCTCCAGATGACGGTCCCGGACCTGGGCCTCGGGGAGCGGGGGACCCGGGTCGTGGAGCTCCGGGTCGAGCGGAAGGGCCTCGTCCTCTTTCGGCAGTCGATTCAGTACCAGGTCGTCCCCCAGATCCGGGCGGTCCGGCCGACGGAGGCCTCCGTCGGCCAGACGGTCGACATCGAGGGCACGGGCTTTACGAGCCGACCCGAGGACGTCAAAATTCGGGTCGGGAACCTGGACGCCCCTGTCGTAAAGGCCACACCGGGCCTCATCCAGTTTCGGGTCCCGGTCCTGACCCGGCGCGGCGTCGTCGACGCCCCCGTCGAGGTCCGCATCGGGGAGTGGTCCGGGCGGACGGTGAGCCTGAAGGTGCGGCCCCGGGACCTGCCCTGCTATCCGCTCCTCTTCTCGGCGACCTACGTGACGGCCAACGTCTGGCAGGTCCGAAGCAATCTCGGATGCCTCCTCTTTATCGAAGGCCCGGCGCCCGCTGACGAACGCCCGGATGCCCCGCCGCCCCCGTCGGTCCAGCAGGCCGTCCAGGCGATGAACGCGGTCTTCGACAAGGCCCGGAGCGACCCCTCGGTCCGCTGGGAGGTCCGGGAGTCGGCGGGCAACCCCACGTTGGTCGCCGTCGGGTCTTCGCTGGGACGGACCGTCGAGGTCGGCCCATGGACGCGAGCCGTCCAAAATCACGTGCAGGCCCGTTTGCCGGCAGGCCGAGAGCCGACTCTGCTCCCGTACTGGAACGCCGTCGTCCTGAACGACCTGCTCGACCTCTTCAGTAAAGCCCAGGCCCCCAGCCGACTCCCGTCGGACTCCGGCCTTCGAGCCATCTTACAACGACTCTACGACCAGAACCTGGCCGTCGGGGGCAAGGGTTGCCCGGGTCTGGACGACGTCCAGACCCTGACGCCGGCCGACCGGGAGACGTTGGAAAACGCATGCCTCGCCATGCCCCGGAATTACGGGAGCGTCGCCGGCCCGTGGACCGGCGAGATGGAAAACGTCTTCTACCTGACGCTCCGGGACGCCACCGTCGCCCTGCAGATGGACCTCCAGCAGAAGGGAAGTGTCCTGAGCGGGACGGCGACGGTCGAGACCCGGGGCCCCAAGATGCGGTGGACCCTCCCCGCCGTCTCCGTCCGGGGGCGTCTGGACCTGAATCGGTCGGCCCTCGAACTGGTCCTGCCCCTGAACCGGCCCTTCGGGACCGTGACGCTCCAGGGGACCCTCCAGGGGGATGCCCTGACGGGCGCCTTTACGACCTCCGAGGGCAAGCGGGGCCAATTCCGCCTCCAGCGGTCCGCCCCTCCGTAAGGGGACCCCGGACTTGTCCAAGGGAGGTCCGGCCGACCATGCGTTTTCCAGAGGACCTGTATAGAAATCTCGGTCCCGATGAAGCCCGCGTTGTCGAGCGCCTCCGGGCGTGGCAGGCGGCCGACTTCGCCCGTCGTCTCGGGCGTCGGGACCCCACGCTCTGGTTCCCCGAGCCGGTCCCCCCGGAGGTCGCCGACCGACTCGGCTGGCTCGGCCTCCCCGATGCGATGCGGGCTTCTCTGCCCGAACTCCAGACGTTTGCCGAGGCGGTCCGGGCCGAGGGGGTCCGGCACGTCGTCCTCCTCGGGATGGGCGGCTCCAGTCTGGCGCCCGAGGTGTTCCAGTGGACCTTCGGGAATGTGCCGGGTTGTCCGGAACTCGTCGTCCTGGACAGCACGCATCCGGCGGCCGTCGGCGCCGTCGAGGCCCGCCTGGAGCTGACGAGGACCCTGTTCGTAGTCTCCAGCAAGTCGGGGACGACGACCGAGACCCTAGCCCTGTTCCGATACTTCTGGGAACGGGTCCGGGGCGTCGTCGACCTGCCGGGCCGACACTTCGTGGCCATCACGGACCCGGGCACACCCCTGGAGCAGACGGCCCGGGCGCGGGGCTTCCGGCGGGTCTTCCTGGGACCGCCGGACGTGGGCGGGCGCTACTCGGCTCTCTCGGTCTTCGGCCTGCTCCCGGCCGCCCTCATCGGGGTGGACGTGGGTCGGCTCGTGGACCGGGCCCGGGCGATGGCCGAGGCCTGCCTGGCGGAGGGGTCCGAACCGGAAAATCCGGGTCTGGTCCTCGGGGCGGTCCTCGGGGAGCTGGCCCAGGCGGGCCGGGATAAGGTGACGTTCTGGACGTCGCCGTCCCTGCAAGCTTTGCCGACGTGGCTCGAACAGCTCATCGCCGAGAGCACGGGCAAGGACGGCCGGGGGATCGTCCCGGTCGTCGACGAGCCCCCGGGGGAGCCGTCGGTCTACGGTCCCGACCGCTTCTTCGTCTATCTGACCCTGGAGGGCGACCGGGACACCGGCCTGGAGCGACGGGTGGCGGCCCTGGAGGCGGCCGGTCATCCGGTCCTCCGGGTGCGTCTTGGGGAAATGGCAGACCTGGGCGCGGAATTCTTCCGGTGGGAGGTGGCCGTGGCGTCGGCCTGCGCCGTCCTGGGGGTCCATCCCTTCGACCAACCTGACGTCCAGCGGACGAAGGAGCTGACCCAGCGGGCGGTGGAGCGTCCGGCGGGCCCCTCAGTCGGGATGGCCTCCGTCCTGGAGTCGTCTGACGGGGCTCGAGCCCTGCGGGACTGGCTGGGCCAGGTCCGGCCCGGCGACTACATTGCCCTTCAGGCCTTTCTGGCTCCGACGCCGGAGACGACGGCCGTCCTGCAGGACATTCGCCGGCGCTTGCGGGACCGCCTTCGGGTCGCCACGACCCTGGGGTACGGGCCCCGCTTTCTCCACTCGACGGGCCAGCTCCACAAGGGGGGTCCCCCCACGAGCCTGTTTCTGCAACTGGTCGATGACCCCCCGGAGGACCGGCCCGTCCCGGAGACGGGCCTGACCTTCGGTCGGCTCCTGCGTGCCCAAGCGGATGGGGACTATCGGGCGTTGGCCGAGCGGGGTCGCCGGGTCCTGCGAATTCCCTTAGGGGGAGACGTCCTCAGCGGTCTGAGGGCCCTCCGGGACGTCCTGGAGCACGGAATCGGGGGGTTGAGGGGAGAAGGCTGATCTCCCCTCCGAGCCCGGAGGACCGAATCTCTGAAGATTCCGATGGACCCAGTCCTCAGCCGAGAAGATAGCGGGGAACCGAACCCCGAAGACCGAAATTCCGTCGATTTAGGGGCGAAGATCCGCAATTCGGTTGAAAAATAGCGCTCAGACCGCCAGAAACGCGCCCCCCTCTGGGCTCCAGCGCCCCGTCACGGCTTCGACGGGCTTCTCGGCAGGGATTGGCCCAGGGCTTCCAGGAATGGGCCCAGGGCTTCCAAGACCGAGACGACTTTGTAGCCCGGGGGCACCTGGAAGGTCGCCGGCGGGAGCTTCTGTCGGCCGGCGGCCAACAGCTCGCTGACCGACTCTTCGCCCGTCGACAGGCGCATGACCTGCCGGACCGGCAGACCCAAGTAGGGGGGTGGCTTCCCCTGGAGGGCCGCTGTCCACGGATTCGGGACTTCGAGGATCGCCGTCCACGGATTCGGGACCTCGTCGATCTCCTCGTCCCATTCCTGGCGGAACACGTGCGCAAGCGACCCGGTCATCCGGACCAGGTCTTGGACGACGGCCGTGAAGGCCGCCTCGTCCAGGCCGAGGCTCCTGTAGGAAGCGATGCAGACCGTCCCCTGGAGTTCTCCCCGGCGTCGGAGCTCGTACTCGTCGCACGTGTAAGCCCCGACCCGGACGTTGGCCCGGACCTTCCGAAGCGTCCAGCCCCCGTCCCCGGCGGCGGACTTCTCGGGCGACCGTCGAGGCCCCCCGGCCCCGGACTGGAGGAAGGGGGCGATCCACTGGCTGAGCTGGCCCATATCGGCTTGCGTGACCTTCATCACCAGCTTACGGGGGTGGTTGATAATGTAGAGGGCCTTTTCGTCGCCGAGGTACAGGATGTCGGGGCATTCGACCTCCGAGGGGTCCGGGCACTCGGCCGTGACCCGCAGGTTGAGGCCGCTCAGGTAGACCTGCAGGACCTGCTGATGCCGGACCTGCGAGCCGGCTTGAAAGGCGATGCGGGTCTTCACGTACTGGACTTCCTGGGCGTGCGCCCCGAGGGCTCCCACGCTCAAGATACCCCAAGCCAAAATCCACGGCTCGTTAAGGCGTTCGAACATGGGCACCTCCGCCTTCCAATAATGAGGGAATTGTAGCATGAATTTCCCTGGGCAGTCCACGTCCCGTCGGGCTGACCGTAGGACAGTTTTATGGTGCGACCCCCCGCGGTTGGGAGCCCCAGGCATCCGCTCAACCCGGGAGGGGGTCCAGGGACCCGGAAGCGACTCCCGCCGCCCTGACCCGGCTCAGGGTCCTGGGCGGGGACGGGCGAAAGGGGCCGAACCCATCCTTTCCGATGGGAGCTTTAGGTCCAGGGTCTCAGGGGCGGGGACCCCCGGGGGGTCGGGGGAGGCCTTTCCCCGCCTCCAGGGACCATGGACTCTCGTCGATTCTGGGCTGAAAACTGTCCTACGGTCAGGTATCCCGCCTGGGGTTGGGACGGGAAAGGGGACCTCCTGGGGAAGCCTCCGGGCATCGAAGCCGGCCGAGGGGATGGAAGCCTTCCCCGAACG
>FWWL01004592.1_pt1 | contig 22999 bp, 14 predicted proteins | sample 2228331 | NCBI WGS metagenome assembly FWWL01 (sample SAMEA103939775, study PRJEB20133) | metagenome | reverse complement strand
CGCCGCCGTCACCCCACCATCCGTCTTGCTCACCGTCAGATCCGGCACCGCATCCACCGGCGTGTCGTCACTGCTCGTGTTGTTCCCAGGTGTCGGGTCGTTGCCATGCGTACCATCATCGGCGATGTACACCACGTTCTGAATCTGCGTTACCCCGGCGGGTAAAGGATTCACCACCTGCACCTGATAGGTCAGCGTTCCGGATGCACCGGGATTCACCGTCCCCAAATTGTATGTACACACACTGCCCGCATTGGTATTGGGCGTGCAGGTCCAGCCCGCCGGACCTGTAAACGTCGTATGATTGGGCACGGTTTCAGAAACCACCACGCCGGTCGCCACACCGTTGCCGGTATTGCTGTAATTCAAGGTATAGGTCACGGTGCCGCCCGGTGTAGTGGATACATCCCCATCGGACTTGGAAATCTGCAAATCGGGACCGGTGCTGGTCAGCGTAACCGCAGAAGCGCGCACGTAATCATTGACGCCGCCACTGCCGTCGCGCTCACCGCTCACCGAACCGGAAAGCGAAGTCCACACCAGTCCGGCGTTATTGGTCATGGCAGTACCAAGCCCTGGCGCGGTCACCCGAGCCTGATAGGTAACAACGCCGGTCTGCCCCAGTGGGAGGGTGCTCCAGCGCACCAGCAGGTTCGGCGAGCCACTGTCATCCAGCACAGTCGGCGCATATCCGCTGGAAGAAAGGGAACCCGGCACATAGGTCAACCCGGCAGGAATGACATCCGTCAAAACCACATCCTGCGCATCGGCAGTGCTGGCGGCGGAATGCGCAATCGTCAAAGTAAAGGTGACCACCTGCCCCAACCCCGGCGTGAGCGTGCTGGCGGTCTTGTTCAGGGCAAGGTCGGGTTCCACCACCGTCATGGTCACCGGTGTCGCCTGCGCCACAGGACCACTTCCCACCTGCAGGCTGGCAGTGTTATTCAGGGTGACCCCGTTTTGATTTGCCAGTTCGTTGACCACCACCGCGGTCAAGCGCAGACGTAAGGTATTGTTGCTCGGGTCGTTGTCTGGTGTAACCGTAATGGGCTGGTTGAAGGTAAAGACGACATCATCACCGCTCCCCCCTGTTGAGGCAACGGCGGGATCCACGCTGTCCACCGTACCATTGAAGCCGGTAAGGTCCAGCACACCGCTTCCGCTGACATAGGCAAGACCAGCGGGAAGAGCATCGGTGACCACCACAGGCGCCGGGATGGTGCCTTCAGGCAGGGAGACCGCCAGTTCAAACGTCACCGTTTCTCCAATGGTCAGGTTGGATCCCGAAGTATGCCCGGCAGACGTGGAGATGAGGGCTTTGCTCAGAGAGTAGCCCGCGGAGGTAAAGTTTGCCGAGGCGCTGGTTCGATAGTCGTTTACGCCCCCACTGCCATCCCGCTCGCCGCTCACCGCGCCGGAGAGAGAACTCCACAAAACATCGGCTGTGTTGGCAATCGTGGCACCCGGAGTGAGTGTAGCGTTGAGGGTAGCATTAAAGGTTACCGTGGCACTCCCGCCGGGCGGAATCACGGCAATGGTGATATCCAGAGTATTGCCAACCGAAGCATCCGTTACCCCGGAAGCGCCCCCCGCCAGAGTGACATTCACCGAACCGGTATCCAGCGTCAGAACCGCAGGAAGGGTATCGGTGAGATGGACATCATACGCCGGGCTGACATTGGCGCCGCCCGGGTGGGTGAGCACCAGCGTATAGGCTGCCACCCCACCGGCATCGGCTGGCGTGGGCGGCATCACAGTTTTGCTCAGGGTAACGACCGGTTCTACCAGAGTCACCGGGTCGCTGGCATTGAGCGTTCTGGAGGTTCCAGAAGCGTCTGTGTACGTCAGCGAGGCGGCATTATTCAACGTCACTCCCTGCTGATTGCCCGCCACGTTTGCCACCTGAGCGGAGAAGGTCAGGGTCACCGGACTGGAAGAAATGACCGCATTGCCAAAGTCAATCGTCAGGGTCACCGGTGCGCTGCCGTCATTGGGCGAACTCACCGTCACGCTGACCGGCGCGGTGATTCCCGCGCCCACACCTAAACTGCCCGTCTGGTACACCAACCCGGCAGGCAGGGTATCGGTGATGGTCAGGTTGCGTAAGGTACCCCGAGGCGATTGCACGGTCAGCGTGTAGGGAATCACCTGTCCGATGGTAGCCTGGGTCAAACCGCCATCGCTCTTGGTGAAGACGGGCGCCGGGCTGGTGAAAGTGGCGCTGGCGGTATCCTGCGTGCCATCGTTGGGATAGGATGTGGTATCGTCATACACCCGTTCGAAGGCATCACTGCCGTCGTGAGAAGACCAGTCGGCATCCACCGTATTGACATGCGCCCCGTCCAGATGTAGAGAGGAGAGGGCGACCGCCTGATAAGTACACTCAATGTATGAATCCGGGTTGGTTGCCGGGATATCCCATGAGCCTGCAGGATTGCCCTCGAACAGCAAAGACGCTCCGTTATCCGTCACAGAAACGGCGATTGGAGCAGTACCTGTCCCATCAAAGAACTGACAGGATGCCGACCCCGCCTGATACGCTACCCCCTGCGCCAGTGTATCCACCGCAGTCACGTCATACGCCGGGCTGTTGCCCGTATTGGTGAAGCGCACCGTGTAGGTCAGCACATCCCCAGCCTGCACATTTGCATTCGGCGAGACGCTCTTCGTGGTAGCGATGGTCGGCTCAATCATGGTGATGTTCACCGAAGAGGGAGGCACTGCCGGACCGTTGTACGTCACCGTAGCGGTGTTGGTGCGGATCACGCCATCCACATTCCCGGCAATGTTCAGCACCCGTGCAGTGATCTGGATCAGGAAGGCATTATTATTCGCCACATTGTCGGCAGTGGTGGGCGTATCCCCAAAATTGAAGGTAATGTCGCCGCCACTCCCACCCGCCTGCGTCACCGTGGGCACGGGCAGAGTCCCGTTGTAATCTGCCGCCAGCAAGCCACCACTGGACGCGGCAGAGGTGATGATCTGATAGGACTCGACCTGCAACCCCGTGGGAATATCATCCGTTACCACCAGGGCTTGCGTCACCCCTTCGGGAAGCGTTACCAGCAGGTTGTAGGCGACTAGATCCCCAATGGTGTAAGACGTGGGAGATACGCTCTTGGCAATCTGCGGCGCGTTGGTCGCCACAATGACCGCCGTACTGCTGGCGCGGTAGTCATTGTTGGGATTGGGCGTTTGCGAGCCATCACGCTCGCCGTAGTAATTCCCGCCCGGCACCGTCGAACCGGTTGGGTTGGATGGCGTGCCGTTGCCTGGCAAACTGGTGTACGTCACCAGTGCGGTATTGTTGATCGAGAATCCATTGGGCGCCGAAGGGCTGATGGTAGCATCAATCGTAATGGTGATGGTCTGACCGGGATCGAGACAGGTAGCGCTCATCGTCATCACCTGCCCGGCAAAACCTGCAGTGGCATTAAAGGGTGTGCCTCCCGTACAGGTTGCCCCCTGTGTGGAAGACACGCTGACCGTCCCGGGCACCAGATAGTTATCGAGGGTATCCCTGACGAGCAGGTCAAAGGCAGTGGCGCGGTTTGCGCCTGATGCCGCCCCCACCGTGATGGTGAACGTCACCGGATCACCGGCGTCGCCAGAGGTCACCGAAGCGGTTTTATTGATGGTGAGAAGAGGCTCTACCACCGCCACATTAATGGTGCCGGAGGTGGAATTGGAAGCCCCGTTAACAAAGGTTTGGGCTGAATTTCCCCGCGTATCTCCGGCATCGTTTGAACCCGAAACGGTATTGTCCACGATGGCGTTGAATTCGATGACCACATATTCACTGTCGGTATCTGAATCGGCATTGACCAGATTGCCCAGTTTGAAGTAGGGATCAACCCCCGTCAACGAACCATTCGCTACATCGATGAAGTTGTCCACATTGGTGGCAGTGCTGTTGGTACTGCCAATATTGCCATCTGCCAGGGTGCAGGGCGAAGATACCGTACACCCTGAAGGAATTGCCGGAACAATGCCCACACCTGTTGAGGTAAACCCTGCCCCGTTGGACACGAAGGCAATCGTTGCCGTGCCATCATTCAGGAAACTCAACCCATTGGGTAAATTATCCCGGATCTGGAAATTGTTGTGGGTTCCTTCAGGTACCGACACCTCCAAACGATACCGCACAATTTCGCCAACCGCCACACTGCTGCTCGAAGTGTGCCCTTCGGAGGTAGCCACCAGATACTTGGAGGTTGCGGTGCTGGCAAACGTGACGGTCACCGACCCGGAGGACTGATAATCATTCAGGGGTGCCCCACTGCCATCGCGCTCCTCCGAACTGGAATTGTACGGCGAACGATCTCCCGGAGAGCCGCTCAGGCTTGTCCATGTGGTGGTGGCGGTATTGGTTACTGCCGGGTTTCCGGCACGCACGGTATTGTTGACCGTTGCCTGGAAAGACAATGTGCAGGAAGTATTCCGGGGGAACACGGCAAAAGTCGCCGTCAGGGTAGGAGCCGCCGCATCGTTCAGCACCGGAGCACCTGCTGAGCAGGCGCCCACCGTAAAACTGCCAGGAACATACGTAAACAAGGCAGGAACCAGGTCGGTCATAACGACGTCGTAAGCATCCGTATCTGTGGCGCCGTTGGGATTGGTGAGGGTGATAGTGAAGGTGATCACATCGCCGGCATCCAGATTGCCCGCAGGAGAGCGAGTCTTTGTCGTGGTCACGGTGGGTTCAATCACGGTCAGGTTGGGCGCAGAAACCGCCCCCAGACTGCCGCCGCTCCACGAAAGCCCCGCCAGGTTATTCAACTGCGTCCCGGTTTGATTGCCGGTGACATTCAGCACCACTGCCGTGTAGCGAATGGTGAGTGTCTCTGCCTGATCATTGTTCCGATTGGCATTGGTGATGGTGCCCAAGTTAAAAGTCACTGTTCCACCCCCAGCGTTTACCGTTGGGTTGGTGGGATCGTTGCAAGCCGCAGCAAACCCACCCGCCAGATCGGTGGAGAGATCCGGCGAGGCAGTAATGCTCAGACAATCCACAAACGCCAGCCCGGTGTCGAGGGTATCGGTGAGCACGGTAGAGGGAAGCACACCTTCAGGCACGGTCACGGTGACTTCGTAGGTGACCCGTTCGCCGATCACTGCCTGTGTGTTGCCGTTGGTCGCCGAATTGATCTCGGTCCCCACCAGGGTTTTAGCAGTGGAGGGACTCGCTACCGTAACGGAAGCCGCATCCCCCACCCCGGCAGGAACGTGATTGGCGCCCCCTTCTGAACCGGCAAACGCCGTCAAACGCCCGGTATTCGTCAGGGTGGTTTGAGCCTGCACCGTGCCGTCCAGAGTCACATCGAAGGTGATGACGGCAATGTTGCGACCGCTGGTTGGGTCGTAGGGGTCCAGCGCGCCCGCCGGGCTTGCCGTGGGACCCGGATCATTCAGGACGATGCCGGCGCCGAACAAATCGGTATCCGCACCGGTATAACCCATCGGCGCTCCCGTTCCATCGGTCACGCACAACGAGCCGGGTACGAAGGTCATACCAGCAGGCAAGATGTCGGCTACGCGCACATCAAAAGCGCCGTTCAACCCGCTTCCGGTGTTTTCCACGGTTATGGCAAAGGTCACGCGGTCACCGGCATCCACCCCACCGATAACATTGCTGTTGATGGGCTGTGCGGCAAGCCCGCTGGAATTTACCGTGCCGGTAAAGCGCGGACATCCGGAGCCGGAAAAGGTCACTCCAGCCGGCGCCACGGCAGAGGGGTTGAAGACGGCTGTCGCCCGATCTGACCAGACCGCCCCTTTGCGCACATTCAGCACCGGCTCGGTGAGTTGAATCTGGACGATTGAATCCGAAACACTATCACCAGCATTGGTGGAGCCCTCATGCGCTCTCACCTGATTGGTGAGATACAAGCCATCCGCAAAGGGGTCGCTACGCACCGTTACGGTGAAAAGCAAATCCACCACAGTGGATTGATTGCGGGGATCATCATAACTGCCAAAGGTAAAGCGCAGGCTGTTCTCCGCACCACTCGTGAGGAGCGTGGGAATAATTCCGGAGTAAGCGTAGAAGGTATCGGCAGGACCAAACTTAGCCTGCCCGGCGGGGGGCGCCGCAGCGCTTACGGTTGGATTGAAGGAAGTAACCTCGGTAGACTGGAAAACCGGCAACGGAAGATAATCAATCAGATACAGATTTTCGACATCACTGGTGGGCAGGGTATAGCGCAAGCGGTATGTGATCGTATCGGCAGGAGCCACACGAACCGAAGTACAGGGCTGGGGAGAACAAGCCACCCCGTTTATGGCGTAAATCGTTTTTTCCACTGCCCCTTTTGGAATGGCAACCTCTGCCTGACTGGAGTCCTGTTCATCTTCACCAGTGGGAGTCAGGTTCGCCACATTCAGCACATTGGACATCACGGTGACCAGATCGTTCAACGTATCGCCCTGATCCACCGAAGCATCCCCAGAGGGGTATTTCACCACAAAGGCTTCCTGCACCACGGTGCGGAAACGCAGGGTCAATGTGGTAGCGCCGCCGTTATAAGAAGCGCAATTCGGCACGGGACCACCTGTGCCCCCATCGGGGACACACCCACCCAGCAGGATGCGGTCCAATCCTCGACTCTGGAGTTCAGAGGAGACGCGGAAGGTCACCTCGCTGAAGCCTGAAAAGGTATTCGGAACCACGGTGTAGTTGTCAGAGCTCATCTCTGCGCTGGTGGTTGCACCGTGTTCGGTCACCGAAAGCACCGGCGTGAAAGTGGTGTCCCAAGCCTGACCGTCTGAGAACAAGTCATCCATCACCAGATCGGTCAGGGCAAAGAAATCGGAGACCTGTACCTGCAAGGTGTATTCCAGCGTATCACCCGGAGAAAGCGGTGCCGGGGAGAGATTGGCAACCGATTTCTGAATAGCAATCGATTTCAACGTGATGGTGTAATCGCTGGGCGGCAGGTTAGACGTCACCAAACCACTGGTATCTCGTGGATCCAGCGGCGTCCAGTTGCCTTCTCCACGGGAGTCGTTCAAAGAAGGAACATCATTGCCGGTTACGGGGTTCAAGACAGGATTACCACTGGCATCATTCAAGGGAGCGTAAAAAGTGAATTCCACCACCGCATCGGTAGTCCCTGCGCCACCTGTCACAGATGCCCACTGCACTACCAGATCATTATTTGGAGGGAGTTGTGCGCCGGGAGTCACCGGCTGATCCAGGATAACGGCTCCAGCTGGTGAAGTTGAGGTCACCGCTAAAAATGTCAGATTGGGGGGGAGGAAATCGGTGACAGTCAATCCTGTGATCGTTTGTCCGGCGGCAATGTCCACAGTGATCCGGTAGGTGCGGGGAAAGTTCGGTCCGGTAGCAGTCTCATCCTCAGGACCAAGGTAGGTCTTGGTCACCCGAATCAGGGTCGGAGTGGTTGAAGAGGAGGTCCATGCGCCGATTATGGAAGGGTCCGTGGCTGGATCGGAAACAGGCGTCTCTCCAAACTGATAGCCGCCGCGCGCCTGAATATTCAGGGGCGTTCCCACGTCGGCGTAATTGCTCATATTCACATTGACCACCACTTCCACCGGCGGTTGGTCGGGAACAAAGGAGCCAAACGGCAGCAACAAGACCACCAGTTGGTCGCCAGGAGTGCCACACACCTGCACCGGTGCGCCACTGGTATCCACGGCATAGGGATGCGCCACACAACCCGCTGGAGCGGGGAAGGTCAGAACCACAGACGAAAGCGGCGCACCCAGGTAGGTTGCGCCGTTAAATGTCAGTCCGTCATCTCCATCTGCTCCGGTTGCCGGAAAGATCAGGTCCATGAAGGGACCATATCCAGGGACAGTGCCATTGTTGTCAAAGGTGACCGTGAAGGTAAAGGGCTGTCCCAACATCGTCTCTGCGGGCACGGTGAGAGCCACATCGGTTGTCGGCTGAGACAGGGGGCGCGCTTCTACCCCACCCAATGGCAACAGAGCAATCAAGATCAGGACGATTCCCAAAACCGACCCAATTCTCATCGCGGCGCTTTTGTGCATATTTCCTCCCAAGGCGTTTATGGTCTCTCTTGAACCCTATTCGATTTTGGATTTAACAATTCAATTCTACATGGGAACACCCTCCAAATTAGCGGGGGAAAATTACAAAAATATTACAGATATTATTACTCATTTACCTGAATGCATCACGATCACCCTGACTTCATCAGGAGATAGAGTCAGGGTGAGTTTTTCCTCGGAACGCTCCAAGGGGAAATGAAGCAAATCATCCACCTGCCGGTCAGACATGGAAATTTGAATCGTGATCGTTTCTCTGGTTGGGTTGGTCAGGAACCAGGCTTCCCGATCATCAAGGATTCGGCGGCGCAACAACGCATCCCCCACCCGTTGAGGATGCACCCCAAACCACTCCAGTAAACGGCGCACAAACAGACGTGCCTCCGGATCGATGTGGGCAAAGGCGCTGTGCCCAACCACCGTACCGATCAGCCACGCCTGCCCACGCACCCCCACCCGGAAAGCACCCGCCGGGCGCCCACGGTACCAGAATACCGGCTGACTGCCCTGATTCTCGAACTGCTGAACCCAAACACTGGCACGAACGCGCAAGCCCTCCATGGGACCGCGTCCTTCGAGGTAGCCCGCTTCATCCTTTTCACGCCGACCGTGTTCCGGCATTGACCAGCGCGGAGTTTCATCCGGCTCCTCCACAAGACGTTGGTTCACCACCCGCACACCAAACAAATAGCGCAAGAGCGGGGAAAATTCGCCGGGCACAGCCCATCCATCTTCCGTGAGCATCCCCGTTCCCACTTCACTTACCAGATTTCCTCCCGCAGAGACATACGCCGACAGACGGCGGGCGGTTTCATTTTCTAAAGCCAGCGGTAGAGGCAAAATCAGCGCACGATAGCGTTCTGCCAGGACTTCATCCACGGCTTCGGCGGGGACAAAATCCACCGGGAAGCCTTCCTCCCAAAGCAGTCGGTGCCATCCGCGCACGCTGTAATGGTAATGATCTCCAATGCCGGACAGCGTTTCACATACCCGCCGATTGACATCATCCAGCACGATTCCAACCTGTACATCGGCAAGGCGCCCCTGGGTGAACAACTCCGCATGGGGTTGAAGCGCCTTTGCCAGCGCAGAAACTTCTCGCAACCGCGGCGAGGAGTCCCCCTCACTTTCCAGCAGAGCAAATCCACGCTGAAGAGGGTTCAAGCCGGGACGTACCCCCGAAAAGCCAATCCCTGCGGCTCCAGTACTGAGGGCTGTCAACACCCAGCGCCGCAATTCCTCCGGCGAGGGTGAACTTCCCAACTGCCAAAGGGAGTGTTCAGGGCCGGACTGAAGCGGCACCACCCGAAACGAAGAGGAAGGATTGTCCAAACCACGCGCCCGGTCTCCTGCATACGCTACGGAGAGCATCTCAGCCAGCACGGTTTCTTTTTGACGAATCCGCTCTTCCGGATGCTTTGCAGCATCATCCCAGTCATGCACTGCCTGACGGGAGGGGAAACAAGATCCCCCCCGCAGATCAGCAGGTACGGTGAAACGCCCCGCATCACCCTCCGGCTCCAGAGAGAGCGCATGGACGGGGCGCTGGCGGACATCTGCAGAGCGAATGATCTGTGACACCTGTTCGAACCATTTCAGGCGCAGGTTCTCCAGAAAAGCCCGCCATGCCACCTGTTGAGGTACATCCTGCGGACTCCAGCGTTCTGGATGGATCTCTTCCCAGGCGGTGTAAGCCGTCTTCCAGTGTTCGTTGAGCGCAGTCACATCCCCGTATTGCTGTTGAAGCCAGTGTTTAAAGGCTTCAACGGCGCGGGCAGAGGGCGAAAAATCCCCCACCGCTTCGGTTTGACGAAAATCGGGGATATCCACCCCCCACGCCGGAATTTCATCCCAGGCGCTCCAGCGCTCGACCACCTTACCGGCGAACTGCGCAAACGGCTCCCAAGCATCAAGAGGATGCCCCAGAATGTTCGACCATTCCCTCGACAGGGATTGAAATTGGAACACCGGAATCATTTCCATGGATAACTGGCGGGCTTTGTTGAGCCAGGATTCGTACGCATCCCAGCGCCATTCCCCCTGACGAGGCATCAGGACTGCCCGGTTGACCGGAAAATACACCAGATGAATGCCGTGCTGCTGGAGGATCTGCAGATCCCGATACAACTCGCCGGAGGAAGGCGCCGGTTCACGATAGAGGATAACCCCAAATGGAAAACGGGAAGACGGTTGAGATACAGGCATGTTTTATTCCTCGCGGGTAAGATTGGGAGTATTTTACCCTGCTTGTGGAGCAAAATGCGTGTATGATAAAGAATATCCCCAAATCCGTCCTTGAGGAGGAACCTCATGAGCCAAGTTCCCGTCTCTCTCCCATGGGGAAAGGATTCCCTCACCCTGGAATTGCCCCCTTCCTGGAATTTGCTGGGGGTGCTGGGACCTTCGCCCCTGCCCGGCGTGTCCAGCGCGGCAGATGAAACCGCCCGCAGTCTGCAGGAAGTCATCGGCAGTCCACCGCTGGCGGAACTGGCGCGGGGTGCCCAACGCGTGGTTGTGGTGATTGACGACGGCAGTCGTCCCACACCCATTGCTCAACTGTTTCCGGCGGTGATGGCAGAACTGGAGCGCGGCGGCGTTACACCAGAGCAGGTCACCGTGATTCCGGCGCTGGGAGTGCACCGTCCCATGCAGGCGGAAGAAGTGGCTCAACGCATCGGCGGGGAGTGGATGAGCCGGGTGCGATGGGAAAGCCATGATTGCGACACCCCCGAACGCCTTGCTTTTCTGGGAACCACCAGCCGCGGCACCCCGGTATATCTGAACAAAACCGTTGCCGAGGCGGATTTAATTGTTTCCATTGGCTGTATCGAGCCGCACATCATTGCCAGTTTTGGCGGCGGGTATAAAAACCTGATTCCCGGCGTGGCTGGACGTGCCACCATTGCTCACAATCATGCCCTGAACTGTCACCCTTCCACTTTCAACATGGTGGGACAACCCATCGAGCGCAATCCTATGCGCTTGGATCTGGAAGAAGGCGCGCAAATGCTCAAGGGAAAGGTGTTCATCGTAAATGCGGTATTGAACAGCGCGCTGGAAGTGGTGAAAGTCGTCAGCGGGCATCCCATCCATGCCCACCGCGCAGGAACACAGGTGAGCGCGCAGATTTACGGCGTCCCCATCCCCACCCAAGCCGATGTGCTGATCACCGCCTCTTACCCGATGGATCAGGACTTACGGCAGGGGGTCAAAGCGCTGGCAAACACGATCCGCGCCCTCAAGCCCGGCGGGGTCATGATCACCACCATCCGCGCCGAGGAGGGGGTGGGGGTGTTTGGACTGGCAAACCGCAAATTACCGGTTGGGCGCAAAGCGCTCAAACTGCTGGCGCCTCTGCTCTTGCCGCGTGTGCCGAAACTTCGCCTGAAGGGTATGGGAGAAGAGGATAAGTTTTTCCTGTACTTTGCCCTGCAAGCCATGCTTCAGGGTACGCTCTTGCTCTATGCCCCCACCATTCCGCCGGAAATTCACGAACGGTTGCCGTTTGTTTCCTTTGTTCCTGATCCTCAGACCGCGCTGAAGGTAGCCAAACAACGCTTCCCCGAAAAAGCCAATGTGCTGGTCTTCCCTCAGGGAGGAATGACCTATCCCATTCTTCCACAATAAGATTTTCGCCTGTGGCGAAATCATGCTTCAGGCGGGGTGAGCAAATTCACTCCGCCTGAAGTTCTGATAAACCATGCTGTGCGCGCTTTTGGGAACAAACTCCACCACCACCGGACAGTGATCGCTGTACACCAGCCACTCCACCGAAGCGCCCACGTCCACCCCCTTAAGGCGTCGAATCCAGCGGGACGGGATAAACACGTAATCGATATGCCCGGTCTGGTCGGCTTTACGCCCTCGAAAATAGGTAGGAGTTCTCTCCATGCCACTCTTCTCGCCAGTGGCAAAATGATAGGCGCTGACCAGCCCCAGTGTGTGCAGATTCGCCGCCAGCACGGCATGATTGCCAATGCGCCCTCGAGGAACAGAGCGCTGATTGCTGTTGAAATCGCCCAGAATGACCGTATCGGCGGATAGGATGAAGTCCCGGTACACCCCCAGGGCCCGATAAGCCTGCCCACTGTAAGCCAGCCGCCAGTCGGCGTGCTTCATCGTCCAGACGGCGATGAGATGAAAAGGGATGGGAGTCTGCACCTCGACCGGAATGGCGTAGTGAATGGTGGGATCGAACCTCTCGCTCACCTGAAAGGATACTCCCGTCCACGAGAAGATCCCCACGCCGCGGCTGGGCTTTTCGCCGTACCAGTATGCGCTGATGGGCGCATTTCCCTGCTTCCAGGGAATGCGGTCGAGACTTTCGCATTCCTGCACCACCGCCAGATCAGGACGGAGAGCAGCAAGCGCCGGATATTTCTTGCGAAACGCCCCCTGACAATTCCATGTGACCAGTTTCATCGAGAGGGATTATACCGGTTTTGCCTTTTTTCATGCGCAAGTGAGAAATATTCCCCATATCCATCCCTTAAATTATGTGCTATTATGATAACGTAAATCAATTTTATAGATGTTTTCAGCCTTTTTCGAAGGGTAGAAAACACCCAAAACGCACAATGGAGGTGTTGGATGGTCGAAGAATTGAACAAAAGTAAATACCGGACGCTCCGCGTCCACGTGCGATTCCCGGATCGAGCAGAAGGTGACAAGACCCCGCCGATCCGGGTTTATTTGTTCGACTCGCAAGGCGCGCTTGCCGACAGTCAGCCTCTCAGTGAAGAGACGGTGAGTTTACGCATCTTGCCCGATCAGAACTACCGTTTGTATGTGGGACCCGATTTATTGGGAAGCGAAAAGACCCCGCCGAAAGATTTGATGTCTCAACTGGTCAAAGCCAAAGCCGTATTACAGGACGTCATCGCCCCACTGAAGCCCTCTCTGATCGATATTGCCATCTCCAAAGCCATCTTTCACTGCTGGTGGAAATACTGTGTGGTGGTGCGGGGCAACGTGCGCAAGCAACTCAGTCCGGGAAACTACGCCACCATCTGCAAAGGCACGGTAAAAATCTACGAGGTCGATTTCCTGTGCTACATTCAACGCCTGCCGTTCCCGGAACTGGAGAAACTGCGCGATGACCTGCTGGACCTGATCCGACCGCGTCCGTTCCCCCCGATTCCCGAGCCATTTCCTTTCCCCTTCCCCGAACCGCAACCGCCCATCCCGCCCATCCCCGGACCCGGTCCTGATCCGGCGCCCTTCCAGCGCATGTCGTTGATTTCCCAGCCGTTGACAGAAAACACCCTCTCCAACACAACATCCCTGAAGACTTCGACAACACTTTCAGAAGTGGCTTCTCAACTTGCCATTTTGAAAGGTGATGCCCTTCAGCAGGCTTTCATCCAGAACAAAGTAATTCTGGCACCATACCTTTGCCTCATCTTACCGGATTTCTGGTACTGTCTGAAACTGCTGGCAGAGGTGCCGATTCAATCCGACGGGTCTTTTTACAAAGAACTGTGCTTCTGGTGCCCTTCGGACATCCCCGACCTGTACTTCCGGGTGACACAGAACATCGGCGGCGTGGAAAAGACCGTGTACAGCCCATCTATTTCATGCAACACCTACTGGAACTACAACGGCACCCCACCCATTCAAATCACCGTCACCGACCCTGAGGCGGTTGCCTGTCTGGAAGACCCCGACCGTCCCATCCCCGGCGATGAACTGTACGTCTGGCCCACCGCAATTGGCAACATTGATCTGCGCAACATTACCGATCTGGAAGGCAACCCTGCGGTCAGCACCGCCACTACCGGATTGGTCAACGGCGCAACCCCATGGGCGGGCACGCTGGCGCTGCAAATGAATTTCGATCCGCGTCTGAAGACACACAGCAACGTGCGCTATTACCGCTGGTCTTACAGATTTGAAGGCGACACGGATTTCACCCCCATCCGCACAACGGTTACCCACCGCTACATGGTGGTGACCTATGCGCCGCTCACCATTCATCTGGTTCCGGTCACTCTGGGACCCAAGACGGTTAACGGAGTCGCCAATCTCTTTGAGGTGCCCGATCCGCATCCGGGCGACGGCTGGGTGAATATCAACGATCCGTATGACCGACCCTTTGCCTACTTTGACAGCACCGGCAATCACCTGCCCCCCTTTACATACATCGATAGCGCCTCTGTAACGCGCCGCACCGGGTTGGTGACATTGTTGCTGGAAATGTTCGATGCCAACGGCAATCTGGTACCCTGCGCCAATCTGGGCGGTGGAGGACCCTTCAAATTCGTCCTGCCCGACCTGACCACCCCAGACAAATACACCAGCGTGCTGACCGCGAACAACATTACCCCACAGGGACAACTGATCTTCCGTGTGCGGGTGGACAACAACGATACCATCGCGCAACTGCCCAACGTGCGCACACCTGCCGGCACGGCTGATTCCTGCGGCTTCCTGCGCTTCAACGCGCTGAGCGACCTGATCAGCGTGGATTATGTGGCACGCCATCCCAATTCCTTCCTGACATGGTCCCTGAGCATCTCACGAGGCTTGTGCGGCGGTGTGGCTTCCACCAGTGGGACGGGAAGTTCCCCAGCCCTGCCGCCCCCTCCCACCGCTACCTTTGCCAACACGGCATCGCACCTTCTGCGCAACCTTGGCGGTAGTTGCACTGCCTGTAATGAAGGCGCTGCGTTCGCCGTCAATCTCTTTACCTATGCCACCGCTACGGACGGTTATGGTCGTCAATCCCAATACGACCGGCACGCCGCCATTGCCTTTGCATTAATCAAGAGTTAGCGGAAAAACAATCCACAAAGCGACAGCCCTGCATCTCTATACAGGCTGTCGCTTTGCATTCCGGTAAAAAGAGAAAACAAATGAACGATGAAAAGACAACCGAATGGGAACGTTCTCCTCTGGAGGTCATCCGCCAATTCCATCAAGCCCTCAACGAGGGCGACGTGGATGCCATGATGCTCCTGATGAGCGAGGATTGTATCTTTGAAAACACCTCGCCAGCCCCCGACGGCACCCGGTATCAGGGTAAAAAATCGGTACGCCGGTTCTGGGAAGAATTCTTCCGTGCTTCCCAAAAGCCTCAAATTCAGGCAGAAGACCTTTTTGCCTGCGGAGACCGTGGGGTTATGCGATAGCTATATACCTGGAAAGATGAAAACGGGATTTTCCACCACATTCGCGGTGTGGATGTGTACCTGATTCGGGATGGGATGATCGTCCAGAAACTCTCGTATGTGAAAGGGTAGGCTTAAACTGGCTCAGCCTCCCGGACAGAGGAGGCTGAGCGTTCCGAAGGAGAGAGGAGGAAATCGACTTAACGGACGGGCGGTTCTTCGCCTTGCGAGGAAGCCGGTGTTTCAATCACCGTCGCAGGCGGTGTTCCCGAAGAACCCTGCTGGGATGAAGCCGGTTTGCGCTTTCCCAGCAGATACCCTGCCAGAAAGACCCCGGCGGTGACCAGCGCAAACACCAGCAGGCGAGAAGCAATCCGCAGTACGCCCAGCCCAAAGGGAACCGACCTGCCGTGGAATCCGCCTTCCCGACCACCGCGAGGGCGCACGCCATCCCAATCGGGAGCGCCATCAAAACGCCTGAACTCGTCCCCATCCCAACCGCGCATGCGGTATTCTTCCTGCAAAGCCGGTCGCCCTGCCCGGAGCATGGAGCCTGCCCAACCACGATTGACCACCCAGATCACCGCACCTGCAATGACAAGGATCGAAGCCAGCACCACCAGAATTTTTCCAATCCACTTTAGCACTTTCATGTTTTTACCTCCCATTGTGAGTTAAGATTTGCGAACCCGTTCCACTTCCACCACCACCGGTTGCACCTGTGGACTCACACCCCGAAGACGCAGTGAAGCCAGAGGTGAAACGAGATACCGTTTGAACATGGCAATCACCCATTTCCAGTTGAGCGCAAAATGCAAAGCGGTCAGCCACAACACCAGATCCGCCGAGAACGAATGCAGGGTGCGCCAGTCCTGATTTTCCATGATGGAAATTCCCAGCGCAGGGAAAACTACCCGTGAGATCATCAAACCGCTCACCATCACCGTGATCATCGCCACGAGCAAAAGCGCATCTACCACAAACTTCAACCGGGAGATGTGAAAGAGTTTGCGGAAGAAGGACTTCAGCACCCCAACCACCCATTCCCAGTGGAGCAACAGATGCACGATCAAGGTACCCGCCAGCGCCACCGAAAGCCACTCATGAACCTCCAGTCCGGTAACCTCAGGTTCCAGCGCCAGAAGGAAAGCGGTAAAAATTCCTGCATCGAGAATCAAATTGGCCTTGTTCATGGTTTACACTCCTGAATTTTTGTTGGGTTCTGGCTCATCATACCGGCTGAAGATTTAGATTTCATGTAGAACTGATTCAGATTCAAGAAATTCTGGATAAAAACTCTCTTAATCTCTTCATCGTGGTCATCCCCCGGCGGAACGGGATTCCAGCAGTTGAATCAGCGGATCGAGGAACAGCCGGTTCATCCCCAAGCCGCGACGCTGCGCCATGCGTGTGGGATCGGGCGTAATCTGCTGTCTTCCTTCACCCATTATTCCCGGCGGCGCTCCGGCGCCCCCAAATCCACCTTCAGGCGGGACACCGCCACCAGGAAAACCACCACTTTGAGCGCGTTGGGCAACACGGGTAGCGATTTGTTCCTGCGACAGCGTTCCGTCTCCTCCCATAGGAGCATTGAACGAAATCCCATATTGCTCCATTAAAGCGCGGATATCGTCCTGTGTGAGACTCATCGCCTGAATTTGCTGAATCTGTTCAGAGGTCAGGGCTTCCTGAATCTGTTCATACAGCGCCTGAATCTCTTCTGATGAGGCAGTGTCGCTGCTGCTAAGCGTTTTCACGGCTTTCCATAACGGGAGCAAAATCCGGGCTTGTTCAGCCGTGATCGCCCACTGACTGCCTTCCAGTTTCAGAATCCCCACTGCCAGACGCGTTTCCAGCGTCATCTGGGCGACATCTCCATTTCCTCCGGCAAGCGGCGTTTGCACGGCACTTGCCTGCTCCGAGGACACACCGGTTGCCGAACAGGCACTTAAGACAACGACCAGAGCCACAACAAAACCCAACCAGACAAACCAATTCTTCGACATGTTTCCTCCAGAGATACGGTTATTCATGACGCAAGGCTACAATGGGATCCAGATCAGCAGCCTGCTTTGCTGGCAGAAAACCAAAGAAAATGCCCACCAGCGCCGCAGACAGGAATGAAATCCCTATGGAATAGGGCAAAACCACCGTGCGCATCCCCCCCAAACGCTCAAACAAATAGGCACCACCAACCCCTGCCAGAATCCCCAGCAACCCGCCGATCAGGCTGAGCAGCAAGGCTTCCATGAGAAACTGCACCTGAATATCTCCAGGAGCCGCGCCTACCGCCTGACGCAACCCAATTTCTTTGGTGCGCTCGGTCACGCTGACCAGCATAATGTTCATGATGCCAATACCACCCACAATCAGCGAGACACCCGCAACCCATGCCAGCAGGGTGCGGAACGATTCCGTGGTCGATTCCTGTGTGGCGATGATGTCCGCCTGAGTGCGAATGGTAAAGTCCAGAGAATCCAGTGTGACCTCGTGACGGGTTGCCAGCAAAAGGGTGATTTGTTCAATGACCTTATCCATATCAGCGTTGGGGTCCACCGAGACAATAATCTGGCGCACCCGGTCGCCCATGATGCGGGCAAACTGCATCGGCATGAACTTCTTGAACACTAGCGTAATGGGCACGTAAATCTGCTGGTCGAAATCCACGCCAGCCACCAGCCCTTTCTCTGCCATCACCCCAATGACGGTAAGTTTGATCGAATTGACCGTCACCGTCTGACCTATTGGATCGGTTTCCCCGAACAGTTCTTCCGCAACCGTTTTTCCCAGCACCACCACCTTAGAAGCGCGCTCCAGTTCGGTGTCGTTGTAAAACCTGCCCTGCGCCACCCGCACATCGCGAACGGTGGGAAAGTCTGGAGTTGCCCCAACCATCATGACGCTTTCCAGCGAGGTGTTTTCGTACTTGATGGTCACGCTGGTCTGCTGTTCCACCGTCACCCCAGCCACTCCGGAGATGCGTTCCCGAATGGCGGTCATATCGTCATACACCAGCCCGCCGCGCATGGTCTGAGGTCCGCCGGTTGGACCACCCCGACTGACGGCTGAAGAGATGAACACCAGATTACTCCCCAAGCCGTTGATGGCTTCGGAAATGGTGGCTTCGGTGCCGGCACTGATGGCAACCATGACAATCACTGCCGCTACGCCAATGATGACCCCCAACATGGTCAGGAATGAGCGCAGTTTGTTTGCCATCAAACTGCCCCAGGCAATTTTGAGCACTTCACTGAGCATCATGATGACCTTCCTTCGACGGAAACCAGACTTTGTGTTTCTCGCTGATAACCATTCTTGTGATCTGAGGCTAATTTGCCATCTCGAATCATCAGTACCCTTTGGGCGTGGCGCGCCATATCCGGTTCGTGGGTCACCATGACAATGGTTCGCCCACGCTGATTCAGGCTGATGAGCAGATCAATGATCTCCTCGCTGGCATGGCTATCCAGATTTCCGGTAGGTTCATCTGCCAGGATGAGCAGAGGATCATTGATCAGCGCCCGTGCGATGGCAACCCGCTGTTGCTGACCGCCCGATAACTGATTGGGATAATGATGCGCCCGGTCTGCCAGTCCCACACTTTCCAAAACGGCAAGGGCTCTTTCTTCCCTTTCGGCATGGGTCAAACGCTCATCCCGGCGGTACAGCAGTGGCAGGATGACATTTTCCAACGCTGTCAGGCGGGGAAGCAGGTTGTAAGACTGAAATACAAATCCCAGTTGCCGACTGCGAATCTCCGCCAGTTGCGCGCGGTTATAGCCGCTGACATCCTCGCCTGCCAGAATGTACTGTCCCTCGGTTGGACGATCCAGACAGGCAAGGATATTGAGCAGGGTGCTCTTTCCAGAACCGCTCGGTCCCATGATGGCGACGAACTCACCGGACTCAATGCTTAAGTCGATTCCATCCAGGGCAACCACGCGGCTTTCACCTGCGCCGTACACTTTGACCAGTTGTATGGTCTGAATAATGGGCACGGAATCACTCATCATTTTGTCTCCACAGTGCCAGTGGTCACCACTTCACCCACCGAGATGCCCTCGAGGATTTGGGCGTAAGTCGTGTCCTTAATTCCAACGGTTACGACCCGCAACCGGGGTTTGCCATCTGTGCCCACCACAAACACGCCGTAGGTGCCATCGCCCAGATCACGCAGGGCTTCTACAGGAACCAGCACGGCATCTTCCGCGCGGGCGGCGATGATATCCACCGCCGCGTTCAACCCTGCCAGCAAGGGCTGATTTAAGGAGACCTTACTCAAGTCCAACGCCACAACGCCTTTCAACACTTTGTAGCCACCTTCGGAGACCAGACTGGGAGAAACCTGCTGAACCGTCCCGGGGAAGGTGATATCCGGAAGAGCATCGAAGACCACTTCAGCCGGATACCCTACCGCCACTTTGTCCATATCGGTCTCGTCCACAGCAAAATCCACCAGCGGATGGAACAGATCGATCAGCGTGATGAACGTCCCCGTGCCTGCCAGGTCTCCTGCCTCACCAGCCACCGAAAGCACCGTACCCGCAAATGGCGCCCGCAGGATTGCCCCTTCGTAGTTCTTTTTCGCCTGCTCGTAGGCAACCTGTGCGTTGAGCACCTTGCTCTCTGCCTGCGCCAGGGTGGTGGGATCTATCCCATTGTTGGCTTCCAGAGTTGCCAGCGTGGCTTGGGCTTTTTCCAGATTGCCTTTGGCGATGACGTATTCCGCTTGAGAAGCGGTAATCTCGTAATCGTAATATCCTGAGCAGTAACGGTAATTGGCATACGCCTGATCCATGCTTTGTTTGGCGGGCAAAACGCGAGTCAGATAATCCGCACCGCTGGATTTAAGATCCTCATACCGTTCTTTGGCTTTGAGATAACTCTCGTAGTAAGCCGTCGTGGTTTCCTCAGAACAGCGACTCTGCCCCGACTGCTTGAGCGATGCCTGAGCCGTCTGTAAAGCCTTCTCTGCTTCAGAAACCGCCAGACGGGCGTTCGCCAGGTTTTCCTCTCCGCTGGCTTTAAGCGTTTCCAGTTCCTGCTGTGCCAGCAAGAGGGTCACCTCGGCAGATTTCATGGCGGCTTCCAGCGAGGTGCGATCTGCCAGTTCAGCCAGCACCTGCCCTTCTTCTACCTGTTGCCCCACAGAGACGTAAACCGCTCCCACCGTCCCGCTGACCGGGAAAGCCAGTTCGGCGGTTTTTCCGGCGGTGAGCGTTCCAGTGCCCGAAGCCGAAACGACCAGACTGCCCCGGCGTGCCTGCGCCGTCTGAGTCTGCGTGGTTGCGGCGGCGCTGGCGGTCTGGGTATGCGGCACCCAAAAGGCAAAATACCCCCACCCTGACAGCGCCACCACGATCACCACAAACAATCCAATGACGAATGGCGGAAGACGCTTCTTCTTCCCTTGAGATATGGTCTTCATGGTCATTCCCTTTCCTCAGGTTGCAGAATTTCGCCCTCATCATAGCCGGAAGAGATTTAAAATCGATTTAGAAGAAATGAATTTTTGATGTATAAGAAGAGGAGAAACTTGTTGAAATTTAAACCGCTTCTAAATCGGATTTAAATTTCTGTATGGTATCTTTGGCGGTAACTGAGATTGATGGATAGGACGGGACAGAATGAGCAAGACCATTTTGGTTGTGGATGACCAGTCCAGCGTGCGGCAACTGCTACAGGAATATCTGACCGAACAGGGTTACCGGGTGCTCACCACCACCGATGGGCAGAATGCCCTGTATCTGGCGCGTCACGAAAACCCCGATTTAATCCTGCTGGACATCATGATGCCGCGCATGGATGGGTACCAGTTTTTGCGACAATTCCGGCAGGAACGCCAGACGCCGGTGATCATCATCACGGCACGAGAAGAAGAAACGGATGCAGTGCTCGGGCTTGATCTGGGCGCGGACGATTACATCATCAAGCCCTTCCGCATGCGCGAACTGGCAGCGCGCATCCGCGCCATTCTCCGCCGGGGAGAGGGACACCCGAACCAGCAGGAGACTTTGCGGGCAGGGGATATTGTGCTGGATGAAAGCACCCACACCGTCACGGTGAAGGACCAGCCCGTGTCCCTCACCCCAATTGAATTTGACCTGCTGGCAACCCTGATGCGCTCGCCGGGAAGAGTGTACACCCGTGCAGAACTGGTCGAAATCCTTGCCGACAGCGGTTTCGCGGGGATTGACACCACCCTCAACGTTCACGTGCGCAACTTGCGCCTTAAAATCGAGCCGGACCCCAAAAACCCTTGCTATATCGAAACCATCTTTGGGGTGGGCTATCGTTTTCGCAAACAACAGGACTGATGCATCATGATGCGTTCGCTCTACTGGAAACTTTCTCTGGCAATCCTGCTGGCAGCCTTCACCACTGCCGGATTGTTCGCCATCTTCATCCGCGTCACCAGCGCCGACCGGCTGATGCAATTCGTCATTGACCAGCAACGCACCAAACTGGTGCAGGCGCTGGGCGAATACTATCAAACTCAGGGTTCATGGAAAGACATCCGTCAGAACTGGGGCGAGGTGGAACGCCAAACTCTGCCGGAAGAATGGCAACATCCCATCGGAGAGGGAGAAAATCGCGACCCCATTCCCCCTCAGGTGCGGGAACGTCGGGGATTGTTCAGCCTGGCAGATGCCAGCGGGTACGTGCTGGTATCTGGCGATCCGGAGTATCCACAGGGCTTCCGGCTTGATTCCCAAAGTCTGAAGGAAGGCACCCCCATCACCGTAGATGGGCAAACGGTAGGTGTTCTCCTCTCTCCACAACGGTTGGGGAATTTCCGCCCGGAAGAAGCCCGATTCCTCAACCGGGTTAATCAGGCACTGGTGATCGGTGGGACTGGAGCCTTGCTGATTGCCCTGATCGTCGGTGTTTTCCTGGCACGCACTCTGACCCGTCCTATCAAAGACCTGACCCTTGCCGCCACCCGCATGGCACAGGGAGAACTGGAACAGCAGGTACAGGTACGCTCCAGAGATGAAATCGGGCAACTGGCACAAGCCTTTAACTTAATGAGCCAGCAGATTGCCCGCGCCAACCAACTGCGCCGCCAGATGACCGCAGACATCGCCCATGACCTGCGCACCCCGCTGACCGTCATCGCCGGATACATCGAATCCATGCGGGATGGAGTCCTTCAACCCACTCCGCAACGACTGGATCTGATCTATCAGGAAATCGAGCGCTTGCAGAAGATGGTCAACGACCTGCGGATGCTCTCACAAGCCGATGCGGGGGAACTCAATCTGCACCCTCAGCCGGTTCAACCGCTTGCCCTGCTGGAACGCGCCGCACAGTTGTTTCAACATCATGCCAGCCAGGCGGGCATTACCCTCACCGTAGATGCTCATGAACACGTCGCCTCGATTCTGGTAGATGAAGACCGCATGATGCAGGTGCTGGACAACCTCATCAGCAATGCCCTGCGCTACACCCCCTCCGGAGGAAAGGTGACTTTGCGCGCCAGAATGGACGGTAAACGGGTGCTCCTTCAAGTTGCCGATACCGGTTCAGGGATTCCGGCGGAGGAACTCCCCCACATTTTCGAGCGCTTTCATCGCGTCGATCCGTCCCGGCACAGCGAAAGCGGAGGTAGTGGGTTGGGACTCGCCATCGTGCGGGCGCTGGTAGAGTCACAGGGCGGCAAGGTCAGCGCCGAGTCAGAACTGGGAAAGGGCACCACAATTTCCGTCGAATTTCAGGCTCTGGATTGAGCAATCAGCCTGTGGTATGATGAGCCGCAAACACAATGAGGATTTTTCATGGGCGAGATTGCGGCACTGCTGACATCGGTTTTCTGGGCTTTTTCCTCCATCATCCACACATTTGCAGGGCGCAGG